>ERZ795054.529-NODE-529-length-46872-cov-7.998163_pt1 | contig 46872 bp, 37 predicted proteins | sample MGYA00375138_ERZ795054 | MGnify/ENA primary metagenome ERZ795054 (study PRJEB30183, sample SAMN05720215) | anaerobic digester metagenome | isolation source: active sludge of municipal wastewater-treating anaerobic digesters | place: USA | collected 2014-12-23 ... | reverse complement strand
ATCTGCGTTAGCCCTGTTGTTCCTGCTTCAGGGCACTTTCATGCATAGCCGCTGCTCCGCGCGGGCCGAGGCATGGCAGCGGGGGTGGCGCTTCTTGCTGGCGGGGCGGTTGCGCTTCCCCCGCCAAGTTGACCGTGGCTTTGAATTGCCAGGGGTCACATCTCACAATTATACAATTCATTCGAAAACGGGAATGTTAATGGAGCGGGCATGGCACAACCGTTAAGGATTAAGAGACTCGTCCTAGCCCGGAGGGATTACCCGGCTGGGGGGAGGGTTTCCATGGGCAGGTCCATGCGTCGTCGGAGCAGGCTCTTCGCCAGGCCGTAGCGGTAAAGCGTCCCGATGGGATCGGGGAGGCCGTCCAGGACTTGGTCGATGGCCTCTTCTTCTTTGGGGACAAGGTTCGCGCACAGCGAGGAGAGCATTTTGGCGCCTTGATCCTTGACGCGCGTCGTGCCGCCGAAACAACCGGTGCACGGCATGTTGCCCTTGGTGCATTGGGCGTCGCAACCGCTGCGGGTGGATGGGCCCATGCAGATGATTCCCTGGGCCAGGAAGCAGAGGGAAGGATCGAGCAGTTTCTGGTGGGGACGATTGAATTCCGCGAAGGCGAGGTCCGCGGGCTTGGTGGCCTTTCGCGGGCATTCGTCGCAGAGGGCGATGTCCGGGGCCAGGACGGTGCCTTTGGGAGGAAGACGGCCGTCCAGCAACGCCGTCAAAGCCGACCGTGTAATGTTCGGGGTTGGGGGGCAACCTGGAATGTAATAGTCGACATCGACGACCTGGTCCAGGCTGCGAACCACATGGCGGAATTCCGGAAGGTCGACCTCGCGATCGGCCTCCGCAAACCGCAGCTGAGGGCGGGTTTTTTCGTTGTTGATGGTGGTTGGCGTTTCCTCGTAGACATAGCGGAGGATATGTTCGCGCGAGAACTGGTTGGCCAGGCCGGGAATGCCTCCGGTATGCGCGCAGGAACCGAACGCAATCATATACTTGCTCTTGCGTCTCAACATGCGGACCATTTCCTCCTGTTCGGACGATCGAACGGCGCCGTTGAGCAAGGTGGCCAGCAAGGACAAGTCGGGCAGGGCTTCAACGTCTTTCTTTTTAAAATCCATCGCCACCGGCCAAAAGACGATGTCGACTTTTTCGACGACGCCCAGGATGTCTTCGGCGAGATCCACCACGGTTTCCTCGCAGCCACCGCACGAGGCGCACCAGTAAATGCCAATCTTGGGTCTAGTGGGCATGGGTTACCTCCTGCCCCTGTCGGGCTTGAATTGCGTGTTCGAACTCCTCCATTTCGCGGTCCCAATCCCGGAACTTGTCGGGTGCGCCCAAGGGACCCAGGGCGCGCAGCTTTTCCACCATCTCGGTCATGACAGTCTTGACCTTGTCACCTTCGGCGGCGGAGATCCACTCGAGGCGGACCCGGTCCGGCGCGATGCCCATGCCGTCCAGTACGCGCCGGAGGAGGCGGAACCGGCGCAACATTTTGTAATTGCCTTCGGCGTAGTGACAGTCATTGGGATGACAGCCGCCGATGAGGACGCCGTCAGCTCCTTTTGCCAGGGCCTCCAGGATGAACTGGGGGTCGATACGTCCGGAGCACATGACGCGGATCACGCGGGCGTTGTGGGGATATTTCATCCGGGAGACGCCGGCGAGATCGGCGGCGGTGTAGGTGCACCAGTTGCAGAAAAAGGCGATAATCCGCGGTTCCCAGGAACCGGCGGTCTGAGCAGGAGAATCACTCATAAGATTGGCATAAGGGATCGCGGTTCAGGCTTTGATTGCGGGTTCTTCGGCCGGCATCTCGACCGATGCCAGGAGACCATCGATTTCACAGAAGATTTCCTCGTCTTCAAACAGGTTTTGTTTGATGGAACCGGAGGGGCACGAGCCGACGCAGGTGCCGCAGCCTTTGCACAAGGCTTCGTTGATGAAGGCCTTTTCCTTGACGGGATCGAACAGGATGGCGGTGTAGGGGCAGAGCGGCAGGCAGGATTTGCAGCCGGAGCATTCGTCTTCGAGGATGAAGGCGGTGTTGGGCTCCTGTTCCATGGTTCCCTTGTCAATGAGGGAAAAGGCCTCGGCGGCGGCGGCGCCGGCCTGCGCGACCGAATCGGGAATGTCTTTGGGCCCCTGGCAGCACCCGGCCACAAAGATCCCATCCGTGAAAGTGCTGACGGGGGCGAGCTTCGGATGTCGTTCGAGGAACCAGCCTTCGCTGCTGCAGCTCATGTTGAATTTGCGCCGGACCTCGTCGGAATCGGGATTAGGTTCCATGCCCACGGAGAGGACCACCATGTCCACCGGAATTTTGAGCACCCGGCTCATGAGGGTATCCTCGGCCTGGACGATCAGGCGCTCGCTGTCGCCGTTCGAAGTGTCGGGATAGACATCGGCCACCTTGCCGCGAATCATCATTACGCCCTCTTCCGAAATCCGGTCGTAGAATTCCTCCATCATTTTGCCGGGAGTGCGCATATCGATATAAAAGTTGATGATTTGCGCCTCGGTGCGTTCGTGAATCAGGTGGGCCAGCTTGAGCGAGTAAAGGCAGCAGACGCGCGAACACCAATGGTTGGTGTTGACATCGCGGGAACCGATGCAGTGGATGATGGCGACCTTTTTGGGGATCTTGCCGTTGCGCAGGATGATTTCGCCGCCGGTCGGGCCCGAGGCGTTGACGAGGCGCTCGATTTCGAGCGAGGTGTAGACCTGCGGGTATATGCCATGCCCGTAGAAGGAGTAGTAGGGGGACTGGCTGGGTTCGAAGGTTTTGAATCCGGTGGCCACGATGATAGTGCCGACCTGGATTTCCTTGATTTCCGCCGTTTGTTTAAAATCGATGGCCTTGCGGTCGCCGCAGGCCTCGACACAGGTTTTCTTGCACTTGCCGGTTTTGGTTTCGATGCACGTTTCGGGATCGATCATGACGATGGGCGGCACGGCTTGTGGAAACGGCAGGAACACCGGTTTGCGCTTGCTGAATTTGAGGTTGAACTCGTCGGGAAACTTCGGCTCGCGGTAGACGCAGGAGGCGACGCATTCCTGGCAGCCGGTGCAGAGATCCTCGATGATATACCGCGGTTTGCGTCGGACAGCGACTTTGTAATTGCCGACGTAACCATCCACCTTCGTGACCTCGGAATAGGTCCACAGGGTGATGTTCGGGTGGTTGCCGACGGCGGCCATTTTGGGGCTCAGGACACACATGGCGCAATCGAGCGTGGGAAACGTCTTGTCGAACTTGGCCATGTGCCCGCCAATGGTCGCTTCGCGTTCCACCAGGTAGACCTGTTTGCCGGCATTAGCCAGGACCAGGGCGGCGTGGATGCCCGCGATGCCGCCGCCCACGATCAGGACATTGGGATTGATCGGCACTTTCTTAACCTCGAGCGGCTTATGGAGAGGCACGCGGTTGATGGCGGCCCGCACCTGGGCCATGGCCTTGCGAGTGGCATCGGCGCGGCTGGTATGCACCCAGGAATTATGCTCCCGGATGTTGACCATTTGGAAAAAGAAGGGATTAAGCCCGCCTTTCTTGGTGGCGGAACGGAACGTATGCTCGTGCAGCAAGGGCGAGCAAGCGGCCACCACGATCCGGTTCAAGCGATGCTCGGCGATGTCTTCCTGGATCAATTCCTGGCCGGGATCCGAGCACATGTATTTGTAGTGACGCGAGACGACGACATTGGGAAGTTTCTGCGCGTACCGCGCGACCGCTTCGACATCAATCATGCTGGCGATGTTGACGCCGCAATGACAGACGTAGAATCCAATCCGGATGGGATCTTGTCGTTTTGGCAGCATATTAGTCCTCCAAAGCTTCGGCCAGCAGTTCCATCACGTCCCGCACGAGAATCGGCTTGTCGTGCGGCACGACTTTGAGGGCGTCCTCGAACCGCGAGATTTCGTAAGGGCAGGAGACAACGAGGACATCAGCGCCCGTTTGGATGGCCTCTTTGACCCGCCGTTCGCTGAGTCGTTCCATGCCTTTTTGTTTGAAGTAAGTATCCAGCCACATGCCGCCGCCGCCGCCGCCGCAACAGATGGCGTTGACCCGGTTATGGGTCATTTCGACGAGTTTGATGCCCGGGATGGCGTGGAGAAGCTGCCGGGGTTCCTCGAAATGACCGGCGCGACGTCCGAGGCAACAGGCATCGTGATAAGTGACTGTATAATTGAGCGGTCGTTTGAGTTTAAGTTTCAGGCGGTCGATCTGGCGGGCGAAGAAAGGCGTGGTATGTTCCACGACGTAATCAAAACCATAGAGGGGATATCGGATTCGGAAGGCGTTATAGGCATGGGGATCTCCAGTCACGATCCGGTTGAACCGGTATTTGCGGAAGATTTCCATGTTGTAGTCGGTGAGCGTCTCGAACAGGCCGGATTCCCAGGTGAGCTGGCCGCAGTCGCCGGCGCATTTTTCCTCGTTGCCGAGGATGGCGAAATCGACATCGAGGGCTTTGAAGAGCCGGGCGACGGCGCGGCTGTTGTCCTGGCCGCGGGCATAATAGCTGGTGTAACACTCGACAAACCAGAGGACATCGACGGGGCGCTGAATTTCGGCCATGATGGGCACCTTGACCGGCGAGGTGGCGGTCCATTGGGCGCGTTTGCGGGAAGATTCGCCCATCGGATTCCCGTAGCGGAGGGTGTTTTGGAGTCCTTTCTGCAATTCGGCCGGCATCTCGGGGGTATTGATCAGGGTCTGTTCCTTGACCAAGGGCAGCAGCACATCGGAAAGCCGGATCCCGCGCGGGCACTTGGCCATGCACGAGTAACAGGCCACGCAGCGCAGCATGGAATCGGATTTAAAGACCTCATCAATATAGCCACGCCGGAGCATGTTGATGATCCGGCGCGGGGTGAATTCCATATGTTCACCATAGGGGCAGGTTCCCGAGCAGGTGCCGCACTGGATGCAGGACATGATCCGCCGGCCTTCGGGCGTGGCCAGGACGGTCTCCAGCGTGGTGCCAATGCTGCAGACCTCGTTTTCAAGGGTTGAGACCATGAGATTTCCTTTGGTTGCCGGTTATGGGCTGTTGGCGATCATTTCATTGCGGATTGAAGTTCTTCGGCGGCGATGGCTTCCCACACGAGATCCGCCACGTCTTTGATTTGCAGCTTGTCCTCCTGGCCGGTCGTTTTCACGGCGTCGCGGAACATGGCAATGTCCTTGGGACATGCAACGATCATAGTGGAGACGTTCGGCAGGGAAACCGCTTCGCGGATCCGGCTTTCGGCAGGCCGTTCTTTGACTTTTTCGGTATCTTCCATCCAGATCCGTCCGCCGCCGGCGCCGCAACAATAACTGTGTCCCCGGTTGCGGGGCATCTCGACGAGGGTGATCCCCAGGCGTTGCAGAATGCGCCGGGGTGGATCGTAGACTCCGTTATAACGTCCCAGGTAGCAGGGATCATGGTAGGTGGCGCGCAGATCAACCCGCCGGGAGACCGGGAGCCGCCCCTGGCTCATCAACTGATCCAGGAGTTCGGTGTAATGAAGAACTCGAACCGGATCTTCCCAGCAATATTCATTCTTGAGGGTGTTATAGGTATGGGGATCGGTGGTGATGATCGTCCGCGCTCCATTCTTCCACTGGACCTTGGCCAGGGCCTGGAGGTTTTTGTCATGGAGGACTTCAAAGAGGCCTTCTTCGCCGATCCGACGGATGTCGTTGCCGGAGTTGCGTTCTCCTTCGAACAGCAGGCCAAAATCGAGGCCCGCCTGCTGAAAGATCTTGGCAGTCTTGACCGTAATCTCTTCGCAGCGCGGATCGAAACTGGCGTAATCGCCCGCGAACCAGACATAATCCACCGGTTCTTTGCGGGCATCTTTGATTTTGAGTTTTGCGTTCTGGACCCAACGGGCGCGCATGCGATCGGACTTGCCAAAGGAGTTGCCGTAGCGGTTCATGCGGTCCAAGACGTCCTGGACACCCCGATCCACGGCGCCCTGTCCAACGAGGTGGCGGCGCATCTGCACAATCACCGGGATCTGTTCGTTCCATACGGCGCAACATTCCATGCAGGCCATGCACGTGGTGCAGGCCCAGACCTCCTTGGCCTGAATCTGGCCGCCGGCCAGGGTTATCTCGCCGTCAGGGATCTGGCCGGCCGGGGGGCTGTGCCCGGCCTTCTTATCCACAGCGGCGTCCAGGAAATGCACCTTGATTTTGTGCATGATGTCCTGGGGCGACAAGGCATAGCCGGAGTTCTGAGCCGGACAGGAGCGATCGCATCGGCCGCATTCGGCGCAGGCGAATCCCCCCATCAACTGGCGCCAGGTGAACTCCTGCCAGGATGATGCGCCCGCCGAATATTCCTCGGGAACCCCCGCCATGGTCAGGCTGGCCGCCGGACGCAGGTTGGTGAAGAAGACGTTGAACGGAGAAACGATCAGATGGGCGTGCTTGGAGTAGGGAAGGTAGCAGAGAAAGAAAAACACGCCCAGCATATGAGTCCACCACATGGCCTTGGATCCCGTGGCGGCGGTGGCAGGCGTCAGGCCCGAGAACAGGGGAGCCAGCAAGGACCCCACGGGCGCCCAGGCGTCGGCGTGGCCACCACGGGCCACAATCCGAAAAGCCGATCCCAACACGGCCGTCACCATTAAAAGCCCGATCAAAGCCAGGATCAGATTGGCGTCCAGGCTCAGGTGCAGTCGGCTGGGCGGAAAAAACAATCGTCTGGCCAAGGCGATACCCAAGGCCACCAACACGACGACCCCGAAGATCTCGAGCCCCAAACCGATCAGGGGGACATCGTCCGGGTACGGGATAAACGAGATCGGGAACAGACCGCGCAACAGGGACCAGTTGAAGCACGTGGCGTACAGGACGAATCCCCAGAAGATCAAAAAGTGCGGCCAGCCAATGGCGCGTTCGTTAAAGATGCGGCGTTGAAGCAAGACATCCCTGAACACGCGAAAGATTCGTTCCCCCCATCGATCGAAACGATTTTCGGGACGCGCGCGCCTTAACTGAGCCACAATGCAGCCCACTCGCCAGCCGAAGATCCCAAAACTCCCGAGGGCGATCAGCCATAACAACAATCGGGCAATGGCGCCGGCGACGGGATCCAGATCCGGATGGGGCAGCGGGTTGGTTGGCATAGGACTTGACGGGGATTGAGGTCAGGATAAATCCGCGTTCGCGTCTGGCGCCATGAATCAGCCTTTCTTTGCCTTTACCTTTTCCGTAAGGATCGGCACGAGGTCCAGGGCGTCGACGGTCGTTCCGTAGTGAGCCCCGTCAAAGATCGGAGCTTTGGGATCGGTGTTGACCGCAACAATCAGCTGCGATCCCTGCATGCCTTCCCAGTGTTCGGGAGCTCCGCTGATGCCAAGGGCCAGGTATAACCTGGGCTTAACATTCATGCCGGACTTGCCGACCTGCCGGCTTAATGGCAACCAGCCTTGGTCAATGACAGGACGCGAGGCGCACACGGCGCCGTTCAAGGCGGAAGCCAGGTCTTCGGCGATGGCGAGGTTGTCCTGGCTTTGGATGCCGCGGCCGACGGCCACGAGCACTTCCTGCTTGGTGATGTCCACATCGCCTGTTTCCGGTTCGATGTAACCCTTGAACTGCACCATGGGGCTTGGCGCCGAGAGACTTAAGGACTCGATTGGCGGTTGTCCTTCGCGGCGGCCGGGGCCGGCCGGAAACGCCCCCGGATAGACACTGACCACCCCGCAGGCATCCGGCAGCTTGACATCGGCCTGGATCTTGCCCCCAAACAGCTGGCTTGTGAACAGGATCGAGCCCGCTTCCACGGTGACCGATTTGCAGAAATTGACATAAGGCCGTCCCAACCGCCCGGCCAGCACCGCCCCGATTCCCAGTGATACGTTGGTCCCGGCTACCAAGACCAGCGAAACCGGTTGGGCATCGATCGCGGCCTTCACGATCGCGGCAGCCTGGTCAGGCGATGGCAGCTGCAACCCGGACTGTTCCACGAGGAATACCTGGTCAGCCACCGCCAAATGTTGAGCCAGCGCCCGGACTTGCTCTCCCATGAGCAGAGCCCACAGGGGTGCCTGCAGGGCATCCGCCAGTTGACGACCCAAGCCCAGCATTTCGAACGTGACTTCCGTCAGCTCACCCTTGAGGTGCTCAGCAACAATAAGAACAGGATTTGCCATAGGTATGCTCCTTACACCAGACTCTGCTGGCTCAAGATTTCCAGGATTTGATCGGCAACGGATTCAGGGGTTCCTTCGAGCATTCGAGCGCGTCCCGCCGCCTCGGGTTTGTACAACCGGTCGACCATTTCGACACTGGCCTGCTCGGGCGCGGGCACTTCGACTGTCTCGATCCTGGCGGATTTCATCACGGCCCGGACCTTGGCAATCGGCACATAACGGGGCGGTTTTTCGGCGGATTGAATGCCCAGAACGGCGGGTAATCCCAGCGTGAATTCTCCGCGCAAGCCCCCTGAGAACTCCTTGATGACCTCGAGGGTAGCGCCCGCGACCTTTACTCCGGTGACAACCCCCACATAGGGCAGGCCCAGGTTTTCCGCCAGGCAAACCCCCACCTCACCCGCCAATTCGTCGCTCGCCTGGCTCCGCAACAATACCAGGCTGTCGGCGGCCAGGTTCTGACCGCCGCCCATGAGGTATTCGCGAAAAACCCGGGCCGTGGCGGTGCTCGAGAGCCGCGCCCAATCCCCGGCGATTTTCACAGCGCGATCGGCTCCTTTGGCCAGCGCCGTAAACAGGACGTCATCGATCTCCGGCATCTCGAGGGCGATCGCGGTCACGGTCCCGCCCTGTTTTTCCTTGAGCAACAGCGCCTGCTCGAGCGCATGCTCATCCGGATCACTGAGCCGGTAACGCAACACCTCGGCGTCGAGGGACTTCTGGTCAGCGGCAATCTCCAATTCCTCCACGGTATCGGGCACCATCCTCAGACAGACAATCAAGTTCATATGCGGGAAGGGTTGGGTAATCGTTTGGATTGAAACTGATTTTCTTGAAGTGAGTTTTGTGTTTTGAACATCGCTGTCAACCGAATGATCGGTGTTATTGACTGCTCAGGGTTGCAGTCCCCTGGGCGAGGCGCGGTCATTCGACTGGAGGCGGGAATGTCGAATGGTGCCAGATCGAGCTTTTTTGCACCGCATGGAGATCATATGGAGACTCCAAAAATGGTGATGATTTTTCCGAAAACGCTCTTTCTTTTACCAGTTATAATACAGCTATCAGAGGTGAATTCATACAGCCAACCGGCATTTGTCGTTTTATAAACCTTTTTTGCCCAATCGGCGGCATCAAGCCCTTGCCAAACAAAGGAGCGCATTGGATCCAAGCCTATCGACTCCGCCACGGGTTGCCACCACACCAGGACGGCGGGCCGAACGATCAGGGACGAGAGGAAACTTTCGTCTGGCCATGGGTTTAATACTGAGGTCAGATTAAGGGTATGCCGCATTTCTCTTACAGAGCCCGGCGCAAATCCGGCGAATTGGTGCAGGGGACGGTCGAGGTCACGGATCGTTCCGCGGCGCTCATGCAGATCGAGCGGCTAGGATTGTTTCCGGTATCCGTGGAAGCGGCCAAGGGTGGGGCGGCCCCCAAACCGGAACGCGCGGCGGGATCCACGAAAGACGGTTCTTTGCCATCGGCCTTTCGGGAATGGTATCAGCGCAAGCGCAAGCCGCGGCTCCAGGAGCTGGCGACCTTTACCCAGCAGCTGTCGAATCTTCTTAATGCGGGCATGCCGCTGACGGTGGCCTTGAACAGCATGACGCACCTGGAGTCCAAAGGGATTCCCTCGGACGTCAGCAAACAGCTGAAGCAGGATGTCACCGAGGGAAGAAGCCTGTCCGATGCCATGAGCAAGCAGCCGCTGATTTTTTCGGATATTTACGTGAACATGGTCCGGGCGGGCGAACAGAGCGGAGCGCTGGTGGACGTTCTGCGCCGACTGGCGACTCATTTTGAACGCTTTGCCGAGGTCCAGTCCAAGTTCACTTCGGCGATGATCTATCCGGCGATTGTTGCGGCGGTAGGCGTGATTATCGTGGTCTTTTTCATGACGGTCATGCTGCCCAAATTCATGAGCATCTTCCAGGGGATGCAGGTTGAGCTGCCACCCGCGACGAAGGCCCTGATGGGAATTAGTCATGCGTTCAGTGCCTACTGGTGGTTGATGCTGCTGGTGTTGATCGCCCTGGTCGTATTGATCCGGCGTTATCGGGCCTCGACCAACGGCCGCCGCAACATCGATGAATGGAAAATGAAAGCGCCGGTGCTTGGAAAGGTCGTCAAACTCAACTTGTTCGCCCAATTCGCCCGGACACTTTCCACCTTGCTCCACAACGGGGTTCCGGTCCTCACGGCTTTGAAGATTACGGAGCAGATCATCTCGAATGTGATTGTCAAGGAAGCCATTGCGCGAACTCGGGAGGGGGTGACCGACGGCAAGACTCTGGCTCAACCTTTGGCTCAGAGCCGGATCTTTCCCCAGCTCCTGATTGATTTGGTCAAAATTGGCGAGGACACCGGCGATGTGCCGGGAGCATTGCAACGGGTGGCGGATGCCTACGAAAACGAACTCTCGATCGCCCTGCGCGTGTTGACCAACCTGATTGAGCCGGCGCTGATCATTGTGATGGCTCTTGGCGTTGGGTTCCTGCTGTTCACCGTCCTATCGACCATGTTCGCCATTACCTCGAACCTCAATCGTTAAGATTTCGAACAACCATGGACTTCGCGCCCCAATTTGAGCATTCGCCGCCTGTCAGCCAATGGAAGGCGGGGGGGTCACGGGGCGCAGAAAGGGGGGGTTCGTCAGCGGGATTCACCATGATCGAGATTATGGTGGTGGTCGCCATTATTGGAGTGATTCTAACGACCGCGATCCCATTCGTGGCCAGCAGCCTGCGAAAAGATCCCATGCGGCAGGCCGTCAGTGACGTTGTGGAGGCGTGCAGCCAGGCACGGGCGGCGGCAATCCTCAGCGGAAATCCAGCCGAACTCGTGCTGCGACCTGGCGATGGGAGCCTATCGGTGTCGGCCTCATCGGCCCCCTCGGCCGCCGCGTCCGAGGATGATCGGCCGGCGAGGACAACTCCGGCCATGCGCCATCCGTTTTCGGCGATCTTGTCCGAGGAATTGATTATTGAAATGCTCGATGTGAACCTTCGCGAGTTCAAGGACGAGGAGCAGGCGCGGGTGCGTTTCTTTCCCAACGGGACTTGCGATGAGTTTACGCTGATTCTGCAATGGGAGAGCCGCCAGTGGCGGAAGATCTCCGTGGAGGTCTTGACCGGGCTGGCCAACGTGGAGACGTTGCGATGAATCTCCCGCTCTTGCCTGAATCCAGCCGTCAGCGGGTGCGACCTGTGGGGGGACCGATCGAGAGACGATGGCCCCGGCAGTCCGGCGCTCTTTTCGGCAGGATCTGTTTGTCGGGCGCTGATCGGCGCCTGCGGGCGTTTACACTCCTGGAAGTCATGGTGGCGATGGGGATCTTTTTCGTGGCCATCTTCACCATTCTGGATCTGGTTTCTCAGAACCTTCGAATGGCCCGCAGCCTCAAACTGGAAACGGTCGATGTAACCAGCGCCATCTCGGATCTCCTGCTCACCAACCGGCTGGAGGAGGGGAGTGAGTCGGGGGATTTTGGCGATTTTGCGCCTGGCTACGTGTGGTCACGAAGCGTCATGGAAGTGGCCACGAATGGATTGTTCCGGGTGGACGTCACCATCACGCGGCTGGATCCTGCTTCCGAGACCCAGACCAGCCTGCTGCTGTTCAAGCCGGACTCCCAGCGGCGGCCGGGGGGATTCGGCGGCCGTGGAGGCCTTACGACGCCGGGGGGACGATAATGCGCCGGACGTCCCTCCATCGCCGATTGGCTGCCTTCACGATGATCGAAGTGATGATCGCCATTTTCATCATGAGCTTCATCATGGCGGCGATTTACTCGAGTTGGACTGCGATCACTCGCAGCGCGAAGGTTGGCCTGGAAGCGGCCTCCCGAGTCCAACGTTCCCGAATGGCCCTGCGGACCATTGTCGATTCGTTGCTGTCCGTCCAAATGTTTGCCCAGAACCTGAACTATTATTCGTTCATAGCGGATACCAGTTCGGATTTTGCCTATCTCAGTCTGGCGGCCAACTTGCCCCAGTCGTTTCCCCGGGGGGGACTATACGGGGATTTCACTGTGCGTCGCGTGACTTTCTCGGTCGAACCCGGAGATCTGTCGGGCAACCAACTCGTCATGTGGCAGGAACCCATCCTCATGGAAACCAACTCGGCGGACGAGGTCGGGCCGCTGGTACTTGCCAGCGATATCAGCCTTTTCGTGCTCGAGTTTTGGGATGCGCGCGCCGGTGAATGGATTGAGGAATGGCTGTACACCAATCAATTGCCGAAGCTGATCCGTGTGACCCTCGGCTTCGGCGAATCCGGTTACCGTCAGCCTCAGGAAATCGTCTCCCGGGTGGTGGCGCTGCCCGCCATGGCTGTTCCTCGGGAATACCAGGTTCCCCCTGCCAGCGGTGCGCCGCGTCCCGGCGCGGGTGTCCCCCCCGGCACGGCTCAGCCCAGGCCGGGACCCCGGGGCGAAGGACCAACGCAATCACCGGGAGGCATCCCTGCCAACCGCGGCGGCTTTCCGATGCGCGGCCAGTAAAAAGCTCTTGCGCACTTGCGACCCATGAAAATACCTCCATCACGAACAGACCGCGGCATTGCGCTGATCATTGTGATGACGGTGTTGTTGATGTTGAGCATTCTCGCGGGGGGGTTTGCCTATTCCATGAAGGTGGAGACGCGGCTGGCCCAGAACCAGGGCCATGAGGATGAAATGGAGTGGCTGGCACGATCCGGCGTCGAGCTGGCCCGGTACGTTCTGAGTCTGCAATTGAGCCTTTCCCGAGAGCCCTGGGATTCCTTGAATCAGAAATGGGCCGGCGGTGTGGGGGTCACCAACGAGGCGCTGGCTGACATTACCCTGGAAAACAATCCTCTCGGCAACGGGATTTTCTCAATCAAAATCATCGATCAGGAACGCAAGTTCAACATCAACGCGGCCGACATCATGATCCTCCAACAGGCGATGACGCTGTTGGGTGTCGATGCGGCCGACTCTCCCACGATCGTGGATTCGATTCTGGACTGGCGCGATCCGGATGATGATCCGCACTTGAGCGGAGTCGAAAGCCGGTTTTACCAGAGTCTGAATCCACCTTACTACGCCAAGGACGGTCCGATCGATGACATTTCGGAGCTGTTGTTTATCAATGGGATCACGCCAGAACTCTATGGTGGGGCCGGCTACGATACCAACGCCTTCGAGACGCCCAGCATGGTGGGCGCGACGGTTGTGGCCGGATCGGTGAATAATCCAATGACTATTGGCGGGCTTGGCGGCGCGCCCAGCGTTGCAGGCGGTCTCAAAGAGCTTTTCTGCGCCATTTCCGGCCCGCAAGTCAACATCAACACAGCATCGGCTTCCGTGCTTCAACTCATTCCGGGCATTGATCCCAACGTGGCCCAAGGCATCTTGACGTTCCGGGCGGGACCCGACGGCGTTGAGGGCAATGAAGACGACATACCCTTCCGGCAGCCTCAGGATCTTATTAACGTCCCGGGCGTCAACCGGCAGTTTGCGGGCCAGCTTTCCCGCTACTTCACGGTGCGCAGCACGACCTTCGAGGTGCTGGTCGAGACGCGCCTCGGCAGTTACAAGCGATACTACGCCGCCATGCTCAAAAGGGTCAGCGCCCGAGATGTCCAGATCCTCTACTTTCATCCCATCTGACGAGCGAGGTCTCACAGCGGCTCCGCGGCGGCCGGTTTTTTCTGAAGTCTTCGCCTGAGGGCGCGCATTTTTGGCTGGCTCTCATAACGCTTCCCGTTAGGCTCGATGCTTGTGCACCAGGAATTCGTCATCGACATCTCGATCTGCATTATTCTCGCGTGGATCCTGGCCGTCTCAGCCCAACTTTTGCGTCAGCCCCTGGTTTTGGCCTACCTGGTCGCGGGCGTCGCGGTGGGTCCGATTGGTTTTGGATGGGTTCAGGATCGCGATGCCATTGCGACGCTGTCCGATTTGGGGTTGATGTTGTTGCTGTTTATGATCGGCCTGGAGATCGACTTGAAGAAGATCCTGGGATCGGGCCGGATCATTCTGGGAACAGCGGCCGCGCAGATCCTGGGTTCATTCGTTCTGCTCTGGTTGATTTTCCTGGGGCCGTTGAGAGGAATGATCGACACCCCGCTGACGGCGCTTTATCTCTCGGTTTGCCTCGCCTCGAGCAGCACGGTGATCGTGGTGAAAATCCTTTATGACAAACGGGAGCTCAACACGCTCCCGGGCCGGATCACCCTCGGCGTGCTCGTGTTGCAGGATCTTTTTGCCATCCTTTTTCTGGCGATTCAACCCAACCTGAATCGACCCGGCACGGGGGCAATCCTCTTCTCGCTTGCGAAGGTCTTATTGCTGGTTGCCGTGGCGTTTTCCCTGAGCCGATATGTGTTGCCTTCCTTGTTCAAGGCGGTGGCGCGCCTGCCCGAGTTGGTGCAGGTGGGAGCTGTTGCGTGGTGCTTCATGGTCGCCGCGGCGGCCCATGTGCTGGGGCTTTCGCGCGAAATGGGCGCGTTGGTCGCTGGCGTCGCGGTTTCGACGTATCCTTACGCCCTGGATGTCACAGCAAAAGTGACCAGTCTGCGCGATTTTTTTGTGACGCTTTTCTTTGTGGCTCTCGGCATGGGGATTCCGGCGCCGACGTCCGGTCTGCTGGGTTTTGCGCTGCTCTGTTCGGTGTTGCTGGTGAGCTCCCGGTTCCTGACGGTCCTCCCATTGTTGCACGGATTGCGCCAGGGCCATCGGGTGAGTCTCCTCGTGCCGTTGAATCTCGGCCAGTTGAGCGAGTTTGCGCTTGTGATCATGGCCTTGGGACTGAAGAGTGGTCACTTGAAGGAATCCACCATCGGTGTGGTCGCCTATACGTTTGTGTTTCTGGCCATCCTGTCCAGCTACGCGATGAACCGATCGGATGGCTTGGTGCGCCAGGGGGGACGATGGCTGAGCCGGATGGGCTTGCGCGACCTCGATAGCGACTCGGCCGGAACCCCTGAGCCGGGAGGGCATCCCTCGGTTTTTCTCCTCGGTTTTTCCTGGACCGCCAGTTCGCTGCTGGAGGAGATCCAGCGGCATCATCCGGCCCTCCTCGAACAGCTGGCCGTTGTGGATTTTAATCCCCTCGTTTATGAACGGCTCAAACAACGAGGCCTGCGGGTCAGCTATGGGGACATCAGCCACCGTGACACCCTGATCCACGCCGGCATCGAGAAAGCCAAAATCATCGTCTGTTCCCTCCCCAACACTTTATTGAAAGGCACTGATAACCAGCATCTGCTCCAGCAATTGCGGGAGCTGAATCCGCAGGCTCGGATTCTGATGCATGCCGAGCTGCTGACCGAAGTGCCCCGCCTCTACGAAGCCGGCGCTGACTTCGTCCATGCGCCACGGTTGGTTGAAGCTCTGGATCTGTTTGAAGCCATTCAGGCTGCTCAGCAAAACCTGCTGGCCGAAAAACGAGCCGCTCAGGAACAGTTGCTTAAGAACCGCGACGAAATTATGTCCTGAGAACTCCCGCCAGCGAGTTTACATGCTGATGCCCTGGGCCTGTCCCAGTTTCACGAGGTGGGCCTTGGCCAGATCGTATTCCTGCGCGCTGGAAAGATGCTCGAGCATGAGGGGGGGGGTCTGGCCAAGGCTGGAAATTAACCTCAGGTATGCGGAATAGTCCAGGTCGCCCTCGCCGGGGCGAACCTCACGGAAATGCAGATTCATCTCGAGGTTCCAGGAAAGGTCTTTGGCGTGGCAACTGACGATATGAGGGCCGAGTTTTCGAAAGCATTCGTGGAGCAGGGCGGTGCTTTGGTAGTATCGTTCCGGGCAATTGATGAGATTGCAGGGATCCAAATGGGCTGCAAAGGCCTTTCGATCGACTGCTCGGATCATTTTGAAATAGCTGTCCGGACTGTCGGGCAGTGCCCAGCCCATCATTTCATAGCAGAACTTGGATCGTATGGGCTGAACGGCATCAATGATCTTTCGGGCGTTTTCAACGGCGGCATCGAAGAAATCACGGCTCAGGTTCTCGGGATGCGGGCCGTACCAGGTCTTGGGATTGAACGAACCCGCGATGTCGACACAACATAGAGCGCCCAGGGCCTCGGCCAAGGCCAAACCCTCGATGACGTTGTCCAAGTTCTTTTTGCGCTGCGCCGGATCGGGATCCAAGAGGTTGCACCATCGGCCGACCTCGGCCAAGACCACGCCCTGCTCGCAAAAAGCCCGGATCGTCGCGGTGATTCGATCTTTGTCGTTCAGGGAAATGGCCGGACAATACGCAGCCCGGTAGCCCAATTCACTGTGTGCGCGCGCCAATTCGTCGGGATCATCCGATTTGACAAACACCGGGCCGCCAAGGCGCACCATGCGTTCTCGGCCGTTGGATCGGGGAATCGCGGGTCGGAGGCTGGCCGAGGTTGGCGCCAAGCCGGCCAGGAGAAGGCCGGCGGTGAGGTTTTTCGCAAAGGATCGGCGATTCACGGACGCAGTGTTTATCATGGTTTGCCAGATCACGGGAAGTAGTTTGTTGATTGAATCTTACGAAGGTTTTTGCCAGAACCAGAAGCGTATTGCAGCCGGTTGTCGATGCCCAGGGGGTTGAAGGGGCTTGGAGCATCGAAGACAAACGCATCCGCTGAGGTTTGCTCATGTCGATTTGCATTATCTTCAATCCTGCGGCCCGAGGCGGTCGCGCCCACCAGTGGGCGCGGTTCCTCAAGGAACAGCATCCGCAGGCGGCGCTCAAACCGACCGAGAGCGCTCATGGCGGCCAGCAGGCGGCCGCCGAAGCGGCCCGGGAAGGTTTTGAGGTGATTGTTGCCGCAGGCGGGGATGGAACCGTGCATGAGGTCATCAATGGACTGGGCGAAGCCTCGGATTCCCAGGATCGAGTGCGCCTCGGGGTTTTGCCCATGGGCACGATGAACGTCTTCGCCCGCGAGCTGGGAATCCCCTTGCGCCTCGAGGAGGCCTGGGGCGTGATCCTTGCCGGATACGAACGGGGTCTTGATTTGCTTTCCGTCCAGTATCGAGCGGGCGCGCATCCGGCGTGTCGTCGATTCATCCAAATGGCCGGCGCGGGGTTGGATGCCCGCGCCACCGAGAAAGTGACGTGGCCCTTGAAGAAGAGACTCGGGTGGCTGGCCTATTTGTGGACGGCCTGCAGTGCGATGGCCGAGGAGCATCCGGTGATTCGGATTGAAGGACCTGAGATCCAGACCAAGGGACAACTCGTGTTGATTGGCAACGGCCGGTTTTACGGCGGATCCCTGGTGGCGTTCCCCGCTGCCAGAAACGATGATGGCTGGCTGGATCTCCTGGTCCTGCCGAAAGTCTCATGGATGGCCGTCCTGTTCTTGTCGGCTCAACTGCTCTGTCGAAAGCAGGGAGCCCTTCGGGGCGTTCAAAGCTTGAGAGCAACCCACTTCACCCTGAGCAGCGCCCAACGGGTGCCGCTCGAATTGGATGGCGAAGCGGTGGGCGAACTCCCAGCCGCTTTCAGCCTTGCGCCCCACCGTTTGAGGGTGCTGGCCCCCCAGCCTCGCGAATCACGCTCCTGAGTGGACCGCTGAATTCCTCATCCCCCAAGGTGACGATGTGTGAAGGAGGCAAAGGATAACATGGCTCCGGCAGCGTTCTAGACCCGGGGTAATGCCCAGGGTTTCCGGCGTTTCCGGTCCAGGTATTGATTGGCTTCCTTGTCCCCGATAAAAACCTCTTGGCCCGGATCCCAGCGCAGTTTGCGACCCAAGCGCCGGGCGAGGTTGCCCAAGTGACAAATCGTGGCCGAGCGATGGCCAATTTCCACATCTGCCACCGGCGTGGCGCGTGTTTTGATGCAGTCCAGCCAGTTCTGAATATGGTTCTGCTTCAGGCTGCGAGGCCCCTGCTTGATGGCTTCGTCGATCAGTGCGTCCGGCTCGGATTCACACACCCCGCGGTCGATGGTCACCTTGCCCTTCTCGCCAAAGAAGATGGCCCCACCGGGAGGTCCGTCCCCCAGCTCCATTACCGTGCCGCCTGGATAGCGGAAAAACACCTTCGGCTGAGAACAAATCTTGTCTCCCCGTGTCTTGGGCTCGGAGACCGCATAGGTTGGCGGATCAAATTTCGGGCCTTCCACCCAGATTTCCAAGGGACCGGTGGCGTCCATTCCCAGAGCCCACTGGACCTGGTCAAAACCGTGCGAGCCCCAGCCGGTCATTTCGCCCCCGGAATAGGGACGGAAAGAGAGCCAGCCCGGATTCGCGCGCGGCAGATAGAGGTCCTTATTGTACGGCACCGGTTCGGTCGGTCCACACCACATGTCCCAATCCAGGCCATCGGGCACTTTCTCCGCCGGCAAGGCGCATTCCCAAGGACTTGGATAATTGCTCGCGACGACCCGATGAACCTTGCCCAAACCGCCCCGCCGGATGAACTCGCATCCGATGTGGTTGTGCAGCATGGACCGCTGCTGGCTGCCGGTCTGCAGCACCCGCCCGTATTTCCTCACCGCCTTGACGATCTGGCGTCCCTCATGAATGGTCAGGGACATTGGTTTCTCGGCGTAGATATCTTTGCCAGCCTGGCAGGCTTCGATGCAGATAATCGCCCGCCATTGCTCCGGAGTCGCGGTGATGATGGCATCGACGTCCTTTCGTTCCAGCAGCCGTCGGTAATCCTGGTAGGCTTCAGCCTGGCGCTTGCCGGCCACGTCCCGGGCACGATTCAGATTTACATCCGCCACCGCCAGCAACCGGGCTGTCGCCTGGCCCTGGAGGATCCTGAGCAAATCCCCTGCCTGGCGCCCCATGCCGATGATCCCAATGCCAATGCGTTCATTGGCCCCCGGCCCTCCCCCGGCCCCCAAAACCCCGGAAGGCAGCACTTGAGGCAATACCACACTCGCAGCGAGCCACCCGCATCCGCGTTGCAGAAACTGACGGCGAGAATAGGAAGTCATGGCGTTCATGCCCCGAGTATAAAAGCTTCGGGAACGAACGAAAACAGAAATCGCCGCTTGGCTCGTTCCTCAGTCACAGACCCATTCCGGGTATGCTTGTTTATCGCGCCTCGTTTGCGCGGAAAACCTCTCGCCGCGAATGTATAGCTATTTGCGGGACATGACACTAGCGGGTGTCGGAGATTTGCTGGAGCTCGGAGACCGTCCAAGCCGTCCATAGGCCACGCGAACCCCGGTTCGCAGTCTGCTCGCGGATGGTGCGAACCTCCTCGAATTCCACCGGGGAAGCTTGATTGCCCCATTCCTGCCGAATAAAGGTCAGGACAGCGGCCACTTCGGCATCGGACAGATCATCCCGCCAGGCCGGCATGGCGTTATCGTATGTCTGGCCGGCGACCTGGATCGGGCCGCTCAGGCCATTCAGAACAATGCGAATCAATCGAGCCGGGCTGGGGGCCTGCACCCATTCAGACTGGGCCAGAGGCGGATATTGTCCTGCCACGCCCAGACCATTTTCCTGATGGCATGTCTGACATACCTGCGCATAGACGCGGCGACCGAGTTTCAAGGGATCCAAAGGGGCATTTGTCGGCGCGGCTGTCATTCCACCCCCCAGTTTCAAGGTGGCGCGTTCGTCATAAACCAGCGGTTCATAGTTGCCGCTATACCGCTGGAGATACCAACCGCCCCAAAACAAAAGGGCGCCCATAAACGCGATCACCCAAAGGGAAATCGGTTGGTGCCCCTCGCCGGGTTCCGGTTTCTCCCGCGACACCGCCGCAGGCGCGCCGGAGACCTGCCGGCGATCTTCGGCAGGATTCACGCCGTTTCTGGCGTTGCCTGACGGCGTCTCAGGTGGAGTGGGTACTTCGGGATTCATTTCACTTCAGGCAGCGAAGCGGAGGATTTGAGACTCAACAAATAAGCCACTAGAGCCCTGGCTTCCGGTGAGGGGATGATCTCATATCCGGGATCGGGCGAAAACTTGCCGGACAAGGGCAGGGCATCCGGAGACTTCTGCAAGCCCTGTTTTTGTCGATCGAAAAGAAAGGCATACGGCGGCATGATTGATCCGGCGGATGTCATCTGCGGATCATAAAGATGAAGGAGATGCCAGGAGACACTGGGCTGCCGCATCCCGATGTTCGTGAGATCCGGACCGGTCCGCATGGTGCCCAGCAGCACCGGTTTGTCCCGAAGATAATCGCGTGCCACGCTGCGCCGTTTTCCCCAGCCCCGCTGGATATCGGCGCCAAAATCCTCGGCCCGCACCTGCTGGCTGTGGCAATAGACACAGCCATAGGCGCGATACAGTTCGCGCCCCTGCTCCGCCAAACCGGACCGGGCCATCGGATAGATCTCTCCGGTCTCCTCGATCTTCACAGGTTCAAGCCTGCCAAATTGGATCTGGGGAACCAGCACCAGACCCACCCAGGAGCTGGCCAAAGTCAAAAACACGCCCAGAAATAAGAGGGGACCGTAGTTCATGCGGGAGCTCCAGTACTTTGAGATTTCGAAGAACCGAGCACGACGGCCGATGGATCCCGGTAAGGTCCCAGTTGCCGGATCAGAATCCAACCCAGACTCCATGCAAAAGCGATGTGACCCACCGTCATGAGCATGCCGGAAAGACTCCGAAGAACCAGATAAGGCTTGGTGACCGCCACCACTTTTAAGAAAGCCAGATTGGGATCATTCATGGCAAAACCTTGCAGCACCCCCCCCAACGTCAAAGCGCCGACATACAACATAATCCCCAGTCCGCACGTCCAGAAATGCAGGTAAATCAACCGGGCCGACGGCCATTCCCTTTGGGTTAGCCTGGGCACGATGTAGTACATCGAGCCAAACATCACCATGGTGAAAAAGGCGTACATCCCATGATGCGCGTGGCCGATCGTGTGGTGCGTGAAATGGGTCACCTCACTGACTGACCGCAACGCGCTCAGCACGCCATGCACGCTGGTCGCCGTGTAGTTCATGGCCCCAAAAACAATAAACAAGAGGGTTGGACTGGATTTCAGGTGATGGAAATGGCCGCGCATCGTGAGATGATGATTGATGGCCACCGTCACCACGGGGATCAGCATCATCACGCTGGCCACGATGCTGACGGAGACCAGCCAGGCCGGCATGGGTCCGCCGACCAGATGATGCATGCCGTTCCAGTTGTAAAACAACGCCAGCGACCAGAAACCAAGCGCGGACAGGTAGTAACTGTGGATCGGCCGGCCAATCACCTTCGGGATGAAATAGTAGGCGGCCGCCAGGCCAATCGGCGTAAACCAAAGCCCCAGCACATTGTGCGCGAACCACCAGTTGACCGCCGCCTGCACGGTGCCTCGCACCGGCTCGAGCACCAACAGAATCTCAGCCGCCGAATACAGCCACGGAAACCAGAGAAAAGCCGCCAACAAGTACCATTGCGACACATACAAATGCGGTTCCCGCCGAAACCGGAACGTGATCACCGTCCACACCCCGATCAGCGCATAGGAAAAAAACAGGATGGGCGCCGCATAGGGAGGAAACTCGAGCCACTCGATACCGGTGCTGTCACCGGCCAGGATGCCCACAGCCCCGACCAGGACACCGATATTCCAGAAGACCGTCGAGACGATAATCATCCACCCGTGCATCAGCGGCACCCGGCACAGGCGGCACATCAGCCAAAGTGCGGTTCCCACCGCAGCCTGATTCGCAAATCCATAGACCACCAGGTTCAGGTGCACAGGGCGGACCCGGCCGAAGGTCAGCCAGCCATATCCGGCCAGAAACGCCGGATCGTGCATTTTCCAGGACGTAATCAAGGCGAAGACAGTGCCCGCCAGCAGCCACACCACGCCGCACACAAACATGAACAACACCGGCCCTCGACAGGACTGATCAATTTCAGCGAGGGCCGCCGGCGGGACCGCCGGATCCGGCCGGCTGGCCGGCGAAAGGCTTTGAAGAAAGCCAGGGGCGGTAGACGTCTTCATGGTCGGGGAAAGCGATCGGTCACTCGGCCAACAGGTTCTTCGTCATTGAAGATGACCAGGGCGCCCTTGTTCAGATTTTCCAGCTGCCCGGTTCGGATCGCCCAACGCAGGGCGAACAAGGCCGATACCGGCAGCACAACAAAGCTGCCAATAAACAATATCCAGTTCACCAGGCTCATAGAAAAGTCGGGGTCATGCAAGGTTCACGGTTTGACCTCAGCCGGCGGAACCGGCGGAAATGCGCTCCTGACGCGGCGCAGCAGATTGGATCGGCCGGCGGCCGGATTTCTCCATTCCTCGACGCACAGTTCCATGGCCCTCTGGATCGGCAACCGTATCCGGCCCTTGGCCTCGTCGAGATAGGCGTAATGGTCGAGCTCATGCGCGGCCTGGGCTTGAAGTCCAGCCAGGTTTTTTCGCCTTTCCTCGTAGCGAGACGTGTCGATCGGCGCGGGCATCGTGTAATGGTAAAGCAAAAGGATCGCGCCGATGACGAGGCTGAATGCGGCGATCGTTCCCAGAAAATAGACCGGCAGAACGATCGAGTTGGGGAACAGGCTTTTCATTCGCGCACACTGTGAACCGCCTCGGCAATAGCGGGCGGCGGCACTTCGACATAAGTTAACGATTCCAGCAGACGGGGATCTTGTACCGGATAGACCGGGTGAGCCGCCAAGCTTCTCAAGACATGCCAGGTCAAGAGTCCGCCTATGGCCAGAAAACAAGAGACATCCAGATAATGCAACCGGAACCCCTCGGGATGCAGCGGCGGCATGATATTGAACGCCAAATCGACATAATGCATCAGCCAAACCCAGACGCACAGCGGAATCATCAAGGGCAGACAGTGTTTGGCATCAATGCGCAACAGACACAGGAACGGCACCAGGAAGTGTCCAAAAACCAAGATCAGCCCCACCGTCCACCAAGTGCCTTTTTCGCGTTGCACATACCAGAAGGTTTCTTCGGGTATTGCCGCGTTCCAGATCAGGAAATACTGGGAGAAATGGATGTAAGCCGAAAAAATCGTGAAGGCCAGCAGCAGAACCCCCAGGTCCCGTAATTGGCGCTGATGAACCACCGCAGCCAAAGGACCGGTTCGTTTCAACACCACCGTCAGGAAATAGACCAGGGCCAGGGTTGCCCATACGCTGCCCGAGAAATAATAAACGCCATACATTGTGGAAAACCACTGATGCTGCATACTCTTCATCCAATCAATCGCGGCGAGCGTCACGGTCACGGCAAAGAGGAATATTCCCGCGGCCGAGTACCGCCGCAAACGATAGGTGCAGTCGGCCCCTCCGGTCCGGTCTTGTTGCAGCGACTCATATCGCAATTTCCAGGCGAGCACGCTCCAAACCAGGAAATAAAACGCCGCCCGAGCGTAAAAGAACGGCTTGTTCAAATAAGCCGCTTTGGCGTGCAAGGCATGGTCGGCGCCAGCGGGGGTCATCCAGGCATACACCTGCGGCGCGGCCCAGACCAGGGGCAGAAAGAGCAGAGCCATCACCGGCAGGACAAACGCCAAATGCTCGACAAACCGCCGCACCGGCACCGACCAGCTCGCATCAAATATGTGGTGCAACATCACCAGGCACAAGGATCCCAGCCCCACGCTCAGGAAAAACATGTAAGCCAGCAAATAGGAATACCCGAATTGCCGGGGATCCCGGATCGCCCCCACGAGGATTCCCAAAACTCCGAGCGCCACCAGAACCAGCGGCACCGGACGCCACCTGGCTTCCGGGAAACCCAGGCCAGCGGGTGGGATTGCAGGATTCGATTTCATGGCTTTTGGGTCAACGAGGTTCTGGCGGCGGCGGGCACATCGTCCAGGATCCCCAAGCGGCTCCGCTGCAACGCGCGCAGATAGGCGACAATCGCCCAGCGGTCTCCCAGGGCAATCTGATCGGCATAGCCTGCCATCAATCCCTTGCCCTGAGACATAATGTGGAATAGCTCTCCATCCGGCATTTGCACGATGCGAGGCTCATGGAGATTGGCGACCACCGACATGCCGTACTTGCGCGTGATGCCGTTGCCATCGGCCAAAGGGCTGTGACAGGGCGAACAGTGAATTTGATAACGCTCGCGTCCCCGGGAGAGAAGCTCCGCGGTGATCGTCGTCGGATTCCAGGCCACCCAGTTGGTTGTGCCGGGTTCCCGGCCGGTGTTCCAGGGTATGTCTTCGAAGGGGGCCCCCCGAGCAACAGTATGGGGCACCGGGAGCCGCGAACTGCGATGGTCGGCAAAAAAATCGCTGCGGGCCTGCGGCCGCAATTTGATCTGCCGATCCATATCGGGGAAGACCTCCAGCGGCGGCTTCCGAGAGATCGAACCGCGAAATCCCGCCAGTCCCACCAGCAGGACGACGACTAGGAAAAAAATGGCGGTGAAATAGCGCATTATTCCTCGACCAGTTCAATGTGAGTGCTGCCGCTGGATTCCAGGATCCGGCGGGTGAGCGGATCCGCATATCGGGGATCCCGGGTTTCAACCACAATGAAGAACCGATCATGCGTCGCCTGGCGAAACCGCGGATGTTTCAACAGCGGGTGATGCCACCGCGGCAGCCGGTTCAGCAATAACATTCCGATTATCGATCCAAAGGCGCCAAACAGGATCGTCAGTTCGTAGGAAATCGGCAGCGCGAACAACGGACTAAAGAGCGGTTTTCCACCCACGGGAATCGGAAAATCGAAGGCGTTCATGAACCAGATCATCAACATGCCACAAGTGAAGCCAGCGCAGCCCCCCAGGAAGGCAAACCACCCCACCCGCGAGGGACGCAGTCCCATGGCGTCGTCCATTCCGTGGATCGGACACGGCGTAAAAACATCCCAGTGCGTGTATCCCGCGTCCCGGAACTGTTCGGCCGCCGTTTTCACCGCCGCCGGAGTCTGGAACTCCGCCAGCACGCCATAGATGGCCGCCGGGGCGCTCATGACGCATGCCCTCCCTGGGCTCCTCCCAGTGTGTGATGCGGATCGGCCTGCGGGGTGATGCTTTTGATCTCCGCAATCGCCAGCATGGGTAGAAATCGGATGAACAACAAAAACAAGGTCAGGAACAATCCAAATGAGCCCACAAAAATTCCAACATCGACCATCGTGGGACGGAAATATCCCCAGCTCGAGGGCAGGAAATCCCGGTGCAGCGACGTCACAATGATCACAAACCGTTCAAACCACATGCCAATGTTCACCACGATCGACAAGATAAAGACCGCGACCATGTTGGTCCGGATTTTCTTGAACCAGAACAGCTGCGGCGAGATGACGTTGCAGGTGACCATCGTCCAATAAGCCCACCCATACGGACCAAACGCCCGGTTCAGGAACGCAAAGCGTTCATAAGGATTCCCCCCGTACCAGGCGATGAAGAACTCCATCGCGTAAGCGTAACCCACCATCGAGCCCGTCGCCAAGACCACCTTGCCCATCAGCTCCACGTGACGCACGGTAATGACTTCCTCCAGGTGAAATAAAACCCGGATCGGAATCATCAGCGTCAAGACCATCCCAAACCCCGAAAAAATCGCGCCCGCCACAAAATAGGGCGGAAAGATCGTCGTGTGCCAACCCGGGAGCTGGGAAACCGCAAAATCGAAGGAAACGATGCTGTGCACAGACAACACCAGCGGCGTCGACAAACCCGCCAGAAGCAGATAGGCCTTCTCGTAATGGCTCCATTGCCGATTGGATCCAATCCAGCCCAGGGCGAAGAGTCCGTATAAGAATTTTCTTAAGGGAGTCCGCGCCCGATCTCTCAAAGTGGCCAGGTCCGGAATCAGTCCGAGATACCAGAACATCAGCGAAACGGTTCCGTAGGTCGACACCGCGAAGACATCCCATAACAAGGGAGACCGGAACTGCGGCCAGATGGCGTTGGCATTGGGCAACGGGAATAACCACCAGGCAAACCAGATCCGGCCCACGTGGATGAGCGGGAAAATCCCGGCGCACGCGACCGCGAACAAGGTCATCGCCTCCGCCGCCCGGTTGATCGACGTCCGCCACTTCTGCCGGAGCAGGAATAAAATCGCCGAAATCAACGTCCCGGCGTGGCCAATCCCAATCCAGAAAACGAAGTTCGTGATGTCCCACGCCCAGCCCACCGGGCGATTCAATCCCCAGACTCCAATTCCCGTGGAGATCAAATAACCCACAAATCCAAAACACATCAACATCAGCAACGCGCTGACGACAAACGCGCCCCACCACCATCTCGGAGTCGGTCCTTCGATGATTCCCGCCACCTTGTCCGAGATCCACGCAAAACTGCGCCCGTTCAGAACCAGCGGCTGACGCTCGAGCTCGGGCGGCGGTGGTGGCGCAAAGACTTGGGGGGATATCCGGGCCATCAGTGAGCTCCCTTCCTTTCTTCGCCAGCCGCGGGCCCATGTCCCGCCCCCTCGGACATGACCCCATGCGCGAAGGGATCTCCATGCCGGCGCGAGTATTCCTCCAGGCTCAGAGGCGCCTCCCGATAGTCAGGCATCGCCGGATTCGGATTCCGCACCCGGGCCAGATACGTCGTGCGCGGTTTGACATCCAGGAAACCCAGGACCGAGTAGTTGCGTTCGAGCGCTTTCAGTTGGGACACGCGGCTCTGCGGATCGGAAATGTCCCCAAACACGATCGCTTCGGCCGGACAAGCCTGGGCGCAGGCGGGCGTGATCGTGCCATCAGGAACCCGGACGGCATCCGATGCGCCAGCCTTGATTTTCCGCGCAATCTTGGCCTGCTCGATGCGCTGGACACAATAGGTGCATTTCTCCATCACCCCCCGCATGCGAACCGTCACATCCGGGTTCTTGATCAGGCGGATTAGATCGAGCTCTTCATCAGGCCTTCGGGCCAATGGCCCGCGATAGAGATGCCCGATCGGACGCTTGTTATAATCGAAAAAATTGAAGCGCCGCACCTTGTAAGGACAGTTGTTTGAACAATAACGTGTCCCCACACAACGGTTGTACGCCATGACATTCAAGCCTTCCTCATCATGCACCGTGGCGTTGACCGGACACACATTCTCGCAAGGGGCATTCTCGCAATGCTGGCAAAACATCGGCTGGTAAACCACCTGGGGATCGTCCATCTGCTCGCCCGCCGGCCGTTCAGGATCTCCCGCGTAATAACGATCGACGCGGATCCAGTGCATTTCCCGCCCCCTCGAAACCTGCTCCCGTCCTACAATGGGGATATTATTCTCGCTCTGACAAGCCATGACACAGGCCGAACAGCCCACACACGCGTTCAAATCGATCGCCATGCCCCATTGATGCAGGCCGGTGAGCGGCGGGTGCGCGTAAATGGGACCCGCATTGGGCGCGTGCGCCTCCAGACCCATCCGATTTCTCGCGAAATCCGGCTGCTGGCGGAACTGCTTGAGGTTGGCTTCCCGAATGATCGGCCGGCCTTCCATGGCACCGTGATTTTGCGTGCAGCCGATCCTGTAACTCGCATCGGCCAGACTGCCGGTCTTCCGTATCTTCGCGTCGACGGCCAGAAAAGGCTGATTCCGCGTCCGCAACTGGTAGGCATTATAACCCGAGTTGGTCCCCACGCGACCGGTCACCTGACGGCCATACCCCAGCGCGAGCCCCAAAGTTCCATCGGCCATCCCGGCCTGTATCCAAACCGGCCCTTCGATCTTGCGCCCCGCCAACTCAACCTCGATCAGATCAAAATTCCGCAGCCCATTACTTGCCGCCGTCGTCCGGCTCAGCAGGATCGCGTTCTCCCAGGTCAGCTTGGTGATCGGATCCGGCATCTCCTGAAGCCAGCCGTTGTTGTTGTATCGACCATCGTCCAGCCGGTAATCCCGGCAAAAGACCACCTCAACACCCCCTGCCTTGCCACTCCCCCCGGAATCCGCCAGGAGCCGAGACAACAAATCCCCCATGGCAACGGTCTGAAATGGCGCGTCAATTACCGGGCTTTCGCTCTTTTTCAGAAAACCATCGTGCAAATACTCGCTCCACGCGCTATCAATGCCGGGCACGCCAGTGATTTGCTGAAACGTCTCGCGCACAATCGCGTAGGGATTCGTTTCCGGCAATCCACCGGCATGCGCCAGAAACTCCAGCTCCCCCATGCCTCCAAAAAGCGGCGCGATTAAAGGTTGAATCGAGGTCAGCGTGCCATCGCCACTCCGAACATCCCCCCACGTCTCCAAATAATGCGCCGCCGGAAAATGCCAGTCCGCAAGAGTTGAGGTCTCGTCCTCCCAGTATCCCAATCGGACAACAGTTTTGGCTTTGCGTTGAACGGTTTTCCAGTCCAGTTCAGCCGGGGCGCTGTAGACGGGATTGCCACCCACTATAAACAACGTTTCTATCCGGCCCGCGTTGAGTGTCTCGGCAAGCTCGGCCAAACCGGGCACTACGGTTCGTGGGGCGTCGCGCAGAATCAAGGTCGAACCGATATTGCCAAGCAGGTGGTTTGCCCAATAAGCCAGCAGGTGAACCGCCTGAGGTTGACGATGTCCGGCCAGGACTAAACTGCGGCCGCGGTGCTCCCATAAATCGGCCGCACACGCTTCGATCCATCGTTGATAGCCTTGAGCCGGGCCGGCCCCTCGTTTGAGGGCCTCAGTCGCCGGATGCGAGATCTGCGATAGCCTCAGGAACTCGAGACTCAAGCCGCACGCCACCGCTGTGATCATGCCCGGACTTGCCCGCAATCGATGATCCGCAGCGGCCCCCGTCAACGTCATCAGAGATTCCACCGCATACAATCGGTTGATATCGTCCTGACGACGCACCAGCCTCCGACCTTGGACAAATCGTTGAATCGACCAGCAAGCGTCCGGTTCCGACCCGAGTAAGTCCGCATCCAAAGCCAGGATTCGGCTCGATTTTTCAAAATGATAGTCCGGCTTCAGCGGGCGGCCAAAAGCCGTGCCGGTCGCATCCACACCAGCCCGAAGATCCACTGCTTCGTCTTCATGCCATTCGGCCTTGGGCCACCGGGCCAAGATCAATCTTCGGAGACGCTCCCGCGACGGCGAAGAGCTTTGCGTCACGAGAAAGGCCACCCCCGCCCCCTCCCGGCCCGCCGCCGCCCGGGCCTGCGCCTCCAGAAATCGGACCGCCGCCGCCCGGTCAACCGGACCGCCTTTCTGAAGAAACCGCGTCGAACGATCCGGGTCGTACAAGTCCAGAATCGACGCCTGCGCAAACGGATCCGTGCCCCCGCGGCTCGTGGGGTGCTGAGGATTCCCTTCAATCTTTATTGGACGACCATCATACGACTTCACCAGCAGAGGCACGGCATAGTCCCGCATGGGCATCGCTGTGGCGTAATACTGCGGCACCCCATGCGCATAACCCTCCGGCATTTTCCCAAACGGCAGTATGGTCTCCTCGGGGCGGCGACAACCCGTGCCCGTGAGTCCAATCCCCGCCAAAAGAAACGACGCCGACATGATCCTTATAAAATACCGTCGCGTCACCGGATCACGCAGCTCACTCGCGCTTTCGGGAAATTCACGCTCTACCCAATCACGGAATTCCGGCGTGTCACTCAACTCCTCCGGACTCCGCCAGTATCGACGGTTCCAAGGCGGTTCAAGACAGGTTCGTGATAGGCTATTCATCGATGGCATGCGGAACAGTTCTGCGATGTCATCACTTTCCAGTCGTGCACATACCGCGCCCCCTGGACCGCCCCATAACGAGCGTCCTCGGCCCAATCCATCCGATAGACCTGCTCGATGGGACGCAACCGGGACGCCGGATCCCGATGGCAATCCAGGCAAAAACTCATGCTCAGAGACTCCGCATGGCGCACCTCGGCCATCTGATCCACCCGGCCATGACAGGAAACACACCCCACCCCCCGATTCACATGCACCGCATGATTAAAATATACATAATCCGGCGTCTTGTGGACCTGAACCCACGACACCGCACGCCCCGTCTGCGCGCTCTCCCGAACCTGTCCCAAACGCGGATCACCCGCCAGAACCTGGTTGTGACACCGCAGGCAGGTTGAGGCCGCAGGTATGTTGGCATACCAGGCGGTCTCTACCGCGCTATGACAATACCGGCAATCCAAACCCAGCTGTTCGACATGTGTCTGATGCGAAAAAGAGACCGGTTGCATCGGCTGATAACCCACGCGCGTATACTTCGGCGTGAAATAATACCAGACCCCCGCCCCCGCCGCCGTGCCGGTAATGGCCAGACCGGCCAGTATCTTCCATGGCAACTGATTCGTCCACTTGGGGAATATGTCGGACATCGCTTCGTCGGTTGATCCCCCCTCCGGATTTCATCCATCGGTACACTCGTTGGCGCCTTGTCTTATGCCGGGAGTAGCATCAACTCGGGTTTTTTTCATGATAAGCCATGCCTGGCTGGCGTAAACTTAAGTAATCCACGATGCCCGACCTCGCAAGGGCGAGACTGCCCCGGGAAAAAGATTTTTGTTTTTCTAATATAGAATATTAATATATTTTATTAACGAAGGGTCGAATCGGCTGGATCAGCCGGGGGGGATGTGCGGGATCGCGGCCGAAAGGCCGGTGGTGCGTGTTACCCGTTGACGCGTAAGGTGAAAGCCAAGGCCGTCTCGGTGGCCTTGTCCCGGGTGCGATTCAACTTATTCTCGGGATTCGGCTCGTTTCAGGTGGCCCGGAGCATCAGGGTCACGGTTTGGTTTTTTGGAAGCCGGTAGTGTCGGAGGTTTTGCCCTGTCCGGCCGATGGGCTGCAAGGGGATATTTTCCTCGGAGGAAAGGACCAATTCTCCCTGTGCGTCCGGTGGCAGGGTCAGTCTCAGCATGCGATTTCCTCGAAGTCCTTGGCTTTCCACGATAATGGGACCGGAAACGGTGTGAGCGGTCAACTCGAGGCGTTCGAGGTCCGCGGGCTGCGGCCGGATTTGGAACCGTTGAAAACCCGGCGCCACCGGTTGGATGCCAGCGACGCTCATGAAGAAGAAGTAGAGTGGCACAACGGCACAATGGCTCCATTGGGCGCCGGAATCGGGTTGGGCGACCCAATCTTCCTGGATCGTGTTGTTCAGCAAAACCGATGGCATCGTGGCCCAACGATCGCGCAGGGCCTGCAAGACTTCCCGGACATGACCGTATTTGGCCAAGGCCCAATAGCGCCAGCCGGCGTTACAGGGATAAGACTGGCCCATGGTCGCAGGTGTTTCAACGAGGGTCTTGACGGCGGCCTCGGTTCGGTTGCCGGGACATTGATCATAAAGCAGCGCTGTCGCGAGGGAACGATCGCACAGCCGCATCTGCCCTTCCTCGCCGAGCCATGGCAGGTTGTTGATGAACAATCCGTGATCGGAGCTCCAGAATTTTCGAGTGGCCGCTCGTCGAAGGGATGCGCCAAACTGACGGACCGCCCGTTGATTCCGCGCATCGCGCATTGCACCGCAGAGCACCGGCAGGGCGTTCTCGAGCATGGCCGCCGCATAAAGGTTGAAGGCGCATTGTTTATGGCGGGGTCGTTGGTAGGCTTGATGATCCATCCATACGGCCGGCACCCCCATGTCCTCGACCGGCAGCAAGCCATCTGATCCCCGCAGGGAGTAGAGATAGTTGGCAAAACGCAGCAGCCGGGGATAGGCCTCTCTCAGGGGCTCGAGATCACCGGTGTGCAGGTAAAAATGGCAACAATCGAAGTTGAATCCGACGCCATGATCCAGCAAGGGTCCCCAAGAAGTCAAACCGAGCTGGCGTTCCATGAGCCGGGCCAGGCGATCGAAGGCAGGCCAGCAATCCAGGAAGTAACCGTCCAAGGTCATCCCCTGGCTGAAGGTCCGAACAAACCGGGCCGGCAGCCGGGTTTCACCAAAAGCAAAGTAGATCCCGTGCAACTGATGCCCGCCATCGCCGCTGTATTGCTGGCGCTCGCGTCCCATGCCGTCGACAACTGTTTCCTGGGCCGAGTTGTGCAGCGTGTTAAGGGAGGCGTCGAGGGTTTTTTGGATGGCGGGATCGCCACATTGAATGCGAGGAACGTTCGGCCAGGGATATTGCCGGCGGCGCAAGCCGACGTCGCGCACCGTCACGGGTCCCTGAGCATTTCGAATATGAAGTTGCAGCCAGCGCAGGCTCTCGAAATCGAAGGTCTCAAACCGGTTTTCACCGGCGCGACAGATGAAGCGGGTCCAGGCATGAAAGTGGGTGTTCAACAAGGGGGGGCCCTCGGGTGCGTGTGCTTCCTGCACCATCAAATCGATCGTGGTGCCCTCCGGCGCATCAATGGTGAAATAAGGCCAGCCAACCATTTGCTCCTTGAACTCGAAGGTCAGCGCCGCTGCCCGATGTCCATCCAGCTCGACTTGCCAGATTCCTGGCCGGCTCGAGGCCACGGTAAGCTCCCGATCGATTCGGTATGCATCGGAGACCAGGCACTCGAAATATTCCTCCGGCGGCCGCCGCCATTCCACCCACAGGGACTCCGCAAGCCGGGACACCGGTATGCAGGCTTCGTTCAGAAGCGGGATGGTTCGCGCGCGGAGTTCAGCTGGCGTTGACGGGGCTCCGACATCGAGCGCATAATCCGAATAATCCGTCGCCAGCGAAGAGGCCTGCGATGATCCTATTAGCAGGCGAGGCGGCAGCCAATCCTCGTTGAGCTTGAAATCGGGCAGTGTCCAACCGTGCGGGTAACGCCGGGCATCGAATTCTTCCTGGAACGCCCTTAAGTACCAACGTTTATACTGTCCCGGTCGCCAGGCCCGGGCCATGTGGCATCGCCAGGAATCGTCAGAGACGACGCGTTGTTTTTGGCCATCGGCGGTTTCGGTCTCGAGCCAAAAGAGAAAACCGGGCTTGCCAGCCGGCCATGTGCCTTCACCATGACCGTAGTAAAGCACCTCGGCTCCGATCACATTCGGCCCGGATTTCAGAACTGAGGTCAAATCCACCGGATCCGCTTCCTCGAAACGGGGATCGGACGGCGCGGGCCCGAATTGAATCCGCCGGCCATTGACGAAGAGGCGATAGCGGCTGCTTCCTAAGATCCAGCCCCGGGCCCGCACAGGCTTCGAGGAAAGAGCCAGGGCTCGCCGAAACAAGACCACCGTGTTGGCGAGGCATCGCTCGGAGGGGTACCAGAGCCATCGGGCCGGCGTCAAATCGGGCAATGCGAATGGAATAGCCTTTACCTGGCCTGCGGCGGGGGTTCTGGGCGATATTTCGCAGAGCGGTCTTGTCGTCTCAGAGGCTAAGGCCGAGCCAGGCAACAACGTTGCGCCACCCGCCAACGCGGCGCCCTTGAAGAATGATCGCCGAGATACAGACAACCCGAATGATGCTGGCCCAGAGTCAGGAGTCTTTGATTCCATGCGCTGCAGGTCTTATCTGAAACGCGGAGAAAATCCAAGGCTGCATCTTTGGATCCGGCACTGTGGAGTATAGCTGTTCTGTATCGCGTGCCAGGAACTCCCGGGACCGCGCAAGTCCATGAAGCTTCTCCAGGGCTCGAAATGGCAAGGCGCAGGCTAACCAGCGCAGATTATTCAGCCGCCATTTTTCGAATGGCCTTCCCAACGAGCTGAGAAATTTTGAGGTTCCCGGGACCCTCGAGGCGCTCGCCAAGCAAGGCAAGCTGAGCGTCACACTCTTTTGCATGCGCGGCGTTCCCGGTCGACTTAGCCTGCTGACCTTTGGCCTTCACCCCCCGGACCAACTGCTTGACAAGGGCGAGATCTGCCAGCGCCTGTTGCTGGACCTTTTCCATAGCAGCCTGAGGCAGTTTGATAAATTCCACCTCCGAATAGGATAGCGGCGTTCCCGAGGAAAACAACGCGCCTTTCGAAAGATCCAATTGAAGAAAGGCTTCCACAGCAGCATTGGTGTCACTCTTTGCGAGGTCGAGGCACGATTCAAAGCCGGAAGCCGCAGTCTGATTTGAAGGGGTTGACTGTCCGCTATTCCCGGAAGCACCCCCGGGCTTGCACCCCGCGGTTAATGCTGAAAACAACATCACTATCATCAGAATAGGGACAGCGTTCTTGATCGATCTTTGCGATCGGGCAATCCATAACCCCACGGCGAACACCATCGCCGTCGTGAGGATGGCCTCCCCCCACCTCGCAACTAAAAAGTAGCCCCCAAACACGGTCGCGCTAATCATCCGTACCGCCTGAACTTGGACGAGACCTGAGCTGATCCTGACGACAACTGCCGTCACTAAGAGACCTATCATCAGGCCTGGGATGCCAAGCCTCCTCACACCAGATAATGGCCTGTTGTTCTTGACGGACGCCTGGGCCAGTTGCCGCTGCCCCAAACATGCAAAACCGCCTAACAGCAGTAATTGCACTGCAAGCCCGCCGTATCCCAATGCCACTCCATTCGCGGCATAACGCCCTCCCAGGAGCAATACCAAGTTCGAAGCCAGATGGCTTACTCCAGAAACCACCCACATGGCCATGATCCCAACAATCATCCATTGCGCCCGATCCCGCCAGACGGCTGCCGGCCGAACACATCGGTATTGTTTCTCGAGCTCCTCCGGATGCCCAATCCGATGCGCGGCGACAAGAAATGCTTCTTCCTCGCTCAGCCGCGCTCTTCGCATGGCGTCCATGGTATCGAGCAAATGGGATTCCAGTTCTTGAATATCGTCGGAGCCGATCGCAGAATGGTTTTTCAGTCCCTCCCGCCAACTGGCCAGGCGCGCCTTCAGGTCAAATGTTGTTCCGGTTTCCATAGTTTCTCCAAGGTTTCGTGAATGACAAACCATCGCTCCCGCTCCACCTTGAGCTCCCTGCCGCCCTTCCTTTTGATTCGATAGTATTTCCGCCGCCGGCCTGTCTCCGCCATCTTCCACTCCGATTCAATCAATCCTTCCTTTTCCATCCAGTGAAGAAACGGGTAAAGCATCCCTTCACTCCATTCGATTCTTTCCCCGGAAAGCTCCTTCATCTGCTGGATCAATTCGTAACCATAGCTTTCCTGACGGGCCAAAATGGCCAGGACCAGCGGTTTCGTGGACGCCGCGATGAGCTCCTTCGACAACATGCAACCCTCTATACCCTAGCATTGCTAGGTATGTCAAGCGCGCGGCGCGGATCGCAGCGCCATAGGATAGGTTATTGTCGGGATGCAATGAAGCGTTCAGCCGGCTGTTTTGGAGTCCAGCCGTGCCCGATGCAGGACAATTTTGTGCTGCACCTGCAACAGGAAATTGGCTGGATCGCATGCCAACAGAATTTGCGAGAAATCCAGATCAGCTGAAAATCAGCCAGTAGCCGATAACGAAGATGGGCATATCCACGATCGCATGGCTCACGTATCCTGGCCAGATGGAGCGATAGCGTTGATACAATCCGCTCCAGGTTGCCCCGCCGATGAAGACGCCCAGCGATGCGAGCAGCGTGATGGGCGCGTTGAACTGTGCCGACAGTGCAATCACATGATGCGCCGTAAAGGCCAGGCCCGCGGCGATGACGGCCGCCTTGCCACCCAGCAACACCTCGCATTTTCGAAAAACAAACCAGCGCCAGACATATTCCTCGATTAGCGAATTGACCGTGATCCAATAAAACGCGCCGGCGAAATAGATGCCCGGCCGGTTCAATCCAGTCCGAGCGGCGCGTTCAGCCACCATTTTGGGATCGATGGCGCCGTAGTGTTGCGCGATGGCGTAGGCGGCAAAAATAGACAATGTGATCAACAGGCCAAGCGCAATGCCAAGTCCGAAACCGCCTCGACGAGGCGGCGACCAGCTTAGGGGTTCTCGGTCCACAAACCTAAGCCAGATCACCGGCAACAGGACGAGCCAGATTTTTGAGGCTAAGAAGATGATCTTGCCCGCCAGCAGCTCCGGCCACCAAAACATCGCTGCGGCCGTTCCCAGGCTGGGCGCAGGAACGAGCAATAGCAGGGCCGCGAGAGTGTGCTTCCGGTTGTGCTCCTGTGTCTTTGGCGTGAATGCTTCTCGAGGTTGCGTCATACAGGATTAAAGCGGAATCACGTGGGTAAACACTCAGTGCGACCTGCATTCGAGGCTCCTGGGTTAGGGAACCGGCCGACAGGCGCTTGCAGGCCGTGAACCCAAGCGCAAACTGTCTTTTGACGTAGTATATACCTATACATTGTGAGCCGATGGCTAGTGCGTGATCCAAAGGATAAATTGTTTCCGGCAGACCGGAGCGAGCTGATCGAAGAAATCCTTCGCTCGCTTGTTTTCCATAAGGGCATCTGACAAATCCGGTGGCATTTCCGTTTGGATTACGGGGCGTTGGCCCCCTTCCCAAGTCCCCAGCCTCTTTGCGGCCTCAATCTTGGCCAGACCACAAGGTGTCATCCTCCCCTCCTGGATGGTTCTCTCTGCCCGCTGGCGGTTAAGGCTGGACCAGCAGCTGTTCTCCTTTCTCGGCGAAAACTTCCTACAATAACTGACGTCATCAATTCTTTTGACAATACTGTCGATCCATCCGTAACAGAGGGCTTCTTCAACGGCAGCCCCATACTCAAGTGAGGGTTTGCCGGTTTCCTTCCTACAAAAGACAAGCCAGATGCCTTTTTTTTCTTTGCCGTGATTTTCAGCCAGCCACTGTCGCCAACCATCCCGTGATGTAATGTGCACTTGTTTCATGTCCCAAAGCAGGTCCTTCTCCACATCCCATGGAGCAATCCGAAAAACTTACCGGGTTGGCATCGCCACCGATTGAAGGGCTTTCAGGTAAGTTCCGTCCGGATCCTCCTTCGTCGGTGCAATGTATCCTCCTTCGCCGAACTCGTTCCAGGCATAGATCAGAACCAGGCGTTCGGCGGTTGTTTGTTCCGGGTGCTGGTTCATCCAGGAGAATGCATCGCGCAGGAATTCCGCGAACTGCTGCGGGGTACGATCGGGGTAATAGGATCCCGGTGGCTGATTCAGACCTTTGGGGCCTTCCCACGGCCGCTTGTCCCAACCGGCAGTGACGATCGGGATATAGGGTTGGTCGCGGCTGCCGCCCCAGGCCGCACGGTTGGCTGCGACGAGTTCGGCGTACTGGTGCTGCGCGGCGCCCGTGGCGTATCCCGGGACCACGTTGTAATGGGTGCGATGGGTGTAACCGGACTCAAAGGTTCCGGCACCGCATCCGGCGATGGCCAAGCCAACCAGGCCGGCTTGGCGCGCCGCATCTTGCATTGCGGCCAAATCCTCTTTTTTGCAGCCTTCGGCACTGAAGATGACGACGAGAGGCCGGCCATCGATTCGGAGATGTTGCGGATGCTTCAGATACGGCATCCAGAAATTCACGGCCTGCTTCCAATGCACGGATCCTTTGATTTCGAAGCCCTGGTGGTTCGCCACCAAGAGGCAGAATTTCAACCGATCGCGATTCTTTGCCTTCAGAAACAGATCGAGACAGGTGTGTTTGGGATCTTCCTGGATCTTTTGCGGATGGATGGCGAGACCGTTTTCATGCCAATACCAGCAGAACGCGAAAAAAGCCAAACCATGGTTAGCTGCGAGGTCGATCTGGCGCTCCATGATCTCCAACGAGTCATCGCGCCAACCCCATACAGGTTCGCGACCGGGAAACTCCTCCAGCATCCGGAGAGTTAAATGCGTCGGCGCGTTTCTGGCCCACGGTTGGTTCGTATCATTGGCGAACTGACTCCGCCCCGCCCATCCCTCGAAGTAATAAGCCCCCACCCTCGGGGGAGGGAGGGAACTCTGGGTATCGGGATCCGCTCGGATCGTAACCAGTGCCAAAACGAAGATTCCTCCCATCCGGGAAACCATCCTCAATGCATTCAGAATGTGGGGCATAATTCAAAATTACGGGACTGATTTTTAGGACTTGGAACGTCGGGCCTGCATTCGTTTGAGAGACTGGTCCTTTTTGTGGAATTCAAGAGATAGAACAGCGTCTTCTGGGAATTGGATCTTGCCTTTGTTGACCCAAAACCTGATCCGGATCTTCTTGCCCGCGATGGAGTGGAATCGAGGTCCGACCATTTCGGGCACGAAATCCGATTGGGAGTCTCCACCCGGGCTGATTTGCTGAGGACCCCAACGGTAATACAACTGGTCGTCCTCGAAGCGAACCTCGTAACCGACGCGGCCGCCGGACTCGACGACGGGATGCTTCCATACGAACCGCCAGAAGTCGAAGGCCTCGGGGACCGGCTCGGTGGCATGGAACGTCACGGTGTCACTGATATTGGTCATGAGCCGGGCCAGCTCGCGATCATCAGCGGCGAGTTTTTCCTTCCAATGGGCCATCTCTGTCTCGGTCGGCGGGCGCTTGGTCAGGAACTGCTCGAGTTTGCCGAAGAAAATGCCAGGTTCATCCTGGAAGGGCGCATGTCCGGAATTCTCGAACAACACCAGTTCGGCTCCCGGAAAACAGGCCTGGAACTTCTTCGGTTTGTCGGTATTCCAGGTCAGGTCCCATATGCCTTCGGCGATGAGGACGGGGACCGGACAGCCATGAAATCGATCCGGATTCGGAGGCTCGATTTGATGGCTTTGGATGGCGCGTCGAAAATTTGGATCGTGTTTCCAGCCATACAAGGCCCCACGCGCCAGTTGTTCGACGGTGGGCCGATAGTAGTGTTGCCGCTTCCAGTCACCGGCGGCGTGCGCGTTGAAGATGGCTTCGACGGGCGTGAGGGAAGCATCGTCGTAGATTTCCTGAATCCTGCGCCGTTCCTGTCTGGAGAGGAAATCATACTGGCGGGTCGAATCGAGGTTCAGTTCAGCGGCGGGCGACGCGCCCACCAGAACGAGTCCTCGGACACGCTCAGGATAGCGGAGCAAGTAGTGTTGCGCGAGCCATCCGCCGTAGGACCATCCCAGCACCGCCCAACGCTCGATCTTCAATTCCTCGCGCAGCCGCTCCAGGTCGTGAACGGCCTGTGTCAGAGAGTAGCCGGTTCCTGGGCGATAGTCCGACTGTCCGCAGCCCCGCTGGTCGTAATAAATAATCCGCGCGAAATTGGCGGCCCGGGAAAACACCGGGTGGAAATCGTGATGCGTGCCCCCGGGTCCGCCGTTGATGAGGACCAAGGGAACGCCGTCGCCTTCGGTTTCGACGTGGAGCCGGCACTCGCCGATGTCCACCTTCATTTTCTTGAGCGACGGGATCTCATCGCAGAGCGGTGGCAGGGGCGTCAGCTTTCTCAGGGCGTTGGTTCGAAGGTCAATCGAGTGACAGAAGATCGTCTCGCGTTCCAGAGGCGCTTGGCTGCCGTCGATCGAACCGATCAGCGCCGGCAAGAAAGCCGCCAGTAACCAGTGAATCTTCATGATGAGGTTTTCGCCAGGATCACCACGTAGTTCTTTCCGTGCTTTTTCGCGCATCTCGGACAGGAGGTGTAGAAGAACCAAGGTCTTGCCTTGGCTACTCACGAAGGATTTCATTTCCTCGATCCATTTCCTCATATTCTGGTACGGGCCTTCAAACACCTTGGTGAGGAAGGTGCCAGATAGGGTTGTCATATTACTCCCAGGAACTTCTTTCGCGGCAGCAATATACACATCAGCGGCCCACAGGGATTTTTCATCGGACAAAACAATCATTTGGTCCGGTACGGCGTTCGCTTGCTCCATGGCAGCTATATTGCGTTTCATCACCGCGCCGAAATTGAGTGGGATATGGAAGACGCTCCGAACGCGATCTTTGAGAAAGAGCTTGTTGTCCCACGTGATGGTTTGGTTGTCCCAAGGCGCGGGTTCGAATCGGGAACAACATTCGTTAGGGTTTTGTTTGCTCATGTTTATTTCTCCTGGCTTGGATTGAACCATGTTGTTCGGCTGGGGGCTGCATTGGGATGGGATGAGCGCTGAGGCTGGGAGACGTCGATTCGGGCGTTTATAAGGGCCTGAGCGATCCGGCGTGGAACACGCAGCACGCTGCCATGCCGATGGCCGGGGGGAAAAACCATGGAGGCCGAACAGTCCTCCCATCGCACTAAGTCCCGCGAGCGCACGGCCCCGTAATAATGGCGTCCGGAGTAGTGATCGAAGTAGACCAAATATTCCCCTTTGATTTGTATGGCGGAAGGACCTTCCACCCAATGGGTGGTGAACGGGCCATTGACGGGAATGAAGGGACCTTCAGGATCGTCAGCAACGGCTCGAAGCAGCTGTTTCTTCAAGGGGCTTTTGCGTTCGTCCTTGAAAAGGAGGTGATACTTTCCTTCGGCCCCGAGCAGGGTGGCGTCGATGACGTTGAATCCGGGATCGAAGAACAGGCGGCAGGGCGCAAAGGTGTTGAAGTCGGTCGTCGTGGTCGCGTAAACGCGGTGGTTGTAGCGATCGTCCCCGGTCTGGTCAGTCTCGGGAAAACGACCGGGGATCGTGGAGGACCAAAACAGCAGCCAGCGCGACCGGGTGCGATCATAAAAGATCTCGGGGGCCCATAAGTTCCGGGTTTCAGGCTCGTTCCGCATGAGGGGGATGGCGCGCTGGGGAGACCACCGCAGGAGATCCCGGGAAGAGGCGTAGCCGATCACTTTGCCCTTGTCGGCCGTCCAGCTGGTGGTCCAGACCAGGTGGTAGGTTCCCTCCGGCCCCCGAACCAAGCATGGATCCCGCATCAGGGGCTCGGCTCCAATCTCCGGCCGCAGAAACGACCGGTCCTGGTTCAAAGCGGTCCATCGGTACCCGTCGGGGCTCCAGGCCAAATGCAAACCATCCTCTCCGTTGCCTCGAAAAGAGGTGAACAGGAAATCATCCGCCGACAACCACACGGCCCACGCGAGCAGGATAACCCAGGTGGATGCCCCCCATCGGGGGGGCCGAATACTTATCCGAAGAGAATTCATATTCGGTTGCCAAGATTAAGGTTGGATACCATGGTAACGCTTTTACGCAGTTCGTAAACATGAATCCGTCGTGAAACGCATTCCGATCGGAGGCAGCCTGGGCTCGAGGAGGGGATCCGACGGCGTTTTGAAAGGCGGTCGTGGGTTTCGGCTTGCCCGGATGGGATCGGAGGCTATGGTGTCAACCATGTTGAGTGATCAGATTGACGCAAAGCAGTGGGAACGGATCCGGGCGTTGGGGGAGCGGGTTCTGGCGGGGCAACCGCTGGAGCGGGCGGACGCGGAATGGTTGTTTGGATTGGAGGATCCGGCGGACATTCAGGAGCTGATGGTTTGGGCGGGCCGGGTGAGGGACCGGTGCTTAGGCCGTCGGATCCACCTTTGTTCCATTGTGAACGTTAAATCGGGGGGGTGCCCCGAAAACTGCAAGTTTTGCGCGCAGTCGGCCTTTTACGAGAGTGGAACAACGCGACATGACCTGATGGAGCCGGGGTTGATCGTGAGAGCGGCGGAGGAAGCGGCGGGGCACGGCGTGCATGCGATGGGGCTGGTGGCGGCCTGGCGGGAGCTGCGCGAGGGTCCGTTGCTGGAAGAGATCTGCGGCCGTTTCGAGGAGATGGCGCGGCGGGTGCAAATTCGGCCGGACGCGTCGCTGGGTCTGATTCGCAGCCGGAGAGTGGCGGATCGTTTGAAGGCGTCGGGAGTGGCCTGTTACAATCACAACCTGGAGACGTCGCGCCGGTTTTTCCCCCAAGTCTGCGACACCCATGCTTACGACGAGCGTCTGGAAACGATCGGGCACCTGCGGGCGGCGGGCATCGGGATCTGTTGCGGGGGAATTCTGGGCCTGGGGGAGAGCCGTGAAGACCGGTGTGATCTGGCCTGGAGCCTGAGGGACGTCGATCCGGATTCCGTCCCGATCAACATTCTGAATCCGATTGCCGGAACGCCGTTCGAAAAAGTGCCCCCGCTCAGTCCTTGGGAAATCCTAAAAACGATCGCCTGTTTTCGGTTGATCCTGCCCCGGCCTCAGATTTTGGTTGCCGGCGGGCGGGTGGTGAATCTGCGGGATCTGCAGCCCTTGATTTTCCTGGCGGGCGCCAGCGCTCTGATGGTGGGCAACTACCTGACCACGGTCAATCAACCTGTGGAGCAGGATCTGCGTCTATTAAAAGATCTGGAGCTGGGACTAATGGAGAGTCCCTGATCCGCGGCGCCGGATGCGGCGCGCCTTAATCGCGCCTGGACTCCGAGAATGCGAGGTAACGCTGTTCCGGGCGGGCCAGAGGAGCCGGCTTCCAGTCGCGCGCGTTACTCACAATTTGGTGCATCTGATCGAACCACCATCGGGCGCGGGAAGCGCGGCGCGGGTGACGGGAGATTGGATGGTTTCCAGATCCAGCGCACAACCTAAGTTCCAATTGACGGTCAATCATGGGCAACCTTTCTTTTTTGCCCCTCAGTGTAACGAGGGGGGTAAGACAACTACCGTCCAAGGCCCCATTTTTTCCCTACTAAAAGTTATATCGGTTCGACGCGCGGTCAACTTTAGGAGAGGGTTTTTCTTTCTCCCGATGGCCCGGGGAATCTTCCTGCAGGAATACACGTCTCCAAATGAACGAAGCGGGGCTTGTCCGGCACGATTCCTGCGAGTAAAATGGCAACGTGAAAGGGAAGCCCCTGACCAATCTCTTGGGAAGTCTAAGGCGGAGGCAGAACCAGCGTGTTAACGGTTTAAGATCCGATGCTGGGCATTCTGGTTTCAGTCTTGGCGAAGCACCGGTTTCGAGATGCGAAGGAGATAACGGTGGGGAGCGGTTTTTGCTGCCCCGGCGGGACACTGGAGATAGTGCTGACACGCCATGGAGACTTTCGACATGGTTTCTCTGGGTGTTCGTGACATTTTCCCTGTCGGTCAACGCGCAGGAGGCGAGATACATACGGCTGAGAAACGCCCTGATTTCGACGCCGGACAAACCGACACTGCTTGCAAGCAAACAGAGCGTTGAGTCGCCGGTGAGTGGTTTGTACCTCGTTCAATTCAGTCATCCCTATCGCGAGGAGTGGCGAGCGGCTCTGGAACAGGCCGGAGTTTCATTGCTCCGCTATGTCCCAGAGAATGCTTTCGTGGCTCGATTCAGGGAGAGTCAGCTCTCAAGAGTCCGGGTGTTAGATTATGTTCGTTGGGTAGGGGAGTATCGGCCCGAGTATAGACTGCAGCGATCCCTGGACGCGTCATCCGGGTGGATGGTTGGGGTCAATCGATTGCCTGTTAAGCTGTTACTGACGCCTGACGCCGGAGAGGCTGAGGTATTATCGTTGCAGGAAGGTTTGGGCGCAAGCCGCCGAGTTGGATCTCAACGATCCGGGACCGTGCTTGAGGCGGAAGTTGACAGGCAGCAATTGGAAGCATTAGCCGGGTCGACGTGGGTCATGTGGATTGAGCCGGCCTTGGAACCACAGCTTCACGATGAGGTCAGCTCGAGAATAGTCGGGGGGGACAATCCTTTTGGGGAACACGGGACGACGACTCAGGCGTTAGGTTTTGACGGTCGTGGGGTGACGGTGGCTGTTGCGGACAGCGGCCTGGATCATGGGAATGCGAGCTCGACGCATCCAGATCTGAAGGATCGGGTGGACGCCTTCTTTTACTATGGAGATTTGGAGAATGCAGCCGACGAGCACAGTCACGGGACCCATGTAGCCGGGATTATTGCGGGAGATGGCGCCACCGGCGAGGTGGATGAGAGCGGTTATTCTTATGGTTTGGGGATTGCGCCTGGGGCCCATCTGGTAGTGCAACGCATCTTTGACCGGGAGGGCAAGTATGAAGCTCCACCCAGCCATGAAACCTTGACGCGAGATGCGGTGAGGGCTGGAGCCCTGATTGGCTCGAATAGCTGGGGAGAAGACAACCAGGGACGATATGATCTGTCGGCGGCTGAATTTGACGCGTTGGTGCGGGATGCCGATTTTGCGACCCCAGGAGACCAACCCTACCTCCTGGAGTTTTCCTCGGGCAACGCCGGGCCCGGATTGCAGACGATTGGCAGTCCGGCGGTTGCGAAGAATGTGATTGCCACGGGCGCGACACAAAATGGCCGTATGGATTTCCCGATTTACCGGGCGGGGCCTGATGCGATGGCGGATTTTTCAAGCCGGGGGCCCTGCGAAGATGGCCGGATCAAACCCGATTTGGTTGCCCCGGGCACATGGATCGCCTCGCTAAAGTCAGCGGCAGCCCCGGCCGAAAACGCGCTATGGCCCATTTCATCATTCTACCAATACCAGGGTGGAACCAGCCAGGCGGGCCCCCAGGTATCGGGCGCGGCGGCGGTTTTTATTCAATATTATCGGGAGGTGATTACCAACACGACGCCTTCTCCGGCGCTGGTGAAGGCTGCTCTGATCAATTCAGCCGTCGATATGCCGTCTGAAAACGGCACGGATCCGGTCCCCAATCACGACGAAGGATGGGGACGGGTGGATTTGACACCGATCTGCGACTCGAGGCGGCGTTATGATTTTTTGGATCAGGGGGTGTTGTTGACAACCGGTCAGTCCTTTGAACGCCGGATCTATGTGGCCAGCCATTCGATGCCATTGAAAATCACCCTGGCTTACACCGATGTGCCCGGTCTGCCCGCGGCCATTCCCGCTCTGGTCAACGACTTGGACCTGGAGGTCACCGGCCCCGACGGGATTCTTTATCGCGGCAACCAGTTCCTTCTCGGAGAATCAGCACCCAACCCGCTCGACACGGACAACATCAACAACGTCGAAGCGGTGCATCTTCAAGATCCGTTGCCCGGGGAGTACCGCATTCGAGTCCATGCGCGCAGTGTTTCGGAGGATGCGCGACAGGATACGACCGCGCTGGACCAGGATTTTGCCTTGGTAACCTCAGGAGATCTACCATTGCCCGGCGTCGGTTTTGTGATCATGGATCGATTGGCCTACACCGCGCCATCAACGATTGGACTCAAGCTGGTTGATCTGAATCTCCCTGCGGACACTCGGGTGCAATTAAAGTTGCGAAGCACAACTGAAACAGAGGCTGAGACCGTGGAACTCGTGCCGGACGAGGTTCCCGGCGTATTTGTCGGTCACATAGAAACCGATGCGGGTCCGCCCTCGGCGGATGGCCGGCTGCAGATCCAACATGACGATTCCATCAAGGTCGAATACGCCGACTCGAATCCTCCGATCCATCGGATCACTTCAGCCCGCGCCGACCTGAGGCCTCCGCTCGCCACCGATGTGGCGGTGACGGATCAATTCGGCAAAATGACCCTCAGCTCCCAAACCGATGAACCCGCCTCCACTCGGGTTTATTACGGGACGAACCAGTTTCAGCTGGATCAGGTGTCGATTCAACCGGTTCTGACCCAGGTGCATTCGGTGGTCTTGGACAATCTCCGGTCCGGGATTCCTTATTGGTTTTACGTGGTTTTCTTGGACGTGGCGGGCAATTCCTTGACCAACGATAACAATGGAGAGCTTTACTCGTTCACCACCTTGCCGGTGGCGACCGTGTTGCTCGTCAATGCTTATGTGGAGGATGATCCCGGTTTTCAATCCGAGTTTATTCCGCTGGAATCATACACGGATGCTTTGGATCAAACTCAGGTGACCTATGAAGTCTGGGATGTCATTGGACAGGGGCGCACTCCATCCCCCAACGACCTGAGCCCGTTTCGAGTGGTGATTTGGCGCGTCTCAGACTCGGTGTTCAACGAGGTGAGCTTGAGCCCATCCGACCAGGAGACTTTACAGGCTTATGTGGAGGCTGGGGGATCACTGTTCATCGCTTCGATGGAACTATTGACCCGTTTGGGAGATAGCTCGTTTCGGCGCAATGTCCTGCATGTGGAGGATTTCTTTGAGGATGAAGGTTTGCCCTCTGTTTCGGGAGTGGAATACGATCCAATTACCAGCGGGCTGGCGATGACCTTGGATTACACGCACTACCCGGGTCTGGATATCATCGGGATAGGTCCCGATTTTGCGGATGGATTAATCCCCACCACCAACGCTGTGCCGATACTGTTCGGCGGCGCATCGAACCACGTGGCCGGGGTGCGATATCCGCGCACGGGCGAAGACAGCGTTGGCCGGGTGGTGTTCCTTTCGTTTCCTCTAGATGCGGTGCCAGTGGACGGTCCAGAGCCCAACAACCGGGCCAACTTACTGCGGAACATCCTGAGTTTCCTGGCGCCAGGCGTCAATGGTCTGGGAACCATCGCTTTGGATAACAGCACTTACACGATCCCCTCCCGGGCAACCGTCGAGGTGGCCGATTCGGATCTGGCCGGAACCGGCACGCTCAACATCCGATGTTTCAGCGACACCGATACCAATGGCCAAATCATTGTGCTGCGGGAAACCGTCCACCGCGGGTTGTTCCGGGGTTTTGTTGCGGTCACGGCCACGAACCATGTTCCTGCTGTCGGGCAGATTCGCGCTCGCGAGGGGGATACCGTCCGGGTCGAGTACCGGGATCTATCGGCTGCCGGCCTGGTTCGGGCCGGCGCCTGGATCGATGGCACTCCTGCGGTCGTGAGCAAGGTGCAAGCCGACCCCGGTTACGAACAGGCTGTGGTCCGGTGGTCAACTTCGGAAATGACCGATGCGCTGGTGCAGTTCGGGGAGTCCGCCTTTCTGGGGCGCACGGCTTATCGGTCTGACTTGCTCGTTACCCACGAGCTCACGCTGACCGGTCTGCAGCCCGATCGCACCTATTACTTTCAAGTCGTGAGCCGGGATGCCGCCGGCAACGCCACTGTGGACAACAACGGGGGGCGCTTTTACGCCCTCAAAACCCTCAAGCCGTTTCGCGTCCCGTGGACGGATGACCTGGAGGCCTCAGACACGCATTGGACCGTCCTCAACAATGATTTGGACGAACCCGCCGACAGCGCGACCTGGCGACTCGGCCCGCCGAATAACGGTGCATCCGATGTCCACTCGCCAGTGAATGCCTGGGGAAGCAACCTGGACGGCCAGGCGCTGAATTACGGCGACACGACTCTGATCAGTCCGGCATTTGAGCTGGCGGGCGGGAACGGCGCGACGCTGAGG
>ERZ795054.525-NODE-525-length-47173-cov-6.033851_pt1 | contig 47173 bp, 43 predicted proteins | sample MGYA00375138_ERZ795054 | MGnify/ENA primary metagenome ERZ795054 (study PRJEB30183, sample SAMN05720215) | anaerobic digester metagenome | isolation source: active sludge of municipal wastewater-treating anaerobic digesters | place: USA | collected 2014-12-23 ... | reverse complement strand
ATCAACGACAACGACGGCAAGTGGGACTGGGACTATTTCTGCGGCACCAAGCACTACCTGGAGTACGTGGAGTTCCTGTGGTATCTTCGCCGCATCGGGTACGACGGCTGGTTCACCTCGGACACGAGCCCGACCCGCTGGGACGTGGCGGGCACCTTCGAGGCGAACGCCCGGCTGTCCAGCCGCATCGAGAAGCTCCTGGACCGCCTGGATTCCAAGGCCATCGAGTCGCGGATGGGCGGCCCCGGGTACCTGGAAACCTGGAAGCTCCTGGAGACCGAGGTCTTCGGACTCACGGACTGAGGCGGTTCCGAAACCACCGCAATCTTTTCGGGCCCGGCCGGCCGTCGATCCGCGCCGGGCCTGCACATTGGAGGAGACGACGATGGCGAAACCCAAGGTATACGTGACCCGGCGGATCCCCGACGCGGGACTGGACCTGCTCCGGAAGGAGTGCGAGGTGGAGGTCAGCCCCCACGACCGGCCCCTGACCCGCCCGGAATTCCTGGACGCGATCAAAGGCCGGGACGGGGTGATCTGCCTCCTGACGGACAAGGTGGACGCGGAGGCCTTCGAGGCCGCCGCGGGGGTCAAGGGCTTCGCCAACTTCGCCGTGGGCTTCGACAACCTGGACGTGCCGGAGGCGACCCGCCGCCGCATCCCCCTCTCGAACACCCCGGACGTCCTCACGGACGCCACCGCGGACATGGCCTGGGCCCTCCTCTTCGCCGCGGCCCGGCGGGTTGTGGAGTCCGACGGGGTGAACCGCTCGGGGGCCTGGAAGGGCTGGGGGCCGATGCAGTTCATCGGGGGGGACGTCACCGGGGCGACCCTGGGCATCGTGGGGGCCGGGCGGATCGGGGCGGCCATGGCGGCCAAGAGCGTCGGGTTCCGGATGAAGGTCCTGTACACCGACGCCCGCCGCAACGAAGCGTTGGAGAAGGCGATCGGAGCCCGCTTCGTGTCCTTCGACGAGCTCCTGGCCCAGTCCGACTTCGTCAGCGTCCACGTGCCCCTGATGCCCGAGACCAAGCACCTCTTCACCTACGACACCTTCAAGAAGATGAAGCGGAGCGCCTACCTCGTCAACACCGCCCGGGGTCCCGTCCTGGCCGAGGACGACCTGGTCCGGGCCCTGGAGGACGGGCTCATCGCGGGGGCCGGCCTGGACGTCTACGAACGGGAGCCCGCCCTGGCGGAAGGTCTGGCCGCCCTGCCGAACGTGGTCATCACCCCCCACACCGCCAGCGCCACCGTATCCAGCCGGAACGGTATGGCCTTGAAGGCGGCGACGAACGTGATCGCCATGGTCAAGAACCAGAAAGCGCCGGATTGCCTGAATCCGGAGGTGTACAAGTGAACGGGTGAATGGGTGAATAAGTGAATGGGTAGGGCATATCTATATGGCGAATCGAGACGGAGCAGGTCTGGCTATATCATATTCCCCGTGTCCTATTCACCTATTCACTATTCACTCATTCACTTCCATCCGCTTCCGCTCCTCCCTCAGCCTCGTATACGCCTCCCGGCGCGCGGGATCCGGCTCGAAGACCCGGTCCCCGGCGCCCGCGCCGGAGGCGGCGAAGGCCGAAGCCGCGTCCGGATACAGCCCCAGGCGGACCGCGGCGCTGATCCAGGCGCCCCGGGCGGTGGCCTCGCTCTCCGCGGCCAGGACCACCGGGCGGCCGCAGAGCCCCGCAAGGATGCGGTCGAACTCCGGGAAGCGGGTAAGGCCTCCCGCGGCGCGTACCCGGTCCTTCGGCCCCGTCCACCGCTCGATCAGCTCCAGGTTCTCCGCCAGGTCCCCGGCCACCCCCTCCAGCACGGCCCGGGCCAGGTCCCCCCGGGCGGTCGCAAGCCCGATGCCGTGGAAAGAAGCCCGGCCGCCCGGGCCCCCGGTTCCGATCCCGCGAACCGGGCCCATGCTCTTGAAGCGGGGCAGATGGACCACCCCGTTGGCACCCGGCGGGGACGCCTCGACCTCGGCGTTGATCGTCCCGAATCCGTCCGCCGACCCGTCGGGACCCCCGTAGAACCGGTCCCGGAACCAGCGGTAGGCCACCCCCGCCGCGGGCGAAGCCGCCTCCGCGACGTAGCGACCGGGCAGGGCGGAGACGTTGCAATACAGGCGCATGTCCGGGTCCCGGACGGGCCGGTCGGCCAGCCCGATCACGTAGGCCCCCGTGCCCGTGTTGGCCACCACGTCCCCGGCGGCCAGGAGGCCCATGCCCAGGGCGGCGCACTGCTGGTCCCCCCCCGCGGTGATCACCGGGATGCCCGCGGACAGGCCGGAAGCGGCCGCGGCGGCCGGAGCAAGGGATCCCGCCGTCTCGCCGGGGTCAACCAGGTCGCAGAGGACCCGCCTCTCGATCCCGAAGATCCCGAGGAGCTCCGGATCCCAGTCCCCGGACTCGAGGTTGAAGAGGTTCGTGCGGCTGGCAAGGGAGCGGTTCGTGACGAAGTTCCCGGTGAGCAGGAAGACCAGGTAATCCTGGACTCCCAGCATCCGGGCCGTCCGGACCCAGAGCTCCGGGCACTCCCGCCGGATCCAGGCCATCTTGACCGCCGAGAAGATCGAGGTGATCGGGAGGCCGGACCGTTCGTACACCTCCCGGGAGCGCGGAGCCAGATCCCGGCAAATCCCGTCCGTGCGGACGTCCTGCCACATGAGGGCCGGGTGGAGGGCCCGGCCCTCGGAATCCGCGGGGATCACGCAGGAACGGTTCGCGGTGATCGTCACCGCCTCGACGCGGATCCCGTAGGATCCCGCGGCCGCGGAGACCTCGGACAGGATCCGGAACAGGGCTTCCCTCCACGTGGAGGCCTCCTGCTCCACCCGTCCGTCCTCGAAGTAGACGGGGGGATTTTCCGCCTGGGCGAAGGCCCCGGGCCGCCCGGCCCGGTCGAAGAGGACCGCCCGGATGCTCGTCGTGCCCGCGTCGATCGCGATGATCCCTTCGGTGTCCATGGGGCCTCCCGTGAACAGTATACGATCGTTTGGATCGATTCCCGCAAGATATACGACGAAGCGATCAAAAATACTAGCCGAGCCGCGCCTCGTATGGTACATATGGATACGGACCCGGGGCGTTCCGGAATGCCGGCTGGGTCGAACGGGGAGAATCATGGCATCCAACGCGGCGGTGTACAGAAGACGCTTGCATATCCTGGAATCGGTCCGGTCGAGGGGCCTGGCGACGGTGGAGGACCTCTCGGAGTCCCTGGGGGTCTCCCCCATCACGATCCGGCGGGACCTGGACCATCTCTGCCGGGAAGGCTCCCTCATCCGGACGCACGGGGGCGCCGTGCCCCAGGAGGAGTCCGGTTCCATACCCGAAAAGAACCTGAGCGAGAAGGACGTCCTCAACATCGAGGCCAAGAACCGCATCGCCGCGGCCGCGGTGAGGCTCCTGGAGGACGACGAGATCGTGTTCATGAACTCCGGCTCCACCACCCTCTGCTTCCTCCGGGCCCTGGCGGGACGCAGGGCCAAGGTGATCACGAACAACGTCGCCTCCCTGGGTGTGCCCGCCTCCCCGGGGGTGGAGCTCATGATCCTGGGGGGCGAGTACCGGGAACAGTCCCAGTCTCTGGTCGGTGAGTTCGCCCTGTCCGCCATCCGGGACATCTGGGCGGACCACACCTTCCTGGGCACCAACGGGCTGTCCCTGGATCGGGGGCTCACCACCAGCGTCTACCAGGAATGCAGCGTCAACCAGGCCATGATCGACCACACCCACGGGAAGGTGGTGGTCCTGGCGGACTCCTCCAAGATGGGCAAGGTGGCAAACTTCGTGTCCTCCCCGCTGTCCAACGTGGACATCGTGGTCACGGACTCGGAATGCCCGGAATCCTTCCGGAAGGAGCTCGAGGAACGGGGTCTCCAGGTGATCCTGGCCTGAGGCGGGCATCGTGTGAACGCGAATTGATCATTAAACTGATCGAATTGGCTAAAATAAAACATATTTAGAACATAAAAATCAAAAAATGCAAAAATAATGCTTGCCAAATGAGCATTATGGATCTATCCTGGGCTTGATCGAGATCGATTCGCGATGCTTCAACCATTTTCGCCCCGGCGAATCGGATCCGAACCATCCAGCCCAGGAGGCACAGAATGAAGAAGACCGCCATCGTCGCGGCGCTGCTCTGCGTGCTGCTCGTCGTCCCCGCCGTCGCGCAGACCTACAAGGTCGCGTACATCCCCCAGTCCATCGGCCAGCCCAACACCAACGCTTGGCTCGAGGGCATGATGCGGGTATTCCGCAAGTACCCGAACGTCAAGGTCCAGTCCTTCGACGCCCAGCTCAAGGCCGAGCTTCAGGTATCCTACATGGACGACGTCATCAACCAGAAGTACGACGCCATCGTCCTGCAGGCCATGGACGCCGCCGCCCTCTCCGCCTCCGTCAAGGCCGCGGAAGCCAAGGGCATCCCCGTCATCACCGTGAACCTGGCCACCATCCAGAAGCACACCGCCAGCGTCCAGATGGCGGACATCTCCGCCGGCTACGCCGTGGGCAAGGAGATGGGCAAGCAGCTGGGCGGCAAGGGCAACGTGGTCATCATCCAGTCCCCCCCGGGCGCCATCCTGGGCGTCAACCGGGAGAAGGGCTTCCGCCAGGCCATGGCCGAGCTCTACCCGAACATCAAGATCGTCGGTGCCCAGAGCGCCGAGGGCTGGAAGAAGGAAATCGCCATCACGATCATGAACGGCTTCCTCCAGGCCAACAAGGAGCTCGCCGGCGTGTTCGCGGTGAACGACAACATGGCCGAGGGCGCGATGATCGCCGCCGAGGCCGCCGGCCGCCTGGACCAGATCAAGATCTGGGGCGCCAACGGCCAGAAGAGCACCCTGGCCCTGATCGAGCAGGGCAAGATCGCCGGCACCGCCTACAACAACTCCTTCGCCCAGGGCAGCCTGATCGCCGAGATGGTCATGGAGAACCTCCAGAAGAAGCTGGGCCCCTCCAAGGCCGCGGAGACCAAGGTCATCCAGATCCCGCCCTTCGCCGCCACCAAGGAGACCGTCGGCCAGATCGCCGCCGAGGATCGCTGGTAGCACCTCTCTTCCCTGGCGGGTCCGCCCCGCCCGCGCCGGCGCTTCGCCGCGGCCGGGCGCGGGCGGTCCCGACGCTTCCCAATCAAAACGGAGGCCCGCCGTGTCCCACCATGCCGTACGAAGGCTGATCCTGGTCGGCCTGATGCTCGCCCTTTCCGCCCTGATCACCGTGATCAACCCGGTCTTCCTGAGCTCCGGAAACCTGCTCAAGCTCCTCCAGGAAGCCGCCCAGACGGGGATCGTCGCCGTGGGGTTCACCTTCGTGATGATCACCGCGGGGATCGACATGTCCATCGGGGGGGTCGTGGCCGTGACCTCGATGGTCTGCATAAACTTCCTCCACTACACGAAGGTGCCCATCCCCGTCCTGGTCTTCCTCTCCCTCTTCGTGGGGGCCCTGACGGGCCTCGTGAACGGCTTCTTCATCACGAAGTACAAGCTCCCGGAGTTCATCGTGACCCTGGCCACCCGAAGCATCCTGGCGGGCCTGGCCCTGGTGATCGCCGTCAAGGACTCCCTGGGCTTCGTCCAGAACGTCTACATCCAGAACGACTCCTACCTCTGGTTCGGGACCTCCGGCCTCTTCGGGATCTACCGGACCACGGTCGCCTTCCTGATCCTGGGCGTCGGCGCCCAAATCTTCCTCAAGCATACCCGCACGGGAACGAATATCTACGCCACGGGAGCCAACCCGACCGCGGCCCGGCTCACCGGGATCGACACGGACCGCACGACCATCGGGGTCTACATGTTCTCCGGGATCTGCGCCTCCCTGGCGGCGGTCTTCATCTCCTCCCGCATGATGACCGCCATGCCCGAGCTCGGGCTCGGGTCCGAGATGGACGTCATCGCCTCGGTGGTCATCGGGGGCACCGCCTTTTCCGGCGGGGTCGGGGACGTCTGGGGCACGATGCTCGGGTCCCTCTTCCTGGCCCTGATCAAGAACGGGATCCTGAAGACCGGCATCTCCCCCTGGATCCAGCCCATCGCCATCGGGGGGATCATCGTGGTGACGGTCATCGTGGACGTCTGGCAGAAGAAGCTCCGGGAGCACCTGGAAGCCCGGGCCAAACTCAAGCGGCTCTCGGCCGAGCGCGGCCGGGACGCGGCGTAGGAGGGCGTCATGACGAAGGTCGAGAACGGCGCGGACCTCCTCCTGGAGTGCCGCTCCATCACGAAGTCCTATTCCGGCCACGTGGTCCTGGACGCCGTGGACTTCTCGGTCCGCCGCGGCGAGGTCCACGCCCTGGTGGGGGAGAACGGCGCGGGCAAGTCCACGCTGATCAAGATCGTCACCGGAGCCACGGGGCGCGACTCCGGGGAAATGGTGTACGACGGAACCGTGGTCCCCATGGAGCATCTCCGGCGGGACGCGGAGGCCCTGGGCATCGCGGTCATCTACCAGGAGCTCAGCCTGATCCCGGGTATGACGGTGGCCCAGAACATCTTCCTGGGCAAGGAGCCTCTGCGGCCCCTCACCCGGCTGATCGACGTACGGAAGATGAACGACCAGGCCCGGGAGCTCATCGACCGGTACAACTTTCCCCTGAAACCAACGGACCTGATCGACAACATCAGCATAGCCCAGCGCCAGCTGGTGGAGATCCTCAAGGCCCTCTCCGGCAAGGCGAGCATCATGATCATGGACGAGCCGACCTCCTCGCTCACCAAGACCGAGGTCGAGATGCTCTTCAAGATCATCGCCCTGCTCAAGAGCGAGGGGATCAGCGTCCTCTACATCTCCCACCGCATGGAGGAGGTCTACGCCCTGTCGGACCGCGTGACGGTCCTGCGGGACGGCAAGCTCGTGAAGGTCCTGGACAAGGAGGAGATCAGCCCCGAGGAGATCATCCGCCTCATGATCGGCCACAAGCTGGAGGAGAAGGCGGTCCAGCACGAGCTGACCCCCAAGGGCGGGAAGGTGGTGCTGGAGGTCCGGGGTCTGACCTCGGTGGGGAAGTTCGAGGACCTGTCCTTCGACCTCCACGAGGGCGAGGTCCTGGGGATCGGGGGCCTGGTGGGCTCCGGCCGCACCGAGCTGGTCCGGGCCCTCTACGGCGCGGACTCCTTCGACGCGGGCACGATCCGCTACCTGGGTAAGGAATGGGTGCCCTCGGTGCGGAAGTCCATCGAGGGCGGCATCGGGTTCATCCCCGAGGAGCGTCGCCTCCAGGGCATCCTGGCCACCCAGTCCATCACCCGGAACATCGGGATCCCGAACCTGGACCTGATCGCCCCCCGGGGCATCGTGAGCGTCAAGGAGGAGGATCGCCGGGCGGCCCGGGGTATCGAGCTCCTGAACGTGAAGCCCCCCCGGCCGGAACAACTGGTGGGCAACCTCTCGGGAGGGAATCAGCAGAAGGTCGTGCTGGCCAAGTGGCTGGTCCGGGACCTCAAGCTGATCTTCATCGACGAGCCGACGGTGGGCATCGACATCGGGGCCAAGGAGGAGATCTACGACCACATCCGGGCCCTCTCGGCCCGGGGGGTGTCCGTGCTCCTGGTGTCCTCGGACCTGCCCGAACTGACGCGGCTTTCGGACCGGGTGATCGTGCTCCGCCAGGGCCGATTCTTCCAAGAGTTCCGGGAGTGCGTCCTCACGGGCGAGAAGATCCTTCGCGCCGCGTCCGGCATCCGGGAGGGAGACGATGAATAAGAAACCGATCGCCACCGAGCTCCGCCTCGCCGTCGTCCTGGTACCCCTGATGGCGGTATTGTCCGTCCTGTCCCCCCGGTTCCTGACCCTGGACAACCTGACCAACGTGGTCTGGTCGGTGTGCCTCATCGGCATCCTGTCCTCCGGGGCCATCTACCCGCGGATCACCGGGGGCATCGACCTGTCCCTGGGATCCACGGCGGCCCTCTCGGGAATCGTGGTGGACCTCTTCATGAACCGGATGGGAATCCCCTGGATACCCTCGATCCTGATGACCGTGGTCATCGGCGCCCTGGTGGGCCTGTTCAACGGCTTCATCGTGGCCAAGATCAAGATCCCGGCCTTCGTGGTCACCATGGCCGCCAAGACCTACCTCTACGGGATCGCCCTGGTGGTGTCCCAGGGGGCCATGCTGGCCATCCTGGAGCCCCGGCCCTTCATCCTGATCAGCACGGGCCGCTTCCTGGGCCTGCCCAACCCCATCTACATCATGGTGGCCCTGGCGGTGACCAGCCAGTTCGTCCTGCGCAGGACGGCCTTCGGGCGGCAGGTCATGGCCGTGGGTTCCAACGAGGTGGCCGCCCGGCTGTCCGGGGTGGATCCCGACCGGGTTCGGCTGATCTCGTACACGATCTCCGGCGGGACCTCCGCCGTGGGCGGCGTGATCCTGGCCTCCCTGACCCAGCAGGTCTTCGCGGCCGCGGCCTCGGGGATCGAGCTGGACGTGATGACCGCCCTGGTGATCGGCGGCACCAGCGCCGTGGGCGGACGGGGTTCCGTGCTGGGCGCCCTGATCGGGGCCATCATGGTGGCCTTCATCATCAACGGCCTCAACCTCATGAACATCCCGGCGCCGTTCCACCCCATCGTGACCGGCTCGGTGATCATATTGGCCCTGCTCCTGAACGAGGGCTACCTGGTGCCCAAGCGGCGGACCCTCTCGAGGGCCTAGCCGGGGGCCGGCGGATCGGTCCCGGGGCGCGGCGCCGTCCCGGGATCGGGATAGAACGACAGAACGAATCGCAGGAGGAACGTTTTGGCAAAGATAGACGGAATCACCCGGGAATCCTGGATCCTGGGAACCTTCCCCGAGTGGGGGACCTGGCTCAACGAGGAGATCGAGGAGGAAAAGGTCGCACCCGGCACTTTCGCCATGTGGTGGCTGGGCTGTACGGGTATCTGGCTCAAGTCCCCCGGGGGGGCGAATCTCTGCACGGATTTCTGGGTCGGTACCGGAAAGAAGACCCACAAGAATCCCGTGATGGCCGCGGGGCACCAGATGCAGAGGATGACGGGGGCCAAGAAGCTCCAGCTCAACCTCCGGAACTCGATCTTCCCCCTGGATCCCTTCGCCATCCGGAACGTGGACGCGATCCTGGCCACCCACGACCACAACGACCACATCGACGTGAACGTGGCCGCCGCGGTCCTCAAGAACTGCGATCCGGCCGTGCCCTTCGTCGGGCCGGCTGCCTGCGTGAAGCTCTGGACCTCCTGGGGAGTGCCGGAAACGCGCTGCGTGACCGTAAAGCCCGGGGACACGGTGAAGGTGAAGGACGTGGAGATCCTGGCCCTGGAGTCCTTCGACCGGACCGCCCTGATCACCGCCCCCGCGGACCAGGGCCTTTCCGGTAGGATGCCCCAGGACATGGACGAGCGGGCGGTGAACTACCTCTTCAAGACCCCCGGCGGCTCCCTCTACCACTCCGGGGACTCCCACTATTCGAACCACTACGCAAAGCACGGCAACGAGCACCGGATCGACGTGGCCCTGGGCTCCTTCGGGGAGAACCCCCGAGGCGTGACGGACAAGATGACCAGCGTGGATATCCTGCGCATGGCCGAGTGCCTGAACGCCAAGACGGTCATCCCCTTCCACCACGACATCTGGACCAACTTCCAGGCGGATCCCATGGAAGTGGTGGCCCTGTGGAGGATGCGGAAGGACCGTCTGGGCTACGGCTTCACCCCCTTCGTCTGGCAGGTGGGGGGCAAGTTCACCTGGCCCGCCGACCGGGACCGGATCGAGTACCACTATCCCCGGGGCTTCGAGGACGTCTTCGAGGGCCCGACGGACCTGCCGTACCCCTCGTTCCTGTAGCGCCCGGACGCGGGCGGCCGACCTCGCCGAAACCATCCGGTTTCGGCGAGGTCGGCGGATCGTCTATCCGCAGTATGCAAAAAGGCCCCCGGGAAACCGGGGGCCTTTTTGGGCCGCATCGGAAGCGCGGGCGGCTTCGGGCCCGAACGGCCGGCCGTGCGTTCCGCGGAGCTACCGGTCAGCCGCGGCGGATGCCGAAGGCCTTTCCGAGGGGCAGGACCGTCCGGCCGAACTGGGCGTTCAGGATGGCCGCCGCGGAGGCGTAGAAGGACGCCAGGGCGATGGCCAGTTCCGCCCAGCCCGCCAGGGCATGGAAGAACTCCCGGGCTATCCCGAGCACGGACAGGGACAGGCCCAGGAAGAGCAGGTCGATCAGCACGAAGATCCCGAACAGGACCTTGGTCGTGGCCAGGGCCCCCAGGGTCATGTAGAGGCTGAAGATCAGGTACCCCAAAAAGGCGACGCCCAACTGGCGGACATCCGCCCGGGCCGCGACCTCGGCCCCGAACCAGCCGCCCTGGATCATCCAGGTCATCCCGACGGCGAACCAGAAGAAGGCGTAGCCTCCGAAGGCCGTGGCGCCGAAGGCGTTGTTCAGCTTGGCGTCCAGGATGGACGCGTAGAGCTGGAGGGACGCGCCCAGGAAGAGGGCCCAGGGCAACTCGAAGGCGGTGCCCGAGGTCCAGCCGAGTTTCTGGGTGGAGGCGACCAGGGTCACCATGGCCAGTCCGAAGAGGCCCATGGCCGAGGGGTTGGCCACGACGATGCTGGTCTTGCTGTGGGGTTGGTTGAGGGGGTCCGACATGGCCGGGATACTATCTATATAAAAGGACTTAATCAAGGGATCGGGAAGGAATCATTCTCTTTATTGGCGGCCAGGGCATAGGCCGAGATCCGCCGGGCGGATACCGGCCGCCCTTCCGCTTATTTCTGCCCGTAGTACGCGCCGGCCCCGTGCTTCCGCAGGTAGTGCCGATCCAGCAGCTCCTTGGGCATGGGCCCGGGATCGCCGAAAGACCGGGACAGGATGGACATGCGGGCCACCTCCTCCAGGACCACGGCGTTCATGGCCGCGTCCCCGGGGCTCTTCCCCCAGGCGAAGGGCCCGTGGCTGCGCACCAGGACCGCGGGGACCCGGGCGGGGTCGATCCCCCGGGTCCGGAAGGTCTCCACGATGACGTTCCCGGTCTCGGCCTCGTACTCCCCCTCGATCTCCGCCCGGGTCATGGCCCGGGTGCAGGGCACGGGACCGTAGAAGTGGTCCGCGTGGGTGGTACCCTCGGCGGCCAGGTCGGCCCCGGCCTGGGCCAGGGCGGTGGCGTGGACCGAGTGGGTGTGCACCACGCCCCCCAGGGAGGGGAAGGCCCGGTACAGGACCAGGTGGGTGGCCAGGTCCGAGGAGGGGCGGAGCTTGCCTTCCAGGACCTTGCCGTCGAGATCCACCAGGACCATGTCCGCCGCTTTCATGACGTCGTAGGGCACCCCCGAGGGCTTGATGGCAACGATCCCGCGCTCCCGGTCGATGCCGGAGGCGTTGCCCCAGGTCAGGATGGCCAGGCCCCGGTCCCGGAGCTCCAGGTTGGCCCGGAACACGGCTTCCTTCAGTTCCTCGACGGTCATGCGACGCCTCCTTCCCGCATCCGGCCCAGGATCCACTCCCGGGCGGCCCGGATCTCCGCGGCCGGGTCCGGGGACTGATGGGTCCACATCTCGATCAGGTAGGAGCCACGATACCCTATCGACCGCAGGGCGCGGAAGGCCCCGGGGAAGTCCACGCACCCGGTCCCGAAGGGCACCTCCCGGAACCGACCCGGGAAGCCCGGCCGGGGTTTCAGGGTGTCCTTGAGGTGGACCGCGGCGATGCGTCCCTTGGCCTTCGCAAGCTCCCCGGGCACGTCCTCGGCCCAAGCCGAGAGGTTCCCGATGTCCGGGTAGACCTGGAACCAGGCGGAAGGCAGTTTCTCCGCGAACTCGAGCCACCGGGAGACGGTCCCCATGAAGGGGGTGTCCATGATCTCCATGGCGACGCAGACCTGGGCCCGTTCCGCCAGCTCCACCGCCTCGGCCAGGCCCTCCCGGTACCTCTCCCGGGACTCGGGGGTGGAAGGCTCGTAGTAGACGTCGTAGCCCGCCAGCTGGATGGTCCGGATACCGACGTCCGCCGCGAGGTCCAGGGCCCGGACCATGATGTCCCGGGAGCGCTCCCGCACCGCCGGATCCGCGCTTCCGAAGGGATACAGGCGGTGGCCGGACAGGCACATCGAGGGCACCCGGAGCCCGGAGTCCGCCACGGCCTCGCGGAAGGCGGCCCGCTCCCCGGCGCTCCACTCCAGGCGGGCCAGCCGGGCGTCCGTCTCGTCCACGGACATCTCGACGTAGTCGTAGCCCGCCTCCCGGGCCGCCCGGAGCATCCCGGGCCAGTCGAGTCCCGCGGGCAGGGCCTTCTCGTAGATGCCGATCCGGGGAGGCAGGGGCAGCCGCTCGTCCACGACTAACCCCAGAGCTCGGCGATCCGGGCCTTGAAGGACCGGGCCGCGGCGGCGGGATCCGCGGCGTCCCGGATGGAGCGCCCGGAGATGAAGACCTTCACGGGGATGCCCTTGAACAGGGGGAGGTCCTCCTCCACGAGGCCGCCGGTGATGGACAGGTCGAAGCCCATGTCCGCCAGGCGGCGGATCTTGGCCAGGTCCTCCTCGCCCCAGGACTGGCCGGCGGCCTGGGCATCCCGCCCTCGATGGTATACGACCTGCTTGACCCCTGCGGCCCGCCACGCGGCGGCCTCCTCCCAGGTCCAGGATCCCGTCAGCTCGACCTGGACGTCCCGAGGCACGCCGCCGGTCTTTCCCGCTTCGTTGCGGGCCTTGGCGGCCGCCAGGGCGGTCTCGACCGTGGCGATGGGGGCGCAGCAGATGACCGTCATCCAGTCCGCCCCGGCGTCGTAGACCATGTTGGCCAGGATGGTGCCCGCGTCCGCAGCCTTTATGTCCGCCAGGACGATGCGATTCGGGTACAGGGCCTTGAGGCAGCGCACCGCCTGCATCCCCTCGGAACAGCAGAGGATGGTTCCGGCTTCCAGGACGTCGACTTCCGAAGCCAGGAGCCGGGTGGAGACCAGGGCGTCGGGAAGGGTCTTGTTGTCCAGGGCCAGTTGGAGAAGGGGTAGGGCCATTGGATACTCCTTTTGAGCGTTATTTGAGCGTGTCGAGCTATTTTCTGTTCATATTGTAGATCGATACTTGGAATAATGCAAGTTAATTGTTCTTTTCTTTATCTTTCGATCATTTTTCAACAGGAGTGGATCCTCCACCCTGTATTCGCAGCACGAGGCGATCTCGAGTGCGGCCGTCCCGTATTCCTCCCCGGGAAGAAGAAGGGAAAGTACCTTGACATCTGTGAATGAATGAATTATACATTCATTTATACTGATGGGAGTCTTCATGAAACCCTTTTTGGAAGAAGAGCGAAGCAGGATCCGGAACGCGCTTCGGGAAACCGCCGCGGTGGAGTTCGGCCGGCGGGGGATCCGGGGAACGGGTATCCAGGAACTCTGCGGCCGGGCCGGCATCGCCTCGGGCAGTTTCTACGCGTTCTACGATTCCAAGGAACGCCTGTATGCCGAGTTGCTCAGAGAGCGCTACGCGGCGAACGCGGAGGCCTTCCGAAGGGTCTCCGCAATGACCTCGCGACCGGCGGAAACCCTGGAAGCCCTCATGAAGGGGGCCCTCGAAGCGTTCCGGTCCGACCCCCTGCTCCGGCGGATGACGGATCCCGAAGACCGGGCCCTCCTGAGACGCAAGCTTCCGGAGGAGGTTTGGAAAGCCTTGGACGAAGCCTCCCTGGGGGCCATGGTGACCTTCGTCCGGGACTGGCAGGCCCGGGGACTCCTCGTCGAGGGAGACCCGCGGACCCTGGCCCTGCTTCTGACCTCCCACTTCTTCCTATACCTTCACGCCGACCAGATCGGCGAAGACCGGTTTGACGCGGTGATCGCCCTGTTCGCCCGGTGCACGGCGCGGGGCCTGACCGATGTAAGGAGAGTCCCATGACAAGAGACCGTGCATTCCTGAAGGGCTTGAGGAACACCGGCGGGTTCCTGGCCACCCTCCTGTTGGCGGGGGCCGCCTTCATCGCCGCGAGCCTGGCCGTCCCGGTCCCGGGGGCGATCCGGGCCGCTGTCCCTGCCTCCGGATTCCTCCCGGCCCCCCTGGATTTCCTCTCCTTCCTGGGCTCCCTGGCCCTACTGGCGTACTGGACGGCCCGCAGGTCCGCGGTGCCCGGGTGGAAGCGGGTAGGCCAGGTAGCCGTCCTGGTAATCGGGGCCCAGACTTTCATGACCCAGATCGAGACGGCCTATTTTCTGGAGGCGTTTCCCCTGCTACAGGGATCCTTCGAAACCTACAGGATGGTCCTGCGGGGAGCGCTCTGGGGTTTCGCCGCCGCGGCGGCGGCAACTCTTCTGACCGGAGGGTTCCGGAAGACCGCCGAGCTCCGGGAGCCCCGGTTCACCGTGGATCCGGTCCGCGCCCTGGCCCGGACGGCGATCCTCGGGGCCGCGTACCTGGTCCTGTACATGCTCTTCGGGTACTACGTCGCCTGGCAGTCCGAGGCGGTCCGCCTCTTCTACTCCGGGAACGCGGACAAGCTCGGATTCTTCGCCCAATGGGGACGATCCTTCATGGAAAAACCCGAGATCCCGGTCTTCCAGTGGTTCCGGGGCTGCCTCTGGGTCCTGTGCCTGGTGCCCCTGTTCCGGGGATTCACGGGCGGCCGCGTGGAACTGACCATCCTTTCCGGGCTCGCCCTCGGAATCCTGCCCACGGCCCAGTTGGCCTTCCCGAATCCCTTGATGCCCCCCGCGGTTAGCCTGGCCCATTTCTGGGAAGTGTCCGTATCCACGGGCCTTCTGGGCGCCCTGGCGGCGCTTTGGGTGCCGGAACCCGCGAAGCCCGCAGGAAAGCCCGAAGTTCGTATTGACAGATGAAACGGCACGGGGATACAACGTAATCATTACGCGCGGGAGCCCCTGAAGACGCTCCCGCGCACGGCCGGTGCCACGACAACCAGGATGCACGGAATCCCGACCGGGGAGGTTTCCTCGGTGTCCGAAGGATCCTCGGTTCTTCCCTCCGAACCCTCCTCCATTCCCACCCTCTCATCCCGTTCTTTCCGTCGAAAGGAGGATCCTCCATGACGACGAGCCAGATCATCCGGTCCCTGGAACCGACCCAGGACAACCTCCTGGCGATCCTGCACCGGGTACAGGACGCGAATCCCGCGAACTTCCTGGACCAGCCGGAACTCCGCGAGGTCGCCGATTATCTGGAGCTTCCGTACAGCTTCGTCTACGGAGTGGCGACATTCTACTCGATGTTTTCCGTGAAGCCCCGGGGCCGCCATGTCGTCCGGGTCTGCGCCTCGCCGCCCTGCCACCTCATGGGCGGGCGGACCATCCGGGACGAACTCCGCGAGTATCTGGGGGTGGAGTTCGGCGACACGACCGAGGACGGCCTGTTCACCCTGGAGCTCTCCAGCTGTCTGGGAACCTGCGGCATCGCCCCGGCCATGATGATCGACGGGGAGATCTTCGGGAACCTCGACGGGGTCCGGCTCCGGGAGATCCTCGATCGGAAGCGAAGGGAGGAGCCATGATCCCCCTGATGCACGTCATCCTCGACGTGGGCGCGGAGGCGGAGCAGGCCGGCGCCCGGAAATTCCGGGAGGTCCTGGAAGCCAAGCTGCGGAAGGAGTTCCTGTCGGAGGACGTCCGGATCGTGGAATCCGCCAACCTCGGCGTCAGCGGCCAGGGCGTCTGCATGCTCGTCTACCCCGACGAAGTGTACTACGGGAACCTGAAACTCTCCGACGCGGACCGCATCGTCGACCAGCACTTCATCAACGGCAAGCCCGTGGAGGAGCTCTTCCTGGACTCGCCGGAGATGCGGCGCCTCATGGCATGGCGCCGGCGGGAAGGGATCATCAAGAAGGGCCGAGGCCGTGTGGTCCTGGACAACGTGGGGGCCGTCGACCCGGAAAACCTGGCCGAGTACAAGTCCCGGGACGGCTTCCGGGCCCTGGCGGAAGCGGTGCGGGGCGGCACCCCGGAGGGGGTCCTGGACACCGTCAAGCGATCCGGCCTGCGGGGCCGGGGAGGCGCGGGCTTCCCGACGGGGATGAAGTGGGAGGCCGTCCGGGAGGCCCCGGGGGACAGGAAGTACGTGATCTGCAACGCCGACGAGGGCGAGCCGGGCACCTTCAAGGATCGGATCATCCTGGAGGGGGATCCCTTCCGCGTGTTGGAGGCCATGGCCCTGGCGGGCTACGCGACCGGAGCGGAGGAGGGCTACGTCTATGTCCGGGGAGAGTACCGGACCTCGATCGACCGCCTGGAGAACGCCATCCGTAAGTCCCGGGAAGCGGGGTACCTGGGCCGGAATATCCTGGGCTCGCCCTTCTCCTTCGAGGTGAGGGTCAAGGAGGGCGCGGGGGCCTACATCTGCGGGGAGGAGACCGCCCTGATCGAGTCCCTGGAGGGGAAGCGCGGCACCCCCCGTCTGAAGCCTCCCTACCCGGTGACGGAGGGACTCTGGGGACGGCCCACGGTGGTGAACAACGTGGAGACCCTGGCCAACGTCCCGCCGATCCTGCGCAACGGGGCCGACTGGTTCCGGAAGTTCGGCACGGAGCGCTCCCCGGGCACCAAGATCTACCTGATCATCGGGCATGTCGTCAGCCCGGGCCTGGTCGAGGTGGAGACCACGACGAGCCTGCGGGAGCTCATCTACGGCTACGGCGGGGGTATCCGGGGACGCAGGCGGCTCAAGGCGGTCCAGGTGGGCGGCTCCTCCGGGGGGATCTTCGACCCGAGCGTCCTGGACGAGGCCATGCACTTCGACGCCCTCAAGGAAAAGGGCGGCATCCTGGGTTCCGGGTCCATGCTGGTCATGGACGAGACCACCTGCATCGTGGACATGGTCCACGGGATCCTCAATTTCTTCCTCCACGAGTCCTGCGGGGCCTGCTTCCCCTGCCGGATCGGCAACGAGCGGCTGGTCCGGACGGTGAACGGTTTCCGCAGCGGATCCGCCCGCCCGTCCGACATCGACCTCCTGGAGGAGATCGCGTCGGCCATGAAGGTCGCCTCGTACTGCGCCCTGGGGCAGTCGCCGTTCCTGCCCCTGAGCACCGCGATCCGCTACTTCCGGGAGGAATTCGAGGAGCACGTGAACGGGAAATGCAGGGCGGGGGTGTGCCGCTTCAAGGTCCTGAAGGAACGACAGGAGGCCCGGCGATGGACGGTCGTGATGTCGCGGTGACCATAAACGGGGTCCGGGTTCGAGTCCCCGAGGGGACGATGATCCTGCAGGCTGCCCGGACGGCCGGATACGAGATCCCCAGCCTGTGCTTCCATCCCGACCTCCGGCCCAACGGCACCTGCGGGATGTGCGTGGTGGAGATCGAGGGCGTGGGAGTGCGTCGGTCCTGCTGCACCCCCGCCGGGGATGGCATGGACATCCGGACCAACACGCCCCGGGTGATGGACACCCGCCGGACCCTGATCGAACTGATCCTGGCGGACCACGCGGCGGACTGCCCCATCTGCGACAAGCACGGCAAGTGCGACCTGCAGAGGATCGGCCAGGACCTCGGCATCCGGGAGATTCGCATGGCCCCCAAGGAGGTCTTCTCCCGGCGCAGCGACGGCGGCATCGTCCTTCGGGACCCCAACAAGTGCATCCTGTGCAATCGCTGCGTCACCGTCTGCACGGAAGTGCAGGGGGTGGCCAACCTCACCCGGATCGGCCGCGGCTATACTTCTAAGATCGGAACCGCCTTCGACCTTCCGATCGAGGACAGCGTCTGCGTGAACTGCGGCCAGTGCGTGGTCTACTGCCCCGTCGGGGCCCTGTCCTCCCGGGACGACACGAGGGAGGTCCGCCGCAGCCTCGCCGATCCGGGGAAGCACGTGGTCGTACAGGAGGCGCCCGCCATCCGGGCGGCCCTGGGCGAGGAGTTCGGCCTATCCCCGGGAGCGGTGGTTTCCGGAAAGATGCACGCCGCCCTGCGGAAACTTGGGTTCGACCGGGTTTTCGACACCAACTTCGCCGCGGACGTCTGCATCCTGGAGGAGGGGACCGAGGTCGTCCGGCGCATCCTGTCGGGGAGCCCGGACCTGCCGGTCATCACATCCTGCTCCCCGGGCTGGATCAAGTTCATGGAGACCTTCTATCCCGGGCTCCGGAGCCTAGTCTCCTCCGCGAAGAGTCCCCAGCAGATGTTCGGAGCCCTGGCCAAGACCTACTACCCCCGGGAGGCGGGGCTCAAACCCGAGGACATCGTCTCGGTCTCGGTCATGCCCTGCACGGCCAAGAAGTTCGAGGCGGACCGCCCGGAGATGCGGTCCAGCGGCTTCAAGGACGTGGACTACGTGCTGACCACCCGGGAACTCGCCCGGATGATCAAGGAGTCCGGCCTGCGATTCGAGGATCTCGCCGACGCCCCCGCGGACGAGCTGATGGGCTCGTACACCGGCGCGGCCACCATCTTCGGGGCCACCGGAGGGGTCATGGAGGCGGCCCTGCGCACGGCCTACCACCTGGTTACGGGGCGGGAGCTGGAAAACGTGGACATCCTGCCCGTGCGGGGCATGGAGGGCGTCAAGGAAGCCGTCGTGCCCCTCCCTCTGCCGGACGGCGGGACCCTGGACTTGAAGGTCGCGGTGGCCCACGGCCTCGGGAACGCCCGCAGGATCCTGGACGTGATCCGGAACCAGCTTGAGACGACGGGAAGGAGCGAGTATCACTTCGTGGAGATCATGGCCTGCCCCGGGGGCTGCGTCGGAGGAGGGGGACAGCCCTTCGGCTCGACCCTGGGCACCCGGGCGGAGCGGGGAAGCGGCCTGTACGAGGAGGACCGGACCCTTCCGAGCCGCAAGTCCCACGAGAATCCCGCGGTCCAGCGGCTGTACGAGACCTTCCTCGGCTCACCCTGCTCGGAGAAGGCCCACCACCTGCTCCACACCGCCTACGTCGAACGGGAGAGGGTGCACGGCAGGGCGGCCGGCTGAGACGGCGGAATTCGGGACAGGTCCGCCGGGGCCCGGCCGTCCCGTGCCGAACCCGTGCGCTATGAGTTTGTCGGGCTTGCCCACCAAAATAAAGGGGGTGTCCAATAAGTAACCGACTTATTGGACACCCCGACCTTGCAAACTCCAAAGGAGCCGGATAATCGTGGATTTTTAGCGCCTATCGGCGCTAAAAATCCACAAGTCCACAGGCTCCTAGGCCATGTAGACCCCGCCGTTGATGTCCAGGGTGGCGCCCGTGATGAACCCGTCGTATTCGCCGGCCAGGAAGGCCACGGCCCGGGCGACGTCCTCGCAGGTGCCGGCGCGGCGGAGCGGGATGTCCCGGATGGTCGCCTGCTTGGATTCCTCCGTGGTGTGGATCCGATGGAAGGCGGATCCCAGGATGAGCCCGGGGGCCACCGCGTTGGCCCGGATGCCGTCCGGGGCCAGTTCTGTGGAAAGCGAGCGCGTGAAGGACAGGATCGCTCCCTTGGCGGTGGAATAGACCAGGGAGCCGCCGTGGCCCCCCTTCCGGCCGGCCAGGGAGGACAGGTTGACGATGGACGCGGCCCCGGGCTTCCGGAGCAGGGGGATCAGGGCCCGGGTCACGAACACCAGGGAGTCCAGGTTCACAGCCATCACGGAGCGGTAGAATGCCAAGTCCGCTTCCTCGAGCCTCCGGCGGCCCACGAGATCCCCGGTATTGTTCACCAGGACGTCCAGGCTGCCCCAGCGCCGCTCCACGAACCCGGCCAGGGACCGGGCACCGTCCTCGGCGGAGAGGTCGGCCTGGACGGCCTCGGCTGCGCCGCCGTTCGCCCGGATCGTGTCCACCAGGGCCCGGGCGGAGTCCCCGCTCTTGAAGTAGTGGATCAGGACCTCCGCACCCCGGTCCGCCAGTTCCCGCACGATAGCGTTCCCGATCCCCGATCCGCCGCCGGTCACCAAGGCCTTTTTCCCCCGGAGTCGATCCATCCCGTACCTCCTTGCCGATCCCAGTCTAATCCCCCCCGGGGACGGCGGCAAGCGCGGCGGCGTCCGGGAAGCTTCCGAATATCGCTTGCGCATTTAAAGAAACGGTCGTACACTTTTCTTGATCGTGAAACGTTATTCCACAATACGGAACAACGGATCGACCAAGGAGGCCATCATGAAACGTATCCTGGCATGCGTTCTTCTCACGGCGCTCGCCCTGACCCTGGCTACGGCGGCTCCCAAGTACAACTGGAAACTCGCGTCCGTCTTGCCGGACACCCATCCCGTCCACCAGGCCCTCGTCTTCTTCGCCGATGAGCTCGCCCGGAAGAGTGGAGGCGACATCAAGCTGACCCTCTTCCCCGCCGGACAGCTCGGCCAGGAAAAGGACTACATCGAGTCCATCAAGATCGGGTCCCTGGAATTCGCGAAGGTGTCCTCCGGGCCGGTGGGACAGTACGCCCCGACCTTCCAGGTCATCTCCCTGCCCCTGATCTGGCGGAACCTGGATCACCAGCACAAGGTCCTGCAGGGGCCCATCGGCAAGCGACTGATGGCCGACCTGGACAAGGCCGGATACAAGGGCTTGGCTTTCATGGACGCCGGATTCCGGTCCATCACGACCTCCAAGGGCCCGATCAATACCCCCGCGGACCTCAAGGGGCTCAAGATCCGGGTCATGCAGAGCAAGCCCCTCATCGACACGGTGAACGCCCTGGGCGGCAACGCGGTCCCCATGGGCCAGTCCGAGGTGTACAGCGCCCTCCAGACCAAGGTGATCGACGGGTGGGAGAACAACGAACCCACCGTCCTGTCCTTCAACATGCAGGAGGTGGCCAAGTACTACAGCTACACCCGCCACTCCTCCATCCCCGACTTCCTCATGATGAACAAGAAGCTCTTCGACGGCCTTCCGAAGAACCTGCAGACCATGATCGAGCAGACCGCCCTGGAGGCCATGGAGAAGCACAACAAGCTCTGGGGCGAGATGATCGACAAGACCGTCGCGGACCTCAAGGCCAAGGGGATGATCTTCAACGAGGTGAAGGACATCTCCGAGTTCCAGAAGGCCGTCGGGGGCGTCTGGAAAGAGTTCGAACCGATCGTCGGCAAGGACTTGATCGACGCGATCGTGACCGCGAAATAGACCGGACCGTTCGGACTGGATCCGAATCCGCGGCTCCCGGGAATCCTGTGCGGGGTACGCACGGGATGACCCGGGAGTCGTATAATCATGGCGACACAGCTTCCACGGGGGAACCCAATGCCCGACCTTTTTTCCAGGATCCTCGACCGGCTTGAGCGCGTCCTGACCGGTATCGCGGCGGCGATCATGGGCGTTCTGGCCCTGATCGTCTGCTGGCAGGTTTTCGCGCGGTACGTCCTGCAGAAGAGTCCCGTCTGGGTGGAGGAATTCTCCGTGACCGCGATCATGTGGATCGGCCTGCTGGGCGCGGCGGCCGCCGTATGGACCGGCGACCACATGCGCCTGGAATGGGTCACGAAGAGACTGCCCAAACGCTACGGCCTAGCCCTGGAGATCCTGATCGACGCGGCGATCGTATATTTCGCCGCGTTCCTGCTCTCGAACGGCCGGCTGCTCACGGAAGCCACCTGGACCAGCCGGATGTCCACGATTCCCCTGCCCCTGGGCTTGACGTACCTGGTCCTCCCGATCGCGGCGGCCTTCATGATCGCCTTCGCGGCGCTCCGGATACTCCGCAAGGCGGCGGAGGCCCTGGAGAGCCGTTCCCCCCGGAAGGAAGGCGACCATGCCCGTTGAAGTCATCCTCCTGGGGTCCTTCGCCCTGCTGATACTCCTGGGGATTCCCATTTCCTTCAGCCTGGGCATCTCCTCCCTCCTGGCCGCCACGGCGGTGGGGATGGGCCCCGCCGTCATCGCCCAACGGGTGGCCGCGAGCATGCAGTCCTTCCCCCTCCTGGCCATCCCCCTGTTCATCCTGGCGGGCTCCATCATGGCCCGGGGCGGAGTGGCCAAGCGCATGGTCGATTTCGCCTATATCCTGGTGGGACCCCTGCCCGGAGGCCTGGCCATCGTGAACTGCATCGAGTCCATGTTCTTCGGCGGGGTTTCGGGCTCCGCCGTCGCGGACGTCTCCTCCACCGGAAGCATCATGATCCCGATGATGGTGGAGAAGGGGTACGACCGGGATTTCTCCGTGGCCGTCACCGTCGCCTCCGCGAGCCAGGGGATCATCATCCCCCCGTCCCACAACATGGTCATCTACGCCATGGTGGCGGGCGGAGTATCGGTGGGAAGATTGTTCCTAGCGGGATACATACCGGGAATCCTGCTGGGACTGGCCCTTTCCGCGGCCTGCTTCATCATCGCCCTGAAGAGGAAGTACCCCTGCGAAGGGCGGCCTCCCCTGAAGAGAAGCCTCCGCATCGCGGCGGACGGGATCCTGGCCCTCCTGGCCGCCCTGATCATCGTGGTCGGCATCGCGGCCGGTATCTTCACCGCCACCGAGGCTTCCGCCGTGTCCGTGGTCTACGCGGGCTTCCTGGGGTTCGTGGTGTACCGGGAGTTGAGGATCCGCGACCTGTGGCCCATCCTGATGGAATCCGTGAAGACCACGGCCATCGTTCTTTTCCTGATCGGCTGCGCCTCGGCCTTCGGATGGATGATGACCTACCTGCAGATCCCCGCCGCCGTCATGAACGCCTTCCTCAGCTTAACCAAGAATCCCTTCCTGATCCTGCTCCTGGTGAACATCCTGATCCTCCTGCTCGGGATGGTGATGGACGTGGCCCCCCTGATCGTGATCGTGACGCCGGTCCTGCTTCCCGTAGTGAAGGCCGCCAGGATGAGCGAGGTCACCTTCGGGATCCTGCTCATGCTGAACCTCGGCATCGGCCTGACCACGCCTCCCGTAGGGGCGAGCCTTTTCGTGGGATGCATCGTGGGCAAGACGACCATCGAAAGGACGAGCAGGGCCTTACTTCCCCTCTGGCCGGCCATGATCGTGGTCTTGCTCCTGATCACCTATGTTCCCTGGTTCACCGAGTTCCTGCCGGGGTTGTTCATGAAATAGCGAGGTGTTCCCAATACGTTGGAAACGTATTGGGAACACCGGGCGCCGAAGCCTACGGCCTCGGCGGTTCACAGCATAATTCCATGGAATAAAGCGCTACTCTCCCCGGACGGTCCCGAAGGGCCAGGACCCGATCCCTCCCATGTCGTGCACGTTCCGGTACCCCAGGGAGGCCAGGGTCGAGGCGGCCACGGCGCTCCGGCGGCCGGTCCGGCAGTACACCACCACCGTCCGGTCCTTGGGGCCCACGACCCGGGCCGCGCTGGCCGCGTCGATGGCGTCGAAGGGCAGGAGCACGGATCCGGGTATCCGGACCTCGAGGAACTCCTCCCGGGTCCGGACGTCCAGCAGGAGGGCGTTCTTGTCGGCGGACAGAAGATCCCGGGCGGCCCGGGGGGAGATCGGCTTGGGCTGGGCCTGGACGGCCGCGGCGGCCGACGCCAGGGCGATGAACAGCAATATGGACCTTCTCATAAGTATCTCCTTGCTGAGAGAAATGATAATAAAAAGGCTCCGCCGGGACAATCCTCAGGCGGGCTCTCCTCCGGACGTGCCGTCGGACGGGACATCCTCCGGCCGCGGGTTCCGGATCCCGGGACTTGCGGCCGGCCGGAATCCGTCCTAGGATCGCGAATGGGGAGGCGGCCGTGATGCCGTCGACACCGAGCACGCAAGGAGCCGGATATGAAAAAGTATGCCCTGCTGACCCTCGCCCTGGGGGTCCTGTTGACCGGGTGCGCGACGGTCTGGAAGACCCTCGGGGTCGCGACGGTCCAGTCCGTGGAGGAGAACAACGCCCAGATCGCCCGGCGTATCGACGAACTGGCGGTCCGGGCGGCATCCGGGGACGCGGCCCTGGCCAAGGCCGTCGAATTGGAAAAACTGGTCAAGGAACTGCAGGGCCGGATGGACGGCTTGCCGGCGGACACGTTGGCCAGGCTTGCGGACCTCCTGGCCAAGGCCGCGGAAGAGGCCCGGAAGGCTGCGGGCAAGTGAACCGCCGGTTCCGGGCGGAGGCTCGGACCGTCTAGTAGAACATCCGGATGTCCTCGGTGCGGGACTTGTGGCGCATCTTGAAGTACACGACGTTGGAGGCGCGCCGATACAGGTAGCCCGAGGCGTTGTAGTTCTCGAAGGCCGGGTCCATGGGGTAGTCCAGACCGTATAGCTGCATCTTGGCGAAGGGCTTGACCCCGTAGGCCGCGATGTAGTGGACTCCCTGCTCGGGGAATTCCAGGGTCCAGACCATCCTCTCCGGTGTGGCGGAGATCGAGACGGCGGGCGAGCAGGTCCACATCCAGGCCCCGGGTCCGACCTCCTTGAAGAAGGACACCTCCCGGGGATAGTACAAATTCCCCGACAGCAGGGGGTAGGCTTCCTCGGGGGAGAGGATTTCCAGTCTGTCCGCCACGGCCCCGTTGCGGACAACGACGGTCCGGGGAAGGAAGCCCAGGGGATCCGCCAGGCGAAGGGCGCCCAGCACCAGGCTCTGGCCGATGCCCGTGAACATGGGCTTGGCCGTGGGCTCGCCCAGGCGGATCAGGGACAGTCCCGCACGGATCGAGGTCTCCAGGTGCGAGGATCCGTCGGGGCCGGTGCTCAGGAAGTACCCGTCCCCCGCGCGGACCACGGCGGGAAGGATCTGACGCTCCGGGATGCCCGCGAACCGGGCGAAGGGGTTCTCCCCGGCCGGGAACAGGTCCTCCGACTCCGCCCAGGCGGCCAGGCCCCCGGCGGCCTGGGCCACGGTGAGGGATCCCAGGTCCAGGGCCCCGGCCATCTGGAAGGCGTCCCGGGCCAGGGCGTAGGGCGCCCGGTCCAGGAGGAATCGCACGAGCCCCGGCTTTTCCAGCAGGGACGGGTTCTTCGCCTGGACCAGGCGCTCGATCCGCTTGACCTCCAGGAGGTCCGCCTCCTCGAAGGCGCGCATCCGGTCCGTCGTGCGGCCCAGGAAGGGAACGGAGAGGTGGGTCAGGGACGAGGCGTGCAGGGTGTTGGCCGCCTGGACCCGCTCGAAGGCGGAGGGGCCCTGGCCCCGGGACCAGGCTTCCGCCAGGTACGCCGTCAGGGCGGGCTCCGAGAAGGCCGCCTTTCCCGCCGCGTCCCTCCATTCCACGGTCCCCGGCAGGAAGCGGTCGGAGGACAGCCCCTTCCAGACCTTGTCCCGGTACGCGGAGATCTCCCGCTGGAAGACTTCGGGATCCAGGGCGGCCTGCTCCAGGAAGCGCGGCGAGGCCGTCTGGGCCTCGTCCGGGGCCTTGGAGAGGGCTACGGGGGCCACCCGACCCCGGGTGAAGGGCAGGGAAAGGCTCTTCCGGTCCGGGGAGACCGTGCCCTCCGGGACTTCCAGGACGTACCGGCCGGCGCTTCCGGAAACCAGGTAGGTCCTGGAGTCCTGGACGAGGCGGAAGCGGCGGGCGGCGGCCACGGAGACGGTCACGTCCTTCAGGGGACCCGTCCGGCGGGAGAACTCGAAGCTTGCCCGGGAACCCGGCTCGCCCGAGGAGCGGGCCCGGAGCTCCAGGCCGTCCGTGAACTGGATCAGGAACCCGTCCTTGGTTTCCTGGAAGGACTTCGGCAGGGCCGAACGCGAGCCCCCGTCCTGGGCGGTCCAGGCCAGGGGCTTGGCGGGGGAAAAGACAAGGACCAGGCCCCCGAAGCTGAGGGTTCCGGAGACCAGGGATCCTTCCTGCTCGCCCGCCCGGCCCTTCAGGGTGATCCCCGAAGACACCCGGGTGAAGTCCCCGCCTTCCCGGAATTGGAGCAGGACCAGGCCGAGGAGAATGCCGATATAGAGAACGGCGAGGGCCAAGCCTCGTCCGAACGCGCCTAGTTTCATGGTATGGGCGGACTCTAGCAGGTTTTCCCCCCGATTGCAACCTGGAGGGCGAGCTTGCGCGGAACCCGGGAAACCCGTACCATGGGCGCTCCCCGGCAGTTTGCGGAAATACTCGATGCATTTCGACAACCTGCCGGAACTCGAGCGAACGGAGAATCAGATGCGAGGAAACCGAATCTTCCCCGCGGCCTTCCGGACCGCGATCCTCCTGGCCGCGATCCTCCTGGCCGCCTCCTGCGTCGGCGGGCCGGAACGCGCCCCCGTTCCCGAGAAGGTCCCGGATTCGGCCCTGAGCCCCCGGGAGCGGGAAATCCGGAGCATGGAGTCCCTGTCCGACCTGCTGTCCAAGGGGGACTTCACGGCGGCGGAATCCCGCCTGCGCGCCCTGATCGCGGAGGACCCCGGGAAGAACGAGTACCGGATCCTCCTTTCCTCCGTCCTGGTCTCCGCGGGCAAGGTACCCGAAGCCCGGGCCGCGGCCGCCGAGGCGGTCTCCGCTGCGCCCGCGGATCCCGGTGCCCTGATGGCGGTGGTCCAGGTGGAACGCTACTCCGGGGACGACAAGGCCCTCCGGGCCGCGCTGGACAAGGTCCTGGCGGTCGATCCGGCCAACGCGGAGGCCTTGGCGGCCTACGGGGACTCCTGGTACGCCGGCAAGAACTACACCAAGGCGGAGGAGCTCTATCGGAAGAGCGTCGCCTCGGATCCGCAGAACCTCTCCGGCCTCCTGGGCCTGGGAAGGACCCTCCTGCGCCGGGACAAGCCCGCGGACGCCGAACTGGTCCTCAACCAGGCGGTCCAGTCCCACCCCGCCTCCTCCCAGGCCCGGGCGGACCGGAGCCGGGTGCTCTACCGCAGGGGCAAGTACGCGGAGAGCCTTTCGGACCTGGACGAGGCCGTCCGGCTGGACCCGGCGGTGGCCTGGTACCGCATCGAGCGGGGGCGCTTCCGGATGGACATGGGCCGCCTGGACGAGGCCCGGGCGGACTTCGACGAGGCCATCCGCCTGGACCCGGACTACTTCCTCCCCTACGTGTACCGGGCGGGGATGCTGGAGCAGGCGGGGCGGGACGAGGAGTCCCGGGCGGACTACCGGAGGATCACGGCCCTCTATCCGGACTACTGGTACGCCTTCGAGTCCATCGGCGTCACCTCCTTCCGTCTCGGGGATTTCCCGGCGGCCCGGGAGGGGTTCGAAAAGGCCCTCTCCTATTCCCCCGGCAGGATGGAGTACGGCATCCTGGCGGTCATCTCCGCCTACCGGGCCGGCCAGGACGCGGAGGGCAAGGCCCTGGCCGCCCGCTACCTGGCCCGGGTGAGCCGGGAGACCCAGAACCTCCACTGGCTCATCCTCCGGCTCCTTCAGGACCGTAACGACGCGGTCTCGGAGCTGGAAACCAAGATACCCGCGGAGAGGAGCCTCGACACGCGGGCCGAAATGCTGTTCTATCTGGGGCAGTACTGGATGATCCAAGGCAAGGCTTCCCTGGGAGCCCGCTACCTCCTCCTGGCCAAGGACATGGGCCGGGAGGGCATCCTGGAACACCGGCTGGCGGAAAAGGAGCTGGAGCGCATAAGCCCCAATCCCTGATTCCGGCCGCCGGGGCCGCGGGACGAACGCCGGCCCCGTAGATCGCGACGATCCTTATACTTCGATTCTGGAGCGTGAGATGCAGAACGTTCGCCGTTTGGAGCTCGGAGGCAGGACCTTCGTCCTGGTGGGGACGGCCCACGTCTCCCGGGAGAGCATCGACGAGGCCGCCGCCATCATCGAGTCCGAGAAGCCCGGGCGCGTCTGCGTCGAGCTGGACGAGGGGCGGTACCGGTCCATGACCAAGGCCGCCTCCTGGGAGAGCCTGGACATCGGCAAGGTGCTCCGGGAGGGCAAGGGGTTCCTGCTCCTGGCCAACCTGGCCCTGGCCTCCTTCCAGCGCCGCCTGGGGGGAGACATCGGCGTGAAGCCCGGGGCGGAGATGCTGGCCGCCGTGGAGACCGCCGACCGCCTGGGCATACCCTGGAGCCTCTGCGACCGGGAAGTGCAGACCACCCTGCGTCGGGCCTGGGGCCGATCCGGCCTCTGGGGCAAGTCCAAGCTCCTGGCCAGTCTCCTGTCCGGGGTCTTCACGAACGAAAAGCTCTCCTCCGAGGAGGTGGAGAAGCTCAAGGAGCGTGACGAGCTGGACGGGATGATGCGGGAGCTAGCGGACTACATGCCCTCGGTCAAGGAGGTCCTCATCGACGAGCGGGACCGTTACCTGGCGGCCCGGATCTTCGCCCAGCCCGAATCCTCCCTGGTGGCGGTGGTAGGGGCCGGCCACCTGGACGGACTGGAGGCCTGGCTGCGGAAGTTCACCGAAGGCCGTTCCGGAGTCGACGTCTCGGACCTCGAGGTCGTGCCCCCTCCCTCCCCCCTCGCCCGGGCCCTGGGATGGATCATACCCCTGGCCCTGGTCGGCCTCATCGCCGCGGGCTTCTTCCGCTCCGGCGCGGCGGTGAGCCTGCGCATGCTGCTCCAATGGGTGCTCTGGAACGGATCCCTGGCGGCCCTGGGTTCGGCCCTCTGCATGGCCCACCCACTGACCATCCTGGCCTCCTTCCTGAGCGCCCCCGCGGCCACCCTTAACCCCCTGATCGGGGTCGGGATGTTCGCGGGCCTCGTGGAGGCCTTCCTCCGCAAGCCCTCGGTCCGGGATTTCGAGACCCTGAACGAGGACATCTCCACCCTGAAGGGTTTCTACCGCAACCGGGTGACCCACATCCTGCTCATTTTCTTCCTCTCCAGCCTGGGGGGCGCCTTGGGCAACTTCATCAGCATCCCCGTCCTGGCCGGGGGGCTCTAGCGGGTTGCTGGAATACTCGAAGGTTTTCAACAACCCGTACGCCCCGGCCGGACAGGTGGGACCGCGCATATTCTTGTTGTGCACGCCATTATCTGAACTTCGCATAATTCGCGGCCCAGTCTGATTAAACGAAACGGCAATATGTGAACACCCCCGTCCTTGACAACCTAAACCATCCGCGATATATATGAATATATGTTCATATGTTCATTTGTTTATACGGCCTCGGAGTCGGACCGGGAGGGGCGAAGGTGAGCGATTCGGACAGGGCCGCGGTCTGCGGATGCCGTACGGTCCACGAGGACCGCGTCGAGCGGGCCCGGGAGGCCCAGATCCCGGTGGCGCGCCTGCTCCGCATGGGAGAGCTCTTCAAGGTCTTCGCGGACCCCTCACGGCTGCGCATCCTGGGCGCCCTGGCCTCGGAGGAGCTCTGCGTCTGCGACCTGGCCTCGGCCCTGGATATGTCCCAGTCCGCCGTGAGCCACCAGCTGGCGGTCCTCAAGCGGTCCCGGTTGGTGCGGTACCGGAGGGACGGGAAGACGGTCTTCTACTCCCTGGACGACGACCACGTACGCCAGATCCTGGCGGTGGCTTCCGGGCACCTGGCGGAAGAGGATGGAATCCATGGAATCCGATAGCGGCCGAGAATGCTCCTGCGCGACCTGCTCCCGGGCGGCTGAGGCCGAAAGCGGGGCCCGAAGCCGCGCCGGGGACCCCGGCCGCGCCGTCGATCCCGCCCTGACCCGGGAGGGCCTCTTCCTGGGCGCCGCCGCCCTGGTGGCCGGCGCGGGGTTCCTGCTGGAGTCCGGCCTGACCGGCGGACCGGACGCGAAGCCCCTCGTCCTCGCCCTTTTCGTCGCGGCCTATCTCCTGGCCGGTTGGAACGTGATCGCCGGAGCGGTCCGGAACCTCCTGGCCGGCCGCCCCTTCGACGAGCTCTTCCTCATGACCGTGTCGACCATCGGGGCCTTCCTGATCGGCCATCCCGAGGAGGCCGTGGGGGTGATGGTCTTCTACAAGATCGGGGAGCTCCTCCAGGAGTCCGCGGCCCTGCGGAGCCGGAGGTCCATCCGGGCGGTCCTGGCCCTGAGGCCGGATTCCGCCCGGGTCCTACGGGACGGCCGTCCGGTCGTCGTCCGGCCCGAGGAAGTCCGGGTCGGCGAGCCGGTCCGGGTGCGCCCGGGAGAGCGGGTGCCCCTGGACGGCGTGGTCGAGCACGGCGAGGGCTGGGTGGACTCCAGCGCCCTGACCGGGGAGTCCGTACCCCGGCGCGCCCTCCCGGGCGTCGAGATCCTGGCCGGCTCCATAGCCCGGGAGGGGGAGCTCACGGTCCGCGTGATCCGGCCCGCCTCGGAATCCTACGCGGCCCGGATCGCGGACCTGGTGGAGAACGCCTCCCACGCCAAGGCCCGGCCGGAGCGCTTCATCACCCGCTTCGCCCGGTGGTACACCCCCGCCGTGGTCGCGGCAGCTGCGGGACTGGCCTTCCTCCCGCCGCTTCTCGTGCCGGGACAGTCGCTCTCGGACTGGGTCTACCGGGCCCTGGTGATGCTCGTCATCTCCTGCCCCTGCGCCCTGGTCCTGAGCGTGCCCCTGGGGTACTTCGCGGGCCTGGGGGGCGCCGCGAGGCGAGGCATCCTGGTCAAGGGTTCCCAGGCCTTCGAGGCCCTGGCGGAGGCCCGGACCGTGGTCTTCGACAAGACCGGCACCCTGACCCGGGGCGAGTTCGAGGTGCGCGCCGTGATCCCCCGGGACGGCCGCTCGGAACGGGAGGTCCTGGAAGGCGCGGTCCGGGCGGAGTCGGGGTCCAACCACCCGATCGCCGCGGCCCTGCGCCGGGAAGCCGGGCGCCGGGGCCTTCCGCCCGCTCCGGAAGCGGGCGCCCCGGTCTACCGCCGGGAGACGGCGGGCAGGGGCGTCTCGGCGCGGGACGGGGAATCCCACGTGCTCGCGGGGTCCGCGGCCTTCCTTGCCGAGGAGGGGATCGCCCTGCCGGAGGCCCCCCCGGAGCCCGAGCTGGGCGCCGGAACCGAGGTCCTGGTCGCGGCGGACGGCTCCTACCTGGGCCGCATCCTCCTGGGGGACTCCGTGAAGCCCGACGCTCGGGAGGCTCTGGACCGTCTCCGGTCCCAGGGGATCCGGCGCTTCGTCCTCCTGACCGGGGACGCCCGGGGTCCGGCCCACGAGGCGGCCTCGGAGCTCGGCATCGGGGAGGTCCACTTCGGCCTTTTACCCCACGAGAAGCTCGAGCGGATGGAGACCCTCCTGGCCAAGCGGAACGGAGAGCCGGGAGGGATCCTCTTCGTCGGGGACGGGATCAACGACGCCCCGGTCCTGGCCCGGGCGGACGTGGGGGTGGCCGTAGGCACCGGGGCTGACGCGGCCCTGGAGACCGCGGACGCGGTCCTCATGTCCGACCGCTTGTCCGCCCTTCCGGAGGCGGTTTTTCGGGCCCGGAAGACCCGGGGCATCGTCCGGCAGAACATCGTCTTCGCCCTGGGCTTCAAGCTGGTCTTCCTGGCCCTGGGAGCCGCGGGGTTCGCCGACATGTGGCTGGCCGTGGTGGCCGACGTCGGGGTGGCCCTGACGGCGGTGCTGAACTCGGTCCGGGCGCTCAAGTAGGGGCCGGGGCCGGGCCGCCTTGCGGATCCGGGGCCCCGGGGGCTAGACTTGGGTCAGCCCATCCCACGGAGGCCGTCCATGGACGAGATCCTGGCCTGGGGCCTGGAGGTCGTACGGTCCGTGCAGACCGCCGCCTCCCCGGGTCTCACGGCGTCGTTCCGTTTCCTGAGCCTGCTCGGGACGGAGTACTTCTTCCTCTTCGCCCTGCCCGTGGTCTACTGGTGCGTGGATCACCGGAAGGGAATCCGCCTGGGGCTCCTGGTCCTGGTTTCCGCGGTCCTGAATTCCTGGTTCAAGGTGGTCTTCCGGCAGCCCCGGCCCTACGACCTGGACCCCTCGGTCGGAATGGCCCGGGAGACGAGCTACGGCCTGCCCTCGGGCCACTCCCAGAGCTCGGCCACCTTCTGGGGAGTCGTCGCCCCCTGGATCCGCGCACCCTGGGGCCTCGTGCTGGCCCTGGCCCTGCCCTTCCTGATCGGACTTTCCCGGGTCTACCTGGGGGTGCACTTCCCCACGGACGTCTTCCTGGGCTGGGCCCTGGGAGCCCTCTTCGCGGCGTCCCACGCCGTCTGGGGGGATACCCTGGAGGCCCTGGTCGGGCGCCTACCGGGACGGCTGTGGATCGCGGCGGCCGCCGCGGCGGCCCTGGGCATGAACGCCCTGAACCCGGAGGAGACGGGACTGCCGGGCGCCCTTTTCGGCATGGTGGTCGGGGCCGTCCTGGCCGCATCCCGGGCCCGGTTCGACGCCGCCTCGGGCGGCCTCGCCCGGAAAGCCCTGCGGCTGGCCGCGGGGACGGCGGGAGCCGCGGTCCTCTATTTCGGCCTCAAGGCCGTCCTTCCGGGTGAAGGTTCCGCGAACTACGCCCTCTTCCGCTTCCTGAGGTACGGAGTCCTGGGCGCCTGGGTCTCCCTGGGGGCTCCCTGGGTCTTCCTTCGCCTGGGTCTCGCGGAGGAACGGCCCGCGGCTACTCCGCGAACGTGAAGGTCTTGTCCGTCAGGTTGAAGGCCTTGGAAGCCCCCGGAGACAGGTAGAGCCTCCGCTGGTCGTCCACGTAGATCGCCTCGACCCCGGGCAGGGTCCGGACCAGGGCCAGGCCCCGTTCCCGCCCCAGGGCGAAGAGGGTCGTGGACAGTCCGTCCGCGTCGATGGAGGAGGGGGCGATGACCGTCACGGAGACGATCTCGGACTCCACGGGACTTCCCGTCCGGGTGTCCAGGATGTGGTGGTAACGCTTCCCGTCCTGCTCGAAGAACCTCTCGTACACCCCGCTGGTCACGACGGTGCCGGCGCCCATGCTGACGATCCCCAGGTAGCTGCCCCGGTCATTGAAGGGATTCTGCACCCCCACCCGCCAGAGGGACCCGTCGGCCTTCTTCCCGTACACCAGGACGTTTCCCCCCAGGTCCACGACCGCGGCCCGGACCCGGCGTTCCCCCAGGATGCGGGCGGTCTCGTCCGCGGCGTAGCCCTTGGCGATGGCCCCCAGGTCCAGGCGCATGCCGGACCGGGGCAGGAAGACCGTCGAGGCCCGTTCGTCCAGGACCACGGACTTCCAGCTCACCAGGGGCAGGGCCTCCCGGATCTCCCGGTCCGAGGGAACCCTCTGTCCGTCCAGTCCGATGTTCCAGAGCTTGACCACGGGCCCGATGGTCGGATCGAAGGCCCCGTTCGAGAGCCGGGCGTATTCCAGGGCCTTCTTGACCACGAAGAGGGTGTCCGGGGACACCCGGACGGGGGAGCGGCCCGCGGCCTCGTTGACCGCGGCGATCTCGGTGCCCTCCCGGTTGGCGCTCATCCGGGCCTCGATCTCCCGGAGCCGGGCGAAAACCGCCTGGAGGACCGCCTCGGATCCCCCGTCCTGGAGGGAGACCGTACAGATGGTGCCCAGGACGTACTCGGATCCCCGCAGGGGCTCCCGGGTGCCCGTCCGGGCGCAGGCGGATAGGGAAAGGGAAAGGCACAGGAGTGCCGGAACGATACGGCGCATGGAGGGAAGTATTCCGATAATCCCCGGTTTGTTCAATCCGCGGGCCGGGATACGGCGGGGTCGCGCCCTCTCACAGGAAGTACGGCCGTTCCGCGGCGACGGTGGTCGTCTCCCCGTGGCCCGGGAAGATCGTCGTGTCCGGGGGCAGGACCAGGATGCGCCGCCGGATGCTGTCCAGGATGGCCTCCTCGGAGGAATCGAAGTTGTCCGTCCTTCCCAGGCCGCCCCGGAAGAGGGTGTCCCCGGCCAGGAGGGCGGAATCCCCCTCGATATAGAAGCAGCAGCTGCCCGAGGTGTGTCCCGGGGTGTGCAGGACACGGATGGAGGTGCCCGGAAGGGAATCCCCGTCCGAAAGGAGTACGTCCGCCTCGGGCAGGGGAGACCAGAAGCGGGTGAAGAAGCTGCGGGCGCCGATATCCGTGAAGGTCCGCAGGTTGGTCTCCTCCCCGAGGGCCCCCAGGTAGCGGGCGTCCGCGGCGTGGATCGCCACGGGCACGGGCCCCAGGAGGGCGAGGAGGCCCGGAAGGCCGGCGGTATGGTCCAGATGTCCGTGGGTGAGGGCGACGCAGACGGGCTTCCGGCCTTCCAAGGCGGCGGCGATCCGCTCGGGCTCCGCCCCGGGATCCACGACGATCGCCCGGCCCCCGCCCAGGTCCACGATATGGACGTTCACTCCGATAGGCCCTACACTCAAGGTCGTGATCATAGGAATGGTATCCTATCGAAGCCCCGGGGGAGGGGCAATACCGGCATGCTCCGGTCCCTGACCCTGGCGGTCCTGGCGGCCCTGCTCTTCTACGGGGTCCTGCCCGTCGCCGGGGCCTTCTCGGCCCGGGCCGGGTGGAGGACCTTCCGGAGACGGTTCCTGGCCTCCCTCGGTTACGCGCCCCTCGCCCTGGGGGACGGACTGCGGTCCCCGGAGGGAGAGGTCCTGGTACGGCGGCATTCCGGCTCCGCGGAGGTCCTCCAGGGGGAGGACCGGCTCTGGGTCCGCGGCGATGGAACGACCGCGGCGGTCCTACTCAAGGACGCCCGCATCTACCTGCTCCCGTCGGCACGGACCCCGGAGGGCCCCTATGATCTCGAAGCCGCGGACGAATCCCTGCAGCCCGCGGCCTGGAACCGGCTGTCCGGCCTCTCGGAGGGGGCCCGGGTCTACGCGGCCGGAAACCTCAGGATCGAGGGCGGTCTTCCCGTCTTCTTCGGTTCCCCCGCCGAGCCCCTGTTGATCCTGATCCACGACGGCCGGGACGGGGATCTTGCCCGGCGCGCGGTCTGGGCGGGCCGGCACCGGAACGAGTACTGGAATCCCGTCACCCTGGTGTCCCTGACCGCGGGCTTCCTCTCCACGGGAGCGGCCCTCTACGACCTGCTGCGGCCGCCCCTGCTGTCCCTACCCGCGGCCCTGGCGGCCGCCCTGACCGTCTCCCCGGTCCTCCCCTTCCTGCCGCCCGGGCTGGCCTTCCTTTCGATATACCGCAGACTCTGGGCCCGGGCGCGGTATCTCCGGGCGCATAGGGACCTGTTGAGATCCGGACTGGAGGACCCGGGCGGGAAGTACGGCCCCGGGGACGCGGAGGACCCGGAGGACGCGGCCGAGGCCCGCGTGCGCAGGGCCCGCAAGGATGAAGTCCTGGCCGGGCTGGCCTTCGCGGCCGCCCTGTCGTCGAATTTCCTGCTGGCCGTGCTCGCGGTCCGCGGGATCATTCGTTGACGGGGTCGTCTCCCTCGGTTTCTTCCTCCCCTTCGGGGCGGTCCTCGGGCCTCCCGGGCCGGGACTCTTCCTTCCGCGGGCGGGCCCGGTTGACCGCGAGCTTCCGCCCCTTGAAGGACGTGCCGTCCGCGTCCTGGATGATGAGGTCCGCGGCTGCGGGATGCACGTTGACGAAAGTGTAGTTGTCGAAGGTCCGGATGGATCCGATGTCCGATTCCTCGAGGCCGGAGATCCCGGAGAGCACCCGCAGGACGTTCTGGGCGGTGAAGCGTTGGCGGCGGCCCATGCTGAAGAAGAGGGTCGTGCCCTCCCCGGAGTAGGAGCCTTTCCGGATCCGGAGGTCCGCCGATTCGAGGGCATTCTCGGTCCCGGCCTTGCCCGACGGAGCGCCGGGCTTACCGGGCGCCGATCCGGGAGATCGCTTTTCGCCCTTCGGCCCCACGACCCGGTTCGGTCCCGGGGCGGGGACGGGGACCGAGCGGCGGGGACCGGCGGAAGCGCCCAAGGCACGAAGGACCAGGGCCGCCGCGACGTAGGACCGGAGATGGAAGGGGACCCGGGAGCGGAAGAGGGACCGGCAGGCGTTCAGGATGGCCGGGTCGCGGATGGAGCGCACGTCTTCCAGGATCTTCCCGATGAGAGCCTCGGCTTCCGCGGCGGGAAAGCCGTGTTGCGTATCTTCCGTTGACACATCAAACTCCTTGGTTTCCATATTGGCGGATACCGGGTGGAATCGCAAGGGCCCGGGCTCGCGGCGCCTCCGGAATCCGGCCCGATTAAATATATTATTATATCTATATTATCTATTCCATACTTGACCGAACGGCAAAATCCGGGCAAGATTATGGAGATTTCGGGGCGAACCAAATCATGAATCCTACGCAAGGAGCGTATATGGCGGACAAGAAGCGCATCCTGATCCTGGGCGGCGGCTACGCGGGCGTCTGGGCCGGGAAGATCCTAGAAAAGAAGTACCGGAAGCGGGACGACGTGGAAATCACCCTGGTGGACAAGAAGCCCTTCCACACCCTGATGACCGAGCTGCACGAGGTGGCCGGCTGGCGGGTGGAGCCCGAATCGGTCCAGGTCCCCTTCCGCAAGATCTTCGGCGCCCGGAAGATCGACATCCGGGTCGACACCATCACCGGGGTCGACTTCCACGCCAAGGTCGCCAAGAGCTCCAGCGCGGAGTACCCCTTCGACTACATCGTCATCGGGGTCGGGGCGGAGCCCGAGTACTTCGGCATTCCCGGGGTCCAGGAGAACTCCTTCCCCCTGTGGTCCTTCGACGACGCGATACGCCTGCGGCACCACGTGGAGCACATGTTCGCCAAGGCCGCCTGCGAGACCGACCCCGCCAAGCGCCGGCGCATGCTCACTTTCGTGGTGGCCGGCGCGGGCTTCACGGGGATCGAGATGATCGGCGAGCTCCTGGAGTACCGCCAGGACATGTGCCGCAAGCACCACCTGGATCCCAAGGAGACCCGGGTCGTCAACATCGAAGCCCTGCCCTCCATTCTCCCGATCCTGGAGGAGCCCCTCCGGGTCCGGGCCGAGAACTACATGAAAAAGATGGGCTGCGAGATCTTCCTGAACTCCGCCATCACCGGCGCGGAGCCCGGAAAGGTCCTGCTGAAGGACGGCACCGTCGTGGAGACGGACACCTTCATCTGGACCTGCGGGGTCAAGGGCTCGTCCTTCACCTCCGTCCTGGACGTCCCCAAGGCCGAGCGGGGCCGGGGCCGCATGCAGGCCAACGACTTCATGCAGTCCACCGCCTACCCCTACGTCTACCTGGCCGGGGACTCCGCCTTCATCCTGGAGCCCAACGGCAAACCCATGCCCCAGATCGTGGAGGCCTCCCATTGCTCCGCGGAGACGGTGGCCCACAACATCATGGCGGACATCGACGGCGGGGAGCACCACAAGTTCAAGCCGAACTACCACGGCTTCATGGTGTCCATCGGCGGGAAGTACGGCGTGGCCAACGCGGGCGGCATGAAGACCCGGGGCTTCATGGCCATGGCCATGAAGCACATGATCAACTGCTGGTACCTGCTGAACATCGCGGGGATCAACCAGGTCTGGGAATACCTCAAGCACGAATTCCTGGACATGACCACGGGCCGCACCTTCATCGGCGGCTTCGTGTCCCACCGGGTCCGGGCCTACTGGCCGCTCCTCCTGCGCATGTGGCTGGGCCTCATGTGGGTGATGGAGGGCGTGAACAAGATCGGCGAGGGCTGGCTCAAGTTCGATCTGGGCAGCAAGAGCGGGTGGATGTTCTCCTCCGGGGTGGTCCAGAAGGGCGTGGCCGACGCGGCCAGCGCGGCCAGCGGCGAGTGGGCCGCGGACGCCACCGCCGCCGCCTCCGGGGCCGTGGAGGCCGCCGCCGAGGCGGTGACCGCCGCCTCCGGCGAATGGGCCGCGGACGCCACGGCGGCCGCCTCGGGCGCCGCGGAAGCCGTAGCCGAGGGAGCCGGGAAGGCCCTGGGCAAGGTCTGGGACCTGGCCAAGCCGATCTTCGACTTCAACGGCCCGGTCTCCACCTGGTTCCGGACCACCTTCATGGACGGGATGTTCGCGCACCTGCACTTCGCCGCCTTCCAGGGCATGATCGTCGTCATGGAGATCCTGATCGGACTCGCCCTCTTCGGCGGCTGCTTCACCTGGCTGGCCGCGGTGGCCAGCATCGGGATGTGCGTGGTCTTCACCCTCTCGGGCATGTTCGCCTGGGACCAGCTCTGGTTCGTCTTCGCCGCCATCCTCTGCATGGGCGGGGTCGGACGCGCCTTCGGCATGGACTACTGGGTGGTCCCCTTCTTCAAGCGCTGGTGGAACGGCACCAAGTTCGCCCGCAAGAACTACTTCTACGCGGACGACCCGACCAAGTGATTCGAATGATCTCCGGAAGGACGGCGCACCCGGGGCGGTGTGCCGTCCTTCCCCTCCGAAGACGTGCCGCCCTGCCTTCAGAAACACGATCCGGAGAACTCGACGAAGCCCGAAGGGCTTCGTCGCCTTCGGGTCGCGAAGCGACCCGAAGCGATGACTGACTTCTGGAACGATTTCCCCACCGTCAAGAAGCGCCTCGAGGCCGTCTCCGCCGAGATGGCCTCGACTGTCCGCTCCGCGGGTTTCCCCCTGGCCGCGGAACTGGCCCGGGTAGTGGAGTCGGACGGCAAGATGCTCCGCCCCGGCTTCCTCCTCCTGGCCGCCGAGTTCGGCAAGCCCGGCCGGGCGGCCGACCTGGCGCCCCTGGCCGCCTCCATCGAACTGCTGCACATAGCCACCCTGATCCACGACGACATCCTGGACGAGGCGCCCCTCCGCAGGGGGGAGCCCGCCTTCCACGTGCGGAACGGGGTCAAGGAGGCGGTGCTGACCGGGGACTGGCTCTTCGCCCAGTGTTTCCGCCTGGCCTCGGCCTTCTCCACCCCCGAGAACGCCCGGCGCTTCGCCCTGGTCATCGGCATCGTCTGCTCCTCGGAGATCCGCCAGGACCTGGACAAGTTCCGGTACTCCAAGAGTGTCCGCGAGTACCTGCGCAAGATCGCCGGAAAGACCGCGGCCCTCTTCTCCCTGGCCTTCACCCTGGGGGCCGTGGAGGGGGGCTGCGACCCCGGGACGGTAGGCCGTCTGCGGAGAACCGGGTACGACATCGGCATGGCCTTCCAGGTGATCGACGACATCCTGGACTACGAGAGCACCGAGGGGATCTTCCGCAAGCCCGTGGGCAAGGACATCTCCGAGGGCCTGTGCACCCTGCCCCTCATCCACGCCCTGGAGCGGGACGACGGCCGCCTGGCCGCCCTGCTGGAGAATCCCCCCTTCGACCGCCCCGCGGTCGACCGCATCGTCCGGCTCATCCGGGAGTCGGGAGCCCTGGAGGCCTCCCGGGGGATCGCGCGGAGGTACACGGAGCGGGCCCTCCGGGAGATCGAGGGCCTGCCCGACAAGCCCGTACGGCTGACCCTGAGGCGCGTGACCGAGCGCCTCCTGGTGCGGGCCTACTGACGGACGCGGGAACGGAGCCGTCCATGAAGAACGAACTGGCCACCTACATCCTGGTCGCCCTGGGCCTTTCCATGGACGCCTTCGCGGTGTCCGTCTCCAGCGGGATCTGCATCCCCAGGCTCGAGTTCCGGCACGGGCTCCGTGCAGCCGCCTTCTTCGGCCTTTTCCAGTTCCTGATGCCCCTGGCCGGGTACTTCGTCGGCGCCGCCTTCCGGGGCCCGATCCGGGGCTACGACCACTGGATCGCCTTCGGCCTGTTGGCCTTCGTGGGGGCCAAGATGATCAAGGAGGGCTTCGAGGTCCGCACGGACGCGGCCTGCGACGAGGAGGAGCTCCGCAAACGGAACATCCTGGACCTGGGAACCCTGGTCCTGCTGTCCGTGGCCACCAGCATCGACGCCTTGGCGGTGGGGCTTTCCTACAGCCTCCTGGACCAGCCCATCCTCCCCCCCGCCTCCATCATCGGCGTCCTGACCTTCCTGGTATGCCTGGCGGGCTGCGAGTTCGGCAAGCGCCTGGGCGCCGTCTTCGAGCGCTGGGCCGAGGTGGCCGGGGGAGCCGTCCTCGTGGGCATCGGGATCAAGATCCTGGCGGAGCACCTCTCGAACGGGCTGTAGCCTCCTCGCCGCTCCACAAGGAAGCCCCGCGGAGGGTATACTGTCGATCCGATGAAGAATCGAATCCCCGCGGCGATCCTCCTGTCCCTCCTGGTCTCGGCGGCCGCCCAGGTTCCGGCACCGCGGCCGGACGCGCCCGCCCTCCCGGTGCCTCCCGCAGGGACTGCGGACCGGCGGGCCCGCGTGCTCCTTCCCGACGATCCCGCCCCCCTCCTGGACCTGTCCCTGGAGGAGGCCTGGAACCGGCTGGGGCCGCCCCGGAGTATCCTGGCGGTCCGGGGGAACGAGCCCTGGCAGGACGACGTCGCCTTCGAGTACGGGGACGGGCTTTCGGTGTACTGGTACCGGGACCGCCTGTGGCAGGTGCGTCTCTCCGCGGGGTACGCGGGTTCCTGTTTCGGGTTCTTCCTGGGCGATCCCGCGGACAAGGCCCTGTCCCTCCTGGGCACCCCGGACCGTGGGGAGTCCGGCATCCTGGAGTGGCGGCTGCCCTGGCGGGGTTACCCGGCCAAGCTTCGCGTGGTGACCCGGGACGGCGCGATCGCGGAGGTGTATGTCTACCGCTCGGACTTCTAGGAGGTGCCCGTGGCCCAGCTCTGCCTCTGCCTGACCGGAAGCACCCTGGCGGAAAACCTCCGGGCCCTGGACATGTACCGGGGCCGGATCGACCTGGCCGAACTCCGGGCGGACTGCCTGGATCCCAACGAGGTCTTCCATATCCGTTCGTTCCCGGAGCTGGCGGGAATCCCGACCATCCTCTCGGTCCGGCGCCGCGCGGACGGAGGCTACTTCGACGACGGGGAAGGCGCCCGGCTCGTGGTCTTCGCCAAGGGCCTGGCCTTCGCCAGCCGGGACCGGAGACTGAACTTCGCCTACGTGGACATCGAGCAGGACTTCCGGATCCCGGCCCTGGAGGAGGCGGCGCGCACCTTCGGTACCCGGATCATCCGGTCCCGGTACTGCCCCGCCGGACTGCCGGAGGACCTGGACGAGATTTGGACGGACCTCTCACGGGATCCCTACGAGATCCCCAAGCTGGCGGCCGTCCTGCGGGGCATCGGGGAGACCCGCCGGCTCTTCGAGTTCGCGGACCGTCTGCCCGACACGGAGCACATCGTCTCCGGGATGGGGGAGTACGGATTCTGCTTCCGCATCCTGACCTCCCGCACGGGAAGCCTGATCAACTACGCCAGTCCCTCCCTGGCGGGCCTTCCCTCCGCCGCCCCCGGACAGGCCACCGCGGAGGAGTACGAGAACGTCTACCGCTGGCGGAAGATCCGGAAGGACTACTCGGTCTTCGGAATCCTGGGAGGCCCCTCGGTCCTGGGCTCCCTCTCCCCCTCCCTGCACAACGCGGGATACGCGGAACTGGGGATGCCCGCGGTCTACCTACCCTTCCCCTCGGATTCCCTGGAGCAGTTCCTGGCCCTGGCGGAGGAACTGGGGGTTCGTGGTTTCTCCGTCACCGTTCCCTTCAAGGAAAAAATCCTGCCCTACCTTACGGAACGCGCTCCGGAGGTCTCCGCCATCGGTGCCTGCAACACCGTGGTCCGGACCCCCTCGGGCTGGTACGGCACGAACACCGACGCCGCGGGCTTCGAGCGCTCCGTCCTGGACTTCCTCAAGCGCCCCGACTTGAAGGGCGTCCGGACCGCCATCATCGGGGCCGGAGGCTCCGCCCGGGCGGTGGCCTACGCCCTGCAGAAGCTGGGGGCCTCGGCCTGCGTGGTCAACCGGGGCATGAACAAGGCCAAGCAGCTGGCCGAGCGCCACGGCTTCGAGTGGGCGGGGATGAACGAACGGGCGGTGGAGCTCCTGGGCCGATACAACGATCTCATCGTACAGACCACCTCGGTGGGCATGGAGGGGGGAGTTCCGGGGGATCCCCTGGAATGGTACGAGTTCACGGGCTCGGAAGCCCTGGTGGACATCATCTACAACCCCAAGGAGACCCCCGTGATGCGCCGGGCCCGGGAGGCGGGCTGCGCCGTGGCCAACGGCCTGGGGATGCTACGCGCCCAGGGGGAGGTCCAGTTCGAACTGTTCACCGGCAAAAAGTACCCCGGCCTGCCCTTCGGGGACGTAGTCTAGCAGGGTGCTGACACGCTCGAAGCTTGTCAGCACCCCGCTCTGCAATTGCTCGAAAAGCCCGCGCTTTTCCGCGCGATTGTTAAACAAAGGAGACCTATGCAGAGCAAGAGCGCCTTCGTGGCCGTGGTCGGCCGACCTTCCAGCGGAAAATCCACCCTGATGAACGCCCTGTGCGGCCAGAAGGTGTCCATCGTCTCCCCGGTCCCCCAGACCACCAAGAACACCATCCGGGGCATCGTGAACCGCCCGGAGGGCCAGCTGGTCTTCCTGGACACCCCGGGGATCCACGACTCGGGCCAGCGCCTGAACCAGCGCCTCCGGGACCTGGCACGGGAAGCCCTGGGGGAGGCGGACCTCGTCCTTTACGTCCTGGACTCCACCCGTGCCCCGGGCCGGGAGGAGCAGGCCATAGCCGCCCTCCTGGCTCCCTACGCGGCCAAGGCCGTGGCCGCAGTTAACAAGACGGACGCCGAAAGCGCCGACCCCGGGAGGGCCCGCGCCTTCCTGACGGAATCCCTGCCCGGCCTGGAAGCCCTGGATATCTCCGCCCTGACCGGGACGGGCACTCCGGAGCTCCTGGCCCGGCTCTACGAGCGGGCCCCGGAAGGCCCGGCCTGGTATCCCGAGGAGTACTACACGGACCAGGAACCCGTGTTCCGGATCGCGGAGATGGTGCGGGAGAAGGTCCTGCTCCATACCCGGGAGGAACTGCCCCACGCGGTCTACGTGGACTACCGGGACTCGGGCCGCCGGGAGGACGGGGCCCTGGTCTACGAGGCGGACCTGGTGGTGGAGCGGGAAAGCCAGAAGGGCATCCTGATCGGGGCCAAGGGCTCCACGATCCGGCGCATCCGGGAGGAGGCCGAGCGGGACCTGGCGGACATCTTCCCGTACGCGGTGGTCCTATCCTTGCGGGTTCGGGTCCAGCCGGATTGGAAGAAGGACGAAAAGCTCATCCGGAAGCTGTATTACTGAGCTTGCCAGAATGGATCCCAACAGGATGAACAGGATAGGAGATGGATGGACAGGATACGGGAGGAAGAGATTCGGAGATATCCGGTTCTCTCATCATCCGATCCTGCCCATCGTCGATACATCTCAAGAAAGTCAAGGAAGCGACGAAGAATCCCGCCTGGTGGACAGGCCCATGTTCCTCGGTGGCATTCAAAGGACCCCGGGCTTGCATCACGACCGTGAACTTCAAAAAAGCATTGACAGTTGTAAAGGATTCCTGTAGATTAGTGATTGATAACTAACCCCCAAGAAAGGAGGCCTTTTTGTCGCTCAGCGAACGTCAACGGGAGATCCTGGACGCCGCTCTGGAACGGATCGATGAATTGGGCATCCAGGAGCTGACGATGAAGCGGATCGCGGCTACCGTGGGGATCAGCGAACCGGCCCTGTATCGCCACTTCACTTCCAAGTCGGAGATCCTTTCGGCCGTCGTGGGCGAGATGGAGACCGTCAGCGCCCAGTCCCTCGAATCCGCCCGGCGGACGGGACGGGGATCCGCCGAAGTCCTCGCGTCCTTCCTCGAGTCCCATTCCCGCCGCTTCGCAGAGCATCCCGCCCTGACGGCGGTCCTGTTTTCCGAAGACCTGTTCCGGAACGACCCGACCCTGCACTCCCGGGTGGGAGCCATCGTCTCGAACACCCAGGAACTCCTGCGGAGTGAAATCGAGAAGGGCCGGGCCTCCGGGGATTTCCGCCGCGACCTCGAACCGGAAGCCGCCGCCTTGATGCTGGCGGGGGGATTCCGGCTTCTCGTCTCCCTCTGGAATCTGAGGGGCCACAATTTCGACCTGATCGCGCGAACGAGATCCTACCTAGAATCGGCGATAAAGGTCTTGAAAGGCTGACGCCGGGAATCGCCGAGGGCGGCGACATGGCGGGACTTGTTTACCCAAATAGCGAGTTATCGATAACTCGCACTACAATAAGGAGCACAGATGAAACCGTTCTACAAATGGGCTTCCCGGCGTCCCGTCGCGGTCTTCCTGGTGGTGCTGGCCCTGGTCGCCGCATCGGGCATCCTGATCCGCTCCCGGATGCGCATGGAGACGGATCTGGACGAATACATGCCCCGGGACCACCCGGCCTTCGTGTTCAGCGACGAGGCGGAGGAGCGGTTCCTGATCCGGGACGCGATCCTGGTGGCGGTTGAACACCCGGAGTCGATCTTCAATCCCGACACCCTGGAAAAACTCATACTCATCGAGGAAGCCCTGGCCGGGTTTGACGAGATCGAGGAGTCGGACATCCGTTCCCTCCACACGGCGGAGAACATCCTGGGAACCGAGGACGGCCTGGACGTCCGGGATTTCTATACTGACGCACCGGAAGACCAGGCCGCCTGCGACCGGATCCGGGACGACGTACGCGCCAACGAGATGGTCCGGGGCCGCCTGGTATCCTCCGACGAGCGCGCGGCTCTCGTCCTGGTGGACCTGGCGGACGGGGAATTCTCGCGGGACCTCTACGACAAGATCCTGGCCCTGGCGGAACAGTTCGAGGGACCGGAGACCATCCACGTCGCGGGGCGCCCCATCGTGGAGGGGACCATGGCCATCCTGGGTCCCAAGGACATGGCCCGTATGGGTCCCCTGGTGATCCTGGTGATCGCCGCGACCCTGTTTGTCGTGCTCCGAAGCCTGCTCCGGACTCTCATCTCCCTGTCCGTCGTCCTGGTCAGCACGGTTTGGACCTTCGGCCTCATGGTTCTCCTGGGCATCCCCGTGTACACGGTCACTATCATGATTCCCGTGATGCTGATCGCCATCGGGGTCGCCTACGCCATCCATATCTACAACCAGATCGATTACTTCACCCGGGAGCATCCCGGCTCGACCCGGGAGGAAATCGCCGAGAACGCGATCGACGTCATCTGGAATCCTGTCCTCTTCGCGGGACTCACCACGATGGCAGGCTTCGTCTCCCTGACCACCTCCCAGGTGTATCCGGTCAAGTATTTCGGCCTGTTCGCCGCCTTCGGCGTGCTCGCGGCCCTGCTCCTATCCATGCTCCTGGTTCCGGCGGGCATCGTCCTGTTCGGAGCGGGAACGCCCCGGGCAAAGCCGACCCAGAGCGGGTCGGCGGCCGCGGGCTCCGGCGGGTTCGGCGCCCGGTTCGCGGACGCCATCCTTAAGCGGCCGAAGGCCGTGCTCGGAATCAGCCTTCTCGTGATCGTCCTCGCGATCTTCGGCATTACCCGGGTATGGATCAACACCAGTTTCCTGGACAATTTCGAGCGGGACAGCGACATCGTACGGACCGACGCCTTCATGAACGCCCGGTTCGGCGGAACCTCCACGCTAAACGTCATCCTGGAAGCCCGGGACGCCGACGCCTTCAAGGATCCCGCCCTCCTCCGGCTCATGCTGGAAATCCAGAAGAGCGTCAAAACCCGGGACAAGGTCGGCGACTCGGTATCCATCGCGGATTACCTGGCGCGCATGAACAAGGTGATGCACGAGGATCGGGAAGAATTCGACACCGTGCCGGAGAGCCGCGAGATGACGGCCCAGTACCTGCTTCTCTACGAAATGTCCGGGGATCCGGAAAATCTCTGGAAGGTGGTGGACAACGAGTACAGATCCGCCAACATGATCGTACAGCTGAAGAGCGACGACTCCCGGACCACAACGAACGTCGTTTCCTTCCTCGACGGGTACGCGGACCGTCTCGCCGAGTACGGCGTCACGGCGCGGTACGCCGGATCGGGCTACAAAAGCCTCGTGTTTTCCGGCCTCATCCTCCAGGGGCAGATCAGCAGCCTGGGGCTCTCGGTCCTCATCGTCTTCCTGCTCGTGAGCCTCATGTTCCACAGCCTGCTGCTCGGCCTTGTCGGCACGATACCGGTGGTGATTTCCATAGCCGTCAATTTCGGGAGCATGGGACTGTTGAACCTGCCCCTCACGACCTCGACGGCCCTCATCTCCAGCATCGCCGTCGGCATCGGGGTGGATTACGCCATCCACTTCATCGAACGCTACCGGGAACGGATGAAGGAGGGCCATGCCGCCCCGGAGGCCGGCCGCTTCGCGATGGGCCTCACCGGTAGAGCCGTGTTCCTCAACGCGGCGATCGTCATCGCGGGGTTCCTGGTGCTCCTGTTCTCGGTCTTCCCGCCGAACCGGCAGGTCGGCGCCCTGGTTTCGCTCAACATGGTCACGGCCTTCGCGGGAACCGTGACGATCATGTTCCTCGTGCTGAGGAACTTCCATACCTCGATCAAGGAGAAGAACAAATGAACGCCCACGCAAACCGTGTCCTGATCCTGACCGCGACCCTCTTCGCCGCCGTTGCCCTGCACGCCGCCGAACCCTCGGGAACGGAGATCATGCAGGCCGTCTACGACCGTCCCCAAGGAAAGGATGTCCAGGGAACCCTCACGATGACCCTCGTGGATTCCAAGGGAAAGGAGCGGGTCCGCTCCCTCCGGCAGGTCACGGGCACCTTCGCCTCCGGGGAAAAGAAGCTCATGGTCTTCCTGGGCCCCGCGGACGTCCGGGGGACGTCCTTCATGAACTGGAGCTACGAAGAGGCCGGCCGGAGCGACGACCAGTGGATCTACCTGCCCGCCCTCAAACGGGTCAAACGGATCTCCTCCGAGGGACGGGGGGATTCCTTCATGGGCTCCGACTTCACCTACGACGATCTGGGCGACCGGCATCCCTCCGAGGACGAACACCGGGTGACCGGAAGCGAATCGATCGCGGGAGAGGACTGCTGGATCGTGGAAAGCGTCCCCCGGGACCCTAAGGACCTGTACTCCCGCACCGTGACCTGGGTGTCCAAGAAGACCATGGTCGGAGTGAAACGGGAGTATTACGACCACCGCGGCGCCCTTCTCAAGACGCTGACGATCTCCAAGCTGGAATCCATTTCCGGCGTCTGGGTGATCCTGAAGACGGAAATGCGGAACGTCCAGAAGAACACGAGCACCCGGATCGAATTCTCGGAGGTCAAGGTGAACTCCGGGATCCCGGAGGACGAGTTCACCGAGCGGGCCATGACCCGGGGGCTATGATGAAAAGCCGTGTACTATGGACCCTTGCAGCCGTCTTCCTCGCGGCGGCGAACCTTGCGGGACAGGAGGGCGCCGCGGTAAACGGATACGCGCGGACCAAGGCGGGTGCCCTCCTGGAGGACGCCTCCCTCTTCCTCTCGGAGACGACCCTGGACCTCCGCCTGTCCTACCGGAGCGGGGACGCCGGATTCTTCGCGAACCCCGTGCTGTACGAACGGGAGGGCCAGACGGAAGAGCCGGTCCTTCGGGAAGCCTACATGGATTTCCGGGGGGAGTCCTTCGACCTCCGTCTGGGCAAACAGCAGATCATCTGGGGCAAGGGGGACGGAGTGTTCATAACCGACATCGTGTCTCCCAAGGACCTGTCCCGGTTCCTGGTCCCCGATTTCGAGGAGATCCGGGGCGCCGTGACGGGGGCGTGCCTGGACCTCTACCTCGGGTCTCATGCCCTGGAACTCGTATGGCTGCCCGCTTTCACCCCGGTGACCGCTCCCGCCGCC
>ERZ795054.524-NODE-524-length-47182-cov-8.029007_pt1 | contig 47182 bp, 32 predicted proteins | sample MGYA00375138_ERZ795054 | MGnify/ENA primary metagenome ERZ795054 (study PRJEB30183, sample SAMN05720215) | anaerobic digester metagenome | isolation source: active sludge of municipal wastewater-treating anaerobic digesters | place: USA | collected 2014-12-23 ... | reverse complement strand
ATCTTCCCTCGTCGAGCCTCGCCAGCGAGCCAAATCCTCAGCAGCAAAATCGGAATTTATTTTTGCACCGACCCTAAGGGGAGATCAAGCTGAACTCGGATGCCTTGATCCAGCCGGCGGCGGTATTGTTGGCGCGAATGAACCAGAAATCACCGCGCCGGCGTTCAAGTTTGGCCAGTTCACCCGGATTGAGTTTGGTCAGGATCTGGCCATGTTCGGTGGGGGTGATTCTCAGGTGAGCGCGGTCGTCTGTAACGATGCCCCACGCGGATCGGGACTGGATGCCTGCCAAGGCGGGCAACGTCAGAAGGAAAACAGCAAACGCGGCGGCGGCCAGGCCTTGTTGCCACTCGGTCTTCTGGCGTGAGAGAAGGCCGGGCAACACCAGCAGGGCGAGGGCGGTCCAGAAGCTGAGACAGGCGAGCCATGCCCAGAAACCGGAGGGAAGCCAGGTGGAACAGACTTCATACCAGGTGGAGTTGGGAGCGTCCAACTGGGTTTGTTTTCGGGCAAAACGCAAATTTGTTTTGGCATCTGGATTGAGGGGATCAAGCCATTGGGCGCGTTCCCAGGCCAACACAGCGGGGCCCACATGGCCCAGCTTCCATTCTGCATGCCCCAAGTTCAAAAAAACGCCGGCCGATGGCCGCTGACTGGCGGATTCCCGATACAACCGGGCTGCCGTGGTGTAGTCCCCCGCAAGAAAAGCCTCTGTGCCTTGCGTAAACAACGAACGCGCGGCTGCGAGTGCCTGATTGGATTGAGCCATCCCGGGATTGCCAGGGAAGAATCCGAGAGCAAACGCCAGGAGACCCAGGATTAAACCCCGGCGGACGCGGGCCTGCAGGAAGGGTTTGAGATTTGGCTGCATGGAGAATTCAAGAATGGGATAGTTGGCGTTTCAGGACCCTGATGATTCGTTCCGTATCCGATTCGAGCGCGCATAGCGAATCGATGGGGGGCGGCTGAGGATGAAAGCGTCGGTGATCCGAGGCCGAGAACAGATGGAGTATGGCGGCGGTGTTTTCAGGGAGATCGGCGTCCTTGGGGAGGATTCTCAGGACATCCTGGCTGGTGAGAGCGGAGGGATGGGCGGAGATTTGGGGGGCGCAGACCTCTCGCAGGGCGTTTGTGGCGGCGGTGGCAAAGGCGGGGCCGTCCCGACGACGCGAGGCCCGGCGCAGAGATCTCATGTGCCGGCGCAAGGCGCGTCGCGCCCGTCGTCGAACCGCCAATTCCGGGTGGGCTTTCTGGTGGTGTTGGTAGCGGGCTCGAAGCCAGAGTCCAGTGAGGAGAGAGGCCGGCAACAGCTGGAGCAGGTGGAACCAGGTTTGCTGCTGCAACGCCTTGAGACTCGAGTAATCGTGCCCGGGGTGCTCCGCCAGGGCGGTCAGGGAAAGGGGGTTCTCACGGTTTTCGATTTCCGGTTCGGGCGGGGAAGCCGAGGGGGCTGTTGTTGACGATGGGGTGGCAGCAACCGGGCCCGGAGCCGGTTTCACGGTAATCTTGATCGGGGGAATGGTCAGGTCCACGTAGGTTTTGGTCCGAGGCTGGAAATACGAAAACGGGATGGAGGGCGTGTGTTGCACCTGGTCATTCAAGGGGATTAGGGTGAAGGCGAACCCCTTGCCCCCTTGGAGGAAACCCTGGACTTGCAGCACTGGTTCTGTCATTGGAGGAAAGACTTGCCAAGCCGAGGACTGGGGCACAGGCGGAGGCATCAGGCGTGAGAAATTGCCTTCGCCCCGAACGGAGACGGTCAGGACCAGCGGCTCGCCCGCGCGGATCACATTGGTGGAAAGCTGGGGGGGATCCAACTGAAAATCGCCGATAGCCCCGGAGAATCCTGGCAACCGCCCTTCCGCGGGCAAAGGTTTGATCTGGACCTGGATTGGATTCGAATCGATGAGGGGATTGTAGAAGGGGATGGCGCCGGACTGGGCCGCATTCGCTGAGGCGGCGGCGACCTGGGCGTGCACTAAAACGGTGTGATGGCCTTCCTTGATCGGAGAGATCGCGATCTCGTTAACAAATGCGGCCCGCGGCTTGCCCCCATCATCGACCACAGTGCGGGAATAACGGACCGGCGTCGGATCCGGCAGAAAAGCGTCGGAAACGACCTTGGGATTAAAGAAACCATGGAGCACCCCTGGAGACTGTTCCATGAGAATCAGGCGCAAGGGAATGGCTTGTCCAACATAAAGATCGCCGGGGGGGAACTCGATCTTCAACCGCAAGGGGGCGGAGCCTGCGACGCTGGACGTTGGCAGAAAACTCACCTGGGCTGGAGGCGTGGTGTAGGGTTTTCCGTAGACTGAAAGGACAAAGCCGGGCATGACGTAGGTGCCGTTGGTTTGGGCTCGGGCGTGATAGAGGAAGGTGGTGCGCGGAAACAACTTGTTATTCGCGCTGGAATAATGTTCAGCGTGAGTGGCGGATTTGAGTTCGAGTCCGGGGGGGGAAGGCAGGTTTTCCGGGAGTTGAATGCCGCCGTTCATAGCGGTGATGACGAGACGGTAGGTTGCCCGTTCGTCCAGGGGAACCGCGGGAGGATCGAACTCGGCGGTGATCACCACTGGGCTTTCCGTGTCGATGCTGGGCTGTTGCATCATGATTTGGATCAAGGGATCATTGGTAGGGGCGGCCAAGACGGCGGAGATTGTGGCGCGCGGAACGTTGTTGGTGGCAGTCTGTGCGCTCAGGGGGATTGGCAGACTGAACAGGAGGAGCAGAAATATGAAGAGGCGATTCATGGCTACCATGTTTTCCCTTGGCGGTTGTCTGATGGTCCGGTTTGTTCCCTTCCCATGGGAAGCTTGCGATTGGCATCGAGCCTGAGGGAATTGAGCAGTTGCGCGGCTTCTTCACGGGTCATCATTTTTTCCTTGCCTTCGCGGCCGGGCTTTTCCTTGTCTCCCGGCTTGGGTAGCGGATTTTGACTCTCCTCATCCTCCTCGTCGCCCCCGTCTTCCTGGAGTTCTTTGGGCAGGAATTTTTTCATGGCCTCGATTTTCTGCTGGAGCTGCTGGCGTTGTCCGGCCAGGCTTTGCATGCTTTTCTGGAGCTGCTGGACTTGTTCCACCAGCCGCGCAATGTGCTGATCCACGATACCGGCGTTGAAGCGCGCATCGCCGTCGCCGGGATTCAGCTCGACGGCGCTCTTGAAGTCGCTCGAGGCGCGTTCCCAGCGCAGGAGGGCGTTGCGATGGGCGTTCAGTGCGGCTTTGACGGCATCCGCGACCGGCTTGAGCTGGCGGCGGGCGGCGCGCGCCTGCCGGTAAGCGGCGACGATTGTCTCGATCCTTTGTTGGGCGAGGGCGGTGTCGGCATCCGCGATGGCTTTGTCTGCTTGCATGGTGCGGGCCGCCTCCAATTCGGGCAGAGCCTCGGGCAGTGGATCTTGTTTGAGAGCCTCGGCCCCCAGACGAAATCGGGCATGGGCCAAATTGTAAAGGATGGCTGGCTGCCATGAGACATCCTGGAGCAGCAGGGCTTCGATGAGGATTTGCTCGGCTTCGCGGAGTTTGCCTTCCTCCAACCAGCGGGAACCCTGGTTGAATAGCCGCGGGGCCGAGGCGGGTGCCGGTGGCGTTTGAGCCCGCGCGTCAGGAGGAGGAAGCCAGAATGACAGCAGGCAGGCCAAGATCGCCGCATGCGGTGTGGATTTTCTGCGCGTGCTGATCAGGGATTCCAGGACGAGCAATGCCACAACACAGGCGAGAAACAGGTGAAATCGGTCAATTCCCAGTTGACGCTGCGGTTGATGACGGAAAAGGGCGGGGGTGTTTTCGAGTTGGCGTTGGATGCGTCGCATGCCCTCACCGACCGGGCCCAGGGGTTGATACGAGCCTTGGGTGACCTGGGCGACGGCGCGCAGAACCTCTTCATCCAGGTGGCTTTGAACCATGCGTCCCTGGCTATCTCGGAGCCATTCGACGATGCCTTGGGCGTTGGTCATCTGAATGGGGCTGCCGGGGCGGGTGCCCACGCCGACGCTAAAGACAACCACACCCTGGTCGCCCAGCTTGCGAGCCGTGTCTATTCCGGTTTTTTCCAGGTCTTCCCCATCGGTCAACAGGATCATGATTTTGCGGCGATCATTTTTCTCCATGGCCAGAAAGCCCTCGTCCAAAGCCCGGCCGAGGTCGGTGCCTAAAACGGGAATGGTTTGGTCATCCACCGCGATCAACGCCTCATTGAATGCATCCAAATCGAAGGTCAGCGGGCATTGCAGGAAGGCATCGCCGGCAAAGGCCACCAAGCCGATACGACCGAAGCTCTGTTGCCGGACGAAATCCAGGATGGCCAGCTTGGCGCGGGTCAGGCGATTGGGGCGCACATCGGAGGCCAGCATGCTGTGGGAGCAGTCCAGGAGGAAGAGGACATCATCGCCGAGAGCCTGGGCCATTTCAGACCGGGTGCCCCACTGGGGGCGCGCCAGGGCCAAGCCCATGCCGGCAATGATGAAAAGTGCCATGGCATTCTTAAGGGCACGCCGGGCCGGGCTGTGAGAGGAAAGGAGAGGTTGGGCCTGCGGGTCTGCCGCGAACCGATGGAGTTGCCTTTGACGCGCCCTTCGAGAGGCCAAAAGGATTCCCAGGGCCACCATCGGTCCCAGAACAGCCAGCCACAACCAGGAGGGCTCCGCAAAGTGTGGATGTGTAAAATCCATGCTCAAGGAATACGACGATAACGGGTGTTGGCGAGCAATACTTCGAGAGAAAATAGCACGAACGCGGCCGTCAGGGGCCATTGGTAAAGGGGGGTATAGATAGTGAAACGGCGCAGAACCACCTCGGTTTTCTCCAGTTGATCGATTTCCCGGTAGATCCCTTCGAGTTCGCGCCGGTTGGTGGCGCGATAGAATCGACCCCGGGCCAGGCGGGCCATCTGGCCGAGGACCGAGTAATTGGCGGGTTGGATGGTGATTGTGGGCACAATCTGGCCCTCGGGACTCAACCGGAGTTTTCCGGTGGCGGGATTGAAGGCAGGCAGGACGCACGGTTCTTCTTTGCCTATCCCGATGGTATAGAGCTTGACTCCCATGGCGGCGGCCAATTCGGCGGCGGGCACGGGATCGAGTTCGCCTTTGTTGTGATCGCCGTCGGTCAGCACAACCGCAATTCGGCTTTTGCTGTCTTTCAGAGTGTTCAACCTTCGGACCGCGGCGGCTGTGGCATCGCCAATGGCCGTGCCCAGTTCACGGATGACTCCCACGTGCAGGCGGCGAAGATTCTGGATCAACCAATCGTGGTTAAGCGTCAGGGGACTGGCCAGGTAAGGCACGGCCGAAAAAACGATCAGGCCAATCCGATCGTGTGGACGACGGCGAATAAAATCCTCGATCACGGACTCCACGATGTCATAACGGCTAACCCGCTCCTCGTTTCCGCTCATGTCCAGGGCGATCATGGACCACGATAGATCCAAAACGAGCAGGATATCGACGCCGCTGGCCTGCGATTCCGAGCGGTCGTGAGCGAACCGGGGACCCGCGAGGGCGACCAGGCACAAGGCCAAAGTCAACAGCCGCAAAAAAATCAACCATCGTCCAGCCGTGGCCCGGACAGCGACCCCGGCGGCGCGAGCCAGGTCGGCGCTGGGAAAACGAAGGGTGGCTGTGCCGCCAAATTGGCCTCTTAAGAAAGCATAGACAGGCAACAAGGCCAACAGCACCAGCACCCAGGGGTATTGGAATTCGAAATGAGGATTCATGACGCAGAATCCTCCGCCCCCGAATTTTTTGGAGACGAGACGGTTTTGCAGCGGGCGGCAATCTGCTTCACCAAATCGATGGCGCGTTCTGCGAGATCTCCTGAAGATCGTCCGGCGCCATGGGGCGAATACTCCATCCGATCGCAATCTCTCAGGAGATTTTCCAGGAGCGCCAAGGGTTCGGCATCCAACTGAGATTGCGAGCGCACGGCGTTCAGGAGTTCCGGAGTCGTGCGTTCGCGGGGTTCGAGCGCCAGGATCGACTGCAGGAACACCCGCAGGATCCGGGCGATCGCGAGGCCCCTGGATGGCGCATTGTGATGGGCGAGATTCTCGAGAGCCTCCAGCGCTGTGGTTTCTGGGGATGATAGGGACGCCGGAGCCCGTCTTTGTTTTTTCCAGAGCACGAGCCCCCCCAGCGCAAGGGCTAGGATTAGCACAAATACCGCAGCCATCAGCCAGGTCGAAGCCGCCGGTTCCAGCGGGACGGCTGGTTTTGGCGGACGCAGGTCAGGCATTTTATCAGGTTGAATGGCGGCAAAAATCCCCATGACTGAATTATCGCCAACGGCGATGTTCAAAGAAATGCTGCAGAACCTGGGCGTAAGGCTCGGTGATGTTCAAGCGGAGCGTGTCCACACCGGCCCGGCGCAAGGCGCGATCCAAGGTCGCCAGACGTGAGGCATTAAACCGGGCGTATTGATCCCGCACAGATCCTCGCGCTGAATCGAGTTCCACGAGCTCGCCGGTTTCGATGTCTTCAAGAGTAAGCAACCCCGCATCCGGCATGTTCTGTTCCCGGGGATCGCACAGGTGCACGCAGACAAGGTCATGGCGGGCATTGGTGAGACCGATTTCCTGGACCATGTCGCGTCGCGAGACCGAGTTTCGGGTTTCGTTTTCAAAGCTATGCAAAAAGTCGGTGAATAGAAAGACCAGCGATCGGCGCGGCAGGGCGTGATTGAGAAAGCCCAGGGCCGACGGAATGTCGGTGCCGGCATGATGCGCCTGAAAGGCCAGCATTTCCCGAATAATTCGCAGCAGGTGACGTCGTCCCTTGCGAGGCGGCAGGAAAAGCTCGGTGCGATCGGTGAACAGCAGCAATCCGGCCTTATCGCAGCTTTTGGCCGCCGAAAAGGCCAGGGTTGCCGCCACCTCGACGGCAAATTCCCTTTTCGTCAAACCCTGAGAGCCAAACTGGCTCGAGGCCGAAATATCCACGGCCAGAACCACGCCCAGCTCGCGTTCTTCCCGGAACTTTTTAACAAAAGGCCGGCCCAGGCGATAGGTGACATTCCAGTCGATGTCCCGAACGTCGTCTCCGGGGATGTATTCGCGGAGTTCCTCGAAATCCAGGCCGCGCCCCCGGAAGAAACTCAGGTAAGCGCCGACCATGGTGTCATTGACCAGGCGGTTGGCGCGCAATTCGATTCGTCGCACCTGTTCCAGGATGTCCAGAATCCGCAGCATGCGTGTTTCTCAGGTCAGGGAATGGGGACGGTGTTAAAGGTTTGCTGGATGAGATCGTCCGTGGTCACTCCCTCCGCGTCGGCTTCGTAGGTGAGAATCATGCGGTGACGCAGCACGTCGGGCCCGATACTCTTGATGTCTTCGGGCAAGACAAAGGATCGACCCTGAAGCAAAGCCCAGGCCTTGGCGGCCACCGTCAGTGCGATCGTGGCTCGCGGAGAGGCTCCAAACTGGATCAGGTGTTTCGTGTTCAGGCCGTACTGCTCGGGCTGGCGCGTGGCAAAGACCAGGCGCACGACGTAGTCGCGCAATTTATCGTCGACATGAATCTGGTCCACCAGTTTCCGAGTCTTCAGGATTTCCTCGCGCGGAACCACGGGCGATACCTGGAGGGATGGTGAGGTGAAGGCCATGGTGTCGAGGATTTTGCGTTCCTCGGCGAAATCGGGGTAGCCGACGAGGACCTTGAACATGAATCGGTCGACTTGCGCTTCCGGCAGAGGATAAGTGCCTTCCTGGTCAATGGGATTCTCGGTGGCCAACACCAGGAACGGGGAGGGCAGGGACATGGTTTCGCCGCCAAGGGTGACCTGCCGTTCCTGCATGGCTTCCAACAAGGCCGACTGGACCTTCGCCGGGGCGCGGTTGATTTCATCTGCGAGCACCAAATGGGCAAAGACGGGGCCCTTGGTGGCATGGTATTTGCCATCCTGGGGGTTGTAGATCAGCGTGCCAATGATGTCCGCAGGCAGAAGATCCGGAGTAAACTGGATGCGATGAAAATCGGCGTGGATTGCGGCGGCCAGTGTGCGGACCGCCAGGGTTTTGGCAAGGCCTGGCACGCCTTCCAGCAGCACATGGCCATTAGCCAGAAGCCCGACCAGGAGGCGATCCAGGAGATGGTTCTGTCCAACAATGATCCGCTGTATTTCCTGCCGCAGGGCCTGGAGCCAGCCTGCCGACTGCGCCACCTGTTGTTCCAGTTCGTTTGTTGTCACGCTCATGCGAAGACAGGATCAATAACCAACCGGAGGGCGTCACACAAGCTTTCATCACGTCCAATTCAGCAGTTCGGCCATCAGACGGCTGTTTCGGCTGAGGTGAGCCAGAGCAGCTGGAAACTCGATCAGTGCGTTAGCCGCAGTCAGACCGCCGAGCATGTGGGATTGCTGGCCCGGGACCGGTCTGGCCAGAATGCTCTTCCCTCCGAATTCGAGGCGGCCACGAACCCATTCCAGGCGGCCAGGCTTTTTCCGCAGACTCGCCCCCAGCTGGACCGGGATCAGGAATCGCTGGGACACTTTCTGTCCAAGCATCCGTAAAAGGGCTGGACGCACAAATTGATGAAAGGTGACCAGGGCGGATACAGGATTTCCAGGCAACCCAAAGAAGACGGAGGACCGGGGAGGGAGACTGGCGATTTTGTCCTGGGAAGTTTTTTGTGAGAACACCCCGAAATACAGAGGCATCCCCGGTTTGACGGCCACCCGCCAAAAGACTCGGCGCACGCCCGCTTCTTCCGCGGCGTCTCGCACCAGATCGTAGTCTCCCACAGAGACCCCACCAACCGAAATCACGACATCGTGGTTCGGCATCAAGGACAGCAGCGATCGCCGCAAGGCATCGGCCGCATCCCGAGCATGGACGGTCCGGACCCCCGAGATGCCGAGGCCCCGAATTGCGGTTGTGAGCGCCGCGGCATTGCACTCGTAGACTTGGCCGGGACGCAAGGGACGTCCCGGTTTGATCAGCTCGTTCCCCGTTGTCAATAAAGCCACCCGTGGTCGATCGTAAACCCGCGCATCCCGATATCCCAACGAGGCCAGCAGTCCGATAGCCGGAGGACTGAGTCGTTCTCCAGTTCTCAAGACGACCGAGTTCCTTCGAAATTCCTCGCCGCGATATCGAATGTGGTCCCCGCTTTTGGCCCCGCAAAAAAACAGAACCCGCCCGTGGTCCTCGGCGCAGCGCTCTCGCATGACGATGGCTTCAACCCCGCCCGGCACGGGAGCTCCTGTAAAGATTTTGACGGTGTGCCCCGGGGTCAGTCGGCCAGACGAAAGATCGCCCGCGCGAATCGTCGCGACCAACGGCAGGGATACCGGCTGGTGCTTGCGCGCCTTGCGAACGTCAGCCAGAAGGATCCCATAGCCGTCGACATGGGATTGGTTGAAGGGCGGCGAAGGATGGGTTGCGCGGATCTCTTGAGCCAGGAATCCGCCAGCAGCCTGGGCCAGGGTTCTCCGGACGCTGGCCCCCGGACGACAGTGTCTTAGGATTCTTTGGAGCGCCAGAGAAGCCTCCAAGAGTTCTGATGTGTCGGAGTGTTTCATGTGAATCTCCCGGTTTGCCCGGAGGTCGGGAGTTTCAGACATTCGGTTGCGGCGCCCGAGGCGGGTGTCCTTCGCCTCGGATCATGTTGACGGCATGGAGCAGGGCGGGAAAAAGGACATCGAGGTAATCTCGGACGCCAGATTGGGATCCGGGCAGGTTGACCATCAACGTCTTCCCTCGGAGGCCGGCTCTGCCTCGGGCCAGCATGGCGTAGGGCATTCGCTCTTGTCCGAAGGCGCGGGCCACTTCCGGAATCCCGGGCACGTCGCGTTCGATAATATTCTCCATGGCCTCGGGGGTATTGTCCCGGGGGCTGAAACCGGTGCCTCCTGTGGTCAGGACTAGATCCAAGTGGGTTTTGTCTGCGTAATCGATCAGCCGTTGTTCAATAATCCCGCGGTCATCTGGAATGACCAGGTAATCCACCACGTCGAAGCCTTCCGCCTTGAGACGTTCCGTAATCAGCCCGCCGGACTTGTCATGGGCGAGCCCTGAAGAGATGGAATCGGACATCACAAGAACTGCCGCTTTGGGAGGGGAAACGATGGCGTTTGCGAAGTCGGTTTTGCCTCCGGTTTTTTCTTCGAGCTGGACACACTGGATGGCCAGGGAGTCATCGACGATTTTGAGCATGTCATACAGGGTCAGCGCCGCGACGGAGGCCGCGGTCAAGGCCTCCATTTCCACGCCGGTTTTATAGACGGCCTTGGCTGTCACCTCGATCTCGATCCGGTCCGCGCCCAGGGAGAAGGAAATCCCGACAAAATCCAGCGGCACCGGATGGCAGTAGGGAATGATCTGGCTGGTGTTCTTGGCGGCCTGGATGGCGGCGACGCGGGCGACCGGCAGGGGATCCCCCTTGGGAAGGCGGCCTTCACGCAATTTGCGCAGCGTTTCTGGCTTCAAGGTCAGCACGGCCCGGGCCCGGGCGGTGCGTAAGGTTGAGTATTTGTGTGAGATATCGCGCATGGGGAGTAATTTTTATTGGCCTCGATTGAGTCGGGCGGCCTTTTCCTGGATGCTGGGGCGGGCTTGTTCCATGAGGTCACGGACGTCGGCGTAGCGAAGGGTGCGCTGGGCGAAGTCCCGTTTCTCGAGGGCACGCAGAAAACGTCCCTCGAACTCCTTAAAGTAGGAGCCGTAGATATGGTAGCTGTCTGCGATATGACAGTAGCGGCCGAGCTGCACAGGGCGGCCGGAGAGCTGGGAAATTTGGGTGGCAACCCGCTGCTGCAGTTGAACGAGGGCGAAGATGTTCATGAACGCCGCTTTGTAGGCGTCGTTGGAGCGGAACCGGACATTAAGACTCAAGAACGCTTGTCCATCCTGTTCGGTTATCCGGAACCAGAGGCTCTGCAGACAGGCGGGATCGTAACATTCGTTGTCTTCCCAGACTTTCCAGGTGATCGCCTGGGCTCGACGGCTGTGAGGCGCGCGTGCCAGCTTTTGACACACGTTCTCGATCTGATCGAATGGCGGCAAGTTGGGGGCTTGATAGGCAAACAGCCGCTGATGATAGGTGTATTCCCATCGGGTGTCGCTCGGATCTTTGGTGTCCCGCACAAGATGGTCCTTGATGCCGTCGCAGACTTCCATCACATATTCCTGAAGTTCCTCGGGGCCTCCGGGAAAGTCTTTGTGGATCATCGGCTCCCGGAGTGGGTCGGTGATCGTGAGGATCATGGTGGCATCTTTGCTGGGCGGATCCTCCGGCTTGTCATACTCGGTTTTAATGGAGCAGCCTTTCTGATGGAGTTCAATCAGGGACAGTTCCCAGGCCCGGGCGATGCTGTCCGCTTCCACATGGAGGATGGGGATTCCATTCATCGGTTATAAGTTGGCTGTAAAAAAGGGTGTGTCATTTGAATTTCCGAGAATCGTGCATGCTTCAAATCGAAATGGCAAGAGCCGGCTTGAGACTGTTGCGAACTCAAGGGAACCGACAGGAAGCCCGGAGTGTCACCCCATGGATCCGCTCCGTATTCCCGACGGATCCTGATCGCAGATTGACGCCCAGCCCACCCTCCCCTCACCAACGGAAGAACCGATAGGGGTCGTCCCATTCCTCGGGTTGATCGACGTATAGGCCGTGTGCCCAGCGCTTTTCCGACTGAACCGGGTCCGCGGGCCGATGAAAACAATCAAGCAAGGGAGGAGTTCCAGTGACGCCCAAGTTGGCCAGCAAACGTGATAAAAGAAAGGAGGCGCGCCGATGCGTTCGCTTCAAGTTGGAAGACCGGGTGCCGTCGAATTGCCAGGGTGCGATCTGACAAAAGACGACATTCGCCTGATCCGCTTTGGCGAGGATGCCGTTACCCACAACCTCCGCACCCGCGACCACGAGGGGCAGTATGCATGGGGCTCGATTGTGAGCATCGGCGGAACCGATTCCCACAAACGGTGCATGCAGCTCCACCGGATCCCAATACGCCGAGATATGCTCGCCAAGTTTCAAGGTGGTTTTAAAGGAGAACAGAGAGTCGCAGGCCGCCTGGTCAAGACCGATTGCCAAGAGCCTCCCACCGTCCTTAAGCCAGTCTGAAATGGAGCTTCTTTGCTGCGCCAGTTGTTGAGCTCCCTGCGAATCCACGATCAGGACTTGGTCCAAGGGCGGTGTTTTTGCTTCATACGATTTCAGACCGATTCCCATTGATGCCAGATGTTTTTGTCCCCGGGGATCGCCAACAAACACGGCCTGTCTCCGGGGCGCCGGTTGCCAGTTCGAGACGTAACTCATGAGATTGCGCGCGAGGGCCTCTGCCGTCGGTTCTTGTTCTGAGCGGCCCGTCACATCCATCTGGCAAAACACGATGAGGCCCCGGCCCTCTCGGTATTCAAAGAGGGGGCTGTATTGGAGGCTGAAACCGCCATCAAGAATCGGAAGAAAGTCTCCGCAGACAGGTTTCTCAACCAGGACCGACGCGACATTCCCCTGATTGCCACAACGCCACAGCCGTGGAACCTCAAGACCACACCATAGCACCGTCGGACCGTAGCGAGGTCGCAGTTCGTACTTCAGTCGAGGAGGCAGTATCGTGGCTTCGCCCCGCCAGTTCTGGAGATGCTCGGGCCGCAGGCCGCGCAGGATCGGATGATCAGGGACTCGCCTGAATACCTGTCTCAAGCCATACTCGTGCGCGCGAAATCCCAATCGTTTTTCCATAACTTCGGCAGTCTGTTCGAACACGATCACTTTCAGCCCCTCCGGCACTTTGCTGAGATCGGGGGCCGGGCCGGCAAGGGATAGCGCCGATTTTCCCACGATGAGGATGTCGTCAGGAGACAGATCGGTTTCCGCTGAGACAATTTGATGGGACAAGCCCAACTGATGGAGCAATGAAGCGGTTTCGCCCTTGGGATCAAACAACTTCACCCGGGGGATGGTGGATAAACCAGAGGGCTGGGGCAGGACATCGATGGAGAGAGTGTCTTCCTGAATCTCGTCGTTGCTAAACCTGATGTGGGCGTGGAGTGGATAGACGCCGGAGGCCAAAACGGACGGCAGTTCGAAACGCAACGGGATCCGGTGTTGATCGCCGGGGGCGACCGTCACCTTCTGGCGGACGGCGACGGCCTGGGGCAGATCGAACGCCCACTGGCATTCGGCATGGATGGTCTCCCGGGTGTTGTTGATGACAATGAGTTGTTTTTCGACGGTTTCGCCGGGAAGAAAATTGTGGTCTTTGCTGGTGAATCGGGGTGGTTTGCCGCCCAAGTACGCGAGCAGGGGGCGGTTGTTGCGGATCAGGGCCTGCGCCGCCGGTGTGGCAATCCAATCGCCGCGATCGAAGGCCAGATCCATTCGTTCATAGCGTTCCCCGATATAATCCGGGCTGAATCCTGGCCGCTGCAAGTGATCCCAATCCACAGCGAGCTCCTGGCGGCTTCGGTTGACTCCGGGTCGCAATTTCCAGAAATGGCCATATTCCCAAGGCGAAATGGCCGACACACCCCAGGTGCGAAACGCGCGCCAGTTGTCGGTCAGATAGAGCGCAAAAATGGGATAGCGCTCCTCAAAACTCGCCGACCCGACCTGATAAGGATAATCCCATCGATGCCATCGGTTGCCCGCCTGGAATTGTTTGGCTTCCCAGCGCAAGTTGGCCTTCTCCGGCTCGCTGATTTGGTATGCGAAATCGCCCAGGAATTGGGCGTTCCATTCGGCCAGGCAGAACTCCCAGGGGACCCGAGCGCTGCCGAACTCGCGCTGGCCTTGATACCATCCGCGATAGAGGGTCCAATCCCATGTGAAAGGGGCGCCGTATTCGCACATAAACACCGGCTTGACGCTTCGTGTTGCCCATGCCTCAAACCAATCCGACATTTCCTGAATCGGCACGAAATTGGGGTAGAAGTTGATCGGATGCATGGAGCCCAGGTTGCCCGACGCGTGGTGGTAAACGATCCGGCTTGGATCGAATTGCTTCACGATCGCCTCCGCCCTCAGGGCCACTTTGGCATTCCTCGAGGACCACTGATCCCGGGGGGCTTGAACCCCATCCATCATGTCCGGATTCATGTCTTCCTCATAACCGGTCGCGTTGTGGCTCATGGAATACATGACCACCGACGGGTGGTTCTGAGCGATGCGCACATAATACTCCGCGTGATGAGCGTAACCGTTGGTTTGGTCGGCGTCGGATGATTTCCAATCGTAGTGACTGAAGTGCGGCTGGGAAAAGGCGACCAGCATCCCGACATCGTCGGCGGCGCGCAGCACCTCCTGGAAACCGAGGTGTGATCCTGGCTCGCAGCCGTAGTTGTGGGTATAAACAAGATTAACGCCGATGCTCCGGAGTCGTTCGAGGCTTTCTCGCGCGCCAGCATACCCGGCCAACGCGGCGCTCACCTGGGCGTTGTCCAGCGGGACCGCGGAGAGATAAAGACGGGTGCCGTTCAAGTAAAAATCCCGTCCTTCAATCCAAAACTCCCGGAACCCCAAGCGCACCGTCCAACAGGTGTCCAATAGCCGGCGCTCGGCATCCAACAAGGAGATCTCAAGATCGTAAGTGTGCCGCGGCGTGTGAAGGTCCCAAAGACTTTTGGCCAACCAGGATTCGGCCACGCGTATGCGGCCCTTTTCGGGGTCGTTCGCGGAGAAGGGGGAACTGACGAATTCCTTGACGCAAACGCCATTTTGAAGCACGCGTCCGCGAAGCGCATAAGATGCGGACGCAGCCAGTCCATCCAATGCCGCCGAGATGATCAGCTGCTGGTTGCGCACCGAAGTATCCACCTGGATGTCCCTGAGGCGCGGACCCTCCGGCACGCTTGTCAGATAGATGTCGCCGCACAACCCCCGGCGTTGAACGCTTCCCTGGGTTTCCCGGGCCGACGCACTGTCAGTATACGACAGCAGCACGCCCTTGAGGGGCAGAGCCGCCACCAGGATGCTCAGTCGATGCCGGGCCCCAGGCCGACAAACCGATGTCACGTCGAGCATGCCGCCGGGAAACCGGATTTCGCCTGTTCTCGCGCCATCCACGAAGACAATCGCAAGGGAATTCACGCAGTCAGCCTCCAGGAATAGACGGCGCCCCGTCCAGCCCGGGGGAATCGAGATCTCGCGTTCATACCAGGCTTCCGACAGAGAGGCGAGTCGCTGCTTGACCCACATCGGATGCGCGAAGACGGTTTGACAGTCTTTCTGCATGTAATCGGTGATGCCGGGCCAGCAACCGGGCACCTTGAAATAACCCCATTCGGCTTCCGGGACCTTCAGAGATGGCGAGGAGGCGGGTTGCCAGTGCCAGAGACCATTGAGACAGATGCGTTCGCGCGTCGGTGTGGTCTCGTGAAAAGCCTTGTCGAGATCCCAGACGGCCTTCACTTCGGATGGCAGGGATACGGCCATCGATCCCTGGGAATGACCGGTGATTGAAGCTGTTGCGACCCATAGGAACGTCGCTAAATCAATCGACCTACGCCCCAGGATTCCAAGATTTCGTTTCATAAGAACTCTCTCCGCAAGGCGGAGCGACGACAGAATTTTACTTCAGCCACTGGTCAAGCCAGGCATAGGCTGCCGACCGGATTTCAGGTGGAAAATCATGTCCGGTTTCCGGATGAACCACAGTCAGGTTTTGGCTTGCGTCGTATAATCCATAGACAGGTTCGGCGGCTAATATACAGTCTTTGACGCCGGACACTTCGAAATTATCGTCCTGGAGCGGAGCGTTGATGAAAACGGGACGCGGGGCGAGGCTTGCCAGGACTTCCGTGAAGTCGAACGGCATCTGTTTGGGATCGCAGCCGAACTGGGATGCGATGCGCGGCATGTAACCGGGATGGCTCCAGCCGGCGAGATTGCCTCCTTGATACTTGAAGAACGAGTTGAAGCCACAGCTGGTGACGACGGCCCTGATCCGGCGATCGAAGCTTGCGAGAAACAGGGCGTTGTGCCCCCCCAGCGAGTGCCCAATCACTCCCAGACGCCGTCTGTCCACCTCCGGCAGCGAAATCAATAGATCGAGCGCCCGCCGATGATTGACGATCCCTTTCATGGTGCAGCTGGCATATCCCTCCGCATAGGGATCCTGGCGGTATTCACCGAAATTCGGGTAGTCCGGAACAAGCGTCACATAGCCGCGGTCGGCCAATTCAGCCGCATACCGAAGTTGGGGATTGCCCTCCAATCCGGCCGGTTCGTTCTTGCCCGCGGGTGTGGTTTGATGCAGGCAGAGCATCGCCGGCGCCCGAGCTGGGCGTGTGTTGGGAATCAGGAGATAAGCCGGAACTCGATCTCCAGGGGCGGCGACATACGTGAGTTTCCGACTAGTATAATTCCCGAACGCGCGTTCCTCCTCGATGCGGATATCGAGCGGGATATTTCGTGGGGGGGGGAGGGTGCCCATCACCTGTTGCATTGATTCCAAGATATGGCGTCGTCGCTTCGCCCACGTGGCGGCTGAATCCACCGGAAGATCGCCACCTGAACGATCGCGCCACCAAAGCAAGTGTTGTTTGTCCGGGTAAAAGGGTGGAGATCCGTTCGCAGCCGGTTTGATGAGACTGGCTATGGCGCGCTTCAGTCGGACCTCGCTTGGCGGACCCACTCGGGACATGGTGGGTTCATAGCCACCCTCCGCCAGGGCGGCATCGCAACAAATGTAGCCGGGACCGCTTTCTCCGTACGCGGCGACCGCAACACAATCGTCAGGCCTGAGACTTTGGGCATAGAGTTGGTATTCGACAGAGGCCTCACCCGGCAGATGGAGCAGGATGACCGAGCCCAGACGCAGCCGGCTGATTGTCACCTGGCGATTCGTCCGCATCCGCTCCGCCCAAGCCAGGTTAAGAGCCGCGTTCAGACGGTTGCCCGAGGTGGCACTTGAGTTTGTCAGGAGACTGCGAGCCGTTTCAGCCGACCAGGCCGGCTCTGGACGAGGAGAAAACTCCACGCGCGCGGTTTGCCACGAAACACGACCGAGCGGTTCGCGTTGTGTCGTCGCGATCGATTGCTGCATGGCGCGATAAAGGCGCTCTGTGAGTTGGAATCGCGCCGTCGGCGAACCATCGTTGTATTTGCCCGCGGTAATGTTGCCGCCACACCCCGTGAAGTAAATTTGTGGAACGTTTTCTTCGGACTCCAACCGACGCCGGGCCAGGCCAGCGGTATCGGCGGTGACCCGGCCATCGCCATAAAAGCTCATGGGATGACTCGCATAGTAATGGAGACGGACCAGGGGTCGGTCATCCTGGAAGAAGGTGACCGTTCTCAGCCAGGGATCGATCAGGCCTTCCGGTGCTGCCCGAAGCCCGGGATCCCTTGTGGCGCTATACCGCACATGGATCTGGCCATCCGCCAGGCGCACACGACGGTTGGAGGCAAACTCCTGGACCCGGGCTCGCCCCTGCCCCACATGGGTGACCTCCTCGATGCGGCCTAGCGCATCTCGAACAGCGGCAGCGACGCGGTCGGTTGATTCTTCCAGAAATGACCGATCGAGATGGATGGGCGCCCCGGGAATGGCCTCCAGGAGCTTTTGGGCACGGAGGTCCGCAATGGGCGCGTTGTGTTGGTGGACCGTGTGGACCGAGACCTGTTCCGGGGGGATTTTCGCGGCGGCGGCGATCTTGAGGGTGAATAGGTCATAGGCCTCGGTCTGGAGCAGACACCAGTCGATCGCGCAAAGAACATAACGAGTGCGGCCGTTCTCGAGGACGATGCCCTTGGCCAGGAGCGGATCTTCCAGAACCTCCACCGGCCGGATCCAACCGCCGCAGAGCGCATGGCCCAATGGTGGTGTGACATCGCAACTGAAAACTCCCACGCGCAAGGACGACGCCGGACTTGCCAGAATGGGCAAAATCGCCGCAAGTTGGATCAGAACGATCCCCAGAAAATTGACCATGACCCGCCGGGATGCGGAACTCAGAATGAGGGAAGACATCATTGCGTTCATGTTCTCCCTGCAGCATCGCCAAGTCAAGTCAAGTACTAAGGGACAGACCCCTTGTCACTCAGTTCTTCGGTTTGTTGCGTTCAGCGACCCGGACGATTCCATCTCATTCGAGGTCTCGTCCGCGTTCCTGACTGAATTTTTGCTGTTCCCGCAGGAAGCGAAGGAGTAATTTGGGGAGTGAAATACTCGAAAACAGCTTACGAACAATGGATTCGCGTTTCTGCCCAGATGATGCATTCTGGCTCTCTTTAACAAGGAGTGGAAAAGGGGGTTGGATTTGGAGGTTCTTTTTCGTGTTGATCCTGGGTGGGATTGTTGGAGGTTGGGGATGCGTGGCAAGCGCCGGCGAGGCGATCCCCGCCGGGGCCGTTCGGCCGGTGAATGTGTTGGCCTGTCGTCTCTCCAATTACCAGGGGTGTGAGGATGCCGGATGGACGCATCTGCCTTCGATCGGGGTTCGGCATCTATTTCTCAACGCGCCCACCTTGGATCAGGTGGCCTCAACGAAGGAGCGATTATCGGATCATGGGCTGCAAGCGGTTGTGCTGCGCGGGGAGGCTGATTTCTCGGAGCCTTCTTGCTTGGATCCGCTGGCGCGGCAGCTTTCCGTTTGCCAAGAAATGGGCGTCCGCTATCTGTTTTTATCGGTGAAGCGCAAGGCGACCGAAAAAGCGGTGGTTTACGAGCGTCTGAGGCGGGCTGGGGACCTGGCCAAAAAGCATGGTGTCACACTGGTGCTGGAGACCCATCCGGACCTTGGAACGAACGGGGATGTGCAACTGGAAACCATGCGCCAGGTCAATCACCCCAATGTCCGGATCAATTTCGATACGGGCAACATCCTATACTATAATCGGGATGCCGACGTCGCCAAAGAGCTCGGCAAGATCATCGAGTATGTGGCCACGGTCGAGGTCAAGGACCACAATGGCGAAGTTGAGAGCTGGCATTTTCCGGCGCTCGGACGGGGCAGGGTGAATTTCCCGGCGATATTCGGCATCCTCAGAGAGCGCGGTTACACTGGACCCGTGACCATGGAGATTGAGGGGATCAAGGGGATCCAAAGAACCCGCCAGGAAATCGAGAGGGACATTGCGGAATCTGTCGTATACCTCCAGTCGCTCAGCGCATTTCAATTATGGCTGAAATCAGACATGCAAGGAAACTCATCCAAAGGAAAACCATGAAGTCTCATGTTTACCTGGCCAGCCTGGGCTGGATCGCTCTACCGCTTCTTATTCTGCAAGGGATGTTGCCGACGGTGATGGCCGCAGCGAAACCTCCTGCGGGCTCACTCAAGGCCCGCGTTCATGACTCGGGATTCGAGCTCGCCCACGATACCTACAACGGGATGCTGGCTGCCAGTGATGGGCGGATCTATTACGTTTTGTGCACGGAATCTTTGGACGTGGGGGCCAGGATGTACGTCTATGATCCGGCCCGCGACACGATTCGTTTGTTGGGGGATCTCACCGAGGCTTGCGGTGAGAAAGGACGCAAGGCCATACCACAAGGCAAGTCCCACGTTAATTTCGTCGAGTCAAAGGGAAAGCTCTATTTTGCGACGCACGTCGGATACTACAGCATCGTGGATGGCATGGAGAAAATCGGGATTCCGCCCGCTGGCTATCAACCGTATCCCGGGGGGCATTTTTTAGCGTACGACATGGCAAGGTCCACGTTTGAGGATTTGGGGACGGCGCCGAAAGGCGAAGGGATTCTGAGCATGAACATGGACGCGCGCCGGGGGCGTTTGTATGGCCTCACGTGGCCGAGCGGCTATTTCATCCGGCGGGACCTCGCCACGGGCGAGCTGAAGAATTTCGGCACCTTCTCGGCGGAGGGAGAAAACGGACGCGGGCCGACCTATCGCACCCTCTGCCGATCGCTGGCCGTCAATCCCGACGACGGTTCCGTTTACTTCAGCACCGGCGAGGGCGCGATTCTGCGATATCGTTATGACACGGACGCGGTCGAGATCATCCAGGGAGAAGATCTGAAAAAGGATTACTTCGGATGGTATGATCCGACTTCACCAGGGCACATGGGCTACAATTGGCGTCAGACATTTTGGTATGCCCCGGAAAAGGCAATTTACGCCGTGCATGGAAATTCGGGTTATCTCTTTTCCTACCAGCCGATGGCGAATCGTGTGGACGTCTTCGAGCGCATCACGTCGGAGCCCTCGCGACGCAGCGGGATGTTTGACCAGTTTAGTTACGGATATCTTGGATTCACGCTGGGTCCTGATGGCCGAACGATCCACTATTTGACCGGGGGCCCGGTTTATCACGAAGGGAAACGGGTCAAGGGCAAGGACTCCACAGCGATGGGGGAATCGAAAGGCATCGAGAATCTTCATCTGGTGACTTACGATATTCGCAGGCGGCAGTCTATCGACCAGGGGCCCATTTTTTATGAGAACGGCGAACGGCCCGCCTACGTCAACTCGATCGCCGTCGGGAAAGACGGCACGGTTTACACGCTGGCACGAGTGAATCGCAACGGCAAGACGGTTACGGATCTAATCAGCATCCGCGGATCCTTCCGCCGGCATCATTAGGATGATAGAACGAAACCCAGTGTTCACAGACGCCCAAGTTGCATTTCCGAAAGAGCAGGGGGTAACGATGAAAAAGAGTGATCTAACACGACGACAGTTCCTGGCTACGGCATCGGCGACCTCGCTGGCCGCGGTGGCTTCACGGGCGATCCCCGCCTATGGCGACATCACGAAAAAGGCAGGTAAATTGGCTGTTTTGGGAGGTCAGCCTGTTCGGAGCAAGGACAAGGCTTGGCCATCCTGGCCCTACTGTGATGACCAGGTTGTGGACGCGGTGATGAAAACCACCAAGAGCGGGATTTGGTGCCGCATTCAGTCTTCGTCCGGCACTGTGCCGACCTTTGAAAAGGAGTACGCCCGGTTGATGGGAACAAAATTCTGTGTGGCCACCGGGTCCGGGACGCAGGCCTTGCACACCTGTGTGGAGGCCTTGGGCATCGGACCGGGCGATGAAGTGATTACTTCGCCGTACACGGATCCCGGGACGATTGCAGCGATTTTGTCCAGCCGGGCCTTGCCGGTCCTGGCCGATTTGGATCCGGAATCCTTCCAACTGGATCCGGCCGATGTGCAACGGCGCATCACAGAAAACACTCGGGCGATCATGCCGGTGCACATGATGGGGCAGCCCTGTCACATGGAACGGATCATGGCGATCGCCGAACAGCACAGCCTGCCGGTGATCGAAGACGCCTGCCAGGCGCATTTGGCGCAGTACCAGGGTCGGACGGTGGGCACGATCGGCCGAGTGGGTTGTTTCAGTTTCCAAACCAGCAAAACCCTGGCCTGCGGCGAAGGTGGCGCCATCATCGGGGACGACGAGGAACTGATGGACAAGTGCTATACCGTTCACAATCACGGAACATCCCGACGCGGGCGCACGGAGTTGATCGGTCCCAAATACCGGATGAACGAGTTCGAGGCCGCGATTCTGCTGGGACAAATGGCGGGATTCAAAGAACGTTTTCAGCGGCGCAATGAAAACGCCAATTACCTGACTCAGCGTCTCAAGGATTGTCCGGGGGTTGCGCCTCAGAAGCTCTATCCCGGGACCCAGAGCGGATCGTTTTACCTCTACACCCTGAGCTATCGCCGGGAGCATTTCAATGACGCCGATCGCAGCCTTTTCTTCAAAGCCCTGGATGCCGAAGGGATCAGCCTCAGCCCTTACATCGAACGCGGATTGCACCGCGAACCCTGGATCGATCACATCCTCAACTCCAGGACCTATCAGAAAATGTATTCCACTCGCCGGCTCCAGCGTTTCCGGGAGGAAATGAAATGCCCTAATTGCGACAAGGTCTGCCAAGACATGCTCATGCTGTGGGCTTCGGGCCCCCTATTGGGTTCCCGTGAGGATATGGACGACATCGCCGACGCCATCCTTAAAGTATATGAGAACAGGGATCAGTTGAGTTCCATATAGCAGGGATGTTTGTCAACCAACGAAGTCCGGCGTGCTTGACGGCGAAATTCTGGCTTGCCGATTGAGCCAGGCACAGCTATAAAATTACACCTGCCTCCACGAGACGCTGACTCGTTTCTCTCAGCCAACGCCCCGCGTGCGTAACTGGACTGGATGATCCATGAAAAGGGCGTTGTCTCAGCGCGTCCAATCGAAAGGCCGGCGTATGAATCCTCGACTAAAGGTGTCCGCGCGTTCATGCGAGAACCACTTTCAGGTGCAAACAATCCTGATTCTGTTCGTGATCGTTTGCACCGAACTACGAGGCGAGATCCTGTGGAAGGTTGCCGGACACAGAGGAGAGATCAACGCAGTTGCCTTTTCTCCGGATGGTTCCTTACTGGCATCTGCCAGTGACGATCTTAGCATTAAACTGTGGCGGATTGCCGATGGCGCCTTAGTACGAACCTGCGAAGGTCATGAGGATGACGTGCAAGCAGTGGCCTTCAGCCCGGACGGCCTTACGTTGGTGTCCAGTGGCAAGGACAATACCATCAAGGTATGGCGGATCGACACTGGCGAGTTGTTGCGCACTCTTCCGGGCATTGGTTTTCCGGTCGGAGACGCCACGGCTTCTCCGAGACATCCAATGGCCTTGTCCCCCGATGGCGGCTTGGTGGCCTGTTCACAGAATTTTGAGACGGAGACTGGCGAGGGGACACTGCACACCACCGTGGTGCAACTCCGGCGCCTGGCCGATGGCACTCTGCTGCGGACGTTGGTTCAACAGGAGATCAGCCTGAATGGGTGGCGGCCTTCAGGTGCGGTGGCCTTTTCGCCAGATGGCAGCTTGGTCGCTGCCGACGTCGGAGCGAGTGTGTTCCTGAGCCGGACCACCGATGGAGGATTGGTCCGGATTCTTTCAGGCCACGCTGCCGAGATCCAGTCGGTGACGTTTTCCCCGGATGGCCAGACGCTGGCTTCGGCCTCGACCGACAGGACGATCAAACTGTGGCGTGTCACTGACGGGACCCTGGTGCGCAACCTCGTCGGTCACGATGAGATTATTCGGTCGGTGGCTTGGTCGCCTGATGGCCGGCAACTGGCGTCGGCCAGTTTCGACCGAACCCTGCGCGTGTGGAATGTATTGGATGGCAAGACGGTTTGGATCGCGCAGGACCCAACGGACTACCGGTTCCGAACCGTTGCTTTCTCGCGTGATGGCCGATTTCTTGCCAGTGGGAACCGGGATTTTAGCGTCGTGCTTTACAGCACCCAGGATGGCTCAAAGGTGTCGATGCTCACCGCGCATTCTAGCGCAGTGAATCGTGTGCTTTTCTCTCCTGACGAGACGATAGTGGCTTCGGCTTCCTTTGGATCATGGGATTCCGGTGTCAACTTCTGGCGAGTTTCAGATGGATCTCTTCTGTGGAGGCTTTCCCCCGTTATCGCCGATCGGGAAACAGTCCCTTTCGCCTTTGCGCCGGACGGACAAATGGTGGCTTGCGCTTCACTGGCACCGAGCCGGCAGATCGAACTCCGTCACGCCCGCGATGGCAAGCTTGTTCGCCAAATCAGCCAGATTGGTACCGATGCGCAGATTGGTGCGGTGGCCTTCTCGCCGGACGGCCTAACCCTTGCCATAGGGGGAGCCTCCTGGGACTGGTGGATCACGCTATGGCGATTGTCGGATGGTGCTCAGGTGGCATCGTTTTTCAACGATGCCGGTGGCGTGCGGGAATTGGCATTCAGTCCCGACGGGCGGCTGCTCGCCGAAGTGAGTCGCCAGAATGAAATTCGGATTAGGTGCATGTCCGACGGTGCGGTCGTGCATCAGATCCCCGGCCGCTTCTACGGATTCTCGCGCGATGGAGAGCGTGTTGCCCTAGCCAGCACGGACGGGCGTGTTCTTCGCATCTATCAAGTGTCGAACGGCCTAATGCTAAACACTATTGACTTGGGCAGCAGCGCGATTCTCACGCTGTCACCCGACTTGGACTTCGCAGTCAGCGGGCGCAACGATTCTCTTCAGTCCTGGCGTACAGCAGATGGTGCCCTGTGGCGAGTCCTCACAGAGGAAGTGGTGAACGTGACCGCGTGCGCAATCTCCCCTCGGAGCCGCTATCTTGCCTTCGGACGAGAGGACACGGCGCTCATTCTTGTGGATAACACGCTCACTCCGATCGAGTCAACACCGCAACCGCTGGCCATCGATGTGGCGCCGCAGGATCAGACGCTGGATGAAGGAAGCGAAGGTGGATTCTTCACGGCGGCCCGAGGCGCGGCACCCTTGAGTTATCAGTGGTTCTTCAATCAGAGCCCTATCACCGGCGCGACCAATCGTTGGCACCTGATTCCAGTGGTTCAACGTGATCAAGCTGGCCAATACCGGGTCGTGGTATCTGATGGCCAAGGCGGAAGCGTCAGTGCGAGCGCGAGGCTCCAAGTGTCCGTGCCGCCACGCATCGTTACCCAGCCTGCCAGCCAGTTTGTCCATGCCGGGATTTCGGTCGCCTTCGAGGTTGCAGCCGCGGGCGAGGGACCGATTGATTACCAATGGCGTTTCCATCAGAACCCTATCCCCGGTGCGACGAATGCCACTCTCAAGCTTGCCAATGTCGAGCCCGCACAATCTGGTCCCTATTCGGTGATCGTCAGTCAACCGACGGGCAGTTGCACGAGTGAAGCAGCCGCGCTCACGGTTTATGCGCCGGTTCGGATCGTGTGGCAAAACCAACCGACTTCGATCGAATCCGTCTATTGCGCGAGCTCGCTCTCGTTCTCTCCGGAAAGCACCCATTTGGTGCTGGCGCTTTCTGAAGTTCGCTCCGATTCGACCGGCGAGGGGTGGAATGCCCGGATAAATAGCGTGTTCGCGTGGCAGGTGACCAGCGCCGTCGCCGTCCGCTGGGCCTTCGAATCGAGTGCGAGCAATTTCGATGGGGCGCCATCAGTGGCCTTGTCCCCAGGGCTGGATTGGTTGGCGTTGCGGGATCGTCCCTCCGTCACCGGCCTCTATCGGCTTCCCTCACTTGATGAGCCTCTTGCCGACAGCATATTGGCCTTTTGGACCGACGTGTCGCCCGGGGGCCTGGTGGCCTGCTCTGGTGACGCCCGCACGCTCGCCGTGGCGGGCGAAAGCACAGGCGTGTTGTGGCGGATGCCGGAAATTCAGGGGATCACCAACTTCGTTACGGCCCTGGGATGGAACTCGTGGGAAGGGGCGATGGCACTGTCGCCTGACGGCGCTCACCTGGCTCTGGCAAAGTATGATGAACGCATCGGTCTGTGGCGTGCCGACGGAACCGAGCCTGCGTTAGTTATGGAGACCAAAGCGGCTTATCGCAACACGCTGGCCTTTTCCCCGGATGGGACGCTTTTGGCGACGGGTGGGGACAGTCGTGTGGTCAAGTTGTGGCGGATTGGCGATGGCTCCTTGATGCGCGTGCTGCACGGACCGCCTTCTGCAATCCGCTGCCTCGCGTTTTCACCCAGCGGCGCCGTGCTGGCCGCCGGTTACGACAACGACCTCCGATTCTGGCGCGTAAGCGACGGTCAACCGTTGCCCGCAGCCTTACCCCCATCAGGCGGGCTGCGATGCCTGTCTTATTCCCCTGACGGCCGGTTGCTTGCCTGGCTGCGGTGGTACGGCGAGGTGGTGCTTGTCGAGAATCCGTTCGCTGCAATGGACCTTGTGCCACCACGGTTCAAATCGGTGCGTCACCTGCCCGAAGGGGAACTCCAAATATTGGTCAGTGGCCCGCAGAACGGCCACTTCATAATCCAGGTCTCACCGGACCTCGAAAAATGGACTGATTGGACCTCGGGGATCTTCAGCGCGACGCCAACGCCGATCTCTGATTCGGTTCCCGTCTCCGCCCAGCAAAAGTTCTATCGCCTGTACACACGGCCTGGGAGTTGGCTGGAATGACGGCGACTCCCGGGTGAATGCGGCTTGCTCGTCCCCTTAGGGTCTGTGCAAAAACTAATTCCGATTTTGCTGGAGGGGATTTGGCTCGCTGGCGAGGCGCGACGAAGGAGCACAGCCTTGTCCTCTATGACTTTATGTTTGGTGGGTTTAATCGAAACGTTATTTGGCTGTAATCCTGGTCAATTTCCTGTTGGTTTACGGCGTGTCCAACGATGCCATTCGGCGCAGCTCCAGGCTCTCATACTGTCCGCGAAACTGTCTGTAACGTGCCGGCAAAATCGTCAGCATTAATAAGCCCGGCAGCAACAACACAAACCAAACCCCGTAGGGCTGCTCCATCGCCAAAGCCACAACGCCTGCGATGCTCAAAAGACATCCGAGGACGATTGTGACCACGAGCGACGCCAGGACGAATCCCTGCGCCACGCCCTTTCCCGCCAGCCACTTAAGGAGACCCTCCAGGCATCCCAGACAACCCCCCGTGAGTCCGCCAATCCACCCCCCCGTTTGATCCGACCACCATGCCCCGCCGCCCAAAACATCATCCATCGAGGTGCCCTCGGGATACTCCACCAGTTTTGAAGGTCCGATGCACACGGTGCCTTGTCCGCCCAAAACCAGATTTAACTCGAGTTCCCCGGGTGGATTGGATGACATGACAGGCGCCTCCTCCTGCCGCCAATCAATCTCCATCAAGACAATTTCCGCTGCCTGAACCCACGAAGACAGGAAGAAGACAACGGTGAACAAAAGGTCTTTCATGCTTTGTCCTTGTTGAATTGCCGATAAGTGCTTAATAAACGTTTAAATAAAGTCGCCTCCAACCTGCCGTCCACAAATTGCGCCCGCAGAAATCGTTCGTACGGATCATCGACTTGATGTTCGTCGAGGATCTTGATCTTCTGTATGAGCCGATCCAGCCGCAATCGCAACGTCGGATAAGAAACTCCGTAGGCGCTCGCCAAATCTTTCAGGGATCCCGAGACCAGGACAAACCGCTTGATGAATGCCAAATCCTCTTCCTCAAGGAATTCGAGCCAGTGGCGTTCTTTGGGATCCGATATCATAAATATTGAAACTGAATTCAAATTAATATTTAATAATATAGAAGTCAATATCAATATAATTAAATATTGATGCAAAGATTAGGGCAGGTGGTTTGGCCCTGGGGGATCGAATTCCTGGCGCGGGGGAACGCGCACATATCGCGGTCGGTAATCGAGGGCTTCAAGCAGGAGGCGACAACGCGAACGTCCAAAACGATTCCCGGCACCGGGCCCTGGGGGGGGGCGCTGAGCCGGGCCGCAGTTTCTTGGGGGAGTCGGAAATCCGCTCGCGCGGCGCCTGCGGTTTTTCTACAACGGGGGGATGTTGGAACCGTTGTTACAGTTGGAAAACGTCACATTTCAGTCTGAGGGCCGGCCGGTGTTTCCGGGGACAAGCTGGGTTTGGGAACCTGGACAGCACTGGGCGATCCTGGGGCCAAACGGATCGGGAAAGTCCCTGTTGGTCAGGGCGATTGCAGGCGAGCTGCCTTTGAGCGAGGGAGAGATCAGATTTGGAAAGCCGCTTTTGTCGTCCCCAGATAGCCTGGATTCGTATCCCGAGCCGGCTGTGGCGGTGGTTTCCTCGCAGAGACAATGCGAGGTGGTGACGGGGGAGAGCTCGTTTTACCAGTCGCGCTGGCACGACAACATGGGCGAAGGCACATCCCGCGTCTCGGACTATCTCTCTCAGGACGCCGTGGAACAGATCAATCCGTTCGAGTGCAACCCGAATCGGGGTTCCCGCCATCGGTTCTGTCAACGAAAAACACTGCTGCGATGGGAGCTGCGTTTGGACGAGTTATGGAGCCGGCTGTTGATTCAGTTGTCGCATGGAGAGATGCGGCGGGTGTTATTGGCGCGGGCCTTGTTGCAGTTTCCGAGGCTCCTGATTTTGGACGAACCCTTTGCCGGCCTGGATGTTGAGAGCCGGCGACGCTGGGGGAAATGGCTCAACAGCCTGACGGGTCCGGACTTCAAAATCCTGATGGCAAGCAGCCGTCCCGAGGGCTTACTGCCATCGACCACGCATGTGTTGCTGGTTGAGAAACACCGGCTGATCGCCCGGGGAACCTGGAAGCGCCTGCGAAGACATCCGTTGGTTCGCAGTATGGGACCGTTGTCGAGGCCAAGCGGGGTCCCACAAAAGAGGCCCATTGATCTGAAAAAATCCAGCGGAAACACCGATCACTCCGTTCTGGTGGAGATGAGACGGGTCGATTTGAAATATGGGCGCAAAGTAGTTTTAAGCAATTTCCACTGGACCATTCGCGAGGGGGAGCACTGGGCGTTGCTTGGGCCAAACGGATCGGGAAAAAGCACGCTGCTGAGCCTAATCCAAGTCGATAATCCGCATGTTTACGGCCAGGACATCCTCTTGTTTGGGCTGCGACCCGAGCCGGGCATAGGGCTTTGGAGGGTGCGCCGGCATTTGGGCTGGTATTGTCCCGAACTGCAGATGCATTTCCCTTCGGATCAAACGTGTTTGGCCGTGGTCAGTTCGGGATTTAGCAGCACCCTGGGCCTGTATGATCGGACCTCGCCCCGCCAGAGACAGCAGGCGCGTGAGTGGCTGGCGCGATTCAACTTGATCGATGCCGCAGCCCGCCCATTGTCTGCGTTGTCCGCCGGCGATCAGAGATTGGTTTTGCTGGCGCGGGCCTTGGTGAAACGCCCGCGATTGCTTTTGCTGGATGAACCTTGCCAGGGATTGGACGGGGGGCATCGGGAGCTGGTCCTGGAGGCGATCGATCAGGTTGTGCTGGAGACGGGGGCGACTCTCGTGTTCACGACGCATTATCCCCAAGAGATGCCCCGGTGTATTCAACGCATCGTGGTTCTCCCCCAGCGGCGCCTCTGTTTTTCCCAGCGCACAAAGGGATAAGGCTGCTGCCGCCGTCAAAACAAACTCCCCCGACACAAGCGGATCGGTGAGGTCATCCGGACCGAAATTCTTTTCCATCCAGCCGCATGCTCGAGCTGCAGATTATCGATTATGAATTGACCACAGCCAAAAACTCGGGTATGGTTACGATTTAGAAAGGAGACTTCTATGGAATCCTCTATGCTTCTCTTCAAAATTGGCTTTGAAGGTCAGCCCGACAAGGATGTTGTTGTAACCGCGTTCGCTTTCAATCGCAAAGGCGAAATGATAGGCAGCGCCCCGCTCAAAGGTGGCGAAGCGCAATTGAGCTTAAGCAGTGCGCAGGCGGCAACGGCCCGCGTCTTCTTCGCGCCAGTACTCCAGGGCAAACGCAGGCAGACACCAACGATCAATCTGATGGAGCGCCTTCATGCGTATGAGGCGCATTTTATCTTCGATCCGAAAAAGAGCGCGTATGAACTGTTGCCGATACCCCAGTTCCATTGGCAGTGGTGGTTATGGTGTGCCTGCCGGGTTCGCGGGCGCGTTGTGAAACCGGTCATGGTGAACGGTGTCCAGTTGGACATGCCGGTCTGTCATGCCCGTGTGCATATTTGTGAAGTGGATCCCTTCTGGCTCATCCTCAAACGCTTGCCGGACGAGTTGATTGACCGATTGCGACACGAACTGCTGGTCGCCATCGAGAAACCATTCCCGTGGCCTCCGGATCCCGATCCTCCCGGTCCGATTTTTCGCCTGGATCCTGCAGTGATGGATTTCTCCCCCAGAAACATTGCACGCATGAATGAGGGAGTAACAGAAACTCCGCCAGTCATTGCCTCCGCGGGGGCGAGAGGGATTTCCAATTCTCAATCCGACCTGACGGGTCGTCCGGGAATTCGACAGGCCTCTGTGAGCTCTGGTTCCGATCGGGCGATGCTGAATCCGCAGCCTGAGCCACCCAGCCCCCTGGAGCCGCGCACCGCGAATCTGGAATCCGCGGAGAAAGTCATCCTTAATCCGCAGCAATTGGCGCCGGCGACGAGGGCAGCCCTGATGTCCGGGACCCTGGCGACGGTCAGAAGCGCCTTGATGGCCAATATCGACTTGGTGCGGCCGTTCCTATGCTGGTGGCGGTGGCTTTGGCCATATTTTTACAGCTGTGATGAAATTGCCGTTTTGGATACCAATGCCGCCGGCCTGTTTGACACGACCATCTGGTATCCGTGTTTTGGCGATCATCCCGACCTGTACTTCTGGGTCGAGTTTTCAATCGGCGGCGTCTGGACCACGGTGTATCGACCGCCCATTCGTTGTCACACCTACTGGAACTATGTGTGCGGCACCGAGGTCACCCTTCACATCACCGATCCGAGGGTGCCCTGGTGCGGTGATCCGCCCACTATGCCGGGTCTCCAGGTCGCCATTATGACAATCGGCAACAACGTGAGTTTGCCCGAGATTCAGGGCTCGGCCACGGGCGCCAATGAGGGACTGACCATGGACGGTCGTCCGTTCGGTGGAAGTCTGGAACCCCACGTGTGGTTTGGACAGGACGCCCTGATTGCCGCGCACATCACGCACTACAAGTGGTCTTATCGCAAGATGGACGCCATGGACACCTGGCATGCCATGGATCATCAAGTCGTCCGGCATTATGCGGTAATTGATCCCGCTCCGCCTCATGCCCTCAAGTTCCTTCCTGAACTGATGGGGCCGGACCCGGCCTTTCCGGCGAAAAACTTGATTCGGATTCAGCCCACAGCGGCTCCGGCCGGCAGCTACGGTTGGGCCCCCATGGTGGATGCCCGGGAGAACTCCGCCAGTTCCTTCTTCCTCTCCCATTTGCTGGAGGGGGGAGATGCTGCCGCTGCGGGCGGCAAGTATGAACTCAAACTGGAACTGTTCGACGACACCGGAGATCTGGTGAATCTGACGGACAAAGGCGTGCTGCTGAAGGTTCCAACCATCAATGCTCCATTTGGAGCCGTGGAAGTGCCAACAGCGGCTCCAGCCAACGAGTATCTGATCAAGGATGGCACAGGGGATGTCATCGGATTCAAAATGGTGCTGCGAGTGGACAACAATCCTTGCGAGGCCCAAATCTATCAGACTACCGTGGGAGCGGCCATTGCCGGGGATTGCGGTTTCATCAACTATCCAGCGGGAGCGGACGCTCATATTTCGTTCAAGGCCCGCCATCCCAACAATTTCGCCACATTCAACTTTGGCCTCTACCGGGGTAGCTGGGGCGAAATCCTTGACGTCAGCGGTTCGGTGGCGGCCAGTCCCATCAATGGATTCACCCGGAACGCCGCGGGCGTTTACTCCGATGATCGGCATGTGGCGGACTTGGTGGGCACGTGTCCGGGGGGCGCGGCGGCTTTTGCGGAAACCCTTCACGTGGACGCGCTGGCCACGGACGGCTGGAACATATTGGACTACCTCGACCGCGACGCGGTTCCGATGGCATTCGCGCTGAAACCGCTGTAGGTGTTGTTTGAGAGGGGTGAGAGCAGAGGGATTATCTTTCGAGTGGGTTTACGATGAGAAGCCCCGTGGGTCTGAAGACTCGTGAGGGGAGTCGGAGTCTATGGTTTGAGAAGGGTCAGTTGCCGTCAATTCCTGATCGAATTTCTGGTAACATTGCGGACACATGCCATGGCTGAATTCCGCCTCGGAGTGGTTTTTGAGATAAGTCTCCAACGGATGCCACTGGTTTTGGTCATCCCGGATTTTTTTGCATGAGGCGCAGATGGGCAATAATCCGCTGAGTCTCTTGACTTGGCCCAGGGCTGACTGCAACTGCGAGACCAATCGTTCTCGTTCGCTCTCGCGTTGTCGCGATTCTGTCACGTCGCGTAGCAACAGCAGGTGACCCATTGGGATTCCTCTACGATTCGGCAAAGGAATCGCTTTGATCTCCAGATGCACGGGCGAAGGCCCGTTTTCCAGCGTCAATTCATCCTGGGTGTTTTTCCTGGATTCGAGCAAGGGCCGAACCCGGCGCCATCCGGGCCATAGCGTTTCAGCCTGAAGTCCAATGGCCTTGTCGGCGTTGCATTGGAACAGGTTAGCCGCCACAGAATTCAGAGTGACCAACCGTTCCTGGCGGTCCACCACGATGAGACCATCGCTGATCTTCTCAATCAACAACTCCGGGGGAACCGGAACCAAATCGAGCATCCCCAGCCGGAATAATGCCCAGGCCATCAGAATCAAGCTGCCAAGAAAGGCAAGCGGTGTCGGGTCAAAGGAAAAGCGCGGCAGAATTCTGCTCAGGTATAGAACGCTCGTGAGCAGAGGGATCATTCCGGCACCGGCCATCACCAGACCTTGCCATCGGTACACCATCGACAGGCGCCCGAAGTTCGCCAAAATCCAAAAGGTCCCAATCAGAACGGCCCCATAGGCATAGGAAGTGAAAAACCAGAAATACCACCAGCGCCTCGACGCGACTTGACCGTCGATTGTAACCAAACGCCACATCAGTTGATGCGATCCATTGGTCACCACCATCGCCACCGTCAACCCCCATATCCCCACGCCCAAAAATAGAACCAAGAGGGGGACCCGGTGACCTGTAAGGCGAAGCGCAAAGGACAGCCACGCCAGCGGTAACAAACCAATGCCCGCAAAGGCCAAGGGGGTCGTCCATTGCGCGATGTTAGGACTCAGCAACAGCTGAAGGCCGTTGGCCGTAGTCCAGAGAAAAACACCGCAGGCCATGGCCCCCAAAGCCATGGCTCCCGCCACATTCCGTCGTCGTATTGCTGTGATTACCAATGGAATACAGGTCGCCGCAGCAAGAAACAAAAGGGCGGCTGGCACCCATTTTCCCATCGCCATGCCACTCATTGCATTCCCATCTCTCAACATCGGCCGACTCTGACATTTTCTTTAGACAAATCCACCTTGATAGTACGGAGCCTATCCGGAGGGTATGGTTGAGATCAGTAGACAGCGGATTCCTACTGTCCAGGCTGGCCTATTCCCAGGAAGAGAAGCGCTGCCTTGAAGATCCCATAGGGAACAAACAACCACAAAAAAGACTTCCAGAAGGAGGCCCCACTCAACTTGGATAATCCAAGGCCAAGATATGCAATGTACCACCACGTCAATAGATTGATGGCGTAGAGCGCCGCATGCGCTTTGAGAGCGGGATTCGGTTCTTTGAGCAGCAAACCCGGGCCCAGGGTCGCGGCGATGTTTCCCGTTGCGACCACCAGCAGCATCGTGAGGATCGCGCTGATCACGCCCACCATCCCTGCCAGCGCGCAGACCTCGACGGCCTTCAAGTAGGAGAAAGAACCGTGAAAGACTTTGCAGCCCAGCAACCATACGAGGAGGGCGATGAAGAATAACCAGATGAAACTGCCGAATACCGCTCCCACCGAACCTATAATTTTTATGACGACCGGACCGGTGAAACGTTCCGCCATCTCCAGGGCTTGATCGGCCTGTTGTTGACTCATTTGGCCTTGTTCAACACGTGCCTGCATCTTCTGCGCGTTTGCCTCGCGCAATTGTTGCAGAATCGTCTCCTGGGAAAAAACGACCACCACGTAAATCACCGCAGCCAGGCATGACACGAGCACGGGCACCAGCCAGTTGGCCGTCGATGCAGGGCTGGTCTTGACCTCAGAGAACACATCACCTGGCGTGGCGATCACATTGGCCATGTTCGCCCAGACTGACGATGGAACAGCTGGCAGCTCGTTGGCATCCTGGCAGCTGGGAGGCAAGGGATCATTCATGAACAATCGCTCCGGTTACTCATTGTTTTTCTGGTTAAGCTTGCCGGATCATACACCCGCTGTCGGTTATTGGATACTCGCTGGTTTATAACTGGCTTTGCTCAGGCGTAAAAAGCTGGATTGAGCGGCTAATCCTGGGATACTGCGGGCGGAAGATTCTCGCATCAACAACCATGAACAACGTCACGGAACCGCGACGGGCGCCCTGGAAGGAGATTTTTGGATGGGCGATGTTCGACTTTGCCAATTCCTCTTATACGACCGTCATCATCACGGTGGTCTACAGTGTTTTATTCCCCAATGTGATTGTGGGCGATGGCCCCGAGTACAAGATGGGGCTGCTTTATTGGTCGCTGGCGTTGTGCATCAGTTACGGATTGGTGGTCGTGACAGCTCCTGTCCTGGGGGCTGTCATGGACTTTACCGCCGCCAAAAAGACCTTTCTTTTTGCCAGCTACGTTGTGACAGTCATTGCAACCTCCGCGCTCTACTTTGTCGAGCCTGGCGGGATTCTCTTGGCTGTGGTTCTCGTGGTGATTTCGAATTACGGTTTCGCGGCGGGTGAATCGTTTGCCGCGGCCTTTCTGCCGGATTTGGGCGGCCCCAAAGATCTGGGCAAGATCTCGGGTTTTGCCTGGGGACTAGGTTATTTCGGGGGCATCACAGCCGCAGGATTGGCTGTGGGTTTGTTAGGACCGCAGACGCTCGACAATTACGATCGGCAACGTTGGGTGGGGCCGCTCACGGGGGTGTTTTTCTGCCTTGCGGCCATTCCGACCTTTGTCTTGTTGAAGAATCGGGGGCAGGCTCGATCTCTGCCGACGGGCGAGAACTACTTCACGCTTGGATTCCATCAACTGATGGCGACCTTTCGCGAGATCCGGGTTTATCGTGATTTGCTGGCGTTGTTGGTATCGCTGTTTTTCTCATTTGCGGGTCTGGCGATCATCATCACGTTCACCTTTAATTACGGAGATAAGGTGATCCATTGGAGTCCGAGCACGCAGGTGCTCATGTTTGTCTTGTCCAATATTGCGGCGGCGTTTGGGGCGATTGTGTTTGGATTTCTGCAGGATCGTGTGGGATGCAAGCTGACCTACAGCCTGACCCTGGTTTTGTGGGTGATGGCCATTGGGCTGATTTACGGGGTGGAGACGATTGGCGGCCAGTTGAATCGTTGGCTAGGCACCTCTTGGGAGACTCAACAGGTCTTTCTAGGGATCGGGAGCCTGGCAGCTCTTTGCATGGGGGCCACTCAATCGGCGGGCCGCGCGTTGGTCGGCCTGTTCAGCCCGCCGGACAAGGCGGGCGAGTTTTTTGGCCTGTGGGGATTGTCGGGAAAACTGGCGGCTATTGCGGGGATTCTAAGCTTGGGACTCTTGCAGGTGCGGTTTGGTTTGAAGACCTCGATTCTGTTGACCTCGATCCTCTTTATCCTGAGCCTGGTTTCGGCCTGTTTTGTCAACGAACAACGGGGCCGAAACACGGCTTCCGCCAAGACGATCCTGGATCCGTCCCAAACCGGGCCGTGATCTCGGCGCCTTTAGGATTGTCAGGTGTCGCGTTTTGCGGGACAGTCAGCTGCCGACCACGCTGACGGCAGACCAGGGTCGGGTGATGAGGATCACCACGATGGCCGGCTGGATCGGCCGCAAAATGTCCACCATCAACACTGCTGACCTTTTTATGGAAAAAAGTCTCAAAGGAAGTCGCACCGAACAGAACCTTCTGAAGGCCTTCGCCGGCGAGTCCCAGGCCAGAAACCGGTACGAGTTTTTTGCCAAACAAGCCAAGAGCGAAGGTTATGAACAGATTGCGGAGATCTTTCTGATCACCGCCGCCCAGGAGAAGTCCCATGCGAAGCGTTTCTTCAAGTTTCTCGAGGGGGGCGATGTCGAGATTACGGCCTGTTATCCGGCGGGAAAAATTGGCACAACGGCGGAAAACCTGAAAGCCGCGGCTGCCGGTGAGAACGAGGAATGGACGAGGCTCTACGCCGAGTTCGCTGAGGTTGCCAAATCCGAGGGTTTTGCCGAAGTGGCCGGGGCGTTTAAAACAATCGCAAGAGTCGAGGCCGAGCACGAAAAACGGTATCTTAAACTGCTGAAGAACCTCGAATCAGGCCAGGTCTTTGCCAAGGAAACAAAGGTCCGATGGCAATGCCGCGAGTGCGGTTACGTCCATGAAGGCGTCAAAGCTCCCGATAAATGCCCCGCATGCCAGCATCCGCAGGCCTACTTTGAGGTCATGGCCGAGAACTACTGAGATTGCCGAAGAGACGCCGAGAGACACTGCTGGGCGGCTTCCCGGACATGCGCCGGCCAGGGCGATGATGTGAAAGGCCGGCAAAGGGCCTTGACCGTGCGGGTTTGGCCCTGCTCCAAGAGGATGCGGGCACACCTCAGGCAGGAATCAGCCATTGTGTTTTTCAAGAGGGGCGAGGCCTTGGGCAGGAATCGAATCAACGCGCGCGCGCCGGAGGGCACTCCGATGAGTCCCAAGGCATGGGCGGCTGCTTCGGCCAACGCTGGATCAGGATTCTCGAGAAAACCGGCCAGTCGGTTGACACTTTTTGAATCTTGACGATGTCCGACCGCCTGAATGGCTCCCAGGAGTGGCATTCCCGTCAAGATCGCAAGGGATTGTCGCAAGGCTGCGGCGGACTCAGGGCCTGGTATGGCCATCAGGGCGTTCAAAGCCGCGTGGGCCAGACGGGAGTCTGGCAAAAGCTCCAGCAGGGAGGTTGCCGATGCCGCTGTGCCTATAAGGGCGAGCTTGCCGCAGATGTATTCCTTGGCTGAAAGCGAAACAGGCGATTGGAGCATGGCCAGCAGTCGCCGCTCCAGCTCGCTCCTGTTGCATGAGTCTGGACGGGATGCCACCGCATCATCAATGGGAACGAGATCAGCCCGGGATGAGCCGCGGTCATATTTCTTTAACGCGGCAAAGGCCTGATCCATTTCCGGATGCCGGTGAGGATTTACCGGGGAGGAAGACGGGGTTGAAGCGGGCATAGTTGTTAAGGATTTGTGGTTTGATCGGGGACAATCAGGGGGATGCCAGCTTGACGATGAGCTGGTTGAACTGGAGCAGTTCGGGTGTGGTGACGGAGGTTTGTGACGGTGAAATGACCGGCGAAGTCACCGTAAGCAGGATTGGCCGAAGCTGACGGTGGCTAAGTTCTGTCAAAAACGGTGGGATTGATTCTGTCGGTGACGGCTCATGTGTCCTCTTGGCAGAGGCGATCGGATAATTCTCCGACAGATTGCAGGTGAATAAGTGACTTTTCAATGAGGCCATCGCCTCGCGCGGATCGATGCCTGTCTCCCGCCAGTGACCCAGGTGACCGGCCACGCCCACATGAGGGCGATCTTTGCAGAGCCTGATCAGACTGTTCAGCCGACGGTATTGTCGGGGGCCTTGTTTTTGGGGGAATGAAATGGCCAGCTTCATCTCGTGCTCTTTTCCGAGGGCCTCGCAGAGGCCCAGGGCGGATGGAGGAGGGGATCCCATGATGACCTCGGCGCCCATCAGCCGGGCAAAACCAAAAAGACGCCTCGCCTCGTCTGGATCGGATGGCCATTGGGTGACGCGATACGCCAGCAATCGGACGCCTGACGCGTCAAGCTTCAAACGGATCTGGGATCGTTCCCCGGCGTTCAGGCGACTCGTAAATGGGACGCGGATCTCGGAGCTGACGATTTGCGAATCGGCGGCATCGAGGTAGAGCAAACCTTGGGCTTGCGCGGCTTCAATCGCCTCAAAAACCGTCGCTTGGCCGGTGGAAGGCGGGGAGACTCCCAGGCGCAGGCCGAGCTTTTCCTGGGCGCGGATCGCAGGAGTCAGACGGTCGCTGGGTGTGGTGGGCGCCGGCAGGTCGCCGAGGGTGAATTGCAGGGCCGCCAAATGGAACCTGAGCAACACCGGATCGCTGAAGACATAGGGATTATGGGCGAAAGTGCAGTAGAACACCCTTCCGCGACCGTAATTGCGGATCCAAGCCATGGCGTAATCATTGTCGGGACGAAGGATCTGGCCAAAAGAGCGGCCCTGATTCAGGTCGGTCTTGTTGGTGTCCATGCTCAGCAGCACGCGAACCCGGCTTCTGGAGAAAGGCTCGTGAACGCGGAAGAATTCATCGCGATAATCAAAGCCGGAGTGCTGAAAGGCTTGGACAAGGGGATGCGTTGGGTCATCCAGTTTCATGAACACATGCTCCTGGCTTTCCCGGTGGTTGGCGCCGCGTCCGCCCAGCATGATGCCGAATTCCGGCCAATCCTCGATCGCGCCGGGCCATCGAGTGAATGCGACCGAGGTCCCGTGCATCCCCAGCAACCCGCCTCCGCTGTAAACGAACTCGACCAGGTTTTGTCGCAGCTCCGCATTCGTGAAGAGATTACCGACGGTGTTATTTAGAAAAACCGCATCATACTGGCGAAGATTGGGCTGACGAAAGACCTCGGGGTCGCGGCTGACGGTGGCGGCAAAGGCTCCGGTTTGTTCGCCCATCCAGGTGAAGGCCTGGTTCGCGTATGAGATGGAGCCGTGTCCGCCATAGCCGACGTTCAGATCGAAGATTAACAGGCGTCGGGGTTTTAGCGGCCGGGCCAAGGCTTGTGTTGGAATGGCTTTCCGAACGCGCTCGGTTTCGATCGCATCGGCGGGCGGAAAAGGGGGCACCTTGAAAGCATCCTGTGCCCATCCCGGAGCGCCCAACCACGTGAGGATCAAGGGGAGCAAAGTCAGCCGATAAAAGAGGGGCGCTTTTTTGGACCGGATCATTTTGAAAGGCATAAGCGGTTTTGTTGGCTTTAAGACCGAACCAAAGGAATGAGTGATCAGAGGCGCCAGGGGGGGCGCGGCAGGCGCGACAGCAAACGGTTGGCGGTTGAATTTCCGGCAAACTGCTCCAGAACGGGATCCCAGCGGAGGGATTGTCCTGTTTGGAGGGCGATGTAGGCGATGTGTCCCAGGGAGGCTGAGCGGTGGCCAATTTCCTCGTTCGAGCTGGGAGACCGACGGCTGTGAATGCACTCCAGCCAGTTTTCATGGTGGTTGTTGGCCCCGATGTTCACCTCGCGGGTTTTGAGTTTCATCGCCTCGAAAACATCCTCCGGTCCGCCTTCGATCGGTCCACCGGTGGTCATGGACGTCAGCCAGCCGCGTTCTCCAACAAAAATGCCACCGAACAAACCGGCGAGCCGCGCTTTTTCTGGGACGGCATGATAAGGGTCTTTGACCAGGCCCCAGTGATCGACGAAATGCAGCAACGTGCCTGTGGCGTAACGGCAGGTTAGCGTTGGAAACTCGCCAGTGCTGGGATGTATGATTTCCACAGGCCCGCTGTTTTCCATGCCGAGGGCATACTGAATGACATCGACGCTGTGAGAGAGATGCCAGGTGGAGGAGGTTACGCCAAACGCGTCGCAGAACGACCAGGGCACAACGCCGGGCGATGGATTAATGTGGAACAGCGAATTGTAGGGATGAAAAGGACCGGGACCCACCCAGAGATCCCAATCGAGGCCTTCAGGCACGGGTTCGGCCGGGAGCGCAAAATCCAAGGGGACATAGCCTTTAGCGCACACCGCGGGATTCATCACGCTGGAATAGGGTTTAAACCTCTCGCCCCCGATGAATGTGCCCAGGTTGGTCAACATGGTGAACACGGACTTGACCTTTCCCAAACCTCCCTGGCGCACAAACTGGCAGACCTCGCGAATGGTGGGAATCGAGCGGTATTGGGTTCCGGTTTGAAAGACCCGGCCGTAACGACGGACAGCCTCGACGACGCGGCGTCCTTCCTCGACGGTGACCGATACCGGTTTCTCGCAATAAACGTCTTTGCCCGCCCGGGCGGCATCGATGCTTTGGAACGAATGCCAATGGTCGGGCGTGGCGATGAGCACGGCATCGATATCTGATCGGGACAGAATCTCCCGATAATCGTTGCAGGCGACACAGCTCTGGAATTTGTCTTTTCCCCGATTGGCGGCGTAAAACTCATTGGCGATGTCGCGTCCGGTTTCGCGTCGCTGGCGATCGACGTCACATACCGCCAGCACCTGGAACGCGGGATCGCTGATCAACCGGCGCAGGTGGCCTCCCCCCATGGCCCCGCGCCCAATGAGGGCCACGCCCACTCGGGAGCCGGGAAGGCTCTGGCCGTTCGCACCCCACACCGACGCGGGAAGAATCATTGGAGCGGCAGCCAGTCCAGTCCAGGCAGCTCCCTGTCGAAGAAAGGCTCGCCGGCTCAGGGGGTGAGATGATCCCTCGCGAGGAGATGAAGAACGGCTAGACCAAGGCTTAGGATGGGAGACTGGCATATGCCTGATACGCCTAAACCGATCTGTCAGCCGGGTCAAGCCGGAGTTTTGCGATTACGGCTCAATATCTTCGGGGCGAACCTCCAGGCACTCATCCTGATCCTCCCAAACCACAGCCGGGAAAAGCTCAAGCAACCGCGGCATGATCTCAACCGACAGGCGCACGAGCAGTTCCTCCGAGTTTTCCGCAGCCTCATCCAGGGCCTTGTCGTAATCCAAGTCGCTGCGTTGACGGGCCTCATCCCAATGGGCGACGGCATGAACGGGCCCATATTCACCCGCCCAAAGGCGAATATTATTCTGGAGATCGGCCGGGAGATCCTCAAGAGGGACCGCCGTGCCTGAGCAATGCTGACAGATCAGGCCGGACTCGAGGACATCGCGTGTCAGCATGGGGAGCAATGGAGCGCGGCAACAGGGGGCCTCGGTGTAAGCCAGCGGAATGGAGACCAGGCGCTTCAGCCAGATTTGACGTTCCATCGCCCAGTGGGCCGCGAGTCGATAAGAACCCACCAGGGGATGCGAGAGACGCCAGACCCGGCCCTGCAGTTGTCCCAGGGTTTGAGACATCCATCGCGCCAGGGTGAGATCGTCGAAATCCCTGAAAACCAGGCTGTATTCATGCCACAGGCGGTCGAGCGGGGAATCGCCGTATTTTTCCATCGATCAAAGCTTGCGCCCAGGCAATCGGTTTGTCGAGTTATCTGTGCGCGCGCAAATCGTCGCCAGGATCCTCCCAAAAACTGAACCCCGAATGAACGCCAATGGACACGAATGATGGAGGAAGCGCTCGATGGGCTGAAACCCGGATATTCCATCGATTTTCATCCACTCCAGGCCCTCGGACTTATCCCGCACTTATGAGTGTTTTGGCGTCCTACAGGTAGCGTTTGGAGTAGGCGTGGGTCGAGAATCCGTAGTAGGCCTCGGCGCATTCCATGATAGTTTCCGAAAGGGTAGGGTGGGGATGGACTGATTCGGCCAAGTCCTTGGCGGTGGCCCCCATTTCGATCGCCAGCACTCCTTCGCTGATCATATCACCCGCGTGATGACCACAGATGCCGACTCCCAGGATGCGCTCGCTCTCGGGATCCACAATCAGTTTTGTGATGCCATCGGGCCTCTGAAAACAAAGCGCCCGTCCCGATGCGGTCCAAGGGAACCTCGAGACCTTGAAATCCAATCCCTTGGATTTGGCTTCGGACTCGGTGAGCCCGCACCAGGCAATCTCAGGATTCGTGAAGACCACCGCGGGCATGACGATATCTTTGAAGGCGCTGGACTCGCCGGTGATCACTTCAATGGCAATCCGGGCCTCCTTGGCCGCCTTGTGGGCCAGCATGGCGCCGCCGACGATATCCCCGATGGCGTAGATTCGGGGATCGGCGGTGCGTTGTTGCGGATCGACCTTGATGTAGCCCTTGGCATCCAGTTCAACGCGGGTGTTTTCCAGACCCAAGTCCTCCGCCCTGGGCACGCGGCCGATCGAGATTAGAACCTTGTCGTAATGTTCCACGCGGGACTCGCCTTCCACCTCCATGGTGACCTGGATGGTCTTGCCTTTGGTGGCCATGTTTTGGACCTTGGTCTTGGCGCGGAGTTCTTTGAAGTTTTTCCGGGCCTGGCGGAGCACCGGCTGAATGAGATCCTGATCAGCTGCGGCGAGGATGGTGTCGGCGGCTTCGACCAGAACAACCTTGCTGCCGAGGGCGGCATATACGGTCCCCAGTTCCATGCCGATATATCCGCCTCCCACAATCAACAGGTTTTCCGGAACATCCTCGATTTCGAGCGCTTCGTCCGAGGTCATGATTCGAGGGTTGCCCAGATCAAAAACCTTGGGCATGGCGGGTTTGGATCCCACGGCCACGACCGCCTGTTGATAACGGATGAATTTCTGTCCCTCGGGCGTTTCCACTCGCAGTGTTTGTGAATCTTCAAAGTGCCCGCGCCCGAGCCAGACCTCGACCCCGCGCTGCTTGGCGAGGCCGCTGATGCCTTGCCCCAGTTTCTGGAGAATGGAATCTTTCCAGGCGCGCATCTGGTCGATGCTGATCCGAGGAGGATCGAACGAAATTCCTTGATGTGTGGCTTCCTGGGATTCACGGATCAGGCCGGTGGCTTGCAGCAACGCCTTCGACGGAATACAGCCTCGATTGAGACAGACGCCACCCAAGCGGGATTCCTGTTCCACGAGAATAACCTTCTTGCCTTTGTCAGCCGCGTAAAAAGCGGCGGCGTATCCGCCAGGGCCGGCGCCTGCGACAACGATTTCGGTTTCAGTGAACTGCATGTGTCAAGGGGGTAGAAGTTAAGGGAGTTGGATCTGTTGCTCGGAGAAATTTTCAAGAACCTGAACCAGGTCGCTGATGAATCGCGCCGCGCTGCCGCCATCGATGACTCGATGGTCATAGGATAAACAGAGCGGAAGCAGCGTGCGAGGCTCAACCTTCTGATCCCGGATCACCGGCTGCAACGCGCCGCGTCCGAGCCCCAGGATTGCCACCTCGGGCTTGTTAATGATCGGAGTGAAGTGCAGCCCTCCAATGCCGCCCTGGTTCGAAATCGTGAAGGTGCCGCCCTTGAGTTCTTCGGCCGCGATCTTGCGCTCGCGAGCCTTGCCCGCCAGCGCTTGGACGTCCTTGGACAGTTGGACAAAGTCCTTCTTGTCAACATCCCGGATGACGGGGACGATTAATCCGGCCTCTGTATCGACGGCGAGACCGATGTGATAGTATTGTTTGAAGACAAGCTGGTTGGCCGCTTCGTCGAGGCTGCAATTGAATATCGGATGTTTCTGAAGCAGGGAGGCCAGGGCTTTCAGGACAAAGGTCGTGACGGTCAGACGCGCGCCTTGGGCTTCGAGGATCGGGGCGAATTTCTTGCGCAAAGCCAGAATCCCCGTGATATCGGCATTATCAAACTGGGTGACGTGGGGAATGGAATTCCAGTTCTCGGACATTCGCCTGCTGATGGTGCCGCGAAGGGCGGTCACAGGCTGGGGGGTGATCGGGCCCCACTGGGCAAAATCAATCGACTTGGGCGGGGTGGCTTTGGCGGGGGCAGGCGCCGATTTCGCGGGGGTGGCCGCGGCCGCCTGTTTTTGCAGTTTCGCAATATAGGTCCGAAGGTCCTTCATCACAATCCGGCCACCGTATTCGCTGCCTTTGATCCGGGAGAGATCAATCCCCAATTCACGCGCGATCTTGCGAATCGAAGGAGAAGCGGGAGGGGCCAGGAGGGATTGCCGGCCCGGTTCCGCGGCCTCAGCCTCGGGCTCAGTCTCGAGTTCCGCAGCCTCTTGAGGTCCGGGCAGGTCAGCGGTTGCGACAGGCGAGGGCGGGGCCGTTTCTGACAGAGAGCCCCCGGCTTCGGCCGGCGCGGCCGGAGCGGGTTCCGGCGCGGCCCCAGATGGATGATCGGCTGGTTCCACCGCGGCGATCGGTTGGCCAACCGATATCCGGTCGCCTTCTTTGACGTAGACCTTGGTGACTTTGCCCTCGGCCGGCGACGGGATGGGCGCCACGGCCTTTTCATTTTCGAGTTCGAGAATGACCTGGCCTCGGGCGAGTGTATCACCGGGTTTAACCATGACGCTGACGACGGTGCCGGAATCGGCGCCTTCGCCCAGTTTTGGAAGTTTAATATCCATAGGAACACAGGGGGGCTACACGATGACAGGAGATGCTTTTTCCGGATTGATTTTCAGCTGGGAAATGGCCTTTTGAATGACGGGGGTGTCCAGCGAGCCCTTGCGGTTGAGCGCGTAGAGCGTCGCGAGCACCACCGATTCGGCGTCGATTTCAAAGAAACGCCTCAGGTTGGGCCGGGTATCGCTCCGACCGAATCCATCGGTGCCCAGCGTGGTCAGACCGCCAGGCACCCACGGGGCAATCTGGTCCGGCACCAGTTTCATGTAGTCTGACACCGCGACAAACGGTCCGGACTCGGAGGCCAGGACGGTTTCCACATGGGAACGACGGGGCGGTTCGGCGGGATGCAGCATGTTCCAGCGTTGGACTTTGAGGGCGTCGTTGCGCAGGAGTTTGTAGCTCGTGGCGCTCCAGACATCCGCGGAGACGCCGAACTGCTCCGCCAAAATCGTCTGCGCGCGGAGCGCTTCCCTTATGATGGGGCCGCTCCCCAGAATCTGGGCTTTGTGCGCCAAACCATCCGGCCCTTTCCTGAATTTATAAAGGCCCTTCAGAATCCCCTCCTCGACGCCTTCCGGCATCGGGGGCATCAGGTAATTCTCGTTGTACAAGGTCAGGTAATAGAACGTTTCCTCGCCCTCGGCATACATGCGCCGGAGGCCATCGCAGATAATGACCGCAATCTCGTAAGCAAAGGCCGGATCGTAGGTTCTCAGATTCGGAATGGTGGCGGCCAGGAGATGGCTGTGGCCATCCTGGTGTTGAAGGCCTTCGCCGTTCAAGGTGGTTCGGCCGGCGGTGGCCCCCAGGAGAAATCCCTTGGTTTTCATATCGCCGGCCAACCACACCAGGTCCCCAATCCGCTGAAAACCGAACATGGAATAGTAGATGAAAAAAGGAATGAAATGGGCGCGCAAGTTCGAATAGGCCGTGCCCGCCGAGATCAGCGAACACATGGCGCCGGCTTCGGTAATACCTTCCTCGAGAATCTGGCCGTCCTTGGCCTCCCGATAATAGAGCAGCGATTTGATGTCCACCGGCTCGTAAAGCTGGCCCTTGGATGAATAAATGCCAATTTCACGGAACATCGCGTCCATGCCAAAGGTGCGGGCCTCATCCGGGATGATGGGCACCACCCGCTTGCCAATCTCCGGATTCCTCAGCAAATTGCCCAGGAGTCGAACAAAGGCCATGGTCGTGGATACTTCAAAAGAACCTGAGCCCCGCAGGAACTCGCTGAATTGCGCCAACGTCGGTGTCTTGAGCGGTTTGGCTTCCTCCTCGCGTTCGGGCAGAAAACCACCCAGTTGTTGCCGCCGCTCGATCAGATATCGAGCTTCGGGGCTTTCCGCTGCCGGTCGGAAGAACGGGGTGTCGGCGATGACGTCGTCCTCGACAGGGATGTGAAATCGGGTGCGAAACTCGCGTAGTTCTTTTTCGTTCAATTTCTTCTGTTGATGTGTGATATTCCGGCCCTCTCCCGCCTCCCCGAGGCCGTAGCCTTTGATCGTTTTAGCCAGAATTACGGTCGGCGATCCCTGGTGATGGACGGCGGCGTGATAAGCCGCATAGACCTTCAGCGGATCGTGTCCGCCGCGCAGCAGTTTTCGCAGTTGATCGTCCGTGAGAGGGTTGACCATCTCGAGGAGCTCCGGATATTTCCCAAAAAAATGCTTACGGATGTAACTGCCGTGCTCAACGGAATACTTCTGGTAATCCCCATCCACGGCTTCTTCCATCCTCTTGATCAGCAAACCCTGTGTGTCCGCCGACAGCAGAGGATCCCAGTCGGATCCCCAAATCACCTTGATGACGTTCCAGCCGGCTCCTCGGAAGACGGCCTCAAGTTCCTGGATAATCTTGCCATTGCCGCGGACCGGCCCGTCCAGGCGCTGCAAATTGCAGTTTACCACCCAAATGAGGTTATCGAGGCCTTCTCTGGCCGCCAGACTCAACGCCCCCAGGCTTTCCGGCTCGTCGGATTCGCCATCGCCGACAAAGCACCATACCTTGGGTTCTTCTCCCGACAGAAAACTTCGCGCCTTGGCATACCGATTAAAGCGGGCCTGATAGATCGAAAGGATCGGTCCCAGGCCCATCGATACGGTGGGAAATCGCCAAAAATCCGGCATGAGATAGGGATGGGGATACGATGACAATCCTCCGCCTTCGGCCAGTTCCTGTCGGAAATGATGCAGATGTTGCTCGTTCAGGCGCCCTTCAAGATAAGCGCGGGCGTAGATCCCGGGGGAGGCGTGCCCCTGAAAAAAGACCATGTCCGCTCTCTGCTTCTCATGGCCGCCCCGGAAGAAATGGTTGAATCCGACTTCGTAAAGCGTTGCGCTGGACGCATAGCTGGATATGTGCCCCCCCAATCCGGTGTTTCCACGGTTGGCGTTGACCACCATGGCCATCGCGTTCCATCGAATCAGGCTCTTGAGGCGACGTTCCAGCTCGCGATCCCCCGGATACTCGGGCTGGCATTCGACCGGAATCGTGTTGACGTAGGGGGTGTTGACCATCTTGGGAACGCGCAATCCCGCCCCCTGGAGTTGCGTGGTGAGCCGGTTGAAAAAGGATGTGACTTGCTCGGCGTTGTGCGGTTTCAGCACGTGTTCGAGCACGTGCTCCAAGGAACTTAGCCACTTCTGGGAGTCCGAGGGGGCTCTCCCCGGGGTTTTCGACACGGCCGGCTCGGCCGCACTACTCGCGCGCCCTCCCGCCGATGGTCTTCGATTGGTTTTCGGATTCTCGCTCATGTGTCAATCCAGTGCGTCACCGTGGTTCCACCGGTTGTTGTCTCAGTCAAAGGCATTGCATCCAACCGCGCTTTCCGTTTACCGTCTGGTGCGAGGGTTTGTGGAAATCCTTGTCGCAGATGGATTCACTCCCGTGCAACCGCCCCTATGATACTGCAAAATGCCATCAGCACAAATAAAATGCTTGGATCTGAATCCGACTGACGCCGCGCAGTCTCTGGCCCTTGAGGAGGTGATCCAACAGCTGTGCGAAGCCGGCGAGTGTCGCGGGCTGATCTGGTTCTGGGAACCTCGAGATTACGCCATCATCCTGGGATATTCCCGACCCCTGCATTCCGATGTCCTTTTACCCGAATGCCAGCGGTGTTCTGTTCCCGTCTTTCGTCGTTCGAGCGGAGGAGGAACCGTCTTGCAGGGAGCGGGTTGTCTGAATTACAGCCTGGTCCTGAGATCCGAACCCGGGGATCCATGGGATTCCATCACCCGGGCCAATCACACGATCATGAACCGTCATCGTGCCGCCTTGCAGGAGCTTCTCCAACAGCCCATCGAGGTGGCCGGGATCACCGATTTAGTCCTGGATGGCCGGAAATTCAGCGGCAATGCGCAACGCCGCCTCCAACGCAGCCTCCTTTTTCATGGGTCCTTTCTCTTGAATCTTGACTTGTCCATGGTGACCCGCCTGCTCCCCGTTCCCTCAAACCAGCCTGCCTACCGCGGAAACCGGTGCCATGACGAATTTCTCGTTAACCTGGGCGTCTCCCCCACAGCCCTCCGACTCAAGCTCTGTCAATCCTGGAACGTTGGGCCGGGCAGCCTTGACTTGCCATGGGATCACATCCGAGAATTGGCCCGGGAAAAGTACTCGAATCCGGATTGGACCGGACGATTCTAGCGCAGACGGTCGAGTATCGCCGAGGATACACTCTCGCCCACGCGCCTCGCATCTGACCC
>ERZ795054.523-NODE-523-length-47333-cov-6.929164_pt1 | contig 47333 bp, 40 predicted proteins | sample MGYA00375138_ERZ795054 | MGnify/ENA primary metagenome ERZ795054 (study PRJEB30183, sample SAMN05720215) | anaerobic digester metagenome | isolation source: active sludge of municipal wastewater-treating anaerobic digesters | place: USA | collected 2014-12-23 ... | reverse complement strand
ACACATATGTGGGATTATACTGATTATAGTGGAGCAAGTATCGTGGCAATGAATAATCTCGGTAAAAAATTAGGATACACTTTGCTCTATTCAAATGGTGTTAATCTGTTTTTTGTGCGTGATGCTGTATTAAGATCTTTACATGTATCCTTTAAAGACGCAGGGAATCCCCAACTAATTTTTAGAAAATTTGATAATCCTCAACTTGAAAAGGTATTAAAATTTATTAAAAAAGATCCCTACAACAGGCCTTTTGTCTCATCACTTGTATTGCTCAAGGATTGATTTTCGATTTGGTTTATTATTAAATCAGATTAGAAAAATTTATATATTGTTTTCAATTATATGTAATGTAAACTCCCATGATGCAAACCACAATGGATGAATATAAGTATTGTTTGATTTTCATTGTAATACCATATGTTACGCTTTAACCTCATTGATAGTATGTGACCGGTTTTATATGACAATACCTTTCACGTTTAACACAAGGTTTAGAAGTATTAAGAAATGGATGCCACTTCTACTATTTATTGTTGCATGCTGTTACTTGTGTTATCAGCAGGCAAATGGGTTTTGGGAGTTTTTGCGAATCAACTGGATATCATTCAGGTTTCCGTATCCTCTCGATTATGGGGAAGGCCAGTTGCTTGACAAGGTCCTTCTCTTGTCCCGGCTTGAATCGATTTATACCAGCCATCCTGGAATATCTGGTCCTCCCTATGCAATATGCAACTATCCGCCGGTGTATCCGCTGATCCAGGTGCCTTTTGCCTGGCTGTTTGGACCTGCAATGTGGTATGGCCGGGCGATATCAATACTGAGCATTCTCGCGAGTGCGATTTTTATCGGGTTGACCGTGCATGAACTTACGAGGAATAAATTTGCCGGATTGATCGGCGGTCTCACATTGTTATGTTTTCCCTATATAACCGGTTTTTCGATGTTCGTGCGAGTTGATTCACTGGCACTTGGCTTTGCATGTGCGGCTCTATATACAGTTGTTCGCTGGGGGGGAACACTCAGGGGAGTGGTAGCTACGGCCGCCTTGTTGCTCGCGAGCATATATTCAAAGCAGTCATATGGATTTGTAACACCCATGGCAGCGTTTGTCTGGCTGTACCATGAGCATTCGCCCCGCAGGGCCTTTGAGCTAGCAGCACTGGTGGCAATACCTGGATTACTGCTGTTCGGGCTGATCAATGTTGTGACAAATGGGAGTTTTTACTTTAATCTTGTTAGTGCTACGATAAGCGATTTTACACTTTGGAATGTATTGTACTATTTGAAAAATATGCTTCTTGCTATTCATCCACTTTTGTATATTGGGGCATTCTTTTATTGCATTATTGGAATATGGGATAACCATCGACCAATATCCTGGTGGCTTGTGGCACCTTTTTTTATCGGTTCATTGGTTACTGCGATTTTAATTGGCAAGACTGGGGCATCATGGAATTATTTATTCGAACACTCAGTTGCTTTTGCTTTAATTGCAGGATGTCTATTTGATCTTCCCGGAAAACGAAAATGTATAAGTGGTGCTATCGCCTTTCTTCTCGGATTACAGATTCAGATAATGATTTTTTGGACAAAGGATTTTTTTTTAGTTCCAGTCCAGTACAAGCTTGATCATCGAGAAAGTATCGCGCGTATGGCTTGGCTGGTGCATGAAGCAAAAGGGTATGTACTAGCAGACCAGTATTCCGGCCTCATTCCCTTAGATAATCGCATGTTGTATCTGATGCCATGGGAGTTTAAGAATGCGGTTGAATCACACATCTGGAGCGAACAATCTTTTCTTGTTGCGATTGCAAAGCATGAATTTGGACTTTTTCTCATTGAGGATGTACCAGATGGAGGTTTTTATATCAGGTTTTGGACCACTGAGGCCTTGAAGAGCATTAGTGAATATTACTATATCTCCGAAAAAATAGGTAACACTCTTGTATATAGACCAAAGAGTACAACGAGCAGATGAAAGAAGTGGTCATAGACAATATAAAGCCGTTCATTAAGAAGTCATGGCCTGTTGTAATATTTGTCGGGGTGTGCGTATATTTATTATATAATCAGGCGATAGCAGTTTTGGAGTTCCTCAAAATCAATTGGGCTTCATTGAGATTTCCTTATCCCCTTGATTACGGAGAGGGCCAGTTGCTCGACAAGGTGATGTTACTTTCGCGGTTTAAATCGATTTACACCAGCACACCACATACTTGCGGCCCTCCATATGCAATAGCCAACTATCCGCCGGTGTATCCGCTGATCCAGGTGCCGTTTGCCTGGCTGTTCGGCCCTGCAATGTGGTATGGCCGGGCGATATCAATACTGAGTATTCTGGCAAGTTCCGTTTTTATTGGACTTACTATTCATTCCCTGACAGGAAAACGTTTGGCTGGGGTTATCGGTGGGATCACGCTTTTATGTTTTCCATATATCGCAGGATTTTCGATGTTCGCGCGAGTCGATTCACTGGCCCTGTTTCTTTCGTGTGCAGCAATGTACACTGCTGTACAGTGGGGTGGGAGTCGGTATGGAATAATTGCTACAGGATTACTTCTGTTGGGAAGCATATATACGAAACAGTCATATGGATTTGCAATGCCTCTGACCATCTTTATCTGGTTGTATTACGAACGATCTCCCCGCAGGGCGCTTGAACTAGCAGCACTGGTGGGTATACCTGGATTGTTGCTGTTCGTTCTGATCAATTTTACGACAGAGGGCAGCTTTTACTTTAATACAATAACTGCAACCAGGGGCCATTTCAATGCTGCTAAAATGATAAAGTCTTTCGAAGGTATGTTGATAATATATCCCTTGCTGGTTGGCATGGCAGTATTGTATTGCCTGCTTGGATTATTACAAGTTTTTCGGACAAAGTCATGGCGGCTTGTTGCCCCATTTATTATATGTTCTGCTGTAGTCTCAATTTTGATAGGAAATGAAGGATCATCATGGAATTATCTATATGAACATGCAGCGGCATTTTCTCTGCTGGCCGGATGTCTTTTTGGTTTGGCCGGTAATCGTCGGTTGTTAAGCGGTATTGCTGCACTCCTTATTGCAACACAAATTCAGACAATGATACCATGGACGCAAAAATATTTTTTTAGTCCAACCAAATATCGGCTCGAACACGAGGAAGATATATCCCGTATTAATGCTCTTGTACATCAAGCGGAAGGATACGTTCTGGCGGATCAGTATGCAGGTCTCATTCCGCTGGATAATCGTCCACTGTATTTGATGCCATGGGAGTTCAAGAATGTTGTTGAATCGAAAATATGGAGCGAGCAACCGTTTATTGATGCGTTAGCGAGGCATGAATTCGGTTTAATAATCATGGTAGAAACATCAAAAAAAGATTACAATGTCTCATTCTGGCAGCCTTCAGTTATTGAAGCCATAAAGGAACATTACTATCCAGTCGATATAATAGCTGATTGTGTCATTTTTAAACCAAGGGTTGGTAAACAGAAAAATTTAACTGATCAGTTAGCCGGTTCAAGTGTTTATTAATTGACTTTTATCAGCATACTGCTGATCACTTAATTATTATATCAGCCATGAAGCGACATCTTTGTAAATAATGTCCTTTTACTGATTTAAGCATCTGCATAAAAGGGATAAAATAATTAAAAGGAAAGCGTATTTTTCAGGATATGAATATTACAATATTGGTACCTATATACAATGAGGCAGAGAATCTCAGGCAGCTTGTTGAAGAGATATTCTCGGTATGTCAGGGTTGCACCGCAGTGTTTATCGACGATAACTCCTCGGACAATACTGCAAATATTCTCGCTGACCTTTCACGATCTTTTCCAATACGGCATTATGTTAGAAAAAATGAACGAGGTTACGGCTCCGCTTTAAAGCACGGCTTCGAGCTTGTCAAGGATGCAGATATAATAATTACAATGGATGGTGACCGAAGCCACGATCCGAAAACAATACCAGCGATGATCAAGGCCATAAGCGAGGATGGTTATGATATCACGATTGGCTCCAGGTATGTAAAGGGCGGCGTAATTCTTGACTGGCCTCTGTTCAGAAGAATAATAAGCGCTTTGACGAATTTTGCCGTAAGGATTTCCCTGAGTACCGGTATACGTGACAATACCTCCGGGTTTCGCGCTTACTCGGGATATGCTGTCAGGACATTTTTAAGCAATATCCGCTCAAGCGGATATTATGTTCTTGAGGAGATACTGTTCATTTCCACGAACAGGGGTCTTCAAATTTTTGAAGTTCCTATCGTATTCGCCGACAGAAAAGAGGGGATATCGAAAGCGAAAATTTTTAAAGAGGCCATCGGTCTCATAAAGATGGTTGTGCGCCTGAGAATGAATCTGATCGAGAAATTCATCAAGTTTATTATTGTAGGTCTGACCGGTATAATGGTGAATGAGGGCCTGCTGTACTGCATAACAGATTTATATGGGGTGCATTTCCAGATTTCAAGCATTATAGCGATAGAGGCCTCGATAATTTCAAATTTTATTTTAAACGACCTGTGGACCTTCAGGGAGAACAGAGACGGCAACTATTTTTTTCGGTTGTTTAAATTTAATATTGCGCGTTCAATAACCGGCTTCCTGAATTATTTTATTCTTATTTTTCTCGCATGGCTGGGCATGTCATATCTAATCGCTAACCTCATCGGCATTGGGGTCTCCACATTGCTGGGTTTTGGTTTATCAATGGAGTGGGTGTGGAAAATAAGAGAGAAAAGCCTCCAGTAATTATTTTCTTACTTAATCACAGTACAAAATATGCAATACTGATCCCGGTTTTCTTCACATTTGTCGTGCAGGTATCCATCCTGAATGGTGATTTTTTTTCTGACGACTACATGTATTTTTACAGGGCCGCAAACTCAGGTTTCTGGCGGTTTCTATTTGATCCTTTTGCAAATCAGATAATGCCGGTCAGGCACGTCATTCTGTACGTTTTTTTTTGTTTATTTGGCCTGCAGGCATCATACTATTTTATCCTCGCTTTCATTACACATCTTCTTAATGTATTTTTTCTATATGTAGTCATTAAAAGAATCACCGATAACAATTTGCTGGCGGTATTTTTTTCTACACTCTGGGGGATTGCTTTAATAAACAGAGGGACTCTTGAATGGTTTTCTGCTTATGGCCATGTGCTGGCAACCTGTTTTCTATTGCTGATTTTAGTTGATGTTAGTAAACTTGCGAGAGGAACGGAATCTCCTGGTAATTTTATGCTTGTACGCTGGTCTGTGCTGCTGGTTCTATCCGCTTTCAGCTGGGGGGTTGGGATAGGAATTGCAGTCATTTTTTTCATATCAGCATGTTTTTTTCTTTTTCATTTAAAAAAGAGAATTCGAACATCATTAATAATGCTTATTCCTGCATTGCTTGTGATTTTAATTTATGCACTTATTCAAAGAATTATTATATGGCGAAGTGCAGCAGATTCTTTTGTTTTCGAGTTTCCCTATGATAATCCATTATTCTGGATATCTTCAATCAAATTATTTCTTGCAAAACTGAGCTATGCTGTAAGTATGTTGCTCATCGGACCATTCATTATTAATGCCAGCCATGAGTTGATAATATCTTATTGCATCACCGGTCTCTTCGCTTCCGTCATGGTATATGTTTTCATTAAGTCATCTGTTTATCAAAGGAATTTGATCCTGGGTTTAATGGTTCTTTTACTCGTAACATGTGGAATTTTTTCTTTTGCTAAAGCATGGATTTCAGAAGTATTAAAGCTATCTTTCAGAAGCACTGTGGTCTCTCCATGGCATTATTATATGATGACAATTCTGGTTGCTTTGTTGCTCGGGATAGCATGTTCCCTTTTTATAAAAACTGAAAAAATTAAATCAAATATTATTCCAATTTCAATAATGACATTGCTTTTAATTGTTATATTCATAGCATCTTTCGTTCCTGCGCACTATTTTTATAACAAGCATGGAGTCAACTGCAAAAATGAATATTATGCAATTGTAGAAGAACTAAAAGCCGGGACGACTAATTTAAAACAGAATGAAAGTATATATTTTCGAAATAAAATGACAAAAAGCATCAGGGTTCCGTTCCAGACGGATAAAAATTTTGATTTTCCCGGATTGGCGGCAATTTACATGATAGCCCGGTTTGAAGGAAAATTCGACTGTCGGAATGTATACTTCATTGAGGAAAACCGGGCCCTTGCCAAAAATTTGCTCGCGGATAAAGATTCAGCAATTTCAAAAATTATACTGCCTGTGAAATCTGATGTGTCATATCAAGTGATCGATATTTCATATTGACTGATTCAGATGAAAATGCTGATTGACATAACTTGTATGATGTATTGATAGATATCCTTACATAATGAACAAAAAGATGGTAAAGAAAACAGGGACGAACTGTATTGTATGCGGTACCCCGGGTCGTGTTGAATTCACAGGATTGAATGATGTACTGTTTAACGTCCCGGGAAAGTGGGATCTCGCCATGTGCCCGGAATGCAGGCTGTTCTGGATCCATCCAACTCCTACGGGAAAAGAAATTGCTGCTTTTTATAATTCTTATCATACACATGATGAATTCGATGAGAATGAGTGGATTGTCCGTGTCATTTGCCGGGGCATACCCGTTGTTTCAATGGGATACGTCAATATCATGATAACGCGTTCAGAGCGTTTCTGGGGATTCATCTTCTCGCTTTTTGGGCCGATGCGCGAGGCAGGCAAAGGCGCGATACTATGGCTTCATGCCAGGGAACGTGGAAAGCTTCTCGATGTGGGATGCGGATCTGGAATTTTTTTGAGGCGCCTCGGCTTCCTCGGATGGGATACGTACGGTATCGAGTTTGATTCATCCGCGGCAATTCATGCTTCGAAAAACATGCAGCCGGGAAGGGTTTTTATCGGTAAAATAGAAGATTATAATGAGAATACCCGTTCTTTTGATGTTATAACGATGATTCATGTAATTGAACACCTGGCTGAACCGGTTGCTGCTCTGGAAAAATGTTACGAATTGCTGAGACCCGGTGGAAAGCTTATCGTTTCAACGCCCAACAGCAGAAGCCTGGGCGCGCGGGTATTTGGAAAGTTCTGGCGCGGCTGGGAGCCGCCGCGGCATCTATATGTATATAATCCGGAAAATCTTTCAAAACTCGTATCTTCCGCCGGTTTTCTGATTCAGGAAGTGTTTACGCCCGCCAATGCCTCGGTCATAGTCTGGAATGAGAGCTTCAGGGTGCTGTGGATGAACAAGGGGATTTATGAACCTGGATTCTTGAGAAAAGCCTTCAAAGGAATTTCTAGTCTTTCTATGTGGCTGTTTGAATATCTTGTAACACGATTCGGGTCAGGATGCGGGGAGGTAATCCACCTTGTGGCAGTAAAATCGCCGATTGAGAAGCGTTGATTTTATGCCATTTTTTTCCTGAATAACAATACTCCAGCATGACAAGAATGATCAGCAAATTATTTATCGCATCACGACGCCTGCATGAAAGAGATCAGAAGTATGTAAAGAATGTGGCGTTGTCACTTGTTCTGCAGGGTTTTTCTTTCTGCGGGACGATTTTCATTACCCCACTGGCTCTTGGTTTTCTGGACCAGGAAAGATTCGGTATATGGCTCGTGGTCAGTTCCTGCTTCAATTGGATCAGTGTTTTCAATATCGGGCTTGGATGCGGTCTGAGAAATAAACTGGCGGAATCTATTGCTCACGGAGACAATCATTCATCACGAAAGATTGTAAGCACCACTTACTTTTTTGTGGGTATAATCGCGATAGGATGTCTAATTACTTTTTTGATCTTATATCCTTTTGTCGGGTGGAGCAATTTGATGAATGTCGATATATCGATGCAGAGCGAGATCAAATATTCGGTGCTTGTCTGCGCTATGGCTTTTATACTGCGGCTTTTATTGTCAATCATGATGAATATTCTTGAAGCCGACCAGAATGTCGGGCTTATAAAAATATTTCCTTTTCTGTCAAACATTGCGGTCATTGTATCGTTGATCATCGCGCGGGTCTTTTTTCAATCATCGTTGTTGGTTCTTTGTATTGTGATCTTGATTCCTGAAATCATCGTCTATATCACATTGAACCTTGTTTTTTTCAGAAAAAGGTATCAAGCTATTTCGCCGAAGCTCTCGGAAATCGATCTCCCATTAGGCAAGGTTTTAATCGGAATGGGATTTAAATTTTTCATAATTCAGATTACGATGATTATCATTTATTCGACTGATAATATAATCATTTCACAACTTTTCAATCCGGCGCTGGTAACCCCTTACAATATTTCTTTTCAATACATGGGTTTTGCCGCATCATTTTTTTTCTTGCTGCTCAGCCCATCTCTTGCCGCTTTTTCCGAAGCGAATATTAAAAATGATGATAAGTGGATTATTTATACCATTAAAAGATTGATTTTTATATGGCTATTTTTTTGTCTTGGACTGCTTATATTGGTTTTATTCTCTCCATTTGCCTATCATGTATGGATTGGAGACAGAGTGATTATTCCTATGACGCTTACGGTACTTATGGCGATTCATGCAGCTGTACAGAGTTGGAATAATATTTTTGGCAGTTATGTCTCTGGCACCGGGAAGCTTAATGTAAGCATAATAATCGGTATAATTATAAGCACACTTAATATTCCGTTATCGATTTTTCTCGCCCGTGATGCCGGTTTTGGTTTAAACGGAGTAATATTGGGATCGATTCTATGCATCAGCATCATATCAGTTGTCATTCCGATTCAATCGTATCTGATAATAACACGAAAAGCCAGATGGATATGGAATATGTGAATACAGCGCTATCCCTCTCAATGGGAAAGGGTATAGCGAGTTACAAGCGGTACAAATAGAAGAAATGTTTGAACCGATATCTTTCTTTTAGTGCTCAAGCGAGACCAGGTGGCGCTAATGCTGTCAATTATATGCGTCTTTAATGATGAAAGAATCCTGAACGAGGCTCTGCTTCGCAGCCTGAAAGGCCAGTCGGTTCCTTATGACCTCGTCCTGCTGGACAATCGCACAAAAAGATTTGGTTCTGCCGCTGAAGCATTGAATTACGGCGCAACCATTGCGAAAGGAGAGTATTTTATCTTTCTTCACCAGGATATGTTTCTGTGCTACAATGAATGGCTCTCTGACGCAGAAAAAATGCTTTTAAGGATTCCTGATCTGGGCATAGGAGGCGTAGCGGGCGTTTATGAAAGGGGAAAATACTGGCAGGAAAGAGTCAAGTACGCATTCATGCACAGGACTGATCCAGCATGGAAAAATGTCGGGCCTGTAACCGAACCGGCTGAAGTTCAGACACTCGACGAGTGTCTTCTGATCATCCCCAGAAGTGTATTTAATGAATTGAAGTTTGACGGAATTACGTTCGATGGTTGGGACTGCTATGCTGCCGATTATTGCTTGTCTGTAAAGCGGCATGGATACCGAGCCTATGTCTTGCCCCTGCCGTGTGTTCATAGCTCAGTAAGGGCTTACTATCACATATGGGAATTCAAAAATTTGCACAAATACAAAAAGCGACTGTTTTTAAAGCATAAAACCAAGTATCCGAAAATATATACTCTGATGGGTACGATTTCCAGGTTGCATTTGAAAATATATTCGCTGGTGATATTCTTCGGACCGGTCATATCGAGCATAAACATCCTTTCGTATGAAAATATTTGGAGAAGAATTATTTCAGATTGCGATTCAATACTGGATGTCGGCTGCGGGATAAGCTCCCCCGTTCAATTCTGTAATATTTCATATTCAAAAGGGATTGATATTGCAGCTGAATCCTGTGATGAGTGCCGGCGATTGGGTTTGCATGACGATGTTGTGCATGCCGATGCGCGCATGATGCCGGATTCATATCGCGGGCATGATGCGGTCATCGGAGTTGAAATTCTTGAATACCTCGAGAAGGAAGAAGGGATTGATTTAATACGAAAAATGGAATCGTGGGCTCAAAAAAAAGTTGTGATAGTGTCAGTCAATGGAAGTATTGCAGGTAATTCAAATCCAATAGGGGATTCCGCAATTCAAAAGTCAATATGGAAAGCTGATGATTTCAGGCGTCTTGGTTATTCATTGAAGGGCATAAGGGGTTGGAAACGTTTGAGAGATGAATCAGGTGTAATCAGCACTCAACCGACATGGCTCTGGAATATTGTATCGCTCATTACAGAGTACATCGTATTTTTTATTCCGGAGCATGCATATCAGATTCTGGCTGTAAAAAATAAAAGATGATCATTCTATGCAACAGTAAATTTCAGGATAAGGAAAAAATATTATACAAAGGATGCCAATGATGAACGAACATTATCTGGAAACAATGAAAGTAATTGATGGAATTGATATGGGATCCAAGGGGGTGAAAAGAAAATGCGCTCTTTTTGTCATGGTTCAGAACGAGAATGTTTTTTTGCCGATCTGGTTGAAATATTACACAAAGTTCTTTCATGCGGATGATCTTTTTGTTCTGGATCATAGATCTGAAGATGGGAGTGTCGACCGCTGCGCTGCGAAATATTCTTTCAGAAGAATAAGGCTTGAATATCCTTTCAGTTTTGATCATCTCTGGTTTCGCTTTGTAGCAAACGCAATGCAGGAAAAGCTGCTCAAGTATTACGAATATGTGATCTTCACTGATGTTGACGAGATTATTATGCCTGATCCCGATTATTATAGCGGACTTGACGAGTATATAATGAAACTCAAAAAGAAATACGTCCGCTGTACTGGATATGAGTTGATTAATATGAAAGAGAAAGAAAAACCGTATGAATCAGAAAAATCAGTTTTATCCCAGCGAGATTACTGGTACAGAACACCCTTTTATGACAAAACTCTCATCAGTAGTCAAATGCTCAGCTGGACCATCGGTTTTCACAGAGTAAAACAGATAATAAAGAATCATGACAAAAAATTGCTTTTGGTGCATCTGCACAAACTTGACTATGACCTATGCTGGAACAAATCGCTTGAACGATCGAAACTGGAATGGAGTCAGGAAGAGTTGAATGCAAACAGAGGTTGGCAGAACAGAATTACTGATCCAGAAAAATTCAATGAATATTTCTATCATTGGCCCAAGTATGTATCTTTATTAAGAAAAATAAAGATTGTCAAAATACCCGAAAAAATAAAAAAAACCGACATTTTTTAAACAGTGTTTTATTCCCAATTGTACTGGCAGTCAGGCAAATTTTTATTATTCGGGCTGTCGAGAGAATTGGGAAATTTTGGAGTCGGGGCATTAGGGTCAATTACTCCAATCTTCTTGTTGACGAACAAAACTTCATAAACTTCGGAAGGCATAGGATATGCATGGCGAGTGCAGCCGTTGTTGTTGAAATGTACATGGGCGATGTAGAATGTTTCTTTGAGCTTTCTGATCGTACGTATATGCTTTTCGCTGTTCGCCCAGTGGAATTCGATCACAAATTGGCTGATGTTATTAAGAATTTCGTTTGATGTGGCAAGTATTGAATCCCATTCAGCGCCTTCAATATCCATTTTTACGACAAGTTGCTTGTTTTGGTCATTGTTTTTATTTATCTGCGTGGTCAGAGTATTAAAAATTCTCCCTTCGATGATTTCATCCGTGCCGCCGATGCATTCTTCGTTGAAGTGGAGTTCGGCGTTTTTACAGACAGTACGTGTGAGATTGAAACAGTCATACTGATGTAGCGGAATACTGCGAAAGGTCGCTACATCGCAACCCCATTCATCTCTCCCGTCTATTCCGTAGGAGTATGCTGATTTTGAGTCTGACATTAAATTTGCACACATGAGATAGCCTCCATCATCGGGGGCACCGTAGCGCTTGAGCGTGCAATTGTCGAGAGTTACGGGACGTAATTCGGATAGCAATCTTTCTCTGATGTCGTGAACATTGCGGAATTTATTATAGTAATATACGATAGTTTCATTTGTACGGTTCAGGTAAACGAAAGCGACGAATAGAATGATACAGAACCCGAGGAATATCACTATTTTTTTCATTTTTCCCTCTAAATATGATTTTGCTTTTTGTACTTAAGTATTCGACAGTTAGATTAAATTTATTTGACAGAAAGTGTTTTTGAATAATTATTTAAGGTTATATTTTGTCAATTTTAATATTATTCTTCACCAGGTATCTGTGAATTTTAAGATTTTTTTCTCTCCACTTATTCAATTTCACTTCGAATTTTTTTAGATCGGGAACAGCTCCTTTGAATGCGACACCTAAAATTGATATAGGGAAGTTGTCTTCACCGGTACAGGTGACAATTGATTTGTCAAATATGCTCAACAGCGAACTTAATCCCTGGGGGGTGAAACGCCAGTAATCATATGGATACTCGTGTATCGGGAAATTCATAACCGAAGAGATCACGATTATTCCCCCAGGGCGGAGTATACGATGCATCTCTTCAACGGCCTTTCTTGGGTATTCAACGTGTTCTAACGTGTCAAATGATAAAACTGATCCAGCAATATTTGAAGGCAAGTCGATGTTATGAAGATTTAGCACGAGATCGACGCCATTCCCCTCTCTCATATCGCATCCATAATACTTCTTCTTTGGAAAAAAGGGACGCAGGTTTGCTTCTTTTTCCTGACCGGGAACGAGGAAAGATCCGAATTCGTAAATAGGATCCGAGATAGGAAGGCTTTTTGTGATGATTTTTAAGAATTCTCTTGTTGTCAATAGCATTGTTGTATAATTTCAGGATTCACAAATACTTATGATACATCATGAGTATAGACAGAATCATTTTTTTCAAGCAATATAAATTATAAAATATTAGATAATAGATTATTGGCCAGTTTGTAATATGCGTCATAATGATGCAGATAATTTGAGATTGACATTAACATGTGTTCAACGATAATGTGGGTTCTATTTTATTGGCATTAAATAAATAGTATAATTAATAATCTAAATCCGAAGAGGTTTCCATGTTAAGGAAAAGTATAATATTTTTTTCCGCAACGGTTATTATATCATTGTTTTATTGTAATGAATCAACAGAAGAGAAAATAGATAATAGCGGGGAACAGAATAAGAAAATTCATGAAATCGAATATGTAAAAAAATTTTCATCCATTTTTGCTTTTAAAAAAAATGGATATAAATGGGTTATGTCAATCCATGACACTGCTGTACTTCCTGAGATGTATCAAAAAGGCAATTTTCAGGGAGATAATATTAATGCGTTTTTCACTCTAGCAAAAAAGTATCACAATATTGAAAAGGGAATCTTTTTGGATGTTGGAGCTCACGTTGGCACCACCAGTATACCTGTGGCATCAAGAAAAGAAATTGATAAGGTTATTGCATTTGAACCTTCCAGAGAAAATTATTCTCTTCTAAAAAGTAATATTGCTTTAAATTATCTGGATGAAAAAATTATTCCAGTAAAGGCAGCAATATCAAACAAATATGGAACCGCAATTCTAGAATTGTCTGAAGATAACACAGGGGACCATAGGGTTAGAAGCAACAATATTTTTAAAATAAGAAATCTATTCAATGAGGATGAGCGTGAGACAGAACAAGTCAGGATGATAACCCTTGATGGTTATATTATTGATAATAATATTAATCCAAAAGATATTAGGTTTTTATGGGTGGATACACAGGGATACGAGTACTTTATTTTAGATGGTGCAAAAAGTTTAATCAGGAAGGATGTGGCCATCATTGTTGAATTCTGGCCTTACGGGTTATTAAGAACAAATTCTCTTGAAAAATTTGTTAATCTATTAAAAGCAAATTATACACATTATATTGATATGAATGAATATAGACAAAAACATAATAAAAAAATTCATGAAATAGAAGATGTTGATAAAATTGTTAAATGGCTTAAAAATACTTCATACTTTACCGACTTATTTTTAATTAATAATAAATAAGCTGTCATCTAACCGGCGTCTGCATTATTGTTTTATTGCAATAATAATAATCTTTTTTCTCGATTCTTATTATTCATGATGTAAAAATTGATTTCGTTGGAACCTTCGCAAAAAAACACATCATTGATCATAAAAGTGAAGTTCCCTTGTTTTGTAGTCGATGTAGTCGCGCCGATTATGCCGTTAATTGCAACCGCGAGTTCAATGTTCCGGATATTATTTGTTTTACTTTCAATCTTGCCTGCAATGAATGACGGCCTAAAAGGTGATTTCAGCTCAACTTTATTATAGTTGAGAGTGTTTTTAAGAATTAAAGAATATTCATTTGATTGGCCTTCAACAATGCCATTAATGTTCTTATTGATAATTGTCTTGCTTGCTACCATCCGGAAAAAGCCGTCGTAACCGCTGTCAAAATATGATCTAAACTTGGGAACAAATTCGATTTTTTTCCTGTTGAAATCCGTTGCTTTGATATTCAGACAATCTTTTTTATTCTGGAGACGCAAGATTTTTTTTGAACGATATCCAGCATCAAAAAAAGAACGGCCTTCAATGGTTGAAGGGGGATCTATGCCTATCGCGTCAAGTATACTCGGTAATATATCGACCGATTCGACATTTGCATTGATAACCGTACCATTGTTCTGATGTGGAAGTTTAATAAAAAGAGGAACTGACATTACTTCCGCATAGTTGTCATTTTCAAGATATCTGGTATTCTTCCCGGATGAAAATGATGTGCCATGATCAGATGTGATAATTATGATGCTGTTTGAAAAGAGATTCTGATGTTTTATTCTTTCAATGATTTTACCGAGAATGGTGTCTGCATATTGAAGTTGCAACAGATATCGCTGGAGCTGGGAAATATTTTCCATCGGCTCCGGATTCTTTGTAAGAATGATTTCTTGTTCTCCCAATCCTAAATCATATCGTTTCCCCGATGGCAGATAGACTAACGGCTTGTGGGGTATCAGAAGATGAAGAAAATGCAGGACGGGTTTTTCCTCTTTTTTTAAGGACTCAATGAAATCGTGTAAAATGATTTCACGATTAAAAATGCTTTTTACTATCTGAGAAAATTTTTCCATTTTTTTTGATGGTGAATTATTTGGCTTCTTCTTATTGGGATTTTTTCTAAAATTATTCCAATTATCGGTGATTGATGGCAAATTGTCCGAAAGGTTTTCAGGAGTAATTGTGTGTAGGTAAATTATTAAGATATCGTATACAAGAGTAGTGATGTCGAGCTTTCTATTCGATATTGGGCTGAGAGACGAGCATACTTCGGTTACATTTAATCTGTGGGTACCATTGAATAATGAAAAAAGATTTACTGGATAATTTTTTAAATCCGGGTATTTGTCTTTTTCATAATATCGGCCTGATAATATTGGGGGAACTACCTGGTGGGTTTGGTTTGCCACCGAACTGGCATTTTTCATCCAGTATGATGTTTTTGACAGTTCATGGAAATGAGGAAATTTTTCTTTATCGATATTGTTCCTTTCGTCAACCATGTAAGACAGAGAAATCTCGTCAAACAGGATGAATATAATATCCGGATAAGAGGTACTTGAGATAATATCATTGTGTTTTATCTTCAGTTGTGGAGATGAATTTTGTGGCATGATGATTTTATTTACCGGGGAGAAAAAAAGAAAAAATATCGGGAAAATGATTATTGAAGGAGATAGCCATATCAGGAATTTTCTAAGAAAAGAGTTTTTGTTATAAAGAAGAAATGCAGGAAAAAGACTGATGATGCATGATAAAGCGATCTCCAGATATCCTGATCGGGAAAATTTATTTATAATGGGCAGAATAATGAGAACAAAAAGAGAAAAACACATCACTGTGAAAAATGCGGAGCCCGCTTTTTTATTAATGCGGTAGGCAAATATAATCAATAAGGACGGAGCTAATGGTATAACAATACTAAGCGCTATAACAAGAATGATTATTTGATGAGTCAAAAAGCCGTTTGCGATAAAATACACTTCGTTTTTTGACAGAAGATCAAATAAAGGTTGAGCTATGGAAAATCCGGTTAGAGTGAAGATAATCAAAATGAAGGCAATATAATCGGTTTCAAGTATTTTTTTTGCTTTTTGTATCATTATCAGTACTTAACAATATTTCGTTTCTCGTAAAAGCATTCAACCGCAAAGGATGAAGTATTATTGATAATCAGGATTATGATGTCATAGAATAATTGCAATAATATCATTTAATCAAGTCATCATGTTTTAAGATATGACCGATGTCATCAAATAAGTGAGTCTATTGACACACAACTCATCATGTTTTTCTCCGCTATAATCATCATGCAATTGCAGTCCGTCTTTCAACTCATTAAGCGCCCTCTGGTCAATCTCTTCGATTTTACTGATAATCTTGAAACGTGATCTTTGTATTAGAGCCTTATATTCGTTTTTTCTAAGCCGGTTATGATAAGTATATCTGTTGCAGATTCTCGCCCATTCTTTATCGCTATGACACAAAAAATATATTGATGATAGATTGCTGTCGTCATAGCTGAAATGATCTGCCAGGTCAATTGAATGCAGAAAATACCCGCCCGGCCCGACAATACGACGGGACTCTTTAAAAATGAGTTCCAAGTCGTCAGGGGAGATGTGTTCCAGCGTGTCCATGGAAAAGTACAGGTCAAATGAATTTTCATTAAAACAGGTGTCCCGGGCATCTACAGGGGAAAGCAGAGTGATGGCCAAAGCCTTAAGGATCTTGTCAGGTTTATGCCGATATTTTTTTAATGATGCAATTTTGTTTTGATCCATGCGGATGGGAAACGAGTTTTCATTATTTTGAATTGTATTTATAATAGCGGCTGTTGCTTTTTTAAGGAGGGAAGGGATATAGTAATGATTAAGGTCAATTGAAGTGACACTTTGCGCACCGTAAAGAGAAAGGAGAACAGGGGCCAGGGGGACCCAGCCCGTCCCGAGTTCAATGATCGTTAAGCCTTTAATATCAATGCCTTTATTAGAGGCGAAAAGGATGATGTCGTTTATTTCATGAATTTTATTCCTGACAAAATCTTCGTTATTAAACTGTCCGAAATATTTCTGCATGAGTTGGTAAAGATTTTCGCCTGCCGGGATTTTTGACAGCAGTGACAGTATACCGTTTCTTATGCGCCAGCGTTCCATTTTTGGCATACCTGATTATTATCACCGTAAAATCAAATCCTGAGCGATACTCTTAATCCCATAGGAGAATCTGAAGTAATCTCCGCCTGCAATCCCAGGAAGAATCTGAAACGGCCTGAAAAATCTGTTTGGTGAAAGATTCACTCTCATGCGGGCGTGATTGTACCGTTTGCTCGTATTATTCATTGCATAATCCGTAATAGTAAAACCATATTCATTCCGGAGAAGATAAAGACGTTTTTCAAGATTTTCATACAGAGCGACAAGATTGGGAAATGTTTCATCTCTCGCCTGTTTGCGCGCAATCATAAACTGCTCAGTCAGGGAAAGCTTGTGTATGCCCACAGTCTGGTTTACGCCATGGACTCTGTATTTCACGAGGATCCTGTCGATTATCCGCACTTGTGAAACCGCTGCAATAACAAGAGCCACCCATACGTCATGAACGCTGAAAATATCGGGTATGGGCAGAATGGCTTTTAACAGTTCGGATTTAAAAGCCATGGTCATCCCTGCGGCAACCGAATGCCGAAGATAGACATCGAATGCTTTAGAATTCCTTACTTTTTCTTGTTCTCTTTCGCTGAACCAGAATGATTTCCATAATGAGTTCCCGGTTGATACGAGATCTTCGGTAACAACATCGGCATTACAGTGAACGAGTCCGGTGTCAGGATTTCTTTCAAGGACATCAGCAAGGACTGCAATCTTTTCGGGAAGCCAGACATCATCCTGGTCAGATAGAAAGATGATATCCCCGGTGCATGGCCTGATCGCGTTTTCAAAATTTTTTGTGATTCCAAGACGTTTTTCATTCTGGATTATTTTTACCGGAAACGGAGATATCCGACTGAATTCATTGATGATTGCAATTGTTCTATCTATTGACGAATCGTCCGAGATGACCAGTTCATCAGGAAGCCGTGTCTGAGAGCAGAAACTGTCAAGCTGTTCCCGGATAAAATTTTCTCCATTGTATGATGCAAGTGCTATTGATATCTTCATGGAATACCGAATTTTATTCTATTCCTGTAGCGATGCCGTTCCGGATTTTTTGTTCCTGTACCTTGATTCAAAGAGGAATAGAATTAGCCGTTTCGGAAGGCACAACAGAACAATCTCAGCGCATAATATAAAGCATGAGAAGAACGTAGCGTGGGACATATTCATGAGTTTGAGCCTTATCGTGTTTCGCAAAGACTCCTTGCAGTGGGTATTCTTTACCGATGATGAAGAGAAACGATAATTGAAAAGATATTTTTTCAGGTTAGAAAATTCTCCATAACCTGAAAGCCTGAACCACAAATCGTAATCTTCGACCCATCGAAGTCTCGTTGAGTAAAACAAATTGTTTTCGATGAGTGTTTCTCTTCTCAACATTACTGTCGGGTGGGCAAAGCAGCTTGCACGATGGATATTTCTTTTTATGTTTTCATCGGTGTAATAATATTCCCTGGAGCCGATGCGATCGCCTTTTTCATCGATTATTATGATGTCAGTACCGCAGGCCACGCATGACGGATTTCTTTTCATGTGCTCGACCTGCAGTTCCAGCCGCTCGGGCAACGAGACATCATCCGCATCCATCCGCGCGATAAACTCGCCCTTTGCCATTCTGATGCCGGTGTTCAGGGATTCCGCCACGCCCCGGTTGGTTTCGTTTTTATGATATATGATTCTGGAGTCCTTTGCGGATAATTGTGTAATTATGCGGGCCGATGAGTCAGTCGAGCAGTCATCGACGATAATCAATTCAAAGGATCGAAATGTCTGGCCCAGCATGCTGTTGATTGCCTGATGTAAGAACGCCTCCGCATTGTAGCAGGGCATGATTATCGAAACAACAGGGTCAGGAATGATTGGTTGTTTTGCCATTTTTATATTAAGAAGCAGCCGTTAAAAAGAAAAAGTAATTGATAGAAATCAAGAAAAAGAATAATCAGGTACAGGATAAATCAAATAGTATTTAAGATCGTAATCGTCAATTATAATATGAAAAAACTCGCGATTATTCCTGCTTACAATGAGGAAAAAGTAATTAATTCCGTAATAAATGAAATTTTTACGTTTGATGAATCCATAGACATTTTAATCGTAAATGACGCTTCAACCGACAGAACCGGCGAGGCCGCTGCTGAATCAGGCCATGCTACGGTGATCAATTTGCCCTGTAACCTCGGTATCGGGGGCGCGGTCCAGACAGGTTTCAAATACGCCGCAAAATACGGCTATGATATCGCGTTCCAGTACGACGGCGACGGCCAGCATGTCGCCGAGGAGATAACGAAACTGATGCTGCCGCTCGAACGCCATGAGGCAGAGGTGGTGATCGGATCGCGTTTCTGCCAGAAACATAACGGCTATCGTTCGACCCTGGCCCGCAGGATCGGGATCAAGATTTTCAAGATAGTCAATTCCCTTCTGGTAAGGCAGTGGATCTGCGACAACACATCGGGCTTCAGGGCGTACAATAAAAGGGCCATCCATTTTCTTGCAAAAAATTATCCCGGCGATTACCCTGAGCCCGAAGCGATAATTCTGCTGGGCAGGAATGGTTTCCGGATGGTTGAAGTGTTCACCCGGATGAGGGAGAGGACCGAAGGGGATTCGTCGATAACCGCTTTCAGAGCCATGTACTATATGGTCAAGGTTCTGCTGGCGATTTTCATGTGCGCGCTGAGACCGAGACTGGAGGAGGAATGACTGCATGACCGGGTTTACCGTCAATAGTGATCGGGTTCAATGGATCGGAATCCTTTTCAGCATTGCTTATATCGCCGTTCTTCTGGTGCTGATTCATAGAAAAAAAATCAAGGAAGAGTACTCTCTGCTATGGCTTTTTTCCGGAGTGGTTTTCCTGATCATTTCGATCTGGTCACAAGTCCTGTTTTTTTTCTCTTTTCTCATCGGTATCGCATATCCACCTGCGGCGCTTTTCCTGATCATGATCCTTGCCGTAATTTCAATACTGATCCATTATTCGATGGTTATATCGAAAATGTCGGACCAGATAAAAATCCTGGTACAGGAACAGGGTCTGCTCCGGATGGAGCTCGACAGACTGCGCATGGGCTCTGATTACTCAGAAAAGACCGGCAAATCATTAAAAGAAAAAAAACGGCCCGCTGCTGGATGAATAGACTTACTTCTTCAATTAAAATCAGGGCCATTACAACCATATTATTTATATCCGTATGGTATTTATTCCTGACCGGGAATACGGATGCGTTGAAACTCATCCCCGTCCTCGTGTGCTTTTTAATTCCGGGTTTTGTCATTCTTGATAAGCTGAACGGCAAAAATATGCCGATGTCGTTTGAAAACCTTGCATTTGGTTTCGGGCTTTCTTTCGGTTTGCTGACGGCGATTGGAGCGCCCTTCCTGATAATTCATGGCAGATTCGATTATTTTTTCTACATTGCGACGGCCGTTTTTGCCATCGTTATCGGTTATGCGGCCCGCGACTTTTACAGAAGGAAATCAAGCGATTCTGTTGAAGAGTATGAAAAAATAATTGAGAACGAGACGCTTGAACCGGCGGAATGTTCAAACGGCGATAACCGGGGAATGGCATCGGTTGTTTTTTTCTTGGTAATTGCGCTTGATCTCTTCATCGCAGCCGTGTTTTTCAGAGGGGGGGCGTTTACCGCAACTGAAGGCATAATACTCACAGTTGCGGTGGCGCTGAACACGTTCCTCGCCGCCTGGTATTTCTTAACCGATAAAAATAATTCCCATGGCGTGAGTCATGAAACCCATCAAGAAGGAATCCGCGCGTTTCTCTGGCTGCTGATTATTGCGGGAATAACCTGGTATTCTTATTGCGCTCTCTGCAATCCGTATCTCGACGCTGACGACTGCACATATATAAGCACAGCCCTGAAGCTGAAATCATCGTCTCAGATGAACCTTTTTGAACCGTCACTCGGGCTCGCCCTGCATCAGCTCCCGGTTTTTTTTCTGGTCATGTGGGAAGTTTTCGCCGCTTTCATAAGCAGGCTGACATCGATACCGCCTGTTGAATTGATGCAGTATCTTTTCTATCCTTTTCTGTATCTGCTGAGCTTCTCCGCTCTGTACTATTTTTTTCTGAAGATATTCAAGAATAAAACGAATGCATTGCTGGCATTAATTCTGTTTATGCTGATTGCTCTGAAATCGAATGATTATCATAAATCTTTATCAAATTTTTTTACCATGAGGCTTCATCAGCCGAAATCGATTGTAAACTTCATATTTGTCCCTCTTGCGCTCGGATCGTTTCTTGAGTATGTCAGAGAAAAAAGGAACAAGAACCTCGCCCTTTTTTTGATTTTGTCATTCGCTACTGTATGCATCCACCCGTTCGGGTTGTTCCAGGTCTGCATACCGTGTGCGTTCATTTTTATCGGCGGGATGGGCCGGATATCGGTATCGAAAACGGTAAAGCTGCTGGTTCTGGTCCTGATCGTTTTTATATTGATGATAATTGCTGTTTACTTTGTTTTCCCCGAAGTCATGGATTTTTTAAAATTCAACAATCCCGGCAGGGGTTTTAAACGAAGGTTTGAATTCTTTTATTTGAGCCCGGTGAAAATTTTCGTTTTGTCTGCAATCCCCCTTGCTGCGGTTCTTGTCAGGGATAAGATGATCCGGTGGTATTTCATCGGGCCGGCAATTTTAATTGCAACGCTGTTCTTTTTCAAGACCACGTATCTTGTTATGGCTAAAATATCCGGGGCCGTGACCTGGCGTTTTATTGAATTCATCATCCCCTTTCATCTGATAATGATATGGCTGCTGATTGAATTCAGAAACCGCCTGAATGGTCTGCTGGCACAAAAGCGCTTCAGACACGCCGGCTCAGCGATGAATGGATTTATTTCTGTCATTGCCGTTGCATGTGTCCTCGGATTTTTTTTATTGGCCAACTCCTCGAAAGCCTACCCTGAAAGCATTGTCAGGATATCGAATTATTCACGAATCCCGCTGCCTGAAAGAGAGGTGATCGAGTTCATCCAGAAATACAGGAATGAGAGGGATCTCGACAAAGTCAGTGCTATGCTGCCTGATCCAGTATCGTGGATGGCTCCAATGATCATTGATGGCTTGGTAACCCCGGTTTCACGATCTATGATTGTTATTGGCACCTATACATACAACAAGCAGTGGTTCATGGGCCTCTGCATCGAGAAATGCCATGAGCTCTATTATCAGGGTGAGATAAACGAGGTTCAATGGGAATCTCTGAATAAAATGTTTGATTTTCATCTTGTCGTTGATAAAACTATGGCTGACCGGAAAAAACCGGGCGATACATACGGCAAAAACAGATTCAGGCCGGTATTCAAAAACCGGGACTATATCGTACTGGAAAAAAGAGCCGAGACAAGATAAATGGATAAGCATAACCATTTGGGGAAATCACATATCAATATGAGTGAACCGGTAATACAGCTCAAGGGTATCAGTAAAAAATACAATTTGTACGGCAGCAGGCTCGATCGCGTTAAGGAAGCCCTTGATCCCCGCAATAAAAGCCATCACAAGGATTTTTACGCGTTAAAGAACATCAGTCTCGATGTTCACAGTGGTGAAATACTGGGCATCGTTGGTAAAAACGGATCCGGCAAGTCGACCCTGCTGGAGGTTGTGTCAGGAGTATTGACGCCAACCAGGGGCGATGTCCGCACAGAAGGAAATATCGTGGCGCTTCTTGAGCTTGGATCCGGTTTCAATCCGGAATTCACGGGCCTCGACAACATTTATTTTTACAGCGCGCTCCTCGGATACAGAAGAAAAGAAATAGATGACGTGATCGGCGATATTATCGAATTCTCCGAGCTCGGGGATTTCATCGACCAGCCGCTGAAGACATACTCAAGCGGCATGAAAGCGCGGCTCGCTTTTTCGGTGTCGGTGAATGTCGATCCGGATATTCTCATCCTGGATGAGGTGCTTTCAGTCGGCGACGAGCTGTTCAGGCGGAAATGCTATGCCAGGATGGAGCAATTTTTCTCAAGCGGCAAGACTATCCTGTTCGTGAGCCACTCGGCCCATACCATAAATGAAATCTGCACTCGCGCGATACTTCTTGACCGCGGAGAGATTATCTTTGAAGGACCGACAAAACTGGTAACGGCGCTGTATCAAAAGTATCTCTACTCTCCGAAGGAAAGAATTGAGTCGTCAAGAAACGAAATAATTGCATTGAACTTGAGCAAGGAATACAAGACTTCAATCGATGAGGATTATTCCTTACAGGAATTGGAACCGGGTGCCGGTTCCGGACCGGACTGTTCGCCCACGGTGAAAGGCGGCGCATCTCACCTGGCTCCCCGCTCATATTTTATCCCAGAAATGAAACCCAGGACAACAGTTGAATATAAAAGCTATGATGTTGACATCTCGGATGTGAAACTGACCACCTCATCTGATGAGCAGGTGAACATGCTCCTTCTCGATGAAAAGTACGTTCTTTCGTATAGGGCGACATTCAATTGTGACGCCGAAGACGTCTCGTTCGGCATGCTCTTCAAAACCGAAAGGGGAGTGCAGCTTGGAGGCGGCGTCACTCCAGGAGTCAACACGTACATCCCCTATGTCGCAAAGGGTTCAGTTTTCCGGATCGAATGGCGTTTTTCATGCAATTTTTTTCAGGGGCTTTATTATATAAACGCCGGCGTCAGGGGCCGTGTAAATGGCGAGATCGTTTATTTGAACAGAATCGTCGACAGCCTGGTATTCAAGGTCCAGCGGGAATACGATGATATATACACAGGCCAGCTCTTTTTTTACCAGGATCCGGTAATCGTTCCGATTGTAAATCCCGAGGATCCGAAAAAATGAATCAGAAATGCATCATGATACTGGGCATGCACCGCAGCGGCACTTCGGCGCTTGCCGGCGTTCTTGACAGATTGGGGGTCTTCATGGGGAAAACCCTGATGCCTCCGAATCCGAACAATCCGACAGGTTATTATGAAAACCTGAAGGTCCAGATTTTCAATGAAAATAAGTTGCTTCCGCGGCTTAAGTCAGCATGGGACAGCACGTTTTCTTTCACGCCCGGCTGGGAGAACGACAAGGGGCTTAACGATCTGTATATGGAAGCGCGGGAGATAATCGACGACGAATATGGAGATGTCCCCGTTTTTGGAATCAAAGACCCGCGGATCTGCAGGCTGTTCCCTTTCTGGGAGAAGGTTCTTGCCGGGATGGGAGTCGATATATGCGTGATTCTTCCGGTGAGGAATCCTCTTGAAATTGCGGCTTCGATCGGCGCACGGAATAAATATTCAACGGAACAATCGGTCGTTCTCTGGATGATTCATGAAGTCGATGCTGAAAGATACAGCAGAAACCACAGGAGAGTTTTCATATCGTATGACGCCTTTGTGAAGAATCCGTTCGGAGTGATATCGTCAATTGAGACGAATCTCGGGCTTGATTTTTCGGAAACCCTGCGCGGGAAAAAAGATGAGATCGAAAAATTCATCGTCAGCGAATTGAAGCATCATTCGATCGATAGCGGCCGAATTGAAACTGCGCCGGGTTTCATCAACGCAATAATATCGCTGTTCACCGACGTTTCCGCAAACTATGATGCGTCCAGGGAGAAGGAAATCCAGGCCGAGCTTGATAAAGCAAGCCGCGATTTCATGGCGTCGTTGAAATTTTTTTCAAATGACGGGATGCAGCAGCAATTGAAAAGGGTGAATGAACTGGTCGGGGACCTTCGCAAAAGGGATCAAGAGAGAAAGGAAAAAATTGCGAAGCTGAAATCCGATTATGAGCTTCTGAGTTCTTTTCCGATTGTGAAAATTCCAATCAAAGCATATGAATTGTCAAAGAAAACGGTATTGGGCCTGATTATCAAGAAGTTGCTGGATAAAAGGCGCTCCTCAATCAAAAAATAGTTATTTGGATATACGGATTGCGTGATGCACAAACCAACCGGAATGGCCAGCATAGAGGAATTCGCGGCGCTTTATGATAAGATAAGGCCCGACTTTTACGATTTCGGATGCAGCAAGGGCGGCAGCATGTTGATGGCCCGAAAGACTTTCACCGGCGGAAATAACGCCGGTATAGGATTGGACATCGACGATCAGAAGGTAAATGCCGCAAGGGGTGCGGGGTTGCCAGCGATACATTTCGATATTTTTGACATCCCACCCGAGAGAAAAGTCAGGTTCACCGTGATGTCGGAATTTCTCGAGCATGTTCCCGATTTCAATCTCGTTAAAAAGTTCATAAGAAAGGCCTGCGAACTATCAACCGAATTTGTCTTCATAAAACAACCGTATTTTGATGCTGACGGGTATCTTTTTCAGCTGGGCCTCAAGTGTTTCTGGTCTCACTGGAAGGGGCACCCCAATACCATGTCGACATTTGACCTGTACCGGTCGTTGAAAGAGCTGAAGAACGACGGGGCGCTGGGGTGTTTTTCGATACATCTGAAGCATCCGATCGTCGACTCTTTTGATCCGAATATCATTCCCCTGGAGACAGATATCGATCAGCATGAGTATGATCCCGCCTCTCATCCCGAAAAAAAGAAAAAAATTAGGTTTAAGTTTCCTGTGTACCGGAAGACGGTCGCCTTTGTTTCAATGCCCGGTGTCGATCATAGGGAGCTGATAAAAAAATATAAAATTGACAGGACGATAATCGACGAGAATGAGAATATCATATGACAGGGCTCATAGAAAAATTCCGAATACGGATCGCAGCCGCAAGAAGAAACATGATTGCATTCATCAAGCGGGTGGTCAGAAAAAAAGTCGGCGTGTTGGTCCTGCTCGAGGATGAAAGCTTTTCCGATGAGATCATCCACCACGTGCGCAACATCGCATACGTGTCCAGGGTCATGGTCCTTGCCCGGAATCCCCTGTCCATACAGCCGACACGGGAATATTTTGAAAAGAAGCTTCATCATGCACGGTCGGTAATCTGCAAATGTCAGGAAGGCTCCTCTCTCGGAGCGCCTGGATGCCTGACTGTTTTCGCCGCAGAGATACTGTCCTGCGACATGCTGCTGGCTATCAGGACCCCGGGGCCTGAACCCGACATGCGGTCATCCTGGAGAAACGCGCTCTTCGATCTTGCCGGCTCGCCGAAAACCGCAGAGGCTGCATATCGGCTCATCAGGAACAAAAAAGCCGGCCTCGTCTATCCGCAGGGAGGACAGATAGATGCCGGCGGCTTCATGCTGTGGTTGTGCGTTGACGCGATCAGGCCCTTTCTTGCCGATGGGTTCAATATGCCTCACACCGGTCAGGATTCCGGCACGGCGCAAAATCCCGGGGAGCTGATCGCCTCGTTTATTGCGTCACGCGGATTCGGCCTGCACGAATGCGCAGTACAAAAAGATTGTAATAATATTTCATTGTACTACCGCGAAAGACCATATCCGCCGCGTTGTGCGGCAGATATTATTGAAGGTGTAAAGAGCTACCGGCGGCTGAAGAAAAAAAACCATATCGTCGTGTATACGACGATTATCGGTGAATATGACAGCCTCATCGTCCCGGAAGTGATCGATCCTGATATGGATTACGTGTGCTTTTCAGACAGGCCCAGGGACGGGTTCGGCGTTTTCGAAATCCGTCCCGTCGATTACTACAATACCGACCCGGTGAAAATCGCCCGCTACGTGAAGACCCATCCCCATAAATACTTTCCCGAACATGACGTTTCGATATGGATTGACGCTAATGTGCTGATTCGCGGCGATCTGAAAAAATTCGTGAATCGATTGAAATCATCAGGGGAAAAAATCGGCTGTGTCGCGCATCCGCGGCGCAATTGCGTGTTTGTCGAAGCGGAAAGCTGCAAGGAGCTCGGCAAAGATGATAATGATGTCATCGATAAGCAGATGGAAAGATACAGGGGCCTCGGCTTTATGCCGGATGCCGGGCTCATTGAAACGAATATTTTCGTCTGTCTCCATCATGACCCGGTCGTGCAGCAGGCCTTCGGATCGTGGTGGAACGAAATCGAGCGCTACAGCAGGCGCGATCAGCTCAGCGTCATGTACGCGCTCAAAGACTCTGGACTAAAATGGTTTTCGCTGTTTGAAGAAAACTATTCACTGCGAAACCACTATGATTTCGCGCTGTTCAGGCACGGGAAGCGTAACAGGGCCGCGATTGACGGCGATCTCGGACCCGTATCGGAAGTTGCCGATCCGCTGTCCCTGGACGCGTTTTATGAGCACCGAAAAGAACTTGCCGGCAGGGTTGCCGGTTTTTCCATTGATATCGTGGTATGCGTGCACAACGCTCTCGAGGATACGATCAGGTGCCTTGATTCCGTTTTCTCGTCCATGCGCGCGGGACACACGCTGATAATCGTGGATGATTGCTCCGATGAACGGACACGAAAATATCTTGATGAATTCATACGGAAAAATCCCGGGACCAGGCTTTTCAGAAACGAACAGGCCCTGGGGTACACCAGATCGGCGAATATCGGATTGAAGAACAGTAAGGCCCGGCTGGTGATTCTTCTCAACAGCGACACGATCGTTCCGGCAGACTGGTCGCTGAAAATGGCGGATGCGGTCTTTTCGAATCCGACGACGGGCATTGTCGGCCCGATGTCGAACGCCGCGGGATATCAGTCGATACCGCAGATAAAAAGCACCGCGACCCAGACAGCGGTGAATCCACTGCCTCCGGGACTCACCGTCGAAGAGGTTGACTCCTGCTGTGAAAAATGGTCCCGATACGGCCTGTATCCATCGGTGCCCCTCGTTCACGGGTTCTGCATCGGCATACGGCGGGAGGTCATCGACCGCATCGGATATTTCGACGAGGAGTCGTTCCCGAAAGGATACTCTGAGGAAAACGATTACTGCCTGAGGGCCGCGGACGCCGGGTTTGACCTCGTCATCGCGACAAACACCTTCGTGTTCCATTCGAAATCGAAGAGTTACAAAGACGACGATGTAAGAATCGGATTGATGAAGGCCGGCCGGGTGGCCCTTACCCGAAAACATGGCGACGACAGGATCAGGGCCGCGATCGCCAATTGCCGGAACCACCCGTTGCTGGTTGAACTCAGGGAAAAATCCCTGTCTATATATTATTGACAGAAAATTATTCTGCTGTAAAACTCATCCCGTGTCTCTCATAAAATTCTGAATTACATTTATCATTCATATGTCAAAATATACGAAAGCATTTTATGCGATTTCCGCCTGCGTGGGAACCTCTTTTGTCATCTTTATCTTCCCCTCGCTGAATCTTATCCAGCGGAACGGTGAATATTTCATGGGGCGGTTCGAACCCGCCCTGTATGTTTTTCTTGCCGCAGGATTTTTTATCTGCATAACATTAATTCTTTTTTTTATGTCAAAGTATTCTCCGGCAAAAGTTTTGTTTATTTCCTGTCTTTGCCTGGGTCCTCTCTGGATATTATATTCGGAAATCAATTCAAGAATGACCGATGGGAAAACGAGGTTCGTTGTTTCCCTGTCCCTGTTCGCGCTTGTTTTTATAGTATCCCTGGCGATCGGGTTCCTCATGAGAAAGCGGGATACGGATCGCCTTCTCAGGATATTCGGTATCTTCTCGGCCTGCATTGTCATATCAAGCCTGTATGTGTTGGCCGGGAGCAGTTCATCGGACAATTCATTGAAGGACGTGGTTCCCGGCGTGAAAAACGAGGCCGCCGCCAATAATCATCTTTCATCGAGAGGCGATCTGCCGAACATCTATCACATTGTCCTTGACGAGATGCAGACCGAAATGTTCGAAGCGTGCCTCAACGAAGACCTCAGGGGGGCATTGTCCGGCTTCGTTTTTTTCCCTCATGCGACGACCCCCTTCGGCCGGACGGAAATGTCCATGGGAGCGTTGTTTTCCGGCATGAGATACAACTATGACATGCCGCCAGACGATTATATCCGCGGGGCATTCATGACAGAACGGTCTTTTCTGCATGCTCTTCGCGAAGCCGGATACACCCTGACAGGATATATTCACGGCACATACCCCAGGCGCTCTCCATCTCCGTTTGACGTCACGTACCATCATAAAAAGCACATGGATGCGGCGTCACAGACAAGCCTCCGGATGCTGTTCGCATCGTGCTGGATGTATTCATCTCTTCCAAAATTTTTTTCAAAGCGCTTGATCCCCGACCATTATTTCAGGCAGCTTTCAAGCGATAAACTGCTGCCGGACGAGGCTCCCGTGGCGTCGATGCTCAGCTTCAGGAAGTTCATGGAAAGGGAGCGTTCCGAAAGAAAAAGCAGCCGTTACGTATTTCTACATCTGATCCTGCCGCATTTCCCGTATGTCCTCGATGAAAACGGCGATTACGTCAAGGGCAGGCTGACAGGGCCACTCGAGCAGACTATGTGCGCCGTATATCTGGTAAGGCAGTTCATCGATTTGCTGAAAGAGACGGGGCGGTTTGATCGTTCGCTGATCCTGATACACGGCGATCATGGGTCGGGCTTCAGGATCAGCGGAAACTCCCTTGTTTCGGTGGAGAAAAAAGACTGTTTCGGCCCTGAATGGAGCCGGGCGCGCTCCAGGCCTCTCATGCTGATAAAACCCGCTCGGTCGACTGCACCGGGAGCGATGGCCATGTCGGAGGCCAGGGCGACCATATACGATATCGCGCCCACAATTTATGATTCAATCGGAATGATCCCCGACGCCCATCTTGCAGGCGCGTCTCTGCTGAGCCGCAATTTCCCGTGGAGGCCGGTCAGGGAGTATCATTTTTACAGCCGGGAAGAGTATTCGCAGGGAATATTTCACCGCTACACAATCGGCGCGGATGGGTCGATAAAAAAAATGGAAATCGTCAGGATCACGGGCTCCCGGTGAAGAATTCGAATTAAATGAAATGAAAACCCGGCAGCCATGCTTGGCGGCCGAAAAATATCTGACCAGATGAAACTTATCATAAAAAACCCGGCACCGAACGACCACCGCATGAAAAAATGGGGCGACTACCATTTCGGCCGCTGCCTGACCAAATACCTGACGCGCGCCGGGATCGAGGTCGTGACCCATTACAAATCGGAATGGGGAAAGAAAGACAGGGCCGATGCGGTTCTCGCGCTGCGCGGCAAGTATCCCTATTATCCCGAAAGCGGCGCTAAAAATATCCTCTGGGTATACAGCCATCCGGCCGGAATCGGCGATTCCGAGCTCGGCAGCTACGACGCGGTGTGCGTCGCATCCGACAGTCACGCGGCCGAGATCAGGAAGACCCTAAACATGCCGGTAATCACCCTTCTTCAGTGCACCGACCACGAGGAGTTTTTTCCGCCGGAAGAAGACCGGAAGCGCGAGGGCGTCGTATTTGTCGGGAACACCAGGAGCGTACCGCGTCCCTGCGTACAGTGGGCCATCGAATACGGGCTTGACCTCAGAGTCTGGGGCAGGGGATGGAAAGATTTCATAGACGAAAAGTACATCGCCGGAGAGTATATCGGCAACGAGGAACTTGGCGGGCTGTACCGGAAGTCGCGGTTCACCATCAACGATCACTGGAACGACATGCGCGGATTCGGCTACATCAACAACAGGATATTCGACGCCCTGGCATGCGGGCTGCCGGTGATAAGCGATTGCCATGAATCGCTGCGCGAAAGATTTCCAGAGGGAATCCTGTATTACGAAACGAGAGATGATTTTTTCCGCTGCCTTGACAGGATGCTCGGCCATTATGATTCGGTCGCCGAAAAGGCCCTGCCTGCATGTAAGGCGGTCGTGAACGATTATACTTTTGAAAAAAGGGCCGGTCAGCTTGCGGATTTGATCTCGTCGATAAAAACCGGTCAGACCGTGAATGCTGCTGCGCCGGGCCGCTGCATACGGAGATTAATCGGCCGCCGGGGCGTTCCCAGCCATGTTCCGCCTTCGTACCGGATGCTGCAGAAAAAGTTCAAGAGAGCCGACGGGAAACTGTTCTGCCCGGTATGCCTTTCGTTTATCGATGGGTTTATCGCAGAGACCGATGAAGCGCATGATTCCCTGAGATGCCCTCGCTGCTCCTCGATGGAGAGACACCGGGTGTTCTGGGCGTATTTTTCGAACCATGTCGCCCCCGCTCTGCCGGGCCGCGCGGTTTCAATCCTGCATATATCGCCCGAGAAACCCCTCATGCAGAAGCTCGGGGAGCTCGATAATGCCGTGTATACGTCCATGGACGCCTCTTCGCGCATGGCGATGGTCAAAGCCGATCCCGCGGATACTTTTTTCCCTGACGGCAGGTTTGACCTCGTTGTTTTTTCGCGGATGCCCGGGAACGGCGAGTATAATCCGTCATTGTTCATCGAAATGGCGCGGATTCTGAAGAACGACGGAAAGGCGGTGTTCCATCTGCCTTGCAAGGGCGCGATCCCGGCTGAAGGATTCGAAAAAATTTCCGGAGAAATCGGGAAGGCGGGATTCGCCGTCAGGCCGGTAATGGTCTGCAAAGAAGTACGCATTGGAATGGCGGCCTTTCTCGGGTTGAACGATTCAGTAATTCTGGAGTGCGCCAAAGAGAGCCATGATTGAAGCGGTAATAATAAAAATTCTGAAGCTGAAAACAAAAGCGCGCTCGCATTTCGACGCCGTGATTTACGTCCCGCTGTTTCTTCCCGTGATGCGGCGGGTGATTGCATTCGACGCGCGCAGGCAGATGAATAAGGCCAGAGCATCCTATTCCCGGAGCGCCCTGAAATCCTCTCCCGACACCTTCGCACTGTACCGGATCCTCGGCAACGACCTGCCTCCGCGCCATAAACAGGGACAGACTCGCGAGAACCTGAAATTCATGCTCGAACAAGAGCCGGAATTTCCCGGGTGCGCGAAGATATGGGTGCTGAACCGGATCGTCGACCGGGACGAGAAGGAAAAACTGATCGGCCTGCTGAAAAGTAACAAGCGCGAGTATATCGAAATCCCCTTTGACGCTGACGAGTACCTCAAAATCGGCCCCAGCGAACAGGGCCTGCCCCCGCCGGGATACCTGGAGCGCCGTCCCGGGGACGAATGGCTCAGGCTGACTGTTGAAAGCCGCCGCTTGAAGAACAAAAAACTGTATGTCATGAACAACAACGGCGCCCGCAACCTCGCGCTGCGCCACGGCAGGGCGCGCGCCAAATGGGTCATGCCCTGGGACGGGAACTGTTTTCTGACCATGGACGCGTGGAAAGAAATTCAACGCTCGGTGGCAGGCAGCCCGTGGATCAGATACTTCATGGTGCCGATGGCGAGAACGGGCAGCAATGAAAACCTTCTCGGCCCGGGTTTCAGGCCGCGCGCAGACGAGGAGCCTCAGATAATATTCCGCAGCGACGCGCTCGAGGAGTTCGACGAGGACCTGCCCTACGGATCGATGCCCAAGGTCGAGCTGCTCCGGCGCCTGCGCGTTCCGGGGAAATGGGACGCCTGGCCGCGGGTTCATCCCTGGGAAAAGAAACAGGGGCGCGGCCGCTCACCGGAGCGGTTCCAGTTCTCATGGTGCGGATGGGTCGCGCGCCTCGACTCGGGCAACGAGCAGGCCGAAAGGGATCCCGCGTCCAGGGGCCTTGAGAGGGTCCGCGGGATCGTCGAATTCATCAACAGCCTGGACTCCTCTCTGCGCTGAAAAATCGTCAGCCGGCGAATCCAATATTTTTATTCTTGATTTTTATGCGCGAATAAACTTGCATAAAGCATGAACATCCCGATCGTTATCACCGCGTTCAATAGGCCCGCGTCCCTCTCCCGCCTGCTCGGGTCGATCGCGCGCGCGAATTATCCGAAAAACGTGAAGCTCGTCATAAGCGTCGACGGCGGCCCGGGCAGCGAAGATACCGCGCGTATCGCGCGGGAATTCCAGTGGACTGCCGGAAAAAAGGAAGTCATTGTTCACGAAAGAAACCTCGGGCTCAGGGACCACGTTCTATCGTGCGGCGACATGGCCGTGCAATTCGGCGCTGCAATCATCCTCGAGGACGACCTGTACGTATCCCCCTGGTTTTACGAGTATGCAATGGCCGCTGCGTTTTTTTACAGGGAGGATAAAAACGTGGCGGGGATTTCTCTCTATTCGCACCGCTTCAACGAGACAGCCGGGTTCCCGTTCGCGCCGCTCGACGACGGCAGCGACGTGTTCTTCATGCAGGTTCCCTGCTCGTGGGGCCAGTGCTGGACTGCAGATCAGTGGAAGGCGTTCAGGAAATGGCATAGTTCGAATTCAGAGACAAATGACACGACCGGGATTCCGCCGAACGTGCTGCGCTGGCCCGAATCGTCATGGAAAAAAATATTCATGAAGTACCTCATAGATACAGGCAGGTTTTTCGTTTATCCGCTGCATTCTCTTACGACCAACTTCGGGGACCGGGGCGCGCACCATGAGAAAAACAGGATCTTCCAGGTGCCGATTGCGCGCGGCAAAAGATCGTTCGCGTTCAAGAAGCTGCGGGACTCGAAGGCGAAGTACGACGCTCACTGCGAGATGGTCCCTTCCTGCCTGGCGGCGCTGAATCCCGCGCTTTCAGGGTACGATTTTGCCGTTGACCTTTACGGGATGAAGTCACTTTCGGGAATACCGAACTCCTATGTGCTCACCTCGAAGGAATGCCGCAAGCATGAGATGTCCTTCGCGCGGGACATGCTTCCGGTCGAGGCCGGGGTCGTCGACGACATGCGGGGGGATGACATTTTCCTCGCGCGCAGGGCCGACTGCGAGGACGTGGGGAATTTCATCCGCTACCGGTACCGGGAAAACACCGACCCGTCCCTGGTTTCATATCATTATTCGATGCTGACGGTGCCGGGAGGCCGGGGTCTGCTGAACAAGGGGATGGATTTGTTTCGCAAAATCAGGAAGAGGAATAATCCAAAATAAAATTTTCACGCAGTGGTGCAAAGAACGCCAAGGAAGATAGAATGTGAGGCCAGATATGGTGATGACAGGGAGAAGATTCACCACGGAGACCCGGAGGCCGCGGAGGAAGAATAGATTTTTTACGGATGCGCTGAGATCGCTGAAAAGCATTTTACATAGATGACCCCCCAAACCCCCCCGGCGGGGGGCTTGCAAGAAATTTTTGCTCACAGGCTTGAGATGAACGATTTAAACACATGGACATGGATGTGAGCCGATGGTGCGCGGAGAAAAAATGAATTGATTTAATCCATTGTGCCGTGTATTATGGAATTATAATCCTGATTACACGACCTGTGGACAGATGACAATAATAAAACGGACTTTATCTCAAACAATAAATGACGCTTCTGAAACCTTTCCCGTAATCATGCTTACAGGTCCACGGCAGGTCGGTAAAACCACGCTGCTGATGCAGCTTGCCGATAACAGTCGAAAATATGTAACACTGGACGACCTTGAACAGAGGCATCTTGCAGCAACAGATCCTGCGCTGTTTCTGCAGATTAACACGCCGCCGGTAATCATAGACGAGATCCAGTATGCTCCCGGGCTGTTCTCATACATTAAAATGCATGTGGACAAGCACAACCAGGCCGGAGGGTTCTGGCTGACAGGTTCGCAGAAATTTCATTTAATGAAAGGCATTCATGAGACGCTGGCGGGCAGGGTTGCCATCATCGATCTTCTGGGACTTTCTTACCGCGAATTGACCGGAAGACCCGAAGAGAACATCCCATTTCTTCCAACAAAAGAAAGAATTGATATATTGAGAAAGAAAGCCCAAAAACCGCGCACCCTGGCGCAGGTGTATGAAACCATATGGAATGGATCGTTCCCGAAGCTACGTGTGGACAATTATAAAAACCGTGACCTCTTCTACAGGTCATACATCAAGACATATATTGAAAGAGATGTAAAGGATTCATACCAGATCAGCAATGAATTGTCATTTTACAACTTTATACGCTCGGCTGCGGCAAGGTCAGGCCAACTGCTCAATTACGCGGACATGGCGCGGGACGTCAATATTGACCCCAAAACAGCGCGATCATGGCTGTCGATTCTGGAGCGTTCGGGTCTTGTCAGGATGCTGGAACCCTATTATAACAATATCACCAAGAGGATAATCAAGACGCCGAAACTGTATTTTCTGGATACCGGGCTATGTGCTTACCTCACCGGATGGGACTCCCCGGTCACCCTTGAAGCCGGCGCCTTGAGCGGCGCAATTCTCGAGACCTATGTCTTCTCTGAAATAGTGAAAAGTTACTGGCACAACGGTAGGGAAGCGCGCATCTATTTTTACCGGGACAATGACCAGAAAGAGATCGATTTTGTCGTCGAAGCGAATGGCAAACTATATCCGATAGAAGTCAAGAAGACGGCGACACCCGGCCTGGCTGATATCAGGAGCTTTTCTGTTTTGGGCAAGCTGAAAAAGGAAGTCGGCGAGGGAGCGGTGATATGCTTCAGGGAAGGAATCATCCCACTGTCAAGGGAGGTCGTTTCTGTGCCGGTATGGGAGATATGAGAGGAATTGGGCACGGATTAAACCGTGAATAATGAGGAAAAAATGTTCATGCCGGTTCGCAGAGATCGCAGAGAAAAAGATAAAAGATATTCACGCAACGGCGCGAAGAACGCAATGGTCATAGAGTGTAAGGTCAGATATGGTGATGACAGGGAGAAGATTCACCACGGAGACCCGGAGGACACAGAGGAAGAATAGATTTTTCACGCGGAGGCGCGAAGCACGCGGAGTAAAAGATAAAGGGTTTTCACGCAGCGGCGCAAAGAACTGGAAGTAAAAGATAATATATTTGACAAAGACGGGAAAAAACCGGTTGATAACAAGTAGAAGATTCACCACGGAGACCCGGAGGCCGCAGAGAAAGAATAGATTTTTAAAAGGAGATTCGAAATACCGGGACTGGACAGCGACTGCCGGTATACGAAAATCCTTTTTCTGGAAACAGAAGTCATGAAAGAACAATTCACAAATCAATTGATGTTAAGAGATATAATTACAAGCATAATAAAGGATTGTTACTGGGATTGTAACGTTACTGAAAAGGACATTCAGGACATATCCGAATCAGATAATTTCAGATTAAAACAAAAACTTTTTTTTAGGATTATGTATAACTCAACAGACAGGTTGAAAGCGTTACAGATTTTTAAACAGGAAGACTTGAACAAGCTTTTTAATTCTTTTTCACCGTCTCCGGGATATAAAGAAAAATTTATCATTAAGCATGTACTGGTGTTGAGGAACATTCTGTTGAACGAAAAAAATAAAGTCGAAGGGCTGCAGTGGAAGAGAAGATAGTGTATAAAAAACTCTATGAGATTCAGGACAGTATACTGAAGATCGTGTTTTCCCAGGCACACGATTTTTATCTTACTGGCGGTACGGCTCTTCACCGGTTTTATTACAATTTAAGATATTCAGACGATCTTGATTTTTTTTCAATGAATGACCCGGTTTTTAGCGAAAACATATCAATGATACTGAATGCCTTACAGGAAAATGAGATTGAATACCACAAAGCGGTCCAGGAAAGAGATTTTCAGAGGATTGTTGTACAGGATTTATTACAGCTCGATTTTGTCAATGACAGAGTATACAGGGAAGGGAAAAGCAATGTTATCAATGGAATGAGAATTGATAACAAGCTCAACATCCTGACAAATAAAATAGTCGCAATTATGAACCGGGATGAAGAGAAAGATATATTTGACTTATGCGCCCTTTCTTACAATGAAAAATTCAACTGGGGCGAAATACTTTCAATTGCGAACAAGAAAGTGCTTATAGAAAGGAGTTTCCTTATTGAAAGATTGATGGATTTCCCGGTTGAGTGGCTCTTAAAGCTTAAAACAATAGTTGAAATAAAAATTGATAAAAATATTTTATCGCGCATATGTGAAGATATTATATCAGACGCGGATAATTCTCTGTATAAAAGTCCTGAATAATATATCTCGCGCGGAGCCAAGGAGATAAAGAGAAAAGAATTTTCCACAGATGGACACGGCTGGAATCGGATGGGACACGGATTAAACCATGAATTATGAGGAGAAAATGTTCACGCGGCGACGCGGCGAACTCGGAGTAAAAGATAAAAGGTTTTCAGGCAACGGCGCAAAGAGCGCCAAGGTGATGGAGTGTAAGGCCGGATATGGTGATGACAGGGAGAAGATTCACCACGGAGACCCGGAGGGCGCGGAGTTAAAAAAGATTTAACCGCAGATGGACACAGATGAATATTGATAATGCCGTACAAATCATTAAGGAAGAATTAAGCAGGGATAGCAGGGTTCTTGCCGTATATATTTTGGGAAGCGTCGCCAGGGGACATGCGCGCCCTGACAGCGATATTGATGTCGGAATTATTACAATAAAGGGAGATTATATTGATGCTCTTGAAAGGTCAAAAATCGAGAACCACCTGACCAGTATTGTCGGGCGCAAGGTCGATATTGGCCTGATCAGTTCTAGAAATCTTGTTTATGCCAGGGAAGCATTTTTTTCAGGGAAGATGATTTATGCACGAGACAGGTTTCACACGGATTTGACGGTGGCGACGCTTCTTGGAATGTATGCGAGGTTCAACGAAGACCGCAGGGAGGTTCTCGATGCCTATAGAGCCAGATGATGTTATTTTGAACAAGGGGGCCATAATTGAGCGTTCATTAAGAAGGATGATGGAAGAATTTCACGCTGATCCTGAATTGAAAAATTTTACGCATATAGATGCAATGATACTTAATATTGAACGGACCTGCCGGGCGGCAATTGACTGCGCCATGCACGCTGTCTCAATACATCATGCCGGAATCCCTCAAAACAGTGCTGACGCATTTATTTTACTGAAAAAAGCATCTCTTCTCACTGATTTAACCGTAAAATCAATGATAGGTATGACCGGGTTCAGGAATGTCGCAATTCATGAATATCAGGACCTTGAAATGAATGTTTTGAGAAATATCGTTGAAAAAGAATGGAAAAGCCTGGTAAATTTTTGCAGTGAAATGGGGGTTTCAATTAAAGTTAACAATATCTGAAAATCCTTTTATTTTTATTGATTAAAAAACACTTCAGTAGCATTCTTGCGATTCAGAAAATAATTTGTAAACAGACACCTCCAATGAATAAAACCGGCATACAGAACAATGACACGGATTCCCGGGCGCAGGATGAGGTTGTCATCAGCCTGAAGGGAATATCGAAAAAATACAACCTATACGATACTAACCTCGATCGGCTTAAAGAGTCATTGCATCCGCTGCGAAAGCAGTACCACCGCGATTTTTATGCGTTGAAAGACATTGACCTCGAGATAAAGCGCGGCGAGGTCCTGGGCATCGTGGGCAAGAACGGGTCGGGCAAGTCGACCCTGCTTAAAGTGATTTCAGGGATACTGACTCCCACATCAGGATCTGTTGAGGTCAAAGGAAATATTGTTCCCCTGCTTGAGCTGGGGGCCGGATTCAATCCTGAATATACCGGCCTGGAGAATATTTATTTCTACAGCGCCCTCATGGGATATACGCGGAACCAAATTGATGCTGTATTAAATGATATTCTTGAATTTGCTGAGCTGGGGGATTTTATTTACCAGCCCCTGAAAACCTATTCAAGCGGCATGAAGGCCAGGCTTGCCTTTGCAGCATCGGTCAATGTTGACCCGGAGATTTTAATTCTGGATGAAGTGCTTTCCGTGGGGGATATTTTCTTTAGGGCGAAGTGTACCCTTCGAATGCAGGAGATGATCAGAAGTGAAAATACAACAGTATTATTTGTAAGCCATGATTTAAATTCCATCAGATCTATCTGTGATAGGAGCATTCTTCTAGAGGGCGGCAAATTAGTAATGGATGGAGATACACAGGAGGTGGCAAATGCTTATTTTCAGAAACAGGTTGCAACACGACAGAATATTATAGATAATAAAAAAACTGATGCTTGTTTAAAAGCACCTGAGAAAAAAGATTATTTAATAAATCGAGATGAATTTTTGAAACAGGCATCGTTTGGAAGGATTCAAAATGGGAAGGCAGAATTCATCAATGTACAACTTCTTGATGAGAATGAGTCTGTAATCAGGTCAGTTGAATATGGACAAAAAGTCATATTGAGATCTGTCATCGAAATTCATCGGGATATAGAAAAGTTGGGTTGCGGTTATAATATAGTTGATAAAAATGGCATGAATATTATTAACTCTGGTTCAGGAATTGAAGATAAATTTCTTGTCAATATCAAAAAAGAGAGTAGGTATGTCGTTGATTTTAGGTTAAAACTTGAAATGATGGCTGGTAATTATTCAATTACAGTTGCAGTTTCGATTCCTCCTGAAGATCCAAAAATCGGGAGTCCTGTATTTTGTGATTTTATTCCAATTGCTTTTAATTTTACCATGGCAATTAGAAAGCCAGTTAGATTATATGGTTTAGTTCATATTGATACGGAAATGGATGTAAAAGAAATAATAATTTAATAAATTTTTTATGGAAAAGAATAATAATTTTTATTTTGAATTATTGGAATTTATTGTGAATTCCATGTTCAATCAATACCATGATAACTATTCTGTTGCACGATTTGGCCGGGAGAAGAAACCATATACACTTTTCGATCGAATTGTAAAATTTTTTGGTTTTATTAAAAATGAAAAAATTGATATCAGTAAAATAATACATAATTCTTCGGGATTGATTGAAAATGCTGAGTATTTATATAACATACTTGAAGATGATTATTCAAAGAAGTTATTAATAAAAGTGCTTTCTTATCGTTTACTTGGTTATAAGAAGGTGAAGCTTCCAATGAATGATGACAGATACTTTAAAAATATTGCAGCGATTGATAATAATATAATTGATAAAAATATTTTTATTGATTCAGGATTTCGTAATTGGAAGTTGTTTCTTTTTAATTTAAATCAATTTGGTTTCCCCTGCAGGATGTATTATACACCTTCAGGCATCTATCATAAGTTTGTCTATAGATCATATGAATATAAAAATAATAAAACAATAATCAAGGCAGAAAAAGGAGATCATATCATTGATGCCGGTGCGTGTTGGGGTGATACTGCTCTATATTTTTCGGTTATGTCGGGATTCGAAGGTAAAGTATATAGTTTTGAATTTTTACCTCGTAATGTTGATATTTTTCAGAAAAATTTATCGATTAATCCTGACTTAAAAGACCGTGTAGAGCTGATTCAAAAACCGCTCTGGAGCAGTAGTGACGTTGATGTTTTTTGTAATAACAATGGACCAGGTAATTCTGTAACATTTGATAATAAATATTCCGGAGAATCATATAAAACCATCACTATAGACGATTTTGTGAATAGTAATGACATTAAAAAGATTAATTTTATTAAAATGGATATTGAAGGGGCTGAACTCGAAGCTCTTAAAGGGGCTGCAAATACACTTAAAAACAATAAACCTGCCCTTGCAATTTCAATATATCATAAAAAAAATGATTTCCGAGATATCCCCCAATATATTAATTCACTAGACCTTGGGTATAAATTTTATTTTGATCATTATTCAATACATCATGAAGAAAGTGTATTATTTGCACGGGTTTGAAATTTATGGGTAATAAGCCAATTTTTGTTACTCGTCCGTCATTGCCTCCTCTTGAAGAATTTATCCCCTACCTGGAAAAAATATGGGAAAGCCGCATCCTGACCAATAACGGTGATTGTCATAAACAGCTGGAAACTAAACTTAAAGAGTATCTGGGAGTCAAGCATATCGCCCTCTTCTGCAATGGAACAATTGCCTTGCTTACCGCCCTTCAGGCGCTGCGTATAACTGGCGAAGTAATCACAACTCCCTTCAGCTTTGTCGCAACAGCCCACTCGCTGTTGTGGAACGGCAATGTGCCGGTTTTTGCAGATATTGATCCGATTACATTTAATATAACTCCTGAAACGATAGAGCCTGTAATTACTGATAAAACCACGGCTATCATGCCTGTTCACGTATACGGCACGCCCTGTGATGTTGATGGAATTGAAAAACTGGCCGGCACCTACGGTCTCAAGGTAATTTACGACGCCGCCCATGCTTTTGGCGTTAAAAAAGATAGTGTATCAATCCTGAACTATGGCGATCTTTCTGTCTTGAGTTTTCATGGCACCAAAACATACACGACCTTTGAGGGGGGCGCCATCGTGTGCCATGACGAAAAGACAAAAGACAGGATAGATAAGCTTAAAAATTTTGGATTTGCCGGCGAAACAAAGGTCATGGAATGCGGTATTAATGGCAAAATGAACGAGGTGCAGGCTGCCTTTGGTCTTCTTTATCTTAAATATATTGATTTATATATTGGGAAAAGGAAAGCCGTGGCATGTAGATATAGAGAACTGCTGAAAGATGTTGGTGGTATGGTAATGTTATCTGATATTGAAGGAGTTTGGCATAATTATTCATACTTTCCGATATTGATTGATAAAAATGAATATGGGATGTCCCGCGATGATGTTTATGAAAAACTAAAAAGTAAAAATATTTACAGCCGGAAGTATTTTTATCCAATGATTACGGATTTCCCAATGTATAAAAATGAGAGATGGAGTGATGACACAACCTTAAAAAATGCTAAATATATTTCTGACAGGGTGTTGTGTTTGCCAATATATCCTGATATTGAAACCGAAGTTATAGAAAATGTATGTCAATTAATTAAAGATCATTGATATTATTACTAAAATAATATAATACTTTTTGCATATTTAATTGGTATCAATAATTTATACAAAATGCATAGGTATCTATGTCGAAACTGTTACTCATGCTTTGTTTTGTAATCAATTGTAAAATATTTGAAACGATAGATGTTTTTATTTAAGAGAATGATAAGTGAGAATTCTATTCATAACACGCCATTTTAATCATAGTGGTTATATTATACTTAATAGGCTTATTAAGGAAAAGTTTAATATAATTGCTATAGTCTTACACAAAACATCAGATACTTGGTTAAATCCAATAATAAAATATTTTAATATTCTTTGGTATAAATTTAAATGTTTTTATTATAATTGCGAACCATTAAAGAACATCAAATCTGAAAAAGATTTGGCTAAACGCCACAGAATTAAAATATTATGGACGGAAACGATAAAATCTGATTCTTTTTATTATGATCTTAAAAAACTTAATCCTGATATTATTGTATTAGGTGGTGGGTGGCATGAATTAATACCGGAAAGGGTTTTTTTATTTCCTCACCTTGGATGCCTAAACACTCATCCTTCTCTTCTTCCTGAATTCAGAGGGACATCAATTACAAGATGGCAGTTATTGTTTGGTTTAGAAAAAACAGGTTCAACAATACATTATGTTGATGAAAATTTTGACACAGGAGGAATACTTGCACAAGCATCTTTTGTTATTCCTGATAATGCGACGCCTCAATATTTATTTAAATTATTAGGTAATATTGGTGCAGACCTTATTGTTCCTTTACTGAAAAAATTTGAAGAGGAGGGTAGACAGCCATCAATAAATTTATCGCATAACAGTAAATATAGTAATTATTACAGCCGTTGGGTATGGTCTTTAAATAGCTTGAAAATTAATTGGATGAATAATTTTCATTCAATTCATTTCCATGTTCTAGCCAATACCCAGGAAAGTTATGAATATTTAGGTCCATATTTTACATATAATAATCACAGGTACTTTTTAAGGAAGACAAAATTATTCTCCATAAAAGAACATGGTAGCTTGTTAAAACATTCTCCTAATAATTATGAAAGAAAAATTATCGTAATTGAAATTGGACCACAAGGAGAGATTTTTTTATATCGAAAAGATGAGGATTATATTTTAGTCCTCTGTCAAATACAAAAATTTGATAGATTGTACAAAATTCGTAGAGCTTATTCAGCAAATAAAATATTGAAGCTTAAAATTTGTGATCACTTACATTTTGAGGAATATTTTAATGAAAAAAATTAGTGATTCACAAGAAATAATATTTCGTGAGTTGTACAATAAACATAAAGGTACGCCAATGGCGGTGAGTTCAGAATCTTATGCGCATAAACAATTAAGATATGAACATATATGCGGGATTTTTGAGAATGAAAAAAACATTACTATTCATGATGTTGGAATGGGAATTGCTGATATGAATGAATATATCTTAAAGCACTATCCCGAAAATAATATCATCTATAGTGGATCAGATATTTTGAAAGAGTATGTAATCGAGTCATCAAAAAGATTTCCAAAACATGTCTTTTATCATAGAGATATTACTGAATCTGATTGTTCCGACAGGTATGATTATGTAATCATGAGTGGTGTTTTTCATCAGCGTAGAGATGCAAGTATTAAAGATTGGGAAAAGTATTTACAAAAAATATTATTAAATGCATTTGCAATGTGCAAAAAAGGCATTGCTTTTAATGCAATAACTCCATTTGTGGATTTCTATCAATTGGATGTTTATTATTGTAATTTACCAAAACTATTAAATTTTATTAATGATGAATTAAGCAGATTTTTTCTTATTAAACATAATTACGCATTATTCGAATTTACTGTTTATGTATATAAAGAAAGCATTATTTTAAATCGCTATCCTCAAGAAGAATTTAAAAAATATTTTAAAGTTAATTATCCCTAAAGAAAATGAATATAATAATCACATCGGCCGGCAGACGAAGTTATATTGTTAAATATTTTCAAGATGCTCTTGCAGGCGATGGTTTAGTGCATGCCGGTAATTCAGAGTTATCTGCGGCACTTCTGGCGGCCGATAAATATGTGCTTACCCCTCTAATTTATGATTCAGAGTATATTGATTTTCTTATCAATTATTGTAAAAGTAATGAAATAACTGCCATATTATCACTTTTTGATGTTGATTTGCCGGTGCTGGCAATGGCACGTGAAAGATTTATTGCAGAATCAATTTTCCCGATTGTTTCCGCCTATAATGTCATAGCAATATGTAATGACAAATGGGAAACGTATAAATTCCTAATTAGTAATAATTTCAAATCCCCGGCCACTTACATCGATTTATATGATGTAATGAATGATATTAGCGATGGTGTTGTCCAATATCCCGTTATTCTAAAGCCAAGGTGGGGCATGGGTTCTGTAGGCATATCAACCGCCGATAATGCGGAAGAATTACAAATCTTATATAGAAAATTAAAGAATGATATTTTTAAAACATATTTGAAATATGAATCACAAGAGGATCCTGATAAATCAATAATAATACAGGAAATGATTCTGGGTGATGAATATGGCCTTGACGTTATTAATGACTTGAATCAAAAATATGTGTGTACTTTCGTTAAAAGAAAGATTGCCATGAGGTCCGGCGAAACAGATTCTGCTATAACTGTAAATAATTCACCATTAGAAAACGCCGGGGCAATGCTTGGGGAAAAATTAGGTCATATAGGCAATTTAGATGTTGATTGCTTTATTGTCGACAATAAGCCTTACATACTTGAAATGAACTGTCGATTTGGCGGTGGGTATCCGTTCTCGCATATGGCGGGCGCGAACATACCTCTCGCCATTATTCATTGGCTGAATAAGAAGATACCTCCTGATCATATTTTAAAAATTAAAGCCGGCGTTTTAGGTGTTAAAGATATAACTCCAATAGTTTTGAAGCAAGAAATTTCTTAATAGTGATTAGTTGGAGATGTGATTGATAAATATGTTAATTACTTTTTAACGAATATGAATGTCGATCTCGAGGATTATATCTGTTATAATGCCAGCGGGTCGGGGTTGTTTATAAATTCATAGATGTAAAATGAATATTTGGCCATTTCTATTTTTTATTATATCGTCTTATTATAACTTAATTTTGATTGATGATTAATTATTTAAGGCTGGCAAGGGAAAAGTAAGTGTACTTAAGGACAGAACAGGAAATAATGAACAGCTGGTTAATGAACGGTGATCCGTTGGTCAGTGTCTGCTGTATCACCTATACCCATGAGAAATTCATTTGTGATGCGATTGAAGGTTTTCTCATGCAGAAAACGGATTTTCCTTTTGAAATAATAATCCATGATGACGCATCAACCGACAGGACTGCAGATATAATCAGAAAATATGAAGAGCAGTATCCAGATATTATTAAGACAATTTGCCAGACTCATAATCAATATTCACAAGGGAAAAAACCAATGGCCGAATTTGTGTTCCCCATGGCGAGGGGGAAATATCTGGCACTTTGTGAAGGGGATGATTACTGGATTGATCCATTAAAGTTGCAGAAGCAGGTTGATTTTTTAGAATCCAATGATGACTATGTAATTTGTTGCCACGATGCAAAAGTATTGAACATGAATACCAGTGTATTATTAGAAACATATAGCAATAAACCAACAGAAGAAAAAGAAATATATTATATTAATGATTTTATCGAAAATCCAACCAATTTTATTCCTACCGCATCAATAATGTTTAGAAAAGAAGATTATAAATATTTTCAGTCTGATAATAAATTAAAGCTCGGAGATATTTTTTTAATTGTTTCCCTGGCACATAATTCCAAAAGACAAAAAATAAAGTTAATGAAGGATGTAATGTCTGTTTACCGTATACATGAAGAAGGAGTGTATATGGGCATGAATAATGTTCAAAAAAACATGACAAGCATTCTATCGCGTTTGAAAATTAGTAATATATTCCCTGAATATGGTGAAAATTTTTATTTTTGGCTGGAAAATAGAATAAATACTATTGTTGATAATAATGATAAACTTGCAACTCGAGTGAAGCAGAAGGATGAACAGATGAATCAGAAGGTTGAGCAGATGAATCAGAAGGTTGAGCAGATAAAGCAGAAGGATGAACAGATAAAGCAGAAGGATGAACAGATAAAGCAGAAGGATGAACAGATAAAGAATGTAATAGCAATTATTAATTCTAAGGATCAGGTTATTGACTCATTAAAAAATTCTTATACTTGGAGATTGGGAAGAGTTGTCACATTGTTGCCGGAGAAAATAGTAAATAACATAAAAAAATATTATAATAAAGAAAAAATATTTTTGAAATCAGCTTTAAAAAAAAGAAAAAAAAATAAACAAAAAAAAATGATATTAAAGGCTCTGAATAAGGGTTACCTGAATATAGATAAGAAATTTTTTAATGATAATATGCAACTTCATTATGAATTATCATTAAGAAACCATCGATTGATAGATTGGGAAAAACAGCAAAGACAAAGTAAGAATCGTGATAAAAATAAAGTATCAATTATAATTCCAATATATGGACAGCCGGAATTAACAAAAAAATGTTTAGAATCTATTTATAATACACCTGCCGGTACTGAGTTTGAGGTTATTGTTGTAGACAATGGAAGTGACCAAAATACTAAAAATATAATTAGAGATCCTGAATTTAAAAAGAAAACTAATTTTAAAGTCATTACCAATAAAAGAAATTTAAATTTTGCTTTAGGATGCAACATTGGTTTTTCTTTTTCAATTGGTTATATTGTGGTTTTTTTAAACAACGATACAATTGTAACGGAAAATTGGTTAATAAATCTTATCAAGCCATTATTAATGGATAATGAAATCGTAGCTACCCAGCCTAAATTGATCTATCCAGATAATACAATTCAGTCTGTAGGAATTGTTTTTTCTGATTATTCCTGTATTGGTTATAATATCTACCAGGGATTTCCGAGTGATGAAATTAATACAAGTTATGACCGGAACTTTAAAGCGCTCTGTGGTGCCTGTATGGCAGTTAAAGCAAAAGATTTTGCAGATAATTATGGATTTGATTCAATATTTATAAATGGTCAGGAAGATATTGATTTTTGTTTGCGCCTGGTAAGAAGTACTAATAAAAAATTACTTTATACTTCTTCAGCAAAAGTATATCATTTTGAAAGCAAAACATCAGGCAGGGGAAAATATATTTTCAATAATAGGAAATTATTTAAGGAAAGATGGGAAAATCAGATAATTGCAGATGATTTCAATTATTATAATGAAGATCATTACAAAATAATTAATAATGAAACCAGGGATGATGAGAATACAATAAAAAATAGTATTGCTATATATATTCCCATATTAGAAAAAACAAACAACTAAGGATTTAATTAGAAATGGTTTATTATAAATCATATAGTGATTTATGTAGAGATATTATTAATAATATCTATAAAATTAATACAAATGTAGATTTGATTGTCGGAAATCCAAGAAGTGGCATGCTTCCCGCGGTGATCATAGGATTGCTAATGAATAAACCGGTTGCAGATATTGATTCATATCTTTCCGGTAAAATATGGGGAAGCGGGCTAAGAGGTAAGG
>ERZ795054.522-NODE-522-length-47482-cov-6.087144_pt1 | contig 47482 bp, 47 predicted proteins | sample MGYA00375138_ERZ795054 | MGnify/ENA primary metagenome ERZ795054 (study PRJEB30183, sample SAMN05720215) | anaerobic digester metagenome | isolation source: active sludge of municipal wastewater-treating anaerobic digesters | place: USA | collected 2014-12-23 ... | reverse complement strand
GCGGAGACGTAGAGCCGCGCTTCCAGGCCCAGGGACCGCGCGGCCTCGACGTTCTCCGGGTAGTCGTCGACGAAGAAGGCCCGCCCGGGCGCGACGCCCTCGGCCTCGAGGATCGCGAGCCAGAACTCCGGCTCGGGCTTCGCGAAGCCCATGAGGTGGGAGGCGTAGACCGCCTGGACGGCGTCGTGGTGGCCCAGGGCCAGGTTGATCTCGTGGTGGACGGCGATCGTGTTCGTGCCGCTCACCGTCCTCGCGCCGCGGGAGAGCTCGCGGACGAGCGCGACCGTCTCCGGGTCCAGGCGGGGCCTGAACAGGGTCTTCCAGTAGTCCTCGGCGGCGCGCAAGCCCGAGCGCGCCTCGAAGCGGCGCCAGAACTCCGCGGAGTCGATCTCGCCCCGCATGAAGGGCATGAGGTCGGGGGCGGCCAGGGCCCTGAACTCGGGCAGGGCCAGCCCGAGGCGCCTCGCGGCCTCGGGCCCGATGTCGAAGTCGCGGGACAGGACCCCGCCCTGGTCGAAGATGTAGAGCTCGATCATTCCTTGCCCGCGGAGTAGACCGCCGAGCCCCCCAGGAAGTACTTGGACAGGCCGAAGAACAGCGCGAAGACCGGGATCGAGGCTATCGCCGCGACCGCCATCATCGCGCCCTCGTCCGCGTTCTTCTCCGCGGCGAACTTCACGATGTAGGCGGGGATGGTCTTCATCTCCTCGCGCTGGGCGATGAGGAGGGGCCAGAGCAGGTTGTCCCACTGCTGGCGGAAGGCCAGGATCGCGAGCGTCGCCGCGGCGGGCCCGGAGTTCTTGAAGACGATCTCGCGGAAGATGCGCGGCTCGGAGCAGCCGTCGATGCGGGCCGCGTCCAGGATCTCCGAGGGGAAGGTCAGGAGATACTGCCGCATGAGGAAGACGCCGAAGGCGTTCATCATGAAGGGCACGATGAGGCCCGCGTAGGAGTCCTGCATCCCGAGCTTCACGGCGATCATGTAGAGCGGGATCATCACCGTCTCGAAGGGGATCATCATCGTGGCCATGATGCCCATGAAGACCGCGTTCCTGCCCTTGAAGTCGAACTTCGCGAGGCCGTAGCCGACCGAGGCCGAGAGGAGGACGGTCGTGAAGGCTATCGTGAGGGATACGACGAGGGAGTTGAAGATGTTCCTGAGATAGATCCAGTTCCCGTCGTTGCCCGCCAGGGCCTGGTGGAAGTTGGCCCACTTCCACTCCTTCGGGATCCAGTCGTAGGGCATCTTCATGATCTCGTGCGGCGGCATGAGGGAGGCGCCGGCCATGAAGAGGAGGGGCACGAGGATGAGGAGGGAGAAGGACACCAGGATGGCGGCCGCCAGGACCGCTCCCGGCAGGGACTTCCAGCGGGGCTGGCCCGCCCGGGTCATGGCGCTCACAGCTCGGCCTCCTCGCTCCGGGAGAAGCGGATCTGGATCCAGGAGAGGAGGAGCATGCAGAGGAAGAGGATGACGCTCATCACGCTGGCCCGGCCCAGGTTCTGGTCGCGCAGGGCGGTGTTGTAGATATTCAGGGTGAGGACGTTGATGGGTCCCAAGGGGGCGCCTCGCTGGGTGAAGAGGTACTGGGTAGAGAAGGTCTTGAGGCACTGGATCAGGATCATCACCGACACGAGGACCGTGGTCGGCCGGAGCAGCGGCAGGGTTATGCGGAAGAAGCGCTGGACGGGGCCCGCCCCGTCGATGACGGCCGCCTCGTTCACGCTCTGGGGTATCTTGCCTATGCCGGTCACGAAGAGGATCGTGAAGTAGCCGACGTACTTCCACACGTAGACGAGGATCGTGGAGAGCTGGACCATCGTCGCGTCGGCCAGCCACTTGTGGTCGATGCCCGGCGTGTTCGCGAGGAGGTTGACGAACTGGTTCGCGAGGCCCCGCGGGTCGAAGATGAGGAGCCAGATCAGGGCCGCGACCGCGGAGGAGAGGACCGCGGGCGAGTAGAGGGCCATCTGCGCCGTGCGCTGGAAGCGCTTCCTGGAGACGATGAGGACGGCGAAGAGGAGGGAGAGGAGGAAGAGGGGCACGAAGGCGCCGGCGGCGAAGACGGCGGTCGCGCGCACGGAGTTCCAGAAGTCGGGCGACGAGAGCACCCGCTCGTAGTTCTGGAAGCCGATGAATTTCGGCGCCTTGAGGGAGAGGAGCTTCTTGTTGAAGAAGCTCGTGTAGAAGGCGTTGAGGATCGGGTAGAACGAGAAGATCGAGAAGAAGAGTATGCCCGGCGCCACGAAGGCCCAGCCCCAACGGGCGCGGCCTTTCTCGAGGGAGCGGACGGTTCGCTTGCCTTTCAAGGTCATCCTCCGAAACGTGAATCCGGGTCGGTCGGAAAGGGGGCGGCTCCGGAGGGAGCCGCCCCCAGACGGTCAGGGAAGGGGGATCACTCCTCCTCGAGGATGGCGGTGACGTCCTTCCTAAGCTTGTCGAGGGCCTTCTGGGGCTCGACGCCGGCGAGCATCACGGACTCGAAGGCCTCCTTGAGGGAGGCGTCGATCTTGGAGCTGGAGGCTCCGTAGTAGACCATGTGGGCCGCGGCCATGTCCTTCGCGAAGACGTCGGAGTAGGGCATGCCCTTGAAGGTCGCGGAGTCCATGAGGGCCTTGGTGGGCTGGACGACGGCGACCTTGGAGAGGTACTCCTCGCCGTGGGAGAGCATGTAGCCGAGGAGGGCCCAGGCGGCCTGCTGCTCGAGCTTGGCCGACTGCGCGTTGACCATGTAGTAGTGGCCGTAGTAGTTGTTCGGGACCTTCTTCTTGGCGTCCTTCCACTGGGGGTAGGGGATGACCATCCAGTCCTTGGACTCGTAGAAGGCGGGGTTCTTGCCCTTCATCCGCGCCTCCTGGTAGAGGCCGGAGAGGGACATGGCGACCTCGTTCTTGTCCAGGTCGAAGAGGTTGCGCGCGGCGGTGTAGGTCGGGGAGCCGAGGTTCTTGCCGTTCGGGCCGAAGTCGCGGAAGTAGGAGAGGACCTTGAGCCAGGCCGCGTCGCCGACGATGGCCTTCTTGCCGTCCTTCGCGACGAGCTCGCCGCCCAGCTGCTCGACCATCGGCACGACCGAGGTGAGGTAGTAGGGATAGCGGAAGTCGAAGCCGCGGCGGGTGATGATCTGGCCGTTGCGCTGGACGATCTTCTCGGAGACCGCCATCACGTCCTCCCAGGTCTTGGGCCAGTCCTTGTCGGGGTCCAGGCCCGCGTCGCGGAAGATCTTCTTGTTGAGGTAGACGCACCAGTTCGTGAGCTCGAGGGGGAGGCCGTAGACCTTGCCGCCGTCGACGACGGGGGAGATCATGCCGGGCAGGTACTTGGCCTCGAGGTCCTTCTGGCTCTTCACGCCGATCATCTTGTAGTCCACGGGCGCGACGCGGCCGTTCGTGATGAAGGGGTACTCGTCGAAGAGCTCGAGGTTGAAGACGGTCGGGCCCTGGTTGGCGGCGAAGCCCGTCGTGACGATCTCGCGGATCTTCGAGGAGGGGTAGGTGACGTAGTTGACCTTCACGCCGGGGTTGGCGGCGGTGAACTGCTCGATGTAGCCCTTCTCCAGGGGCGCGCGGTTCGCGTCCTCGTGGGTCCAGATGGTGATCTCGACGCTCTTGCCCTTGAGCTCGGGCACGACGGGAGCCTGCGCGAAGAGCGGGGCGGCGGCCAGGGCCGCGAGGAGCGCGATGGACGCGATTCTCTTCATGGGATTCCTCCTATTGGATGAGTGGTCGCCTACAAGCTTCGATCCCTTTCCGCGGACGCGCAATGCGGCGATCCGGGCATTTTGTGGACGAATCCGGCCGGGAAGGCTATCTTAGCGGATGGAGGCTGACATGGACCACCTTCCCGAGCTCGCCGCCCGCCGCGCCTACCGTTCGATCTCGGCCGAGCCCCTATCCGACGCGGAGGTCGAGAGCCTCCTCGAGGCCGCCACCCTCGCGCCTTCCTGCTTCAACAACCAGCCCTGGCGCCTCGTCGCGGCCCGCGGCGAGGCCCTGGACAAGGTGAGGGAGGCCCTCACGGAGGGCAACCGCTGGGCCACCCGGGCCCCCCTCGTCGTCGTCCTCGCCACCAAGCCCTCCCTGGACTGCCGCCAGGACGAGGGGCGGGACTACGCCTACTTCGACACGGGCCTCGCGGCCATGGCCCTGATGCTGGAGGCGACCCGGATGGGCCTCTACGCCCACCCCATAGCCGGCTACTCCCCGGCCAAGGTCAGGAAGGCCGTCGGCCTCCCCCCCGACTTCGTCCCCCTGGCCCTGGTCGTCGTCGGCAAGCCGGGCGACAGCTCCCTCCTCGCGGAGTGGCAGAAGGAGAGGGAAGCCGGCCCGAGGCAGCGCAAGCCCCTCTCCGAGGTAGCCTTCGACGGGACCTGGGAGAAGCCCTGGGGGGCCTGAGCGGGGGCGTACGCCGCCCGGGCCTTGGCAGGGGAGCCCGGCGGCCCGCGCCAAAGCTTGGCGTCCGGACTCCCCGCGCTTTTCAAGCTTCGGCCGCCGTGCTATGATCCCCACCGTCCCGCGGCCGCGGGACGGGAAGGTTCCATGGCTACGGCGAAAATAATCGGCATCTGCGGCGGTACGGGCTCGGGCAAGACCACCATCGTCCGCAAGATCTCCGAGCTCGTCTCCGACTTCGTCTTCATCCCCCAGGACAACTACTACAAGACCGCCGAGTACATCTCCAACTCCAACATCACCGCCTTCAACTGGGACCATCCCGACGCCTTCGACAACGCCCTCCTCACCGAGCAGCTGGAGAAGCTCCGGAACGGCCAGGCCGTGGACATGCCGACCTACGACTTCGTCCACCACCGCCGCCGCGAGGAGACCGTCCACGTCGAGCCCAAGAAGCTCGTCATCTTCGAGGGCATCATGATCTTCACGAACAAGGCCGTGCGGGACCGCATCGACCTCAAGATCTTCGTCGACACGCCGGACGACATCCGCTTCATCCGCCGCCTCCAGCGCGACATCAAGGAGCGCGGCCGCACCGTGGACTCCGTGATCGAGCAGTACCTCACGGTCGTGCGCCCCGGCCACTACGAGTTCATCGAGCCGACCAAGCAGTACGCCGACATCATCATCCCCGAGGGCGGCAACAACGAGAACGCCCTCAACGTCCTTATCACCTTCATCAACTCGGTCATCAACGCCGCGGACTAGGGGCGCCCGCGCCGAAAGCGCTTGCCCCCTCCCCTTCCCTCGCCTATACTCCGCTCCGTGAAGACAGAAGTGCTGCCTCTCCCCCGCGCCGCCGCCAAGGCGCGGGCCCCCAGGGTCTGCGTGATAGGCGGCGGAGGCACGGGGGCCGCCCTCGCCTACGACCTGGCCCTGCGGGGCCTCGCCGTCGTCCTCCTTGAGAAGGGGGAGCTCACCTCGGGCACGACGGGCCGCCACCACGGCCAACTGCACTCGGGCGCGCGCTACGCCCTGGGCGACCGAGCTATCGCGAGGGAGTGCTACGAGGAGACCCTCGTCCTCCGCCGCATCGTCCCCGAGGCCATCGAGTACAACGGCGGCTTCTTCATCGCCCTCTCCGAGGAGGAGGCCGAGCTCGCGCCGGCCTTCGTCACGGCCTGCCTGGAGGCGGGCATCCCGGCCCGGGAAGTTCCGGCCGCCCGAGCCCTCGAGCTCGAGCCCGCGATGAGCCCTCGCTTGAGGCGCGCGGTCTGGGTCCCCGACGGGACCTTCGACGCCTTCCGCCTCCCCCTCGCCTTCTTCGCCGCCGCGAAGGCCCTCGGAGCGCGCGTGCGTCCCTGGACGGAGGTCCTCGGCCTCGAGGTCTCGGGGGGCCGCGTCGTCGCGGCCCGCGTTGTCGACCGGAGCGCCGAGCCCTTCCGCGAGGAGCGGGTCGAGGCGGACTACTTCGTGAGCGCGACGGGCGCCTGGGCGGGCAGGGTCGGCGCCCTGGCCGGCCTCGACATCCCCATCACGCCGGCGCCCGGCGCCCTCCTCGCCGTCCGCGGCCGCCTCGTGGACCGCGTCGTGAGCCGCCTCCGGCCCGCCGGCGACGGTGACATCCTGGTGCCCCAGCGCGGCCTCTCCATCATCGGCTCGACGCAGCGCGTCGCCGACGACCCCGAGGCCATCCAGCCGACCCGCGAGGAGGCCCGCTTCCTGCGCGGCGCCGGCGCCGAGCTCGTCCCCGCCTTCGGCGACGAGGCGGGGGCAGCGCCCTTCCACGCCGTCTGGGCCGCCGCGCGGCCCCTTGCCGGGCGCTCCTCCGACGACGGTAGGTCCATCAGCCGGGACTTCGCCGCCCTGGACCACGAGGCGCGCGACGGATTGGCCGGCATCGCCACGATCATCGGCGGCAAGGCGACGGTCCTGCGCGCGATGGCGGAGAAGGCCGCCGACCTGGTCTGCGCGAAGTTCGGCGTCGCCGCTCCCTGCTCGACCGCGGACTACGCCCTGCCGAGCTGGCGGGAGTACTACGGCGGGAGGAAGGCATGAGCGGGAAGACGACGCTGCGGATCGCCCGTGCCGGCGGCGCTGTCGGCGCAGGCGGGCCGGCCTACTCCGACTACGAGATCGAGGCGAAGGAGGGCATGACCCTCCTCGACGCCCTGGAGTCGATACGGGCCGGAACGGAGCCCTCGCTCCGCTACCGCCACTCCTGCCACCACGGCTCCTGCGGGACCTGCGGCGCGGTCGTGGACGGGAAGGAGGCGCTCATGTGCCTCGTGCGCCTGGAGGCCCTCGGGCCCGGCCCCGTCCTCGTCGAGCCCCTGCGGAAGATGGACGCGGTGGGCGACCTCGCCGTCGACCCCTCGCCCCTCTTCGAGTCGCTGCCGCCCGGCTCGGGCTACCTCAGGCGGAGCGAGGTCCCCCACGGCCTTGGCCGCGAGGAGGGCGGCGAGTACGAGCGCTTCGAGGCCTGCATCGAGTGCGGCATCTGCGTCTCGGCCTGCCCGGTCCCGGCCGACCGTCCCTTCGCCGGACCCGCCGCCCTCGCGATGGCCGACCGCGACCGCGAGGAGCGCCCCGGCCTCGCCGAGCCCGCCCTGGCCTTCGCGGCCAGGCCCGAGGGCGTCGCCGCCTGCGACCGGGCCTTCGCCTGCTCGCGGGCCTGCCCCCAGGGCGTCGCGCCGGGAAGGCGCATCGAGAGCCTCAGGAAGGCGCTGGCTGCGAAGGCTACAGGTCGGAGCTAGGCCCCGGCGGCTCCGGCGCGCCACTCACGCCGCGGAACGCGGCGACGACAATACTATTCCTTGCAGTCCAACGTCGGCGGCCTCGTTCCTTCTAGCGCGTCCGCCTCAGGACCGTCACGCAGTTCGTCACGGCGGAGCCGCCGACGTTGATACGCGCGCCGCGGGACGCGGCGACGACAATACTATTCCTTGCAGTCCAACGTCGGCGGCCTCGTTCCTTCTAGCGCGTCCGCCTCAGGACCGTCACGCAGTTCGTCACCGCCGAGCCGCCGACGTTGAAGACCACCCCCACCTCGGGCTTGATCCTGGCCGGCGCGGCGCCTATGGGCTCGCCTACGAGCTGCTTGTAGAGGAGGGCGTGCATCGAGACGCCGGTGGCTCCCACGGGATGGCCCTTGGCCTTGAGCCCGCCTGAAAGATTCACGCAGACCTTCTCGTCGTCTTTCGCGAAGCGGCCTTCCTGGTAGTCGAGCCCGGCCCTCCCGTCCTTCGACAGCCCCAGGGCCTCGGTGGAGAGTACCTGGTTGATCGTGAAGCAGTCGTGGACTTCGGCCAAGTCGATGTCGGAGGCCGAGACGCCGGCCTCGGCGAAGGCGCGGCGCGCCGCTTCCTTGCCCGCGACGAGCTCGTGCATGTTCTCGCGCCGCGAGATGGCGATGCGCTCGTTGACGTGGCCTATGCCCGCGATGGACACGGCCTTGCCGCCCATGCCGGCCGCGTCACCGTCCCGCATGATCACGACCGCCGCCGCGCCGTCGGTGACGAGGGAGCAGTCGTGGAGGCGCAGGGGCTCGGCTATCATCGGGTTCTTCTCACCGAGGCCGAGGATGGCCTCCGCAGTCACGAGGCCGAGCTTGTCCGAGGGGCCGCCCTTCCCGAAGTGGGCCAGGGGGTTCTCGAGGCCGTTGCGGTAGCAGAGGGCCGCCACCGAGGCCAGCATGCGCGAGAGGGCCTCGGGGGAGAGGCCGTAGCGCTTCGCGTAGCCCTTGGCGTACTCCGCGAAGAGGCCGGGGAAGGTCATCCCCTTCGCACCTTCCTCGGGCCAGTAGGAGCAGGTCGCCAGGGCGTGGGTCACGCCCTTGGTGTCGAGGAGGTTCATCTTCTCCACGCCCAGGACGAGGGCCGTCCTGGCCCTCCCCGACTCGACGGCGTACAGGGCGTTGTAGAGGGCGACGGAGCCCGAGGCGCAGGCGTCCTCGCAGCGGGTCATCGGCTTGAAGCGCAGGCCCTCGGGGTCGATCTCCGGCGCGATGGCGGCCAGGTGCTCCTGGTCCGCGAAGAGGCCCGGGGCGCAGCTCCCCACCCAGACCCCGTCGATGTCCGAGGCGGCGAGGCCGGAGTCGGCCAACGCCCCGCGGCCGGCCTCCACCATGAGCTCGTGGATCGGCTTGAGGTCAGTCACCTCGCCCGTCTCCTTGTTCCTCTGGACCAGGCTGCCGAACTTGCTGTTGTAGGCGCCGACGATGCTCACTTTGCCCATCACTGTCTCCTCAGTTCGTTTGTAGCCCGCCGGGCGGGCGCGTGGCCCGCGGAGCGGGCGGGATCCGCCGGGCGGTTCAGGCCCGCGGGGCGGTGAGCGGATCGCCGCGTGGCGGACCCGCGGTGCGTCGCGGAGCCGCCGCGGCCTCCGGGGCTAGGCCAGGGACCTGGCGAAGGCGCCTACGAGCTCGACGAAGCGCTCGGGATCCTCGACCATCGGCGAGTGGCCCATGCCTTCAAGGACCTCGAGGCGAGCCTGCGGGAAGGCCCTGAAGGTCTCGTCGGCCATGGCCTTGGTGACGATGGCGTCGAGCCTGCCCCAGGCGACGAGGACGGGCGCGGCGAAGGCCGCGCAGCGGTCCCGGTAGTCGAAGCGGCCCAGGGCCTCCGCGTTGCCGATCCAGGCCCGGGGCGCCATGCGCAGGGCGTCGTCGACAAGGAGGCCGAAGAAGGCCTCGTCCTTCAGGGTCGGCGCGACGGCCTTGAGCGCGGCCGAGAGGAAGGCCCGGTCCCCGCGCATCCTCTCGATGAGGGGATGGCGCTCCTTGGGGGTGGCGAGGCCCGAAGGCGCCGCCGAGTCCACGAGGACGAGGCCCCGCCACGCTGCCGGACGGCGGACCGCGAGGGAAATGGCCACGGCCCCGCCCAGCGAGTGGCCGAGCAGGACGGGCCTGTCGAGGCCAAGCGACGCGGAGAAAGCGGCCACCGCGTCGGCGTAGCTGTCGATGTCGGGCTCGCCCGGCAGCGGCCCCGAGCCGCAGAAATTGGGCATGTCCAGGGCCACCGTCCGGCAGCCGGGAACGGCCATCGTCCGCTCGAACCAGCGGCTCGAGCCCGTGTTGCCGTGGACCAGGAGGAGGGGCAGGCCCTGCCCTTCCTCGACGTAGCGGATGTCGCAGCCGCCGGCCTCCACTCTTCCTTCCTTCATCCCTTCCCCCTTGCCGCGAGGCTGTCCAGGAATTCCAGGACGGCCCCCGCCACGGCCTCAGGATCCTCGATCACGGCGCCATGACCAAGACCGGGCAGGACCCGAAGGACGGCCCCTTCGACGCCGTCGGCGATGATCCGCGCGTAGCCGGTGTGCTTGAGGATGTCCTCCGCGCCGACCAGGACCAGGGTCGGCGCGGCGATCTCCGCCAGGCGCGGGGTCTCGTCGATGGCCAAGAAGGCGTCGCAGAGGGCCGCGAAGGCGGTGAAGTAGTCGCGGGGCAGGCCGGCCACGGCCTTCTCTCGGGCGTCGATCGCGGCCTCGTTCCCGCGTATCCAGCGCTCGGAATAGGTCCAGGGCACGAGGGCGCGGTAGAAGGCCGTCGGTTCGGCCAGGGCGGCGGAGCGCCAGGCCAGGACGGCCGCCCTGAGGAGGGGGCCCGCCTCGCTGGCGCCGTCCACCACGCAGAGCGAGAGGCAGCGCTCCGGAAACAGGCGGGCGAAGACGAGGCCCGCCTCGGAGCCGTAGGAGGTGCCGACGACATGGACTTTCTCCAGGCCCAAGCGGTCGAGGAGGGCGGCGAAATCCCTCGCGTGGAGCTCGAGGGAATACGGCCCCGCCGGCCGCTCGGAGAGGAGCTGGCCGCGGAAGTCGTGCATGAGGACCCGCCGGCCCTCGGAGAGGAGGGCGGCTGCCGGCCGCCAGTGGCCGATCGACATGCCAATGCCGTTGAGGAGGGCCACCGTCTCGGCGCCCTCGCCCGTCGCCTCGTAGGCGAGCTCGACGCCGTTGACCCGCGCCTTCTCCACGCCCTAGATCCCCAGGTAGGCCGAGACGACATGGGGGTTCGTCGCGAGCCCCTTCGCGTCGTCGACCACGGCGATGGCGCCGTTCTCGAGGACATAGCCCCGGTCGATGGACCTGAGGCTCTCGCGCACGTTCTGCTCGGTGACGAGGATCGACACCGACTCCTTGAGCTGGGTCAGCCGGTCGAAGACCTCGGCGACGATGGAGGGCTGCAGTCCGAGGGAAGGCTCGTCCAGGATGAGGATCTTCGGATTGGCCATCAGGGCGCGGGCGATGGCGACCATGCGCTGCTGGCCCCCCGACATCGTGCCCGCGGCCTGGCGGTAGCGCTCCTTGAGTATCGGGAAGAGGCCCAGGACGAGGTCGAGCTGGCGCTCGGCGATGTCCCTGGCGTGCGGGATGTAGGCGGCCCCGAGCTCCAGGTTGTCCGCCACCGACATGCCCGGGAAGAGCTCCCGCTCCTGGGGCACGAGGGCGATGCCCGCGCGCGCGATCTCGTGGGTCTTGCCGCCGCCGATCTCGCGGCCCTCCAGGGCGATCGAGCCCGAGCGCGGCCGCACCAGGCCCATGATCGCGTTGATGAGCGTCGTCTTCCCTGCGCCGTTCGGGCCGAAGAGGCCGACCGACTCCTTCCCGATCTCGATGGAGACGCCGCGGAGGACGGTCATCTTGCCGTATCCGCATTCCAGATTGTCGACCTTAAGCATGGATGGCGGCCCCTCCGAGGTAGGCTTCTACGACGCGCTTGTTCCTGGACACTTCCTCGTAGGGCCCTTCGGCGATGAGCTCGCCGGCCTCGAGGACGATGACGCGGTGGGTGAGCTCGCGGATGACGCCCATCACGTGCTCCACGACGCCCACCGCGAGACGCCGCTCCTGCGCGACCTTCTTGATGGTCGCGATGAGGTCCTTGGTCTCGTCGGCGTTGAGGCCGGCCATGACCTCGTCCAGGAAGAGGACCTCGGGCTCGTTCGCGAGGGCCCGGGCGATCTCCATCTTCTTGATCTCGAGGATGGTGAGCCGCGTCGTGTCGCGGTCGAGCCCCGAGAGGCCGAGCTCCGCGCAGAGGGCCTCAGCCTTCCGCCGGGCCTCCTTGAGGCCGTTCCCCCGGGCGAAGATGGAGCCGACCATCACGTTCTCTATGAGGGTGAGGTTCTCCAGGGGGTGGATGAGCTGGTAGGTCCGGGCTATGCCCATGCGGGCCCGCTCGTGGGCCGGCGCGTAGGTGATGTCCTTCCCCTTGTACTCGATCCGGCCCGCGCTCGGCATGACGATGCCGGAGACCAGGTTGATGAAGGTGGTCTTCCCGGCCCCGTTCGGGCCGATGATGCCGAGGATCTCCCCCTCGGCCATGGAGAAGGACACGTCGTTGACGGCGACTAGTCCGAGGAAGCGCCTCGTGAGGCCTTCCGTGCTGAGCTTGGTCACGCCGTCCTCCTCTCGGCCGGGCGGGCGGCCTTCCTGGCCATTCCCAGGAGGCCCTGGGGCATGAACAGGATCACGACGATGATGATGACGCCGTAGACCACGAGGTGGCCGTAGGGAAGCTTGAGCTTCAGCCACTCCGCGGCCAGGCCGAGGAGCACGGCCCCGAGGACGGGGCCGACCGTGCTGTGGATGCCTCCCAGAAGGGCCATCGCCAGCGGCAGGAGGGTGAAGTTGGCGTCGAAGACGCTCTCCGGCGTCGCGAAGCCGAAGGAGTGCGCGTAGATCCCGCCCAGGAGGCCCTGGATCGACGAAGTCACGACGAAGGCGACGAGGAGCCAGCGGAAGATGTCCACGCCGCTCGACTTGGCGGAGGTCTCGTTGTTCCGGATCGCCGTGAGGGCGAAGTGGATGCGGCTGTTCTCGAACCACCAGGAGGCCGCCAGGGCCGCCGCCAGGCCGGCGAGGGCGAGCCAGTAGAGCTTGCCCGCGTCGCCGCCCGCGATGACGCCCTGGAGCACGACCCCCTCGGGCCCGCCCGTGAAGTCGTGGAGGTTGTGGATCACGATCCTGAAGATCTCCGCGAGGGCCAGGGTGACGATGGAGAAGTACATGGCCCGGAGGCGCAGGATGAAGAAGCCGATGAGGAGGGCGACCAGGCCCGAGAAGAGGGCCGCGAAGGGGATGGAGAGCCACGCGGGCATCCCGGCCCGGAGGACGCCCAGGACGGCCGCGTAGGCGCCGAGGCCGAAGAGCCCGGCGATGCCGAAGGAGATCTGGCCCGAGCGGAGGAGCATGTCCCAGGTGACGGCGAGCGCCATGTAGATCATGACGTTGCGCGCCACCTGCAGGGGGTAGGCCCCCGCCAGCGCGGGAAGGGCGACCGCCGCGGACAGCGCCAGGGCCGCGAGGGCGCGCGACAGGTTCCGGTTCACGACTTCCTCCACTTGATGGAGCGGCCCAGGATGACCGCGATGATGAGCACGAAGAAGACGATGTCCGCCCAGCCGCGGAGCCCGCGGAAGGCGCGGAGGAAGCTCTCGGAGAGTCCCAGGAGGAGGCTCGCCCCGAGGATGCCTGGGATGTTGCCGATGCCCGCCATGGCAACGAGGCAGAAGCTCTTCATCGTGAAGGGCCCGCCGACGCCGGGGAAGATGGCGGACTTGGTGAGGAAGAGCGCGCCCATGCCGCCGACGAGGGCCAGGGCAAGGGCGAACACGAGGCCGTAGGTGCGGTCCACGTCGATGCCGACGATCGCGGCCCCGCGGGGATTCTGGCCGACGGCCAGCGCGGCCTTGCCCGTCGTGGTCCGCGTGAGGAAGAGCTTGAGCCCGTAGGCGTACAGGACGGCCACGGCGACGAAGACGAAGGACCAGACTCCGAAGGAGAGCTCGCCTAGGGAGAGGGAGGCCGAGACATAGTCCAGGGAGATCTTCCGCGTCTGCGAGGTGAAGATGAGGTTCACGCCCTGGGACAGGGCGATGCCCAGGCCGAAGGTGAGGATGAGCTGGTTGAGCTCCGGCGCCTTGAGGGCCTTCCGGATGGTCAGGCGGTAGACGACCCAGCCGAGTGCCGCCGTGACCGCAGCCGTCGGCAGGGCGGCGACGAGGGGATCCATGCCGCTCGCCTTGCAGGCGAAGTAGGTGGCGTACGCCGCGACCATCATGAAATCGCCGTGGGCCAGGTTCACGATGTGGACGATGCCGAGGACGAGGCCCATGGGGATCGCGATCGCCGCGTAGAGGCCCGCCTGCTGGACGCCGTAGATGAGCACCGTCGGCTTCCAGAGCGCTATCGATGCCGCGGCCGCCAGGCCGAGCGCGGCGAGGGCCGCCGCGCGAGGTTTCATTGCCATCTTGACTGCCTTTGTTGCCGGGATCGGCCGCCCGGGGACTACCGCGGACGCCGCCGGGCGGCGTCCGCGGGCCCTGGACGGCCCCTTTCAGATGGGCTTGCCCAGCCTCACTTCCACTTCGGGAAGGGGTAGACGGGTGTCGCGGTCTTGGCCTCGAAGGGCCAGATGACCTCCTGGCGGCCGGCCTGCCACTGCAGGATCTTCTGCCGCTTGATGCCCTGGTGGGCGATGACGTTGGACTTGGAGAAGCTGATCACCTCGCCGAGCGGGGAGTCGTACTTCGTCGCCTCCAGGGCCTTCACGAGGGCGGCCGTCTCCGTCGTGCCCGCGGCCTTGATGCCGTCGGCCAGGACGTAGATCGCGGAGTAGGAGAGCGGGGCGAAGTAGGTCTGGGGCTCTTCCTTGTACTTCTTGACGAAGCCGTCGTAGAACTTCTTGCTCGCCTTGTTGGTGTCGTTCATCGCGGGAGCCCACATGCCGTAGAGCATGACGTTGGAGGAGAGCTTGGAGGTCCCGAAGCCGATGGGCCATCCGGGGGGCGCCCCGAGGTAGATGCCGGGGCTGAACTTCATCGCCTTGGCCTGCTCGAGCATGGGGAGGGCGTCGGCGTCGTAGCCGGCCCAGAGGTAGAGGTCGGGCTTGAAGTCCTTGGCCGCCTCCAGGACCGCCGCGTAGTCGCCGCCGCCCAGGGCCGCGCTCTTGAAGGGCGCCCCGTCGATGACGTAGCGGCCGCTCTCGCCGAAGAGCTTCTTGGTCGCGTCCCAGGAGGCCTTGCCGAAGGCGCCCTCCTCGTAGGCGAGGAAGATCTTCTTGATCTTGACGTTCTTGTACGCGGCCTGGATCGCGTCCCAGCCCTCGGCGTAGGAGGCGCCCTGGTTGTAGTCCCAGGGATGGAGGTGGAAGTACCAGTTGGCGTCGGCGCCCAGGGCGTTCTCCACCGTGTAGCTGGCCGCGCCGGTGGACATGACGACCTTGCCGTACTTCTTGAAGGCCGGGATCTTGCCGAGCTCGGCTCCGGAGCCCATGCCGCCCACGAGGACCTCGACGTTGTCCACGGTGACGAGCTTCTCGACGGCCGCGGCCGCCTTGTCGGCCTTGAGCTCGTCGTCCACGACGGTGAGCTCGAGCTGCCTGCCGAGGACGCCGCCGGCGGCGTTGATCTCGGCGACGGCGAGCTGGGCGGCCATGCTGCCCTGCTTCCCGGTGATGTCGGAGAGCGGCCAGATGCCGCCGATCTTGATGGTCCCCTGGCCGAAGGCCGATGCCGCGGTCAAGAGGGCCGCGACGATGGCTATGGCTTTCTTCATGCGCCTGCCTCCTGGGGGGCGGCTTCCGCCCCCGTCTTGCCTATCGATCCGCCGCCGCGGCGCCACCGACGGTGGTCGCGGCCGCGCAGTTCCCGTCCCGCCCGCCCCCTTCCCGGGGAACGGCCGGTCAAAGCACGAGCCCGCAGTCCACGCGGAGGGTCTGTCCCGTCACGAAGGCGGACTCGTCGCAGGAGAGGAAGAGCACCGCGTTGGCGATGTCCTCGATCTCCGCGAGCCGCCCGAGCGGCGTCTTGGCGATGAAGGGCTCGAGCACCTTCTCCGGCACCGTCGCGATCAACGGCGTGCGCGTGTAGCCGGGGGACACGCAGTTCGCGCGCACCTTGGCGCCCTTCCGCGCGAATTCCTTGGCCCAGCCCTTGGTCATCGAGACGACCGCGCCCTTCGTGGCCGCGTAGTTGGTCTGGCCGATGTTGCCGTCCAGGCCGACGATGCTCGAGATGGAGACGATGGCCCCGGAGCCGCCCTCCATCATGACGGGCGCGACGGCCCGGGTCATGATGAAGACGCCCTTCAGGTTGACGTTGATGACGGCGTCCCAGTCGGCGTCGCCCATCTTCTGGATGAGCGCGTCGCGGGTGATGCCCGCGTTGTTCACGAGTACGTCGATCCGGCCGGACTCGTTCCGGACCCGCTCCACGAAGGCCGCGGCGGCGGCCGCGTTCGTCACGTCCACCACGATGCCCTTGATGGCCGGCGAGACGGCCTCTATCGCGGGGAAATCGGCCGCGTTGACGTCCAGGGCCCAGACGCGGGCCGCGCCCTCGCGGGCGAAGAGCTCCGCGATGCCGCGGCCGATGCCGCGCGCGCCGCCCGTGACGACGCAGACCTTTCCCTTCATCCTATCCATGCAGCGCTCCTTCTTCGTCGAATTCGCCCCAACGGACCACGCTCGCCGCCCACACGAAGCCGAGCCCCGCGCCGACGAGCACGACGCGCGAGCCGTCGCGGATCTTGCCGTCGCGGAGGCCGAGCTCGATCGACAGGAGCTGGTCGTTCTGGCCGATGTGGCCGTAGTCGTCGAGATAGCTGGTCTTCGATCCGTCCAGGCCGAGCTCGGCCAGGACGGCCTCGTGCGCGCTCCGCTTGAAGTGGAGTATCGCGAGGTAGTCGATGGCGCGCTCCGGCGGCGAGTCGTGGAAGCCGGACAGCCGCAAGGACTCGCGGATCACCGCGTAGAAGTTGGGCATGGTCACCTCGCCCAGCCTCGCCTTGAAGGCGGCCTCGTCCGGGACCGCGAAGTAGGGCCGCTCCGCGTCGGCGGCCTTGGGCGGCCAGGCCTTGGAGCCGAGGACCGGCACCACGCACATCTCGGAGAGGGAGCCGTCGCCCCGGAAGGCGGAGGAGAGGAGGACGTTGCGGCCCGCGCCCTTCCGGAGGACGCAGGCTGAGCCGCCCGAGCCTATGTCCATCATGAAGCGGGTCGCCGGCTCCCTGAGGTCGATGAGGTCGTTGTTGCGGTATCCGGAGACGAGGAGGACGGTGCGCAGGTCGCCCCGGACCAGCATCAGGGACTTGGCCACGTCCAAGGCGGCCATCATGGAGCCGCACATCGCCTCCATGTCGAAGCTCCAGGCGCGCTCGGCGCCCAGGCGCTGCGCCACGTTGAGGCCGGCGAGCCAGCAGGGATAGTCCTTGTGCTGGGCGCCGCACCAGACCACCAGGTCGAGCTCCCGACCCTCGACGCCGGCCTGGGCCAGGGCGCGCAGGGCCGCCTTGTAGCCCATCTCCGCCGTCGTGTCCTCGGGGCCGGCGACCGGCTTGCGGCGGATGCCGAACTTCTCGGCTATCACCGCCTCGGGCACGCCGGTCTCGGCCGACAGGTCGGCCGCGGTCAGGTAGTTCGGAGGTAGATAGGTGCCGATGCCGATGATGCCGACGTGCATCTCGCCTTCAGGTAAATAATGAATCAACTCTCATTCGAGATAACCACGGTTTACGGAGGCCTTCAAGCGCGATTTTGTGATATTTCTAGACTGCCCGCCGCCGCCAGATGGCGTTTTTGGCATTTTTATCAATAAATAAGCGAATAGACATACAATGCGCCCCAGAGCCAAAGGTTTTTCTTGCTCCCGTTCGGAAATCGGGCTATACTCAGCCCGAGAGCACTGAATCGTCTCTCATCGTCAAGCAAGGAGCTGTCATGGCCAGCGCGGCGCGGTCGGGCAAGGACACCGAGGAGAGGCTCATAGAAGCCGCCGTACGGCTGTTCGCGAGGAAGTGGTACGGGACCGTCTCGGTCGCTGAGATCTGCCGCGAGGCGGGACTCTCCAACGGCATCTTCTACCGCTACTTCGAGAACAAGGAGACCCTCTTCAAGCGCATCCTCGAGTCGGTGACGGTGGAGATCGAGGCGGCGGTCGCCGCCGCGGGGGGCGGCGATCCCCGCTCCCGGCTCCGCGCCTTCGTCCTCGCCCTGGTCGCCTTCTCCGAGGAGAGGAAGGACCTGGTCTCGGTCTACCGCGAGGGCCAGTACCGCTTCTTCGAGTACGAGCGGCGCCTCGTCGACATCTACCTGCGCGGCCTCTCCGCGGCCCTGGGCCGCGAGGCAGGCCTTCCCGAGTACCTCTTCGCCCTGGGCGGCGTGCGCTTCTGCGCGATCCGCCGCGCCCTCCACGGAACGCCGGCCGACATGGACGCCATCTTCTCCATCCTGAAGGAGGGCATCTTCCCCGGCGAGGGCTTCGACGCCGACCGCGTCTTCGGCGGCACGGTGACGCCCCTCCCCATCGACATGGAGGAGGGCGCGCGGGACCATCTGCTCCGGGCGGGCAAGCGGCTCTTCGGGGAGAAGGGCTTCTTCGAGACCAACATCCACGAGATCACCGACGCCGCGGGACTCTCCGTCGGCGCCTTCTACACCCACTTCGAGTCCAAGGACGCCTTCTACGCGGAGCTCATCGGCCTCGTCGGCCGCGAGGTCCGCGGCTTCATCGCCCGCAACATGGGCGAGGGCCTCACCCGCCTGGAGCGAGAGCTGCGCGGCCTCTGGCTCTTCCTCGTCTACCTCGCCATCGACCGCAACTGCTACAACGTCGTCCGCGAGGCGGAGTTCGTGCTGCCCGAGGCGGTGCGCGAGTACTACGCCGCCTTCGTCCGCGGCTACCGGCGGAACCCCGAGGGCAACGGCCCCGTGGCGGCCCGCGGCGAGGCCGCCGAGGAGACGGTGATCGAGTTCCTCCTCGGCATCGCCCACTATTTCGGCATCGAGGTCGCCTTCGATCGCTCTCCGGCGAACGCCCGGCAGGCAGTCGAGGCGATAGGGCGCCTCCTCGCGGGAGGCTTCGGCGCCTGGCTCTAGGAAATCGACAGGAGCGCCGGCTGGGCGGCGCGGGAGGTACCGCATGGCAAGAGCGCTCATCAGGGGGACGGGCTCCTACGCGCCCGGAGAGCCCATAGGCAACGAGGAGCTCAAGCGGCTCGCGGGCGTCGACTTCGACACGGAGAAGGTCGTGGCGAAGATCGGCATCAAGGAAAGACATGTCGCGAGGCTCCGCGGCCTCCAAGAGAGCGCGGCGGACTTCGCCGAGCGGGCCGCCCGCACGGCCCTGGCCGACGCGGGCGTCGGCGCGGAGGAGGTGGGCCTCTTCATCGTCGCGACCGACACGCCCGAGTACGTCTCCCCGGCGACGGGCATCCTCCTCCAGGGCCGGCTCCAGGGCGGCGAGCGCGAGGCCGAGGCCCTCGACGTCGGGGCCTCCTGCGCGAGCTTCGTGACCGCCCTCGACCTGGCCGCCAGGCGCCTGGCCACCGACCCAACCCTGCGCTACGGCCTCGTGGCGGGCGTCTACAACATGCCCGCCCATCTCCGCCCCGGCGACGCCTTCGGCTGGTCCATCTTCGCCGACGGCGCCGGCGCCGTCCTACTGGAGAGGGTCGAGGACGGGAAGGCCAAGGGCCGCGGCTACCTGGATGGCTGCTTCCGCGCCGACGGCACGCAGTGGGACTACGTGGGCGTCTACTCGGGCGGCGCGAAGAAGCCCGTCACGCGCGAGCTCCTCGAGCGGGACGAGTACGGACTCGAGCTCCTCCAGCGCCTTCCGGGCGACAGGAACGTGAAGCTCTGGCCGCCCCTGGTGAGGCGCCTCCTCGAGAAGGCGCGCTTCCCCCAGGACCGGGTGGCGCACTACTTCTTCACGCAGATCAACCGTTCGGTCATCGAGGAGGTCATGGGCATCCTCGGCGAGCCCATGGCGAAGACCACCACGATCATGGACCGCTACGGCTACACGGGCTCGGCCTGCGTCCCGATGGCCCTGCACGAGGCGCGGAAGGCGGGCCGGGTCGGGAAGGGCGACGCGGTCGTCCTCGTGGCGAGCGGAGCCGGCTTCGCGGTCGGCGCCGACCTCATAACGCTGTAAGGAGCTTCAGGATGGATTGGCTTGGCACCTACAAGGGAAAACTCGTCTCCGTCGACGAGGCCGTCTCCAGGATCGAGAGCGGGAATGACGTCGTCGTCGGCCAGTGCGCCTCGGAGCCCCAGGGCTGCATGTCGCGCTTCCACACTGTCGCCGACCGGGTGCGGGACGTCAGGGTCTTCTCCGTCCTGACGCTCAAGCCCTACGACTTCTACATGAAGCCCGAGATGAAGGGCCGCTTCGAGCTCGCGTCCTGGTTCCACGCGCCCGGCTCGCGCTCGGCCCTGAAGGCGGGCACGGGCACCGTGACCTTCGTGCCGAACATGCTCCACCGCGCGGCCACGGACCGCATCCACGCCAGGCGGCCCGACATCTTCTTCGGCACCTGCACCCCTCCCGACAAGCACGGCTTCGTCTCCCTCTCCCTGGGCGTCACCTACGAGAAGGACATCATGGAGGCCGCGCGGACCGTCGTCCTCGAGGTGAATCCCCGCCTGCCCCGCACCTTCGGCGACACCCAGGTCCACGTCTCCCAGGTCGACTTCTTCGTGGAACACGACCAGGAGGTGCCTACCCTCCCCGCCCCCGACCCCAGCGAGACCGACCTCGCGATCGGCGCCCACATCGCGGAGCTCGTGGAGGACGGCTCCACCATCCAGCTCGGCATCGGGGGCATCCCCAACGCGGCGGCCCTCGCCCTCCGGGACAAGAAGGACCTGGGCGTCCACACCGAGATGTTCGTCGACTCCATGATGGAGCTCTACGAGATGGGCGTCGTCACGAACGCCCGGAAGAGCCTCAAGAAGGGCAAGTTCGTCACCACCTTCGCGATGGGCTCCAGGAAGTTCTACGACTGGCTCGACGACAACGTCGCCGTCGAATTCCAGCGGGGCCGCTGGGTCAACGATCCCGCCGTCATCGCGCAGAACTCGCGCATGGTCTCCATCAACACCTGCATCTCGGTCGACTTCACGGGCCAGGTCGCGAGCGAGAGCATAGGCCCCGCCCAGTACTCCGGCACGGGCGGCCAGAGCGACACGGCCACGGGCGCCGTGGCGGGGACCGACGGCCTGGGGAAGAGCGTCATCGCCTGCTACTCGACGGCCAGGAACGGGAGCGTCTCCACCATCGTGCCCATGCTGCCGGAGGGATCGGCGGTCACCCTGCACCGGAGCCTTGTCGACCACGTCGTCACCGAGCACGGCATCGCGAAGCTCCGCGGCCGGACCGTGAGCGAGCGGACCAGGGCCCTGATCGGCGTCGCCCATCCCGACTTCCGCAAGGACCTCGAGGCGCAGGCGCGGAAACTCGGCTACATCTAGGCGGGACGCCCGGTTGCGGCGCCGCCCGGCGCGCGCTATCCTGGCGCCGTGCTCACCGACGCCCACATCCACTTCGCCGACCTCGCCGCGCGGGACCCGGGCTTCGCCGCGGCCTACGCGGCCGGCCCCTATCTCGCCTGCGCCGCGAGCCACGACGAGCCCGAATTCCTCGCGACGGAGGCCCTCGCCTCGCCAGGACCGGGCCGGCCCAAGGGCCTCTCCTTCGTCTCGAGCTTCGGCATCCACCCCCAGTGGGCCGTGTGGAAGAACGCGGATTTCCTCGCGGGGCTCGCCGCCACCGGCCGCATAGCCGCGGTCGGCGAGGCCGGCTTCGACTTCTTCGGCGACCGGCCCGAGCGCGTCCGGACCAAGGAGAACCTCGAGGCCCAGACGGCCGTCTTCGAGTACCAGCTCGAGCTCGCCCTCGCGCGGGGGCTCCCGATGCTACTCCACGTCAGGAAGGCGATGGACCTCGTCTTCGCCTACGCGCCGCGCCTCAGGCGCCTGCCCTCCCTCGTCCTCCACTCCTTTTCCGGCACGGCCGGCGAGGCCCTTGCCCTCCTCGAGCGGGGGCTCCCGGCCTACTTCTCCTTCGGCGCGGCGGTCCTGAACGGCCACAAGCGCGCGGAGGCCGCCTGCGCCGCCGTGCCTCCGGACAGGATCCTCTCCGAGACCGACGCGCCCTGGCAGCCGCCCCGCGGCGAGGCCTTCTGCCGCCTTGAGCACCTCGACCTCGTGGTCGGCGGGATGGCCGCGCTCCGCGGCGAGGACCGCGCGGAGCTCGAGGAGCGGCTCGCCCGGAACTTCGCCGCGGCCTATCCCGCCGCGGCCGGCCTCGTCCGGGCGAGAGGAGGGAATACTTGAGCTTCGACGAGAGGACGAGGATCATCCTCGGCGACGGGGGAATGGCGGCGCTCAAGGCCGCGTCGGCCGTCGTCTACGGCCTGGGCGGCGTGGGAGCGGCCTGCGCCATGGACCTCGTGCGCGCGGGGGTCGGGCGGATCGTCGCCCTGGACTTCGACGAACTCTCCGAGTCCAACCTGAACAGGCTCTATTTCGGCTATCGCGAAGACGTGGGAAGGCCCAAGGCCGAGGTTTTCGCCGACTACGCCCGCCGGGTCAATCCCGAGGTCCTCGTCGAGGCCTCCCCCCGCTTCTTCTCCGGCGCCTCGGCGGAGGAGGCGGTCGCCGCGGCCGCCGCGGGCGGGCGGGCCGTCCACCTGGACTGCGTCGACTCCCTCAATCCCAAGGTCAACCTCCTAGCCGCCCTGGCCCGCTCGGGCCTTCCCTTCGCGGCGAGCATGGGCACGGCCGGCAGGCTCGACCCGGGGCGGCTCCGCCTCACTTCCTTCTGGCTGTCGCAAGGCTGCCCCCTGGCGCGCGAGGTGCGGAACCGGCTGCGCCGCCTGGGCGTGGACGCGGACTTCCCCGCGGTCTGGAGCGACGAGCCGCCCGCGCCTCCCGTCGAGCGGCCCGCCGGCCCCGCGGAGGAGCAGAAGGCGCCGGGGCGGGTGAGGAAGATGCAGGGTTCGGCGCCCTTCGTGCCGCAGGCCGCGGGGCACTTCCTCGCGAGCTGGGCCGTGCGCCGCATCCTCGAGGAGGCGGCCTCCGGCGCTCCGGGCTCCGCTTAGGCGGCATAGCCGGGCCGGCCACGCGAAGGGGCGCGTCGACCCGGCGCGGGCCGCGCCAAGCGACGGCCGCGCCGGGGCGTAGCCGGCCACGGGGATCGGGCAGCCTCAGTCCTTGGACCGGCCGCCCGGCTTTCCGCGCGCGAACCAGGGCTTCCGCGCCGTGCGCGGCGCCTGTCCGCGCGCCGGGCCGGCCGCCCTTCGGCGGCTCACGAGGATGCGCGTGCCGCCGACGGGCTCCGACACGATGAGCTCGGCCTCCGCCATGGTCGAGGCCAGGGCGAGCTCGGAGGCGTCGATGCGCTTCCCCACGAGGCCGCCGTAGTACTCGGAAAGCTCGGGCTGGCGCGGCCCCTTGAGGGCCCGCCTGAGCTCGGCCAGGCTCTCGTCGTCGAGCACGAGGTCCTTGGCCTCGGCGAGGCAGCTCGAGCGCGCCTCCCCGAACTCGTAGCGGAGCTCGACCTCCCGCGCTCCCTCGAGATACAGGTACTTGAGCAGCTCCTCGGCCACCCGCATGAGCTGAACCGTCTCAGCGTCCACGTTCGCTCCTCCTCTCGGCGATCGCCTCGAAGACCGGCACGAGGATGCCGGCCACGAGGCCTCCCGAGAAGCCGTTGTTGTAGAGGTTGAGCCCGCCGTGGAGATAGCCTACGTTGACCACGACGATGAGATGGAGGGCTCCCGCCAGCATTCCGGCCAGGATCCCGTAGCGCCCGGCCACGGGGGCGAGGCAGGTGCCGAAGAGGGCGGCGAGAAGGGGCACCTCCGCGGAGGGCGAATAGACCGTGAGGAGGGAGGCGAGACCGACGCCGGCCATCACGGGGAGGACGTTCCTGGGATGCTTCCCGAAGGCCCCGAAGCCGCACATTGTGAGGAGGGCGCCTACGGTCGGCCCGTTCCAGTCCCCGCCCACGAGGAGGATGTAGGCCGCCCCGATGAGGCCGACCAGGCCCATGTTGACCAGGCTCGGGCCGAGGCCGTAGCTCCTCGGGAAGTCGCTCACCAGGCGGCCCGTCGACCTGAGGATGCCACGCAGCCCGGCGCGCGACCGCGGTCCGATGGCGAGGCCGGCGGCGACGAGGGAGCCGAAGAGGGCGAGGACGAAGGGCAGGTAGACGCCCAGGTTCCCCTGCGACCAGGCGCCGCCGCCCGAGCCGCCCACCTTGAAGGCGCGGAAGATCGACATGGCCACCGTGCCGACCATGCCGGCGGTCAGGCCGATGTTGTAGAGGTTGTAGCCCTGGTGGAACTGGAGGAGGTGCTTGGCGAGGGGAGGGATGAGGAAGCCCGAGGCGAGGCCCGCGGCGACGCCGGCGAGGCAGTTGTAGGGCTGCGGGATGCCGAGGCCGAAGCTCACCTCGCTCGCGAGCGGAGCCAGGGCCGTGCCGAAGAGGGCCACGATGACGTATTCGGAGAAGGGGCGGCGCGAGGCGCGGGAGTAGAGCCAGACCCCGCCCATGACGGGCCAGATGTTGTAGACGTTCTTCCCGAAGAGGGAGAAGCCCGCGATGGTGAAGACCGCGGCCATGGCGGGCCCGGAGATGACGACGCCCGAGCGCTTTAGGATGAGGACGGCCGCGAGGGAGCAGAGCCCCGCGTTGACGAAGGGCGTCCCGAGGCCCGCGCGGGCGACGTAGTCGTTGATGAGGATGTCGGGGTCCCTGACGATGGAGCCCAGGCCCGCGGCCACCTCCCGCAGGTCGAAGCGGGCGAGGGCCAGGCCGAAGGCGAGGAGGACTAAGGGCAAGACCAGCACGACCGCGTCGACGAGGGGGGAGTCCTCGGGAAGACTCCCGATCGCGCGGAATCGATAGGGGGTTTTCACGGGCCTAAGTATCGCCGCCCTAGGCTCCTCGGCGCAAGCGCCGGCCAGGACTTTTTTCTACTTGGCGAAACATCGCCGAGGGGTATCGCCTGAGGCTCCACGGCGGGGCTTCGCGACGGGGCTCCACGGCGGGGCTCCGCGACGGGGCTCCGCGGCGAGGCGCCGGCCGGAGCGCCGCCGGCCGGGCTCCCCTGGCGGATCAACCCTTCCCGGCGGGCCGGATAGGCGCTACCATGTCGGCATCCCCCTGGAGGTACCTATGCCCTTCTTCGAGCCCTTCCGCCTAGAGCGATTCTTCGCAGCCCACGAATTCTCCGCGCGGCTCCTCCTTTGCACCTCGGACTGCGAGAGCATGCCCGTCCGCGAGCTCCTGGCCCTGGAGCCGGGAGCCGAGGAGGCTCTCCTCTCCCTCAGGCTCGGCTACACGGAGACGCGCGGCGACCCGGGCCTCAGGTCGGACATCGCCAAGCTCTACCCGGGGGCAGGGCCCTCGGGACTCGGCCCCGAGGAGGTCTTCGTCCACGCCGGCGCGGAGGAGGCGATCCTCAACCTCTGCCTCGCGCTCCTGTCGCCCGGCGACCACGTCGTCGTGAACTACCCCTGCTACCAGTCCCTAGCGGAGATCCCGAGGGCCCTGGGCTGCGCCGTCTCCCCCTGGAGCCTCCGCGAGGAGGGCGGCCGCTGGACCCTCGATCCCGACGAGCTCGGGCGCCTCCTCAAGGCGAAGACGAGGCTCGTCGTTCTCAACATGCCGCACAACCCGACGGGGGCGCTCATGGACCGGGACACCTTCGGCCGCTCGGTCGAGCTCTGCCGGCAGGCCGGCGCGGTCCTCCTCGTGGACGAGGTCTACCGCCACCTGGAGCGGGACCCCGCGCGCCGCCTCCCGGCCGCCTGCGAGGCCTACGAGAACGGAGTGTCGCTCAACGTGCTCTCCAAGAGCGCGGGCCTGGCCGGCCTCCGGATCGGCTGGCTCGCCTCCCGCCGCCTGGACATCCTGGACGCCGTCGCCGTCGTGAAGGACTACAACTCGATCTGCTCCTCGGGCCCGAGCGAGGTCCTGGCCGGCGTAGCCGTGCGGAACCTCGGGAGGATCGCCGAGCGGAACCGCGCCCTCTGCGCCTCGAACCTCGCCCTGCTCAAGGGCTTCTTCGCGCGCCGCCCCGGCTTCGCGGCCTGGAGCGAGCCCGAGGGAGGCTCCATCGCCTTCCCCCGGCTGGGCCCCGACGCGGCCGCGGCCTTTCCCGCGGCGGCGGGGTCGGGCGGAAGGGGCGGCGACGCCGAGGCCCTCGCCCTGCGCCTCCTTTCGGAGGCGGGCGTCCTCCTCCTTCCCGGCGCCTACTACGGCTTCGACCCCGCCTACTTCCGGCTGGGCTACGGCCGCGCCTCCATGCCGGCGGCCCTCGCCGCCCTGGAGGCCTGGCTGGACTCGCGCGAGGAGTGAGGCGGCGCGGCCGGGGCGCCCGTCGCGCGGACAACGCGCCGCCCCGGGCCACGCCAGGGCCACGCCAGGGCCCCGCGCGGCCCGCCAGGAGTGGCCTCAGTCCCCGGTGAGGAAGCGCTCCGGATTGTCACTGCAGAAGCGGCGCTTCCAGTCCTCGGGCAGGGGCGAGTCGGCGAAGAGGCGGCAGTAGTCCGCGTAGGAGCGGACCTTCGTGAGGTTCACGGGGAAGTCGCTGCCGAACATGACGCGGTCCAGGGCGACGGAGCGGAGCCCCGGATCCTGGCGGCCCAGGAGCTCGAGAAGCCAGCGGTAGTACTCGGGCTCGCAGCCGTTGAAGGAGAAGTCCGTGTAGACCCGCGCGAAATCGCCAAGGAGGCCGAGTATGCCCTCGGCCCACTCGCCCGGCTGGGGCCGCCCCAATGGACGGAGGTACTGGTGGCCGAAGTGGGCCAGGTCGAGGCGCAGGCCGGGATGGGCCTCCAGGGCCGGCCTCCAGCGGGACGGCGCGGTGTAGAGCCAGGCCTCGTCCAGGGGTATCACCCTGAAGCCCTGGTCGTCGCAGTGCGCGGTGAGCGGTATGTCCCGCGACTCGCAGAAGGAGTAGAGAAGCCCGGCCTTGTCCCGCCCGGGGCCTCCGTCCGGCCAGGGATCGAAGCCGAGGGGCGGGTAGACCTTCACCCCCGCGAAGCGCATGGGGAAGTCGTCGGCGCGGTCCACGTCGATGTCGGCCATCGCCTCGAAGGCCGCCCGGGACGCCGCCTTCCCGCGGCGGTAGCCCCGGAAGGAGGACTCGAGGAGGGCCTGGAGCGCGGCCTCGGTGTAGTTCGACGTGTCGATCCCGAGGAAGGGCCTGATCTCGAGGAGGCCGCGGGGACGGGCCCGCCGGTAGTCCCTGATCCCGGCCAGCACGTCGCGGACCTGGGCCGCCATGGGCTTCTCGGGCGGCCTGTCGTAGTAGGCCTCCGTCCTCGCGCCTCCGCGCCGCTCGAAGTCCATGAGGAGGGGGGCCAGGACGACGCGGCCGAAGCGGAGGCCGCCCAGCTCGAGACCGCCCTCCGAGGCGAGGGGCGGAGGGTCTCCCGGCTTGGCGTAGAGGCCGAGGAGGTCGTCCTCCATGAGGGCGAAGATGGAGCCGACGTCGTTCTCCATCACCGAAAGCATGTTCCGCACCCGCTCGCCCCCCTTCAGGAAGAGGGAGCCCGCGAGGAAGCCCGGCGACCGCGCCTGCGCGTAGAGGGTCTCCATGCGGCGGCTCCGCACCGTCTCCACGAAGGCGAGGAAGCTCGGGTGGGAGAGGGTGAGGGCGTGGCAGTGGATGTCGTAGAAAGCGGCCTCGGCCATGCGGCGCCTCCCGGCTTGCTGCTCTCCCTCTAGTGTAGCGCTTTCTCCCCGAAGGCGTTCGTGCCGAAGACGCCCAGGACGATGAGGACGGAGCCCAGGAGCTCGGGAAGGCCGAAGGCCTCGCCGCGGAAGGCCACTCCCGCCGCGACGGAGATCACCGTCGTGAGGTTCGAGAAGACGGCGGACTGCGAGGCCTTGACCCGCGACAGGGAGAAGTTCACGAGGAAGAAGGCGACGACGGAGGAGAGGGCGCCGAGGTAGAGGACGGCTCCCCAGGCCCCCGGCGTCGCGCGCGATAGGAGGCCTGCCCTGGCGCCCGCGGCGCCGGCGGCCCCCGCGGCTCCGCCGCCCAGGAGGGATTCGGCCAGGGCGAGGGCGCCGAAGGACAGGGCGCCGGTCGCCATCATCGCGAAGGTCAGCTCGACGGGGCTGTAGACGCGGCTCGCCCGGCGGGAATAGATGTTGAAGAAGGCGGCGCTCGCGAGGGCGCCGAGGAGGCAGAGGAGGCCGAAGAGGCTCCCCTCCCCCGCCTGGGCCGCCCCGCCGCCCAGGACGATGAGGCCCACGCCCGCGACGGAGAGGCAGAGGCTCGCCGCCTGGAGCCGCGTGAGGCGCTCCTTGAGCATGAGGGCGCCCAGGGCGGCCACGGCCGCGGGCAGGGCCCCGAGGACGAGGCCGGCCGTGCTCGTCGCCGACTTCGCGACGCCGAAGGTCTCGGAGGCGAAGTAGAGGATGGGCTGGAAGAGGCAGGCGAGGACGAGGGGCCCCGGGTCCTTGCCCCGGTAGTCGAGCCGGACCAGGCGGAGGAGGGCCAGCGCTCCCATGAGGGCCGTCGCCAGGGCGAAGCGGAGGAAGAGGAGCTCGAAGGGGCTGAAGGCCAGGAGCGCGTCCTTCGTGACGAGGAAGGAGAAGCCGAAGATCGAGGCGAAGCCGACTCCCGCGAGGTAGTTCACATAACGTTTCATGCCGCCGCCCTTCCCGCCGCGTCCCGCTCCCTGCGGCCCGAGGCGGGCCGCAGGGTCCCGCGAAGGGTATCGCGGCCGCCTCGGCCTGCGCGAGGAGGAGGACCTGGCCCGTCGAGGCTACCGGCGGCGGCCCCGGACGTCAAGGAGCCGCGCAGACTCAGTCGCCGAAGGCCGCCGCCAGGGCACGCTCGAGCCGCGCGAGGGCCTGGGGCCACTCGGCCTCGCCGACGGACATGAGGGAGAGCCTGAAGCGGGAGCGGCAGGAGCCCGAAAGGCCGAAGCGGGCGCCCTCGGCCCAGGGCGCCTGGGCCAGGCGGGCCTCGCGGGGGGCGGAGACCCAGAGGTTGTAGCCGCGCGAGGCGGCGGGCACGGAGAGGCCGGGGAAGCGCGACAGGAGGCGGAGGAGCTCGGCGCGGCGTCGCCGGGCGATGTCGGCGCAGGCGGCCTGGTGACGATCGAGGAGGCCCGAGGCGAGGAGGCGCTCGGCGAAGAGCTGGAGCCAGGCCGCGGGCCCGGTGTCGGTCTCCGCGCGGAGGCGGAGGAGCTCCTCGAGGAGGCGCGGCGGCGCGGCGACGAGGCCGATGCGGAGGCCGGGGGCGGCCGCCTTGGAGAGGGACTTGATCCAGACCGTCCGCTCGGGGACCAGGTCCACGAAGCGCGACAGGCCCGAGGGCTCGAGCTCGGAGATGTAGTCGTCCTCGATGATGAAGACCTCGCGCCGCCGCGCCGCCTCGGCTATGGCCCGCTTCCGCTCCAGGGAGTAGCGGAGTCCCGTCGGGTTGTGGAGGTCGGGCACCGCGTAGTAGAGGGCCGTTCCCCCGCCCTTCCTCTCCGCCCAGTGGCGCTCGAAGGCCTCGGGGTCGGGGCCCTCGTCGCCGAAGGGAAGGGAGGCGCGGGGCCTGAAGAGGGAGATGGCGCCGGGGTAGGTCGGCTCCTCCACGAGGACCTCCGGCGCCTCCTTCGCGGAGAAAAGGCGGCGGCAGAGGTCGAGGCCCTGCTGGCCGCCGGAGATGAGGAGGAGGGAGTCGGGAGGGAGGGCGTAGCGCCGCGCCAGGGCCTCGACCAGGCGGGGCTCGCCGCGCGGGCCGGAGGCGGAGAAGACCTTCCCCCGCTCGACGGCCAGGACCTCGCCGAAGAGGCGGCCCGCCTCCTCGTAGGGAAAGAAGTCCTCGGAGAGCCGCGCCGCCGAGAAGTCGCCGGGCCGCTCCTCGGGGGGAGAGGGGAATCGGACGTAGCTCCCCGAGCCGGGCCGGTTCTCGACGAAGCCCCCCTCGGCCAGGAGGTCGAAGGCGCGCTGGGCGGTGAGCTTGTTGCAGCCGTAGCGCTCGGCGGCCTCGCGGATCGAGGGGAGGCGCTCGCCGGGGCGGATCTCGCCCTCCTCGATGGAACGCCGGAAGTCCTCGACGATGCGCTCGTAGAGATGCATGGGCCGAAGCATAGCACGGAGGGTCAGGCGCGGAAACACCGCGCCCCGCCGCGCGGCGGCGAAAAAAAGCCGGCCGCCCGGGAGGCCCGGGCGGCCGGCTCTAGGCGGGCCCCGACGGGGGGCCTTGGGCGCCTACCTGTGGGCGCCTACCTGTGGGCGCCTACCTGTGGCGAGAGCTTACCTGTGGGCGGCGACCGCCTGGTACTCGGGCAGGTCCGTGTGGAGCTCGTCCCTCAAGGGGTTCTTCCTGAGCTTGAGGACCTTCCAGGCCTGGTAGACGAAGACCGCGACGTTGGAGGCCAGGGCCAGGCTCGAGACCACCCAGAGGGCGGCGACGCTGTGCGAGGACTTCACCGCGAAGCGGGAGGTGTCGACGAAGCCGGGGAAGACCATCACGAACATCATCCAGAACGCCAGGGTCTGCGCGCGGTGCTGGAGCCAGGCGCCCTTCTTGATGAAGAAGGCCGGGATCGTGCAGGAGATGAGGAGGGCGGCGCCGGCGTAGAAGGCGTGGTCGGGGACGCAGTTGTAGACGTAGGCGAAGTTCCAGAGGTCGTAGGCGACGACCCAGAACCAGAGCATGTCGGGCCAGAGCATGTCCTTCTTCTCGTCCTTGCCGATGAAGATGCCCGTCCATCCGCAGATCGTGACGATGTTGAGGAGGCCGGAGACGGCGTTCATCACGTTCCAGGGGCCGCCGACGATGAGCATGCCGTCGTAGACGCCGTTCATGCCCGCGACCTGGAATTCCCTGACCACGGCCTCCAGGATGTTGAGGGCCAGGATGAAGGGCGGGAACATCAGGAAGTACTTGTTCGCGGCGAGCTTCTTGTAGTAGCGCAGGGCCATGAAGCCAAGGCTGCCGGCCAGGGCCGAGTAGACCTTCGCCCAGTGGAACCAGGTGCCGACGCTCGTGCCGGGGCCGGCGGTGCGGGGCCAGACGCCGACGGTGAGGAGGATGGGCATGGCGATGAAGAGGAGGCGGGACATCCACCTGCTCGAGCGGGCGAGCTCGTTGAGGAGCATGAGGCCGCCCAGGACGGCGAACCACATGAGGGCGGAATACCAGGGGATGGACTCGAAGAGGAACATGGCGGGACCTTGCGTGCGCGGGACGGGGCTCCGGCGCGTGGGGTGGTGGGAACGGCGACCAGGCGCTGGGTTCGCTGGAAGCGGCTCGGGCGCGTCGCTTAAAGGCGCGGGCGGGCGGTGCGGACTTACGGACCGGAATCGCGTATCCTGACCGGCGACGCCGGTTTTGGCAGTATCACGCCGCCCTGTACGGCGTGTCAAGGATACGCTCAATCTTTATCGACTAAAGCGTCACGTCGAGGCGTTTCTGTCACTAAAAACGGCTTTCCACTCCATAAGGATGGCCCCTTGGGGAGCCTCGCCCTTCCCGCCGGGGAAGAAGCCCGCGAGGCGCGCGCCTTCGACGAAGCCCGAGCGGGCGTAGATGCGCCGCGCGGCGGCCCAGGCCTCGTTCACGAGAAGGAGCTCCCGCTCGATGCCGCGGGCGCGGCGCAGGATGAGGCGCCGCCCCCCGTCAAAGAGGAGGGCGCCGAGCCCCGTTCCGCGCAGGGCCGGGTCGAGGGTCATGGAGGCGAGATAGGCGACCCGGCCCGAGGGGTCGTGGCGCTCGGCGGGATCGTGGCCCAGCCTGAAGGCCGCCGCGAGGGCCTCAGGTCCCTCCTCGGGCTTGGGCGCTTCGGACCAGCGCTCGGCGCAGAGGTAGCCGCGGGCCAGGCCCGTCGAAGACTCGCGCAGGACGACGAAGCCCTCCGGGAAGAGGGCGAGCTTGGCCCTGAAGACGGCCTCGTCCTCGCGTATCGCCTCGATGAAGCCCAGCTCCTCGAGCCTCATGACGGCGGGAAGGTCGGCCTCGCGGGCCGCCTCGACGCGGAAGGAATCCCTGTCCATGATACGCGGACTATAGCACGCGCCGCGCCGCTGATTAAGCCTTCGCCGCCCGCCTGGCACGCGCCGCCCGCTTGGCGGGAGCCTTCTCGTAGGTCTTGCGCCGTCCCGCCCTCCCCGTCTCGCGGAGCAGGCCGGCGCGGGCCAGGGAGTAGAGGATCTTCCGCGCGCGGTCGGGCGCTATGCCGAGCGCCTCGCCGAGGCTCGCCGAGGAATAGGGCGCGTCCAGCCCCCGCGGGATGAGGGCGAGCCAGTCGCGCCTCGTCGCGAGCCGCCGGGAATCGAGGATCTCCTCGAGGAGGCGGTCCGCGGTGCGGTCGCCCTTCCGGCGCCAGGAGCCCGTGCCGTCGCGGACGCGCAGCACCGAGTCCCGCACGAGGAGGGCCTCGACCGTGACGCCTGGCGCGGCGATGAGGCTCGTCGCCTTCACGAGCTCGTCGAAGAGCGAGTAGAGATCCCCCCGCTTCGGGCTCCTGCGCTCGGAGACGAGCTCGCCGCTCGAGGGATCGATGCGCTTGATGCGGGTCTCCAGGGCGACGGGGTGGACGACGCGCACCCTATGGCCGGCGGCCGCGAGGGCCAGGACCTTGGGGACTATCTTGCCGAGGCCCTTCGTCTGCACCTCGACGAGCTCCCCGTCGGCCTTGACGAGGTCGACGACCTTGCCCGCGACCAAGGCCTCGAGGCGGTCGCCGGGAGCGGCGAGGCGCCGCTTGAGCTCGGCGTGCAGGCTCCCCTCGGAGTAGAGGTTGATGCCCGAGCGCTCGGCTACGAACTCGGGGACCGTGTCCTCCGCCGCCGGCCCCGGGGAGGCGGAACCAAGGATCGGGCCTCCGTCGGCCTTGCCGGAAGATGGTCGGGCTTTTCTCGATGGCATGAGGGCACTGTACCCCTTGCCCGCCGGGCGGGGCAAGCCGCGGCCCGATGCGACTCTGCCCATGCTCGACTGAAGGATCCTCGCTTCGCCGGCGCGGCGGGCGCATCGCGCCCGCCCCTCGCGCCTGACTCTCGCCATGCACTATCGCGGCCCGCCCGTCTCGCCCGTCCGTCGCCGGGCCTAGGCCTGCCCCGGGACGCCCTCCACGGCCGCCGCCCCATGAGCGGCGGGCAGGGCGGCACTGGCCCCCCGGAGGCTCTTCCTCAAGAGCAGGACCGAGACCGCGAAGGTCGCGAGCTCGGTCGCCGGGACGGCCATCCAGACGCCGCTGTCGCCCAGGAAAAGCGGAAGGACGAGGACGAAGGCGGAGAGCAGGACGAGGCCGCGCAGCGACGCGATGAGGGCCGAACCCTTCGCGTCGCCGAGGGCGGTGAGGTAGGAAGCGGCGATCATGGAGAAGGCGCCCGGAATGAAGGCGAGGGCCGTGAAGACGATCGCCTCGCGGGCGAGCGCCACGACGCCCGGCGCCGCCGCCTCGCCGCCCTTCGAGAAGAGGCGGGCCATCGCCCCTGGCGCGGCGAGCGCGACGGCGGCCGCGGCGGCGGCGACCGCGAGCGCGAGGCGCAGGGCGACGCCGAGCCAGGCCCGCGAGGCGGCCCGGTCGCCCGCGCCGGCGCTCCGCCCGGCGAGCGGCACGAGGGCCTGGGCGCAGCCGAGGACGAGCATCGACTCGACGAAGGAGAGGTAGCCCGCGACCGTGTAGGCCGCGACGCCCGCGACGCCGAGCCTCCGCATGAGGACGGAGTTGAACAGGTACACCGTGATCGTGACGGAGAGCTGGCCGATGAGCTCCGAGGAGCCGTTCCCGAGGATCGAGGCGAGCTCCGCGCGGGAGAGCCGCGGCCGCGCGGGCTTGAGCTCGCACCGCCCGAGGAGGACCAGGGCCGCGGCGAGGAGGGCCTGCGCGAGGGCGCCCAGGCCCGAGGAGAGCGCGGCCCCGCGCATGCCCATCCCGAGGCGCAGGATGAAGAGCCAGTCGAGGCCTATGTCGAGGAGGGAGCCCGCGAGGCCGGCGGCGAGCGCGAGGAGGGGCGAGCCGCCGAAACGCAGGAAGATCACGAGCCCCACGTTGACCGGCGTAAGGACGTAGAACCAGGCCATCGTCGCGAGGTACTCGCGGGCGGGCGCGTAGGCCTCGCCGCCCGGCGCCGCGCCGAGCAGCGCGAGGAGAGGCTCGGCGAAGGCGAGGACGAGGGCCGCGACGGCGGCGGCGGCGGCGGCGATCAGGAGCATCGAGCCCGAGAACACGCGGCGCGCGCCGGGCGCGTCCCCCGCGCCGAGCATGCGCGCGCAGAGGCTCGCGCCGCCGACGCCGACCATCACGCCGATCGCCAGGAAAACGTACAGGAGCGGCAGGCTGAGATTCACCGCGGCCAGGCCCGCGGCGCCGACGACGCGCCCGACGAAGAGGCCGTCGGCCACGACCGCGGCCGTGGTCAAGACGAGGCCCGCCGTCGCCGGCAGGGCGTAGGAGAGGAAGACCCGCGCCGATCCCGGCCGGGCCCTGTCGAGGGAGTCCATGCTTCGTACCTCCGATATGCGCGCCAGTCTAGCGGCCTGCGGGGCGGAGGCGCTTCTGATTTCGCGCCCTCCCGAGGGATCGGAGCGCGCGGGAGATGCGCGCGGGGGCGGGCCTCAGGCCCGGCCCTCCACCGGCGCGCAGATGTCGAGGGAGACGCGCCCCTCCGCGTCCAGGCCCGAGCGGTAGCGCTCGAGGCAAGGCCCCGGGCCGGGCCTGAAGCCGCGCCGCGGCATCCAGATCGCGATGAGGTCGTTGAAGGCGTGGATGAGCCCGGACACGGGCCCGTCGAACCTATAGCACGCATAACGCGCGGCAGGCACGCGGACCGCGCGGCCGCGGACGCCGGGCGGAAGGGCCACGCAGAGGTCGTAGCGGAGGAGGGCCCCTTCCGTGACGAGCGGGTCGTCGGCGGAGATGCCGATGTAGTCGCGCTCGCGCAGGTCCGGGAAGGTCCGGTCGACCTCGGAGCAGAATTCCTCCCAGGCTCGGGCGAGCTCCGAATAGGGGCCGCGGTAGCGCCTTCGGTAGAGGCGGAGCTCGGGCAGCTCTATGACCTCGACCTTCGCGTCGAGGCCGGCGAGCGCCGCCTCGGCGCCCGGCCCGCGCAGGGCCGCGATGCGGGCCAGCGCCTCCTCGTAGGCCCCGCCGGGCGGCGGCGGCGGCGCGGCGCGGTACGCGCTGGCGCTCATCCCGAAGCGCTCCCTGAAGGCGACCGCGAAGTTGGATGGGCTGTAGCGCGCCTCGAGCGCGATCTCGGTGAGGCTCATTCCCGGGCTCTTCACGAGCCGGAAGGCCGCCCGCTCGAGCCTGAGGCGCCGGACGAAGGCGTGGACGGGCTCGCCGGTGACCGAGGAGAAGAGCCTGTTGAAGTAATGCCGCGAGAAGCAGGCCCGATCGGCGATCGCCTCGACGGTGAGATCCCCGTCGAGGTTCGCCTGGATGTAGTCGACGGCCTCCTCGATCGCCGCGATCTGGTCGGTCCGTTCCATCGCCTAACTCCGCCGCCGCGATAACGCGCCGCGGATCAAATCCAGCCCAGGACGCCGGCGAAGACGACGAGGGCCAGGCCGTCGAGCGCGGAGAGGCCGCCGACGAGGCGCCTCGCCTTCGCGGCCGGCCAGTCGTAGGCGAAGTTAGAAGCCAGGAAGAAGGGAATGTAGGTGGTGACGAAGACGGGCAGCGCGCCCCACCAGCCGTAGACCCAGTGGAAGGCCGGCGTCCTCGCCAGGAAGATCTCGAAGACCGAGAAGAAGGCCGCGTTCGCGACCGCGATGAGGACGCGGTTGTTCACTCCCAGGAGCTTCGCCTTCGGGTCTTCGGGGAGGAGCTTCGAGAAGATGACGCCCGCGACGGCGAACATGCAGGAGAGCTCCACGCCTACCCCGACGAGGAGGAGGAAGCTCGTGCCTCCGGGCACGGTCCAGAGGGCGTGCCCGGAGAAATGCCGGACAAGCGCGTTGCCGATCTCGTAGGCCCAATGCACGGCGTAGAGGGCCAGGCCGGCCTGCACCGCCTTCCAGTTCCTGCGCCTGATCTCCTCGAAGTAGACGTAGGTCACGAAGGCCAGGAAGGGGATGAAGGTCCAGTCGAAGGTGGAAGGGTTCCGCAGGATGCCGAGCGCCTGGTCGGTGAGCTCGGGACGGTTCAGGCTCATGTCGCCCCCTGTTCAGGAGAGGATCGCCGTCCAAGGAGCGACGCGCGCCCCGGACGACGTTGTGCTCCCGATGCTACACCCGCCAAGGCGCGGGCGCAACGAGGATCCCGCGGCCGGACCTGGGCCGGGCCAATCGCGGCCCGGCCCCCCATCCGCGAGGGCTGCCCGCGGCCGGGTCCCGCGCGGCCGGGCCAATCGCGGCCCGGCCCTCCCCGGTCGGAGATTCTTGAGCCCGCCTCACTTCTTCGGGGCGAGCTCCTGCAGTTTCGTCTTCATCTCGGAGAAGGAGAGTCCCTTCGCCGAGCAGTAGTCGCGCACCGACTCGCCGGACTTCCCGAGGCCGCCCAACAGGGCCTCGACCGCCGCCATGTCGAAGCCCCAGTCCTTGAGCTCGCCGAAGGTCGTCTTGCCGACGATGCTGCCCGCGACGGGCTCATGGGACTCCGTGGCCGCGGCCGTGCCCGTGCCGGCGCCTGTCTTGGGCGCGGTTCCGGACGCGGCGGGAGCGGCTGCGGCCCCCGTCCCCGCGGGAGCGGCCGGCGCCGCGGCCGGGGCGGGGGCGGCAGGAGCCGGCGCGGCAGGCGCGGGCGCGGCGGGCTGCGCCGCCTGCGCTGCCGCCGGAGCCGTGCCCGCGGAAGCCGCCGCTCCGGGCGCGTAGGCCCTCAGGGCCGCCGCCTCGACGAGGGCGCGGTCCCCCTTCGCCTCGGCGCGCAGGATCTCGATCGCGGTCATGGGCAGGATCGTGTCCGCCTCGGGCTCGTGGGGAAGGCCCGTGTACAGGGACACGAAGAGCCGCACCGAGTCGGTGCCGATCTCGGTGCCCGGAGGCAGGGCGACTTCGCCGTATTTCGCCTCCAGGGAGTTGGCCTTCTCCGCCTCCGAGCCGGCGCCGAAGGCGCGCACGAGGCTCGCCGGGGGAATGCCGAAGGCCTTGCCCACGTCGGCCCAGGTGTAGGAGCCGCGGATGTCGGAGGGGCTCGGGAGGCCCGCGAACTCGCCCGACCTGATGGCGGCGGGCTCCTTGGAGCCCTGGGTCTTCCAGAGGCCGAGGCCTGCGGAGAGGGCGACGCCGCCGAAGATCGTGCCCGCGACGAGGAGTCCCAGGGTCTTGGTGCCGACGCGGATCATAGCGAGCCTCCTTCGGCGGCGGCCTTCGCGGAGGGTTCCGCTACCGGCTTCTTGGCGCCCGCGGGCTCCAGGGCGCCCGACGCGAGCTCCACGGTGGAAGGCACGGGGCAGGCCGCCTCGCTCGTGCATTTGAGACAGGTTATGCACTGGTGGTCGCGCACGGCCGTCAGGGACTCGACCTCGATGTTCATGGGGCAGGCCTTCGTGCAGGCGTGGCAGGAGATGCAGCTGGAGGCCTTGCGCTTGATCCCGAAGATCCTGAAGAGGTTGAAGATCCCGAGGAGGGCGCCGTAGGGGCAGGCGTACTTGCAGAAGGGCCGCTCCACCGCGAGGGAGAGGAGGACCGTGGCCCCCAGGGCGACGAAGCCGGCCACGGCCACCTCGCCCGTCCAGAAGTTGAAGAGGGCGAAGTAGGGGTCGTAGTCCTGGAAGAAGAGCTTGCCCGTGACGACCGTCATGTAGCTCACCCAGACGAGGACGGCGTAGCGGAGGAAGCGCAGGATCCGGTCCAGGCCCCTCGGGACCATCGTATTGTAGCGCTTCCCGAAAATCCGCTTCCCGAGCTTGCCGAGCCATTCCTGGAAGGAGCCGAAGGGGCAGATCCAGCCGCAGATCACGGGCCCGAAAAGGAGGGCGAGGAGGAGGCCGAGGACGGCGAGGACGACGGAGGATTCGTGGACCTTCTTCACGAGGGTGCCGGCCGTCGCGAGTTGCCAGAAGGAGACTACGCCGCCGAAGGGGCATATCGCGTGGAGCGAGGCGGAGCCCGCGAGGGGCAGGACCACGCCCTTCTCCTTGAGGGCGCTGGTCGTCGCGACGAGGGCGACGAGGACGAAGAAGAAGATCTGGATTCCCCGGCGCCATCGTTGCGCCTTGGGCCTCGGAGCCTTGATCTTTGCGGGCATGGTTCCTCCTTGACGACTTAACGTTTTGGGCCTGGCGCCTCCGCCGGCCCCGCGGGTCTTAGTACTTCGAGAGACCGTTCCTGAAGGCGGCCAGGTGGTTCTCCGAGGCGGCCTTGAGCCGCGAGAAGAGCGCCCGCAAGGCGGCGTCTGCCGCGCCGGAGAGCGCGGGGCTCCGCAGGAAGGAATCGTACATCGCGATGTTGTCCAGCTCCGCCTGGACGCCCGCGGCGTACGCTTCCTTGAGCGAGGCGGGGACGAAGGCGTGGGCGGCGCCCTCGTCCTTGGGGACGGGAAGGCCCCTGGCCCCGTACTCGGCCTCGAGCCAGGCTATGTGGGAATCCTCGGAGGCCTTGATGTTCGAGAAGGGACGGGCTTCTCCGAATCGTCTCATGATGGCCACGTACTCCGCGCGGGCCAGGTACTCGTCCTCGATGGCGTAGCGCAGCATCGACTCCACCGAGGCGCCGGGATCGGCGGCCGCGGCCTTGGCGCCCCAGGCAGCTGAGCCCGCCGCCTGCCCGAAGCTCGGGGAGGCGACGAGGGCGGCGGCCAAGACAAAGGCGAGTCGGGAAGGATGGTTTCGCATGACGTTCATATCGTTGCCTCGTTTGAAGCGGGATGACATACATATAGCAATATATATGCCAAATACTGCAACTGCGCGCTACATTGCGCGCTTTTTCTACGAGTCCGGCGCCTCCGCAGGCCGTGCCAAGCCGTCGCCACAAACCATCTCTTTACTACAAGGCAATTTGCGTATGCCGATCCAGGCTTGGCCTTGATGCCGCCCGTCGCCCTTCGCCCGACTCCGGCCTCAAGGCCACCCCGCCGCGCGCCTACTGAAGCATAAGCGAAGCGAGGCCCCTTGCCAAACGCAGGCAAGGGAAAGAGAAGCGAGGAGCTCTGTGGGCATTTTTTGCCCAGCCGCGGGAAAGTACTGCCCGCGGCCGCGCGGCCTGTCTCGGCACGACGTGGTCGGCCATTGCGCCGCCCGGCCTGCAGCTCTCGACGGCGCTGCCAGCCGCGACCCCACGGAGCTCCGGCGCGATCCGGAGCGGCGGCGATGCCGCGGCGCGGTGCGGCGCGGTTGTCGGCCGCGGCACCGCGCGGCGGCGCACGCTAGAGAGTCCCGCCGAATGCGGCGAGAGGCTAGGCGCTAGGCGCCGCCGCCCTTGGCGCGGCACTCGGCGCAGAGGCCGGAGAAGTAGAGCGTGTGGCTCTTCACCTCGAGGCCGTACTCGCGCTCGAGCTCGGCGACGAGGCCCCCGAGCCTGCAGGCTCCGAGGTCGATGAAGCGGTGGCAGGACTCGCAGTGGAAGAAGTGGCGGTGCGGCTTCCCGGCGGAGACGAAGTAGCGCTCGGTGCCGTGCTCCGAGCAGTGGAGGACGAAAGACTCGGCCCAGCCGCCCTCCTCCAGGAAGTGGAGGGAGCGGTACACCGTCGCCTGGTCGCAGGCCCCGCCGATGGCGTCGAGGACGTCGGAGGCGCGCAGCGGCGAGGCGGCCGCCTCCAGGACGGCGAGGGCCGCAGCCCTGGAGCGGGTCATCGGCCTGAGTCCCCGGCAGTCATCCCGCGGCGCTCCCGCTCGGCCCTCGCGCGGCGCAGGGCCAGGAGGGCCACCCTGCCGCCCGAGACGAGGAGGAAGGCCGCGCCGGCGAGGACGACGACGGTGGCGCCGGCGGGCAGGTCCAGGGACCAGGAGGCCGCGAGGCCGCCGACCGAGAAGAGGACGGAGAGGAGGGTCGCCCCGGCCATCATGCCCGCCAGGTTCTTCGCCCCGAAGCCCGCCGTGCCGGCGGGCAGGGTGAGCATCGCGATCACCATCACGATGCCGACGAAGGTCTGGAGGAGGACTACGGCCACGGCGACCGCCGCGAGGACGGCGAGGAAGACGAGGTCCGTGCGCAGGCCCCTCGTCTTGGCGAATTCCTCGTCGAAGGCGGAGGCCTCGAGCTGGGGATAGAAGAGGAAGGCTCCCGCGACGGCGACGACGTCCATGGCCGCGAGAAGGACGAGGTCCCGCCCGGAGACGAGGAGGATGTTGCCGAAGAGGTAGCTCATCGGGTCGATGTAGCCGGGCGTCTTCGCGATGAAGAGGACGCCCAGGCTCATCCCGATGGCCCAGATCGCGTTGATGACCGTGTCCTCCCGCTGCTTGGCCTTGAGGGACACGAGGGCGATGAGGAGGGCCGCGAGGAGGGCGAAGGCCAGGGCTCCCGCGATGGGCGGCAAGCCGGGCACTAGGCCGCGGGCGGAGAGGAAGAGGGCCAGGCCCACGCCGCCCAGGACCGCGTGGGACACGGCCCCCGCGAGGCCCGCGATGCGCTTCACCGTGACGACGGAGCCGAGGACGCCGAAGAGGACTGAGGAGAGGAGGCCCGCGAGCAGGGCGTTCCTGATGAAGGGCAGGGAGGGGTCGAGGAGGGCGCCGAGAAAGCCGTTCATCGCCCAGCCTCCCGGCAGCAGCCGTCGTCGGGGAGCTCGGCGTCGTGGAGGACGCGGAGGGCGGCGCCGCCGTAGGTCTCGGGGGCCAGGACGCCCTCCGCGGGGACGGAGGGGTGGCGGACGACCGAGCCCCGTTTCCCCGAGCGCTCGCCGACGCAGAGGACCGAGTCTGTGAGGGCGGAGACGAAGCCCGTGTCGTGGGTGACGATGAGGATGGTCGCCCTGCCCTTGAGGGCGCCCAGGCTCGCGTAGAGGAGGGCCTCGCTCTCGGCGTCCATGTTGGATGTGGGCTCGTCCAGGACGAGGAGCCGGGGCTCGGCCGCGAGGGCGCGGGCGACGAGGACGCGGCGGCGCTGGCCGCCGGAGAGGGCCGAGTAGGGCCGGGACGCGAGCTCGGCGACGCCCGCCGCCGCCATCGCCCTCAGGGCGGCCTCCGCGTCCTCGGGGCGGTAGCGGCCCCGCGAGCCGCGCAGGGTGCCCATGCGCACGACCTCGGCGACGGAGATCGGGAAGGCGGGGTCGTAGACCACGGCCTGGGGCACGTAGCCGATGGCCTTCCTGGCCTCCTCCGCCGGGCGGCCGAAGACCAGGATCCTGCCTGAGTCCGGCCTGGCGAGGCCGAGGAGGAGCTTGAGGAGGGTCGTCTTCCCCGAGCCGTTGGGCCCGAGGAGGGCGGCGAACTCCCCCTCGTGGATGTGGAAGCTCGCGTCCTCCAGGACGGGGATGCTCCCGTAGGAGAAGCGCACCGAGTCGAAGCGCACGGCCAGGTCGCGCGGCATCCTAGGGCCTCGCCGCCTTGAGCAGGGCCTCGCCCATGCGAGCGAGGTTCGAAAGCCAGTCGGGGGCCAGGTCGTCGATCGGCACGACGGCCGCGCCGATGGAGGAGGCGAGGCTCCGCGCGGCGGCCGTCGGGAACTGGGCCTGGACGAAGACGGCGGCGGCCTTCTCCGCCTTGGCCCGGGCGACGAGGGCGGAGAGGCCCTTCTGCGTCGGCTCCTTGCCGCCGGTCTCCACGGCGACCTGCTCGATGCCGAACTCGTCCAGGAAGTAGCCGAAGGCCGGATGGTAGACGAAGACCGGTCGGCCCTTGAGCGAGCCCAGCTTGGCCACGAGCCCGGCGAAGACGGCGTCGATGTCCCGTGCGAGGGCCTCGTAGTTCCGCGCGTAGGCCGCGGCGCCCGAGGGATCGAGGAGGGAGAGGGCGTCGCGGATCTCCGCCGCCATCGCCTTGGAGCCCTGCCGCCCAAGCCAGGCGTGGGGATCGCGCCCGTCCTCGCCCTCGTCGTGGCCGCCGCTTTCCTCCTCGCCCTCCTCGTGCTGCTCGCCCTCTTCGTGGTGGTGCTCCTCGAGCCGGCGGAAGACCACGCCGGCGGCGTTGTCCCTGATCCGCAGGGCGGGATAGAGCCTCGCCACCTTGGGTTCGAGGCCATGCTCGAACTCGATGCCGACGGTGAGCCAGAGGGAAGCCTGGCCGAGCTCGGCCATCTGCCGCGGCGAGGGCTCGTAGGAGTGGGGGCTCTGGCCGGGCCCCACGAGGGCGAAGGCGCGGACGCGGTCCCCGCCGACGCGCTCGACGAAGTAGGCCTGGGGGAGGACGCTGACCGCGACGACGAGCTTCTTGGCCGCGGGGGCCGAGCCGGCGACGCCCGGACCGGCCGCGAAGCCAAGGCCGGCTGCGAAGAGGATGGAGGACGCGGCGAGCGCGAGACGGCGGAACTGCATGAAGACTCTCCTCGCCCGCGGAAAGCGCGGGGGCGCTCGCCGGGGCGTTTTGCGAATGATTCGCATTCAATATACGGAGAACGCCAAGACAATGCAAGCGACACGCGCGCCGGTCGGGGTTTTAATGAGGCCGCGCGACGATCCGCGGTCAGTCCTCGAGGACGAGTATCTCGACGCGCCGGTTCCTGGCCCGGTTCGCCTCGCTGTCGTTCGGGACGAGGGGCTTCGTCGCGCCGTAGCCGCGGTAGAGGAGGCGCCCCGCGGGGATGCCGCGCGCCGCGAGCTCGTCGACCACGCGCTTCGCGCGCCGGATCGAGAGGGCCATCTCATCCGCCGGGCGCCCGACGGAGGCCGTGTGTCCGCCCACGAGGAAGCTCCGGCCGGGAATGCCCTTGAGGGCGTCGGCTATCGCGTCGAGTCTCCAGCGCTCCTCGGGGAGGACGGCGTCGCCGTCGGCGACGAAGCGGAGGTCCTTCACGGTGAGGAGGAGGCCCTCAGGCGCCTTGACGGCGCTCACGCCCGCCCCCAGGTCGAGCTCGGGCCCGCCCTCGACGAGGAAGGCTCCCGGCCCCGCTCCGCTCGAGGCCGGGCCCGAGACCGTGCCGGCGCCCGGGCCGCCCTCGCCGCCGGCCGGAGCCGCGCCAGGCTTGACGTCCGAGGCGGGGCCTGCCGCGGCAGCGGCGCCGTCGGAGGCGCCGTCCGACCCCGCGGTGCCAGAGGCCGAGCCGGGGCCCGCCGCGGCCGCGGCGCCGCCCGAAGGCGCCACCCCGGCGCCAGCGGAAGCCGCGGTCGCCGGACCTGGCCCGCCGCCTGAGAGGGCGCGCCTGAGGCTCGCCGTCGCGGCGCCGTAGTCGAGAGCCAGGGTCGCGTCGTAGAAGACGAGGAGGAAGCCCTTGAGCCTGACGCTCCGGCCCGAGGCGTAGACGAAGGTCTCGTCGAGGCTGTCGCGGATGAGGAGGGGGGCGCCGGTCTCCGCGTCGAGGAGGATGGTCGCGTCGTGGGTCCCGGTCGCGGAGCGGAGCTCGGGATCGCCCTGCCTGTCCTGGCCGCTTCTGTAGCGCGTCGCGAACTTCGCGCTGATGGAATGCGCCTCCCGGCCCTTGTAGGAGGACAGGCCGCGGTAGACGTACTCGGCGAGGATGGGGATGCGCGTCGGCCTGCCCGAGTTCTCGGGATCGGCCACCCTGACGCCCTCGGCCTGCCAGCTCTCCCCGGGGGCTACGGGGCCGGCGGGGAAAGCGGGAAAGCCGCGGAGGCTCGGATAGCCCTCGTCGCGGAGGAGCTCGAGGCCGCCGTCGGAGGCGACGAGGAAGTCGGCTGGGATCTCCTCCTCCACGCGGCGCGAGACCAGGGCCGCGTCGCGGAGGGTCTCCTCGAAGACGAGGAAGCCGCCGCGGTAGCGGACGCCGCCGGCCTCGGGCTCGCCGTCCAGGAGGGCCCTGGTCTCGCGGTAGACGTGGCCCAGGTAGGCCCCGTCGACGTACTTCGAGAAGTCCGAGCGCTCGACGAGCTTGTAGCGGCCCGTCGCGGCGTAGCGGAAGGAGGCCTCCTGGGCGCCGAGTCCCGGGCGGGGAAGGGAGAGGCAGAGGAGGGAGGCGAGGAGGAAGATCGTCACTCTCGCCCTCGGCCCCGGCATCAGTGCCCCTCGCCCCTCGCCATCTTGCGCCCGTGCTCCATGAGGGGAGCGAGGGCGGCGGCGCAGAAGCGCGCGGCCTTCTCCGAGCCGGGGAAGTTCACGACGTACTGGAGGCCGCGCATGCCGGCCTCGCCGCGGGAGAAGACCGCGTTCGGCGTCTCCTCCAGGGAGCGGGAGCGGAGGTAGTCGGCGATGCCCGGCATGGAGCGGTCGCAGTAGGCCCTGGTCGCCTCGGGCGTGCGGTCGCGGGGCGCGGGCCCCGTCCCTCCCGTCGTGAGGATCCAGTCCGCCTCGGGGTGGCGGGAGAGGGCGGCGAGGACGGACTCCTCGCCGTCGGGCACGATCTCCGCCTCGATCTCCGCGCCGGGCAGGGCGGACTTGAGGGTCTCGACGACGGCGGGCCCCGAGCGGTCCGCGTAGACGCCGGCGGAGGCCCTATCCGATACGGTAATGACCGCGATCCGCAACCCGCACCTCCCCGCCCTTCAGGACCCGCATGAAGATGCCCTTCCTCGGCATCACGCAGTCGCCCACGAGCCTGCGGATCTCGCAGGCGGCGTGGCACTCCTTCCCGATCTTCGATACCTCGAGGACAGCCTCGCCCATCTCGATTCTCGTCCCTATCGGGAGCTCGTGCAAGGCCAGGCCGCGGGTCGTGACGTTCTCCGCGAAGTCGCCCGGCTTGAGGCCGTCCAGGCCCGCCTTCGCGCAAGAGGGGCCGCCCGCCTTGAGGACGGCGCTCGCGGCCTCGATCTCCTCCGCCGCGAGGAGGGAGACCTGCCGGTCCTCCGCGAGGCCCGCGTGCGCGTCGCCCTCCACGCCCTTCCCCGCCGCGAGCGTGAAGGAGGCGACGGGGCGCTTGCGCGTGCCCGTCCTCTCCGATACGTTGAGCGACACGATCTCGAATCCGCCCTCTCTCGGCAGCGCGCCCATCAGGATGCCTCCTTCGTCTTCTCGAGGAGGCGGATCCCGCCGATCCTCATGTCCTTGTCGACGGCCTTGCACATGTCGTAGACCGTCAGGGCCGCGACGGAGACCGCCGTCAGGGCCTCCATCTCGATGCCCGTCTTGTCCGTGCAGACGGACTTGGCCTCGATCGAGATCCCGCCGTCGTCGATGTCCAGCCTTACCTCGACGTGCTCGATCTCCACGTTGTGGCAGAGCGGGATGAGCTCGCTCGTCCGCTTCGCGGCCGTGATGCCCGCGACGCGGGCCACCGCGAGGACGTCGCCCTTGGCCAGTGCGTTCGCCCTCACCAGGGCCACCGTGCCCGGCGCCAGGTCGATCCTGCCTGCGGCCCTGGCCGTGCGCCTCACCCTGCCCTTTCCCGAGACGTCGACCATGCTGGCCTTGCCGGCCCCGTCGACGTGCGTAAGCTCGCTTCCCATCCTCATCCCCCTATCTGGCCGACTTCCAGGCCCACGCACACGTGCCCGCGCTCGGGCTTCGCGAAGACCGCCCTCCGGAGGCTCCCCTCGATGTCCGAGAAGTCCACCGGCACCGAGACGTTCCCGTGCAGGCAGGGCCGCAGGGTCCCGTCGGCGAGGAGCCTGAGGCGGTCGCAGCTCCCGCACTTGGGCGGCCTGTCGTAGTCGCCCCCGTCGCGCTTCTCCGCGTCCAGGCGGTAGCGCGCGATGAACTGGATCTCCGCGCCCGCCGAGGCCGCGAAGGCCCTGAGCTCCCCGAAGTCCTCCTCCGTCGAGTCCTCCAGGGCCACGACGTTGAGCTTCACCGGAAGGCCCGCGGTCCTGGCCGCCTCGACGCCGGCCAGGGCCTCGGAGAGCTCGCCGCCCCGCGTCAAGGCCCGGTAGCGGACCGGGTCGAGGGTGTCCAGGGAGACGTTGACCGACGAGAGGCCGCGCGCCTTGAGCTCCCCCGCCAGCGGGGCGAGCAGGGTGCCGTTCGTCGTCATCGCGAGCTTCCGGACGCCCGGGAGGGGCGCGAGCATGGAGACGAGCCTCTCGATGCCCTTGCGGGCGAGGGGCTCTCCCCCCGTGAGGCGGATCTTGCCGAAGCCGAGGCCCGCGGCCGCGGCGGCGACCAGGGTTATGCGCTCGAAGGAGAGGATGTCCTCGTGGCGGAGGAGCCTCACCCCCTCCTCGGGCATGCAGTAGACGCAGCGGAGGTTGCAGCGGTCCGTGACCGAGATCCGCAGGTAGCCTATCTCACGGCCGTAGGAGTCGAGCATCGACCCACGCTCCTTCCTCGATCCGGTCCACGCCTATCTCCATCCTGAGGAGAGCGTCGGCCTCGGCGAGCACGTTGAGCATCGACGAGCCGTGGTAGCCCAGGGGCCTCGCGAGCTCGCAAGCTCCCTCGCGCGCGGACTCGCGGCCGGACGCGGACTCCCGCCCTCCGGCGCCGGCCGCGTCGGCCGCGCCCGAGCCCAGGGGAGCGCGCTCCAGGCGGGCGGGCAGGAACTCCACGCGGTCGGAGCCGCGGCGCGAGAGGGGCGCGGCCAGGCGGGCGCGTACGACGCGCGGACGGTACTCCAGGCCCATGCGCCGCTCCAGATGGGGCCGGACCAGGACCTCGAAATTCACGAAGGTGGAGACGGGATTGCCGGGGAGGCCGAAGGCGGCCTTGGCGCCGAGGGTCCCGAAGTAGGTGGGCTTTCCGGGGCGCATCGCCAGGTTGTGGAAGACCCGCCTGACGCCCAGGGCCTCGAGGCTCCGCGGCACGTAGTCGAAGTCGCCCATGGAGACGCCGCCGGAGACGAGGACGACGTCGCACTCGGCCAGGGCCCGCCCGAGGACGGCCGCGAGGGCGCCCGGCTCGTCGGGGAAGGCGCCGTAGAAGCGCGCCTCGCAGCCCGCCGCCCGGGCCTGGGCCGCGAGCTGGGGGCCGTTGGAGTCGTAGATGGAGGCGGGGCCCAGGGGCGAGCCCGGCGCGGCGAGCTCGTCCCCGGTGGAGACGACGCCGACGAGGGGGCGGCGGGCGACCTGGAGCTCCGCGACGCCGCCCGAGGCGAGGATGCCCAGGTCCTGGGGCGCGAGGAGGCGGGGCCCGAGGAGCTCGCCGCCGGCCTTGAGGTTCTCGCCGCGGCGGATGACGTTGGAGACGGACTCGGGCCTCGTGAAGCGGACGAAGTCGGCCCCGGCGGCGTCCTTCCCCGCGGACTCCGTCCACTCGATCCGCTGGACCGAGTCGGCCCCGGAGGGAAGGGGCGCGCCCGTCATGATGCGCGCGCACTCGCCCGGGGCCAGGGCGCGCGTCGGCGCGGCGCCCGCGGCGACGAGTTCGACGACGTGGAAGGCGCCGCCCGCCGCGGCCGCCCCGGCTCCCGCCGCCGGGCCTTCGCCGCCCGCGCCGACCGAGGAGGCCACGGGCGCGCCGCCGCAGCAGGCGCAGCCGGCCGCGGCCGCCCCGGAGCCGGCCCGCGCGTAGGCGAAGCCGTCCATCGCGGACTTGTCGAAGGGCGGATGGTCGATCGCGGAGAGGACCGCGCGCGGCAGGGCGCGGCCCAGGGCCTCGGACAGCGCGACGGTCTCGAGCTCGGGCGGCGGCGCCGCCTCGAGGACGAGGCGCAGCGCCTCGTCGGGGTGGATGGGCTCCTGCGGCATCGCCGCCTCCTTATGAAAGCGCCGCGCGGCCGTCCTCGAGGAGGAGGGTCCTCGTGGCCAGGGCCTCGGCGAGCTTGGGGTCGTGGGTCGAGAAGACTATCGTGGCGCCGGCGGCGCGGCGGGCGCGCAGGGCCTCGAGGACGAGGCGGGCGCTCGCGGCGTCCGCGCTCGCCGTCGGCTCGTCCAGGAGGAGGACGTCGGCCCCGGCCGCGAAGGCGCGGGCCAGGGCGACGCGCTGGGCCTCGCCGCCGGAAAGCTCGCGGTGGCCGCGCCGCTCGAAGCCCGAGAGGCCGAGGAGGGAGAGGGCCTCGCGGACCCCGTCGTCCGCCGCCCCGCGGGGGAGGCCCCGGGCGCGGGCCCCGTAGTAGAGGTTGTACGACACCGAGCCTGAGAGGATGTAGGGCGCCTGGTGGAGGTAGACGCCGCGCCTCCGCAGGGAGCGGGAGGAGGAGGCCTCCTCCCCCAGGAAAAGAAGGCTACCCGCGGCGGGCTTGAGGAGGCCGCCCAGGGCCTTGAGGAGGGTCGTCTTCCCCGAGCCGTTGGGGCCGAGGAGGGCGAGGCACTCGCCCTCCATCACCTCCAGGCGTTCGGCGGCGAAGGCGGCCCCGCGGCGAAGACAGGAGGCGCCCGAGCCGAGCTCCCGGGGCGCGGCCTCGCGTCTCGGCGCGGCGGCGTCCGCGCCAGTCTCGCGGGAGCCGCGCGGCCGGAGGAGCCGGCCGAGGCCTTGGGAGCGGCGCGGCTCGGGGCCGTAGCGGAGCTCGAGGTCCCGCGCCAGGAAGA
>ERZ795054.521-NODE-521-length-47629-cov-6.067032_pt1 | contig 47629 bp, 85 predicted proteins | sample MGYA00375138_ERZ795054 | MGnify/ENA primary metagenome ERZ795054 (study PRJEB30183, sample SAMN05720215) | anaerobic digester metagenome | isolation source: active sludge of municipal wastewater-treating anaerobic digesters | place: USA | collected 2014-12-23 ... | reverse complement strand
TTTTAATTACTTTTTTACCATTAATAAGAAATTCATATTTAATTTTAGGGAATTTAGCAAAATACATAATTAATATCCCTCATCAATTTCTTTCTTAGTTAGTAATCCTATTTCCTTAAACATTAATCTTAGGGAAGTTTTAACGGGACTACCGTCGCGTGTTGAAACAAATGCTCCTAGAGGTGCATAATCAACTACTAAATCAGTAAGTACACAGGGTTTAATTTTCGGCATAAAGTTTGTATTACCTCCTGAATAAAGAGTAATACAAAATTCATCAGGATACTTATAAAGATACTTATCAAATTTGTATTCAGGATGCATTTTTTTCTTAAACGTCTTGACAATTTCTTTTATTGCTTTTGATTCTGAGGGACTTTTAGGAAAAAAATCATAGGTAAAACTAAATTGTCTAAAATTTACACCACGAAATATTTGTTCTCTTAATGGATTAGGAGCAATTCCCATTACTTTTCCGGCATAATTACCACTATTAGGATCTAGTCTATGTAATGCATTCAGGCCAATATTACCACCGATACCCATTGCTGCATCCGTTGCTCCGGTATCTTTAACAGCAGATAGAAAACTTTTACCATCAGAAGATCGTTTGAAAATTTCTGCTACTCTTGGACCTTCATCAATTAATATTCTTAATGCTGAGAATGTATCTAATTCTTGCCAATTCATTCCATATTGAAAAGAAACATTTCTGGGTAAAAATAAAGCGATATTAGAACCTTCTGATTCATATATCATATAATTTCCACCAGATTCTTGCATTAAATTATCAGGAAATCTTAATCCTGTTGCTCCAAATAATGATCCGTTTAATCTATTAAGAGCATCATTAATACTATTCAGGGCATCATCAATACCTAGAAAATCAAGAGGATTACTGGTGAGATCATTAACAAAATTATTAAAATCAGTAATATCATCAATGGCATCTACTATTGGATTTACTACATCTGAAATATTTCTATTAATGTTTTCTTGAAATGAGGACATATTAACTCTCTATCTATATATAATCATATTACTATTTATATATAAATAAAAAGATATTATTTGATTGGATAAGGGGATAAGTGATAGTATTTAATCTTCTTCTTCCCAAACACCCAATTCTTCAAGTTTGGCTTTAATGTCTTCTCCTTTCCATTTATTATGATTAGAAACATAAAAACCATCAACAATTTCATCCTGATCGTTTAAGAAAATTACTGCATCTGGAATATAGTGTTGGCTGCAAAAAAATACCATTTGCCCTAAACGAAATTCTTCATCTTTAGGCCATGTGTGATAAAAAGTGCGTTTCCAGTAGAAATCAATAAAAGGCAGTATTATATGTTCAAATTCAGGCTGGGTCATGATGTGTCATTACCAATTGTATATTATTAAATTTTGAATGTCGTCCCCAAATTTTATCGGAAACATCGTCTATGTTGTTTGAATCTACTGAAACTTTTTCTTGTGTGTTTAAGTTCAAATAATGAAAATTTTTATTAATGGGTTTTGATTTTATTAATGAGGTCCATAAATGTTTTGATCCCTTTGTATTATTTGTATCTGTTTTTATTGAACCATGTTGTTCAGCGTGGTGTATCATAAAGTTGTGTATTTGTTGAGCGTTATCTGTGCCTTTATGTGTCAATTTATGAATGTTGTCTTTAGTAACAATTGAGAATGCGTTTACTTTATCATTATTTTTATTAAAATAAGCATGATCGCCATTAACCATTTTATAATAGAAATTATTGTCTATTTTATTTTCAGGATATGTAGAATCTTTAATATTTTGTTTTGCCGTATCTGATAATATACTAATTTTATCTTTAGTCCAATAACTATTCATTATAGGAGTTTCTAACAAATTGGTGAATTCTTTGAATTTTTTCATTATGAACCTTATTAGTAGATTTCTTACATGATATTTATATATAATGTATTTAGAGCATCTTTATAATGAATTTATATTAGATAATACTTAATATTAATTAATATAGTATCCCTTGAACCGGACAACAGATAAATAATACTCCTTTTTAGACCCCTTGTCAAACATTATTTTCAACCATAGTAAAAATACTTACTATTATTATTGAATAAATAGTAATATGCGCAAAGTTTATAAAGATCCTTATTTATACAAAGTAAAAAATGCCAATAAATATGTTGGTGATGTTAATAATGTCTGGGTACGAAGTTCTTGGGAATTAAAATTTTATAATTGGTGTGATATGAATACTTCTATCGTTAATTGGTCATCAGAAGAAATTGCTATTCCTTACTCATCACCTAAAGATAATCCTAAAGATAAAATTATTCATCGTTATTTTGTAGATGCCATGATTAAAGTAAAAGATAAAGATAATAATGTTAAAATTTATCTAATAGAAATAAAACCGTACAAACAAACTATACCACCTAAAAAAAGGAATATTAATGAAGTATTAACGTATGGAATTAATTCTGCAAAATGGCAAGCAGCACGAATGTTTTGTGAAAAAAAAGGTTGGGAATTTAAGATATTTACTGAGAAAGAATTAGGAATAAAATAATGGGAATAATTGATACCTATTTACAACATAGACATAGTGATTACGATAAGATATTTAGACGTAACGCTATTACTATGGATGAAGCCAGAAAAAAATCATTAGGATGGTTTTTTCAGAAAGTAAATGAATTAAAAAATTATGGATTACAACCAGAGACATTAATTAGAACTAAACCATTAATGAATCGTTCTACTATTATTCCTGGTGATATGTATATGTTTTTCTATGATGCTAAATATAAAGCAACATTACCTTATTGGGATAGATTTCCACTAATATTTCCTTTTAGAATGACTAAAAATGGTTTCATTGGCTTAAATATGCATTATTTAATTTATGATTTAAGAATAAAATTAATGGATTCTTTAACATCATTAAAAATTGCTCCTGGTTATACTGATGCTACTCGTCTAAATATTACATGGCAATATATTCAATCTCTTTCTCAACATCGATTAGCAGAACCTTGTGTACATAGATATTTAAGTGCTAATGTTAGATCGCCATTTAAGAAGATACCAGGAGAAGATTGGGCTACTGCTTTATTATTACCCGTAGAAATGTTTGTTGGTCAAAATAAGCGAACTGTTTGGAAAGAATCTAGTAAAGTAATAGGACGATAATATATGTCATTCGAGAAGTTTTTAGCACATGTTAGAAATAAAAGTTTATCACGCCAGAATAGATTTGAGGTAATTATTCCCTATGGTGATTCTGAACTAATTAGTCTCATGTGTCATTCAGTTACTATTCCATCACAATTTTTAGTAACTGATACTAATAATATGTTTGGTATTAGTAGAGATCATGCCTGGATGAAAAATGTTAATCAAATAGTAATGAGATTCTATTTAGATACCGATCTTAAAGTTAAAAAAATATTTGATGAATGGGCTAAACAAATTCAAAATCCTGATAATGGTATTCTTGATTATTATAATAATTATATTCGTGATATCACTATTAAAGTATTAGATATTAATGATAATATTAGAAACGAAGTTCAGGTATTTGAGGCATATCCCAGAAATATAGAAGGAGATACCCTAGAAGCAAGAGCAAACGGAATCGCTACTCTAACTGTAACCTTTAACTTTAGATATTTTAAGAATAAAAAATGAACCTACCCGCGATTAATGAATTATTAAATTTACCAGATACAGAATTAATTACTTCTACTGGTGAACATATTATACAATTACCTGATGATATTGATCCTATAGAATATGATTATAATAAAACTAGAAATAATCTTCATTCATTATTAACTCAAGGTCAAGATGCACTAAATTATGCTCTGGAAGTAGCAAAACAATCAGAAAATTCCAGAGCGTTTGAAGTGGTAGGAAATATCATTAAACAATTAGCCGATATCAATCATCAATTGTTAGATATCTCTGAGAAAAAACAACGATTAACTACTAAAAAACCAGATTCAGATATTACTAAAATTACTAATAATAACAATGCTATATTTGTTGGTTCTACTTCTGAATTAACTAAAATGTTGAAACAAATCAATCCATTATAAACTGAAAATGAGGAAATATTATGTTACCTAACCGCACTTCTCCTGTATATACATTAACCGTTCCATCTACTAAAAAAGAGATTAAATATCGTCCCTTTTTAGTTAGGGAAGAAAAGGCTTTATTAATCGCACAGATGACTAATGAAGTTGACGTTATGCTCGATACATTAAAATCTGTAATTCAATCTTGTGTCATTACTAAAATTGATGTAGATAAATTAGCATCGTTTGATTTCGAATATATTTTCTCACAATTAAGAGCAGTATCAGTAGGAGAAACAGTAGATTTATCAATTCGCTGTGATTTTTGTAATGATGAAAGAGCAGTTTCTAATGTTAGTATTAATCTTACTGAATTAAAAGTAGAAATTCCTAAGGATTTTAATAATAAAATTATATTATTTGATAAGGTTGGTGTAGTAATGAAATATCCTACTGTAACGGATATTACCAATGCTCAAATGAATCGTGGTAATATTGATGATATGTTTCAAACAGTAGCAAATTGTATTGAATCTATTTTTGATGAAGAAGAAATTCATAATGTTTCTGAACAAACTAATGAGGAAGTTATTGCTTTTCTTGATAGTTTGAAAGGTGAAGAATTTAAGAAAATGGAGAATTATTTTGATGAATTACCAAAATTAAGTAAAGTAATTAATTATACTTGTCCTGTATGTAAGAAAGAACAATCTAAAACAGTAGCAGGTCTAGCCAATTTTTTTTAGTAATTCTGGCTCATGAATCTCTGGAAAACTATTATACTATGAATTTTTCATTAATGAAACAGCATAATTATAGTTTAACCGAAATAGAGAACATGATGCCATTTGAGAGAGAAATTTATATTACATTATTACAAGAACATATGAAAAAAGAAGAAAATAACGCAGAATAACATTTTAACAGAGTTTCATTAATATGATACAACAATCTTTCAATTTTGGACCATCTCATAACGTAAAAGATCCTAATACAAGTACCGCTTCTTCTAGTGGTCTTGATGATTTAGTATCAAAATTAGGTTCCTTATTGATAGGTAATAATAGTAATCAACAACAATTAGAAGCAACATTAAGAAAGGCTGTTAAAGATGGTATTATAGAGGCCAAGAAAGAAGATGTTCGTGTGGATGATTCTGAGGAACGAGGAGAAGCAAGAAGACATAGAGAATTAATGCAGCATCTTAATAGAATAGCAGCATTAGGTACTCATAATAATCATGGTAATAATGATTCTAAAGAAGAAAAAAAAGAAGATGGAATTACCATTGCTGATGTATTAAAATGGGGGGCAGTTGCAGGAGGAGTTGCTACATTACTTTCTAATTTGGATTTATTGGGAACTTCTTTTACAGGTGTTACTGATAAAGTTGTTAAATTTAAGGATGATATTGGTGGATATGTTACTGAAACAGAAAAATTCTCTGAAAGGATGGGAACATTAGTAAAAGATACCTTTAGTACTAATGGTGCTATTGGATTATTATTAGGTGCATTTGCTCCTGGAGGATTATTAGTCAAAACAGTATTAGGATTTATTGGTGCTATTGGCGGTGGTCAAGTTGGTAAAAAGTTACAGGAATATGGTGTTGATACTGAATCTATTAGTACGGCTGGTGTGGCTGGTGGACTTGCAACAATGCGTATCGGTGGCGGCGGTCTATTAGCCAAAGGTGCTAAATTTATTGGTGGGTTTTTAGGTGGAGAATATGCAGCATCACAAGTAATGGGTAGAGAATCTATTCTTGAAAGATCCAGAACCGATGTTGACCAATTATTTAATGCTAATAGTTTGCATAATCCAGATGGTTCAGTTAATCAAGAAACCGCTCAGGGAGTTGGTTTAGCAGGAGCAGCAGCATATTTTGGAAGACGCGCATTACCATTAGCCGCTGGTGGAGGAAAGACGGTTGTAGGAGGTGCTGCGGCATTACTTGGATATGATTACGCCAATGATAATGTAGACTTAACATCTAATATTACTTTACCAAGTATCCCTAATATACTGGGAGAAGAACCAAATGATTATGATACCAGAATACGTAATTATGATCAAGAAATAGAGGACTTAAAAAAATCTATTAAAGATAATAAATTAGGCGGTAAAGATAATCCAACTGCTGAATATAATGCTCTATCTCCAACTGATCAACACAAAAAGAGTGAAGAAATTGGGGAAAAACGTAAAGAACTTCAGAAAAAATTAAAAGAAGTAAATGAAGCAAAACAAAAATTTATACAAGACCAAGAAGATGCCTCTGATCCTTATGGTGCTAAAATTAGAGAATATGATGAGGAATTAGCAAAATTAAAAGTAGAAAAAAGTAATATTGATGTAAATTCATCAAATAGATCCGCATATAAAACATTATCACCAAAAGAACAATCTAAAGCAAGAGCAAAAAACTTAGAAGATAAAAATGTAATTATCGGAAAAATTAAAGATGTTGAAGCGGCAAAAGAAAAATTTATAACTGATAATAAATCCGCTAGTCTTGCTACTATACAAGAAGCATTAAAAAATTCTGGTGTTGCTACTGATACAACCGCTGGTATAGGGAACTATTTAGGTGAAGGTGCTAGAGATGCTGCTATAGTGGGTGGTGCTTTTGGTGTGTTAGGCGGACCGGCTGGTATTGCTGCTGGTGCTATTGTGGGTGTAGCAATGGATTCTGCTATGGAAGCATTAGTAACAAGAGTAGAACGGTATATAATAGATGAGTTAAAAAGTCCCCCAGTTAATTTATTAGATTTGGCCATTCAAGCGCCAAATACTGCTTTACAAGTATTAACCAAATTTGCAGAAGATCATACAATGGAGGCAATGGGGCTATTTGGTTTAGTAGCATTTACGGTATTTACTCCGGGGTCTTCAGCAAAAGTGTTACAGGGTATAATAAAAAATGTGCCTAAACTTGGTGTTACTACTACTAAAACTGTAAGTGGAGTAATAAAAACAGTAAATTCTAATGTTTTTCAGGGTGTTGGTAGAAGCATGACTAAGGTTGGTATTGCTGCCGCTGGAGGTGCTGGTACTGCATTATTATTAGGAAATAATGATCATGATTCAGTATTAAATACTCCTAATACACGTTTACCAATACCATCTATACCAATACCAGTATCGAATAATAATACTCCAAGCGCCCCTAGTATTCCTTCTGCTTTACCAAGTAATGATGTTGTGGCTGGTAATTCAGACTTTGGTTCCACATTAAATTCATTAAGTAATAAACGCGCAAATGCTAATGTAGATGTCGGAAATTTAGATGCAGAATATGCCAGAAATTTGTCTAATTTTATTAAAGATGCTGAAGCAGCATTTGGAGATAAAATAGAAATATCATCAGCCTATAGACCACCAACAGAGAAAGAAAAATCAGCATTAAGGTCTACAGCAACTACTCAAGAATATTTGTATAATAATAGAGATCCTAATGGCGCTCCCGTTGCAAAACCATATTCATCCAGACACGGTTTTGGTGATGGTGGGGATATATATCTTAAAAAGTTCAAAAATGCTAGTGGGATGAACACTATGACCCCTGAACAATTAAAACAATGGAAAGCATTAGCAGCGCAACATCAATTGCAAATAGGTGATGCATTTGGTGAAAATTGGCATGTATATGGTAATAATGGTAGTGGAGCAAAAGGATTAAAAGGAGAAGAATATGCTAAACATATTTCTCAAAATTCTTTATCTTCAGCAATGGGTGGTAATTATTCTCCTAATACTAAATTAGATATTAATCCGTATGGCGATTTAATAGGACAATTATTGAGAACTGAATCAAAGGGAAATCCCGATGCATTTTATGGCGATACTACTGGTAAATATAATAATTTATTGGGTGGAAAAACTGTTAGTTCTATGTCGTTAGGAGAATTAGAAGTATTTCAAAAGAAATTAACTAAAGCAACCGAAGGAACATTAAAACATACAGATAAAGGTACTTCAGCCGCAGGTATTGGCCAATGGGTGGGTACTACTTTATTTGGTGAAAATTATGGTAATGATGGATTCCTATCTGAATATTTCCATGGAAAAAATTATGATAAAAATAGAATATTTGATAAAGATTTACAAAAAGATATGCTACACAAATATATGATGTCCGATAACTATGGGAAATTTGGTCAATTCATGAAAGGTGATATCAACCCAGAAGATTATGCTGATAAGTTAGGTAAACAATGGCAAGGATTATCAAAACCAGGTGAGAAAAAAATGTTATTAGAAACATTAAAAAAGATAAAAGCCACACCAGGAACAGATCCAGAAAAAGCCTTGGAAGAAGTTATTGGTAAAATGGAATCATTAAAAAGTAAAATGCCCAGTTTTAATGATACAGTTGACAGTGTTGGTAAAAGTTTAAGTGAAGGTTTTGATAAATTAGGAGATTTTCTAAAGAATGTTACTGAACAAGCCTCTGGATTATTACCACAAGAATTAAAAGATTTATTTGATTTACCCGCAATGGAGGAATTTTTCTCACCTTTATTTGGAGGTGAATCCAGAAGTACTTTGGCACATCCTAAAAAAACCTTTACTTCTCAGGAAATGTCAGAAACAAAAGCGTTATTATTAGGACAACCTACCACATTAAATATTGATAAACAACCACTATTAAATGGTGAATTATTAGCACAACAATCTAGTAAAGTTGAAAAGGATAAAGCAGCGGCTCAGGCTAATGGATTAGGCAATGTTATTAATATGGTTCAGGGTTCTGGTAATGGTGCCGAAACTATTCATGGACAGCCTATTGCAGGATTACATGGAAATGTTAATACCCATTTCCCAGGAGACATAGATGCATTGTCTGCGATGATATACCAATATACCGATGCTCCAATGTTCTATGCCTCTGGGAGATTACCTACATAATGTTATTCAGATAATAATGAGTTAAAATATTCCTCATAATTTTCTTCTTCACCTTCCTCTGAATTAATAGCAGGAGCAGATTTAGAGGGTGGTGCCTTGAATGGAACAGACTTATTGGCTAAATCTCCCGCTGTTCCTACCGTTGTGGGCTTGTTATAAACATAATCAAGGCGTTTCTTTAGTTCATCATAGGTCTTAAAATATTTTGGTGTAAGAAATTCTGATAATGGATATTGTTGATCCGCAATCTTTTGAATATATTCATCAGTACCAATAGGACCAGGATTTTCCCATGTGCTACTAACATAAGTTGCCATATTATTGTCACCAATCTTTAGGCGTAACTTGAAATTAGCACCATCCCAATAATCAAAAACATTAACAGATTCTTCATCCTCAAATTCAGGACTAATCTTATTAGTAATCATCTTATGAATTTGGGGACCATAGCGGAATAAAAATACATTTCCGTTATTTTCTGGATGCTTAGGATCATTAACCATTAGAATATTAGAAATATACTTGGTGTTAAGTCGTTGATTCTTAGCAATTAACTTGTCGGTTTCAATACCCGTTTTATATAGGCGACCATTAAGTTCATAGACTGGATCAGGTTGCTTGAAAGTTACCAATGAATTCTCAATATAATAATTGCCGGTTGGACCCTTAAATGAATAGGCCAAATATTTTACATAGGGTAGTTCATCAGGTAATTGGTAAAGGAAGCGGATAGTAGCGGTGGCGTTTCCGGCCTTGTCTTGTTCGGGTTTCCAGAAGCGTTTGTCGTCGTAATTTCTGGCCGCGTTTTCTTCTTCGATTTTGGATTTTAGTTTTTCTAAATCACTGTTACGGGTTTTTTTTAATGATGCGATATCTACCATAATAATTCCTCTATATATTTAATTAATTGTGATACTTCGTTTGATATTTCGGTACTTCGGTTTAATGTTTAGTATAATAATCTTTATAGGCATTGATATCATAATAAACATCATTTTCAGAAAATTGAACATTTCTGTGTGGATTTTTTAATGTGTTTTTCTTTTTTGCTATTACCCGTGCTTTTGCTCCTCTGTGATTACTATTTTCAATAAAATCATCAAACTCTTCCAATGATTCTTTTCTAACTGTTTTACCCATGATGCCTTAAAATTCCTCTTGTAAATAACTTAAATAAATTGGTAACACTTTTTCTTTCTTATAAAAAACAAATCCCTTTGATTTTTCAATTCTTAGTATATCATTACTAAACAACAACATAGTATTATTATCTTTTTTTAATGTGTCAATCATATCACCAATCAAATCATCTAATATTCTAACAGATTCTATAGTAATTTTATTACCTAAGAATAAGTTTAACACATTTACAGCCGTTTGTCTACTATTATTTAATACAATATTCTTGTTTAATAACTTGTGCATATCATCCAGAAATATTTTAGTAATCGACTGTTTTCTTCTAAGATATTCCTGATAATTGTTATCGCTTTCTTCTATATCATAAACTATTCCAAAATTGTTATACATGATATTAGAGGCTAAAAATTGAATGATTTCTTTAGGAGTACTATACTTAACTGCTAATCTTTCATATAATAAATAATCATTCCTATTTAGATAAGTTTCGTATTTCCCCCTTAAAAATCCTTTATTCTGGAAAACTGAAAAATTTGGTTTGGTAAAGTGAATTTTTAAGGCAATGTGATATTGAAATGCTCTAAATCCATTCATTAAAATTTCAAGATAGGTTCCTTTGTTAAATAGTTTAGATTTTTATAATCATTTACTAACTTTTCTTTTAGGGAAATATTAATAAATTTAGTAATTTCCTCTGGTTCTAGCATATGATTATCACAATAATTAATGATAGCATCAATATAATTAGTATTATCAGATTTGGCTAACTTCTCAATATAAAGCGAAAATTCATTAGATGATGTAAAATTAGTCATTAATTACCTCTTTAATGTAAGGTTCAAAAGATTGTTCCATTTTTTTAATAGTAGTTTCAGGAACATTGTGAATAGAATTGTGTTTATCAGTTAATTCAATAACTTCTATTTTGGTATTCTGTACCAATTCTACTAGAGCAAGATATTTTTCTAATTCCCATAATTTAATGAATGTATTAGAGACAATAACATTATGATTATTGATTAATGCTTTTAGAGTATTAGCGAAGCACCATTCATGGGCATATTTAATATATCCTTTATTAAATTCATAGATTCCATGATCATTAATGAAAAACATATCGGCTTCATAATGATGAGTATAAACTATTCCTTTATAATTAGGAGTAGTTAATTGACAAGAATCATTAGAAGAAGCCAATAATGATTTTGCTAGAGTACTTTTACCAGATCCAGGAATACCACGAATAATGAGTAGATTAGGCATTTATTTTTTTCCAAAAGTTCCAGTTATTACATTTTCATTGTTGGTGGCATTTACCCATAATTCATATAGAGCATTTGTTTCCTGGGGTGTTGAAATAATTTCTAATTCATAATTATTATCGTTAGCAGAAGTATACTGATCATCACTAGCATCAGTATTATTATAGATAATAAGTGCTGCTATTTTTTTAGTGGGTAATTCAATGATAGGATAATATTCTAACATCAAAATACCAATTCAATAATCATATTAGGATCAAATTCTTTATTCTCAGTTCCATAACCTTTAGGATTACAAATAACTTTAGTATCTCCTCTGGAATAATAGAAACTTGAATGCGTGTGTCCATGAAACCAATAACCATTAAACCCCATATACTTTTCCATATCACTGGTAAAATATGCATTTAATGGATCATTACCATATCTTGAATCAATACTACCAGGAGAAGGGCAAAAGTGACTAATGACTACCTGCTTATTATTACCCGCTAACTTCTGAAATTTCTTTAATCCTTTACTAAACACTTTATGTTGTTCTTTATGTTGTTTAATATCCCAGTAGCCATAAATAATCCTAAAATCATTTATACCTTTTTCTGCTACCAATTCACACGTTTTTTGCATAGGTAGTTTATAGAGTAGAAAATCGCTAAACATAGTTCCGCCATAAAAATAAATATCATTATAGACAAAAGTTTCATTGTTTAGAAATTTAAGATTTTCATACTCATCTTCTAATGATTTTAGACATTGAGTTACATATTTGAATTCAGAATGATAGAACTCATGATTACCTGCTACCATTAAAATTTGAACATTTTTAGGTATTTGGTCTAATAGTTCACCGTGTCTTCCGCGAGTATGAATATCGCCAGCAAGAATTACTATATCTTCGCCCAGATATTCATAGTTAAATCGACCCCCTTCCATGTGTAAATCACTCAATAATCTTACCTTAGGGTTGGTATAACGATTATTAGTAATCATTAAAAGTTCTCTGGGTTATCAATGAGTAGTTTAACAGGAAATTCTTCATTTGTCAAGACATTAATAACCTTACATTCATCACTAATATATCTTTCAATTTTACTATATGAATATTTTTTAATCGAAGTTAAATGTTTTTTTAGACTTCCCATAGTTGTAAAAACTTTTCCATTTTTAGACCAATCATTATATACACCGCCATTGGCATATAACTTAGTTATTGGATTATAAATTCTGTACATAATTAAAAATTCTCTGGGTTATCAATAAGTAGTTTAACAGGAAATTCTTCATTTGTCAAGACATTAATAACCACACAATTATCCTGTAAATAATTATCTAATGTGGGTCTATTATAATATTTGTCTTTTATCATAGTCAAGTGTAATTTTAGGTTTCCCATGGTAGCCCAAACTTTTCCATTTTTACTCCATAATGACCATATGCTGCTACCACCCTTGGAATATTTATTTGTTACAGGGTTATAAATTCTATACATAATTAAAAGTTCTCTGGGTTATCAATGAGTAGTTTAATAGGAAATTCTTCATCTGTCAAGACATTAATAACCATACAACCATGAGTAATATATTTTTGGTATCTATTAGTATACGGATATGATTTAACAACACTCAAATGTAATTTCAAATTATTTATTGTTGGCCAAATTTTTCCGTGCTTGGTCCATAAGTCATCTATTCCCCCTTTCGCATAATTATTGGTAACGGGGTTATAAATTTTATACATTGAAATACCTTATTTTTTTATCTGCTGGTAAATTATGAAATACCTGAATAGGATGAATACCTTGTTTCTTAGCCATGAATAAAATTGATGATAAATCATTATCCTTAATTTTTAGGGCAAATTCCTTTTGATCCTCAATATGTTTTACTGATTGCCATAATGAATTAAGATTTTGATTAAGATCATTGATATTATCATTTTCTTTATCAAAGAATTCCTTATATTCAGGGAAGTACACTAGAAACTCATCAACTTCTCCGGTAAAAATAAGATTAAGAATATTCTTTCTAGTAGGTTTGCTGTCTTCCCCACGCATTCTATGTGCTACTAAATAAGCAGTAGATTTTAACTTAATTCTTTTATTTGTATGTTCGTCCCATAATACAAATCCTTCCTGAAGATTAGGAAGCGTATTAGCCAATTTAATTAAGGCATCGGTATCATGGGGAATATCATAAAATTCTGGTAATCTTACATTAATTTTATTGAAATAATTCTCCATGAAAAAACCCATATCATATTTAGATAATGGTTCATTATCAGTAAAAGTTCCACCCAGAAATACCATCTTAGGTTCTGAATAAGGAGTAACAATTCGATTAAGTGGAGAAATAAATTCAAAAATAAAGGTGATATCTTTTGAATTTCTTATTTCATTAAAAAATTCCTGAAACTCTTCCTCAGAATTAAATCCAAAAGTAGAGATTATAACTTCTCGCCAATTACCAAATACTTCATGATCTAATTCAGCTTTTGCCTGAGAACGAGAACTAATTTCAAATCTAGCGGTATTAGGATTATAATATACCCCTGTTAAACTGCCATCTACCTTTTCAGTGATATAACAATTATCCCAATCAAAATCAAGATAAGATTCTGGATTCTCACCTAGATTAAAAAAACGATCAAATTTCTTAGAGATAATATTGTAATTAGTTCTATCTAAAATTAGAGAACGACATTCCATAGTAATAGGATGCGTCTTAGGAGAATCAATCATATCATAATTCAACATTAAAATATTATCTTCAGGATAATCCCTAACTTTAATATTATATTGCTTTACTAATTCTTCTACAGAATTATCAACCAGAAATTGCTGCACGTTTAACATATTAATAATAAATCTCTTTAATTGTATTAAAATATTCGTCTAGGTTGTTGATATAATAGACATCGTTTTCATGATGTAGAATATTTGTTTCACCATCTTGAAAATCATAAAATAACCAATTAACAACATCTGATAAATCACCAAAACATTGTATCATTAAAATATCATTCATTAGATATAAATTGTTTACTGGCTTACTTTCTGTAAAATGATCTTCTAAATCGGGGTCAATCTCTCCTAATGCTTTTAGATATTGTTCTGTACTTAGATTTAATTTGTATAATCTAGTAACAATTACCTTAAATTTTTCAAATGTGATATTAACCATTAATAGTATCCCTATTTTCCATAAATTTGTTTAGAATTTCCATCATAATTTTTTTAGTAATATTGAGGAATCTCTTATCATTAATAAAACCATTATCATTAAATACTTCTAAATCATAGGATAGATCATTTTCTACTAGATCGATATTCTTATAGGAATAGTAGACATCTTTATATTTTCCACTATTAATCTCAATAACAAAATCATCTTCATCTTTTAATACTGTAAATTTTGGAACATTACTCATTTATGGTTCTCCATTCTGTTTCCCAACGTAAAAAACTACGATTGTTTTCTGCCACTTGTTCTTCGCTCAATTCTGTTATTATAAACACAACATAAATATTATTTACTTTATTTACTCCTACTCTATAATTTAGATAATTTGGTCTAACTCTATATTCTTGTTTTTCAAAATTAAATAGAGGTTCTGATACACCAACCCAAGCACCATTACCATTACCACCCTTCACCCTAGTTTCAATAGGTTTACCACTTTTATGGGCAATTAATACGCTAATCATTTCTGAAATGGTCATTTTTTTTTCTCTTTGTGTAATTTTATGAATTTGGTAAAAATTCTTCAGGACATGATGTATAGTCTTGTAGAATTAGAGATATTGATTCTTCGTCTTCTTCGTTATAACTTGCCAAATAAAAATAATTCACCTCTGGGTACTCATAAACATCTCGTAAATCAATATACCCATCTGAAATCCTCTGAGTTCGTTGATCTGATATTGGAGTACAGAGATATTGTGGACCAAACTCATTCTCGGTAATTACCATACAGCAATAATTTTGATCCTCAATATTGCGCCCTATAAAAACTTGGGGGTAGTCATAGTAGAGCAACTCGATAATTGGCTTGATCTTTTCCATTCTTTTTTCCATTTTGTGAATCAAGTATACTATTATTGGTAATAAATGTCTAATAAAATATTTTTATGAGGTAATATGGGAGATAATTTCCGAATATTCCCATGGTGCCATACTACCATAAGGATTAGCATCTATTCCAACGTCTATAGCATTTTTGTGATAAGTTGGTAAGGTTCCATGAGTATGTCCATGAAAATGTAGTGAATCATATTCCATGCCATTCCATCTAAAAATAGGATAATGGCATAAAATGATAAATTGTTTACCGATCTTTAGTTCATAATATTTTGGTAATATTTCTTCAAAACAATTACAGAAATCAATTGACTTAATTAACTTATGGTCATGGTTCCCAGGTATTAGATAAATTTTTCCATTTAATCTTTTAGCGATATTGGTAGCCTTTTCGGCATTACTAAAAGCAAAATCACCTAGATGATAAACAACATCATCATTATTAATTGTATCATTCCATTGTTCGATAATAGATTCATTCATTTCTTCTACATCAGAAAAATGACTTCTATTAGAAGAATATTTAATGATGTTTTTATGAAAAAAATGTGTATCCGATGTAAAGAATATATTCATTCTATTTTATAGTTCTATTTCGTTAATAAAGGATTCATCTATAGAATAATGAGGAGATTGTTCACACATTTTACGGGCGGCATGTTTATCCGAATATACACCAATAACAGATACATCTCTATCGTCCAACACAACATATAAAACAGAAGGATATAAAACAGTAGGGTTTATCATTTATTTGATGACCATTATTTGATTCAGTAAAGATATTATAGAATAAATACGAACCCTAGTCAACAGATATTTTTGTGGAAAAAATGAGGATCTGATGTAAAGAAGGTATTCATACTTTGCCGATTAATTCTGTTTTATAAAAATGATCCATATACCGTATAATATTAGCCAAGGTTTTGGGTGTAATTCCATATCCATCTAAAGAATTAAATCTGATCCAATAAAAAGTGTTGTTATGTGCGTACCAACCATTTCCAGTATTACGAAAAATCATAAAGCCACTCCAATTAATACCAGAGGTTAGTTCCCAAATTGGGGTTTTAATAGTAATATGTGTACGGGTGATTTTGATAGATTTTTGCATATTCATACCGTATAGTCAATAACAAAATTTTGAGATTTATCTTCGGCACTAATTATGAAAGAGCCAGTGTTAAAAATATTTTCTGGGGTTTCATCTGTATCTAACTTCAGATTAGAACTATAAGATAAAAAATAATTACCTATTTTTTCCAATGCATCAGTAATATCTTCAGATTCAATAGTTGTATTAACCTTGAAGTAAATTTTCATGTAGGTATCCGTTTTTTGATTCAGTAAAGATATTATAGAATAAATACGAACCTTAGTCAACTAATTGATATTATTATTAAAAGTTAAGTATAAAATTCGTTAAATAAAGATTTGATTGTTTGTTGTAATTCATTAAAGTGTTCTAAAACGGAAGAATATTCCTCGATTAATTCGGCAGAAACTTCTATTTGTTTTTCATATGAAGCGGGTTCAGTATCCAATGTATAAACTGGGTACCACTCATTTTTACTAATTGAAATTTTACTCATTATAATGTCCCGTTGCTTGATTCAGTAAAGATATTATAAAATAAATATGAACCCTAGTCAACAGATATTTTTGTGGTATTTATGAGACAAAAGAAAAGATACATCCTTGTACCAAATATCCCTATTTTTTATATTAGAAACGTGCTAGATAGCCTACTTTGAAGGCATTATACTCCACATCTCCAATGCTGTAGTCGTATCCACCAACAATAGAGTTATGATTATCGAAAGCATATTCGCCATTTAATCTAAAGGCGTTTGTTTGATAATTATCCTCTGTATCAAAACTATCACGGAATCTATAGGCGACTCCTACAGAAGAATCCTTTGATGGATAATATTTAACTTCTGGTTGTACTGAGTAATATTGAAAATCAGTTTTAGTAATATTGGATACCCAATTATTACCTAGACCAATTCTGCCACCAATTCCCCAATCAGAATTAAGATTATAGAGATAAGATGCTCCACCTTCTAATTGGTTTACTGATGTATCGGTATCAGTAATATCTTGATATTCAGTTCTAAGATCGAGAGTTACTGAATCAAGTTTAGAATCATACACTTTTCCACCAAAATTGAGTGAATAAGCATTAGCACTGTAGGCAGAGTTTTTCCCAACACCACTATAATAAGTATAATCTGCGCCAGTAAAAATATTGGCATAGATAGGTGTGGAAATTAGTGCTGTAGTTAATACTAGATGTTTAATCATAAGATTTTCCTCGGTTTTTGTTTAATTATATAATATAGATTTCACTTACTACTAATATCAATAAACAGAATTACTTATTGATATTTTCTAATTTGCGTTTTTTATAAGCATTTAATACGCAAATAATTAATGTGGCATCTAATGGAAGAATAGTTTGTTCATCAAAATATTCATAACGAATTATTCCATTTTCCTTAATAATTTTGCCACCATTCCATTTGTAATTAATAACCATAAAATTTGATAATGGTTTTAATAAAGAATATAGTTTACTTAAATCTTTTTCTTTATAGATTAATAAATTGCAATTATAGACATTATACATTTTTGCTTTGCTTCTTTAATAGTTTATATTTATTTTTGATACGTTTTCTAAGTTCTTTAGCATTAAACCAAAGTTCAGAACCAGATTTTACTTTATCTAATTCTTCTGGGGTAAGAAAACCTTCATAAGTAGAGGTTATTAATTTTTCTATTTGATTAACAGCAAAATCGGTATGACTTTTAATATTACCAACATTACCAGAATAACCCATAGAAGCAGTATGAATCATGGCATAGGCATTATCTAAAATTACAATTTCATCGCAATTTAGAGCGATAATAGAGGCAGCAGAATGACATGGACCCATTAATATTGCAGTTACTTTAGCAGGGGATGATTTAATACCCTCTACTAATGATAAAGTAGTATCTAAATTACCACCAAAACAATTAATGTAAATATGAATCTCATCAACATTAGAACTGTTAAATAAAATAGTTAAAAAATCTCTATAATCAGAGGGTTCTCCAATATCAGAATCCAGAAAAATATTATATTTTTTTGAATACTTATCTACACTATTAATATAATTCTGATGTTGAATAATGGGCTGTACTGGTATTGCTAGATTCATATAACATATCCCTCATTTATAAAATTTATGTTTACCTATTACAGTAAGGTTCTTGAGTTTCCATTTTTTAGTTTTACCCGAATTAAAGTATAAAGCACCATGAGTAGGATCATCAATTTTATCATGGTTGTGATAAACATATTCCGCTATTTCTTTACTATCATTAAAAGCAACAATATCATTGGTTTTTTTCTTTTTACCTACCCATGAAAATTGTCCTTTTTGATTAATAACAGAACAAACATCCTCTGGATATTTACCACTTTTTGTTCTATTCATTACTACCATGCCAACTGATAATCTACCTTTATAGGGTTCTCCTCTACTTTCGTGATAAATATTGTGCGCTAAACACTCTATTTGTTTTTTAGATGAATTGTTTATTTTTGCAAATGATAAGTCACTGATACTTAATAATAATAATATACTAAATAGTTTACGCATAGAGTTACCTCCTGTTTGTAAAAAATCTGTTATGTAACTGATTTTTATAATCATTACTGAAGAAAATATTATACTATAAAAAATGTATAATGTCAAGTAATGATTTATTTAAGAATTGATAATCTTTATAGATTATCTGCGAGTCATAAGGGGTTTATAATTCCTTTGTAAGCGGTGTACTACTATTTATTACTCTACATATTTCCGTAATTTAATATAATAATCATGTTTTTCTCCTAAATGTGCTAGGGCAATTTTTTCAGCGGTATTATGATCTTTAGAATGTTCTTTTTCTACTGCAATACCTGTTTTTAATTGTTTTTGCATATAGTCTAATGGTTTATTATGTTGTTTTGCTAATGTTTCAATGTTTTTTACTGGAACATTTAGTTGTTCTTTAAGTGTGCTATAAGAAATCAATATCCATACTCCTCTCTAAATTGTTTTCTAAGATTAATAAAACCAGGGAACCATTCAATAACTTTTTCCCTGAATATTTGTGGTTTGTTATTATCTACTCCAATAATAATTACCATATTTTTTATTGATATTCCAGTTAATTCAGTAAACATAAATGAATAAGAAGCAGTTTGGAAAAAATAATTACTGATCCAATCTTTACGTTTTGGTTTTGATGATGTTTTAATATCAATAGTAGATAATTGATTATCATATTCAGCAATGATATCTACTGTTCCTGCTACTTTTAATTTCTCTGAATATAATCTTGTTTCTAGCGCATGAATATTATCTATCTTATTTAACTCTGGAATCATAGAATTGAATACTTTAATATCATTATCATCAATATCATACGCCTCTGATTTAAGATATTTTTCTGATAAAGTATGAATTCTAGTACCTCTGCTAGAAGCAATGTTAGAAATTCTATTAGCCGCTTGTTCTCCTACTTTATTACGCCATTCTTTAATAGATTCTCGTCCTAATAATCCACATACATTAGTAACCGATGGAACTATTAGTTTAGAGGGTAATTTATATTTTCTACCGTTCTCTGAATTAATTTGTTCAATTTCTTTAATATCATGATAAATAAAGTTTTTCATTATTTTACTGGGTATTGTTTAATAATTCTGGCATCATGGACTAAAACAGGGTCTTGATTTATTCCTAATCTACTTATTCTAGGTTCACCCATATATTGCATAATAGTTCTGCGGTTAATTAAAAATTCACCTTCATGATCAGTAGAATTACCCAAGCCAGTAGAACCTAGATAAATCCCATGAGTAGAATTTTTAGGAATATGAATTCTAACTACTTCTCGATATTTCTTTTCTGGTCCTTTAACTTTTTGATTGGTAGAAAATCCCAGAGCAACTTTAGGGTTAATAGAAGCAGAGGTAAATGCAGGATAAAACATTCTATTACTACGTGTTTTTCTGGTAGAATCAATATCTAAATCTGGCCCTATTCCGGTATACACATGGAAATCTTTAGGTGCTTTTTGCATATAATGTTGCATAAAATCATCATTTGCGTGTGCTATTTCATATAACTCTTGATTACTAAATATATCACTTTTATAAGGTAATCTTTGATGTGCTTTAATTAATAATGTATTTACTGAGTGACTAGCCATTCCGGTATAAAGACTAAAATCTTCTTTTTTTTGCTCATGATTATAGGGACCATGATAATGATGTTCTAATTCACCATTAAGTTCTGATTCTTGTTTTCTATTAATGTTACCGTCATAATGAAAATGATTAGCAAAAAATCTTTTATGTTGTTCATATTCATCTCTGGAAATACCGGTATCATAGACCCATTCATTAATATTATAACCAAATGGATTTCTATTACTAATATTACCATAACCAATAGGTAATGTTTCATGATTATAAAAATCTCTAAATTTTATCATAGGGGGTTCCTAATTTGTTTAATAATTTTAGCATCATGAATCATTAATGGGTTGATACTATTGCGGAATTTTACTATTCTAGGTGATCCCATAAAATGCAATAAAGTTCCACGATGTAATAGATATTCAAATTCGTTATGATGTAATCCAGTAGGGCCTAAATATGAACCATAAGTAGAATCTTTGGGTATATGAATTCGTACTATTTCCCCATATTTTTTAATAGGATTTTTTCCAAGTTTAGCAAAATCCGTAGTTACTGGAGGGTGTAATGAGGTAGAAGTATAAGCAGGAAATAACATTCTATCGCCCACATTCTCTCTATGATCGTGAATATGTAACGATGGGCCTATTCCGGTATAAACATGAAAATCTTTAGGAGCAGGATTAGAATATTTATCTAAAGTTTTATCAGTTAAACTCGCTAATTTTCTAATATCATCATGGGAACTAATAAAAGAATTATACTCTGGTTCTTCTTGTTTGTGAAGTTTTATTAAATTACGATTTAATAAAAAACTTCCGTTAGTATAATGATAAAAATCCGTTCTTTTTTGGTCATTATGATTACCATAATGCTTGTTTAGTTCATCTTCCATCCCATAAAATCCCCAAGCATCAGGGTCTTCATGAGTAACATGGGCAAACTTTTCTGGATCTTTTTCATATTCAGAATGGGGAATAGCATTATCATATGCCCATTCATTAATTGTTTTATTCATATCAATTTGTGGTCTATTACTAATACTTCCGTACCCAATAGGAATATTATCATTGTTTTCAATAGGAATATGTTCTCGATTACCAATAGAACCATAACCTACGGGTAAATTATTTTTTAATTGTTTATAAGTTTTTTTAATAGTCATTTAATAACCTAATTGGGTAATATTCTGGCATTCCAAATATGAAAATGTTGATCGCTATATTGGTGTCTATCAAAATGATCATAAAAACTTCCATGAATAATATGAGTAGGAGTTTGACCTATTTGCATTCTTATATTTCTGGGTAGAATGAGTTCTGATTGACCTGGATAAACACTACCTGGATCAGTAAATACATGATTAAACCCTTTAGGTAAATTAATCCTCAGTATATTAATATGTGATTGTCTTGTTCCATCATATTCGTGCCCACTAAGTTCATATACACCAAATTCTTTAGATACATGAGGTGTTAATGAAGTAGAAGTAAACGCTGGAAATCTTACTATCTTTCCCATATGTTCAGAAGGCTTAAAATGAGTTCCTGTATAAACAGTCATATCATGCGGTAAAGTGTGTTTTTTAATTAATCCATCTAAATCACCAACATCCATACCATCTACAAAAATAGGTGTGGGTTTGTTATTCTTGGCCGCATGAAATAACTCGGAATTTAATTGAGCACTACCCGCAGTATAATTATGCATTAAAGTATAATAGGTATCACTTACCTTAGTATTATCTAATAATGCTTTTACGTGTTTTGCTTGTTCTTGTGTATAATCAGGAAATACATAAGGAGCACCATGATAAGAAGGTATTCCTAAACTATGCGGAATATGATCTGATGCAGTATCTGATTTTTCAGGATCTCTAAGCCATCTATTCGCACTATTAATAATTACCGGACCATTCTTAGGATTAAGATTTTCCTTAATTAGAATTTTTTCATCGGTAAACTCTTTATGCTGATCTTTAGGTCCGCCACTATTAGCATATACTAAATTTGATTGATTATTAAAATCTTTGTATTGATCTTTATGTCCGCCACTATTAGCAAAAACTAATGATTCTTTATTGTTAATATATTCCTTGAATGATTTATTAATCATGGTAATATTCTTCCGGTCCAAATGTGATAAATGGATTGTTCGGTACTATCTTTGTTAGTAAAATGGTTACTAAAAGTTCCGATTATAGCATGTGTAGGTTGTTGCCCTAATTGCATTTTCATATTTCTGGGCAAAATTAATTCTCCTTGTCCTGGTGAATTACTAGATGGATCAGTAAACAAATGAGGAAAACCTTTTGGTAAATGGATTCTTAAAATGTTTTTTACAAAATGTTTATCCATACTTTTATCCATATAATATGTATTAACACCAAAATCCTTAGAAACATGTGGAGATAATGACGTAGAAAGATATGCAGGTAAACGAGCAACTTTACCCATATGTTGAAGAGGGTGGAAATGAATACCTGAATATACTGTCATACTATTAGGCAATAAATGCTGATTAATTAATTTGTCTAACTCTCTTATATCAATTTTAGAATTGGCATTATTATTAGCACGAATAATATTTGGTGGTTTTTTATTGTTCCTATCACAATCCATTAACGTAGTATTTAGATTATAACTATTAGTAGTATAATGATTAAGAATACTATTATATTTGGGGTGTGAGGTATCTGTATTGTTTAATAATGATCTAATATGTTTTACGTGTTCATTATTAAAATATGGAAAAACATAATTGACCGATTCTTTTTTAGGAATTCCTATATCTTCAGGAGAATATTTATTTGTTCTGTTATCTTTCTCAGGATCTTCTAAATAATTTTTATCGGTATTAACAATTATTGATTTTTCTCTGGGATTAAGATTCTCATCAATTTTATTGCGATATTGATCAGGAGTAGGAGGTCCACCACCATAACCGAGCATTAAATCGGGCGAACTATTAAAATCTTTATAATTATCAGGATTACCACCACTATTAGCGAATCCGATAAATTCGTTATTCCAATCTCTAAAAGAAGTAATCATAATTATAGTCGAGTAAGATTAGAATGATCTTTTAGAGTAGCACCGGGAGTACGTTCATTAATCTTCTGTAATACTTCTTTCCACCCTTCATTTGGTTTAGTAATACCTAATCTAACAGGATCACACAAACCAGGAAACTTTGAAAAATGTGATTTAATATTTTCATTCTCTGATAGATATTGTTCTTTGTCAGAAAACGTCATATTTTTTTCAAACACTTCCCCGCTATCAGTATTCTTAAATTCATATATTGGCATAGTAATCCCCTTTAGTTAATATATTATTTATTAAACAGTAAAAATTAAATAATTTACTCCTAATGTGACTGCAAATGTAGCACAAAATAAACAAAAATAACTAGCCGCGTATTTAGAAATTTGAAACATCTTTTTTTCTCCTATTGATTTTATGGAATAGCAACATCACAAAACTGCGGAAAAATTAATCGTTTATAATCTACTAACTTTTCAACCTTTTGATTAGTATAGGGGTTATGAAATTCGATTAACACCCTATCAACATACCCCTGTATAACATCACATTCTACTATAACATCATAAAAACGATATTTAATCTTTGCCATGTTACTATTCCTATTTATATATAAGTAAATGTTAATATAGTTTCTTGAACATAAGTTTCCTGAGTGAATTATTCAGATACTTATCTCTTTGAGTAAACAATTGATCCTTAGTATGAGAATAAATTGGATTAACCAATTGTCTATCAATATTATCATTTCTCTTATAATCTTGTTCGACATGATCTAACCAAATATCCAATTCTTTAGTAGCAACTTCCTTATCTGTTTTGTTAATAACTGATTTATACCAACTAACAATATTATACATTATTAAGAATGTGATAAACACAATAATAGAAGTATAATGTAGACCAACACTTTGAATGGAAAAAAGTGTTAGAACATACGCGCCCAGAAACCCAATGATAAAAAGAAATAATTTGTCCATGTTAAATTTTAACACCATAAAAATGTTTATATACGAAGGTAACACCCACTTTAGAACCAATAAACACATTGGCCTTAACCTGACTGTTCCACCCATCATCACTAAATCTACGTTTCTTAATGTCGCGTAAACTTTTTCCAATGTCACCAAATCGTTTTCTAGCCTCAGTTGCAGTAATATTTTTATAGTCTGAATCAGTGTATGTGTACTTGTCCATGTTGTTTCCTGTTGGGTTGTTGGGTCAGTAAAGATATTATAGTCTTTCTTGCTCAACCATGCAAGCACTTTTTTTATATTTTTTATTTTTATTGGGAAGATAGGATAAATAACGTAAATCTTTATGTTCTAGTCTACCAATATTAGAATCATCAACATATTCATCATAATAATCAATTACTTTCTGAATAACATCAATGTCGTCATAATCAAACTTGTCCATGATTTTCTAATTCCTTTTTTACTTTACTATAATATACATTAGCAGTGTTGGTATTAATACCTAATCCAATAATAAGTGATTTAACTTTGCTCTTATCTTCGGTGTTAATATAAAGTTCTTTTACCTGATCATATACACTTTTACGCTGTTTAACTGGTGTAACTACTGGTGTAACTACTGGTGTAACTACTGGCTTAACAATTTCGATGTCGGTAGGTTCTTCCAATACCGTATCAATATCTTCCTGAGTTAATCTACCACATTCTACTTCTTCATCAATATCTTCCTCTGGAATAAATTCTGAAACGTCTACTACCTTATTAGAATTAATAGAAATATCTTCTTCTATACTATGTCCTAAATAAATATCTTCAATGATATCAGCATCATCCTTATATTTTTCATTAAGATAATCTCTGGCCTCAATAGCAGTCATACCTTTATTCCTGAGATTGTCATAACTAATTTTAAGAAGTCTAGGGAACATTATTGCTTTCCTCAATTTTAAGTGCGTTAAGATGAGTTTCTACAGTTTTCTTTTGAGTAGATAAAAACTCTATATTTATTTTACCAGACTTGATTTCATTATTCAAGTTTTTAATAATATTTTCTAATCTCTGAATATTTTCCGCATTATTAGAGGGGTTATATTTAGGAATAATTACTTTATAATTAGAATCATTATTATAAATGAACCAAGATATTAATGTCGAAAATAATAAAATTACACAAACACCAATAATAATATCACGAACCGACATTTTATCGTTATTTAATAGTTTTAACATAGTCCATAATCACCTTATAATCATAAGAACTAATGTCTAACCCCATTTGAACAAGTTGCCAATTAGAATTAGACTCGTTATACTCTTCTAAAAATCGTTTATCCTCTTTGTCTATTCTATACTGCCCCATATCAGTACTAATATAGATATACGACACAATTCTATGCCTTACAATTTTCATATTATTTCCTGCGGTTCTTTCGGTTTGGATATATTTTCATAAAATCAATTAGTTCCTCATTATCTACCGGATTTATGGTCCATTCAATAATCTTTATCGGGGTGAGCGTAGTAATACCTTCCATGCAACCATCACATGGTTTGGCCATTCTATAACCATCAGGAGTAATACGCATCACTAGAATTTTGTGTGCATTATGAATCTCCCTGCACTTTACAATAGCATCAATTTCGCCATGAATATAGATAGCATTAGGTTTGCCTACCGCCCGCGAGACTGAATATTGTACCCTATGAGTACGATGATAGGAATTCTCACCAATACTCAAGATTCGTCCCCTCTTATCATAAATGATGGCCTTAATATGATGCTGATTACTCTTGGACATAAAAAAATGGTTCCTGTTTGACTAAGAACCATTATAACATTCTCGGAGAAATTTACAACACTTTTTTACTTATGACAGCAAAAACCTACTCCGGTACACTTACTGAATAAACAAGCAATAAACATACCGAACAAAACAACACCAGCAACTAACAAAATACTAGGGAATAACATTACTAAACTTGTGATAATAGGAGTATCCATGATAATTTTACCTTACTTATATTCTTTGAAAAAAACTTCTGATTTGCCAGTACTTTTGATTGTATAACCTAAAAGTACCCCATGACCTTTTAATTGATTTAGAGCATAATATTTATCTTCATCTTCTACAACAAAAATCATACCAATACTCATATTAAATACTCGGCGCATTTCTTCCTTACTAATATCGCCCGTCTCTTTAATCCAAGTAAAAATATTATTAAGAGTAGTCTTTTCTACATTATTATAGCAAGAACTCTGAAAAGGTAGACTTAAATCAGCAACAATATAGGCAGAAACATTATCAGGTAAAATTCTAACTAAATTCTCAGGAATACCGCCACCAGTAATGTGAGCAATACCTAAAATATCAACTTCTGTTTTTACTCTTTTGATATCGTTTAAGTAAAGTTTAGTAGGTCTTAATAATGTATCGATAATATGCTCAGGAGTATTTTCATTAACTAATTGATTAATAATAGAATAACCATTAGCGTGTGGTCCAGAAGACCTAATACCAATAATTGCCTGACCTGCTTTAATATCATCAGGATCAATCATATCTTCCTTATCTAACATTCCTACACAAAATCCAGCCAAATCAAATTCATGTTTTTTATAAATACTGGGCATTTCAGAAGTTTCACCACCAATGAGTGAAATATTACACTTTTTACATGCATCAACAATACCAGATAAAATAATATTAGAATTGATTTTGTCTAATTTATGAGTAGCGTAATAATCCAAAAACAATAATGGTTCTGCTCCACTACAGATAATATCATTAACATTCATGGCTACTAAGTCTTGACCTAATCCACAATAATTATTGTATCTACTAGCCAATTTTACCTTAGATCCTACTCCATCACATGTTACTGATAAAATAGGACTTTTGCCAATTACTTTACTAATATCATAAAAACCACTAAAATTGTTCTTGCTAATCAACACATTATCATCATATGTAGATTTGATATTGTTTATGTTATTATTGATAAAGTTATTACCTTCATCAATATCTACACCGGATTCTTTATAGTTCATAATTAATTCCAAATAACATAACGATTAATATTACCACCATAACAATTACTGATAACCAATATACTTTCCAATACATTTATTCATCTCCAATAATACGTTTCTTTAATTCGTTATAAGCATTATGACCTAATACATTTTCTAGTGGAAACTCTTTTCCAAAACGATACATAACTTCTCCCTTAATAATAATATAAGATTCAATTAATGCCTTCAACAATTCTTTATCTGACATAAATTGCCTCATTTTCTGGTGGTGGAATTGTGGGTATTACATACAATCTGACATTTTCATTTCTTAATTCCTCATCTAGTTTATGGAATTTTCTATTTAATTGCAGTAATAGATCGTTGATAACAATATCAGCAAATTTCTCTAATTCTTCATCAACATTAATGGATTTAGTTCCAAAAAATGAATTGTTGGATGAGACAGAAACTTCTTTATTTACTACATTAACATCAAATCCGGCTTGTTCGGCAAAATCTCTTAATTTTTCGGTTAGCATATTATTTCTCTATTGATTCTCTATAGTGTTTGTAACATATAACACAAGTTTGAACTATTTTCGTGTGTTATTGGTTTCCACTTAGTAAAATGACGAAACCACCATCGTTTAGTTGATATTACTTCAATTGGAATAGTCATATCTTTATCAAATACCAATAATCTTACCGAACCTACTGGTAACTTATATAGTTCTAAACTTTCCAAATAACAATTATAATATCCAGTTCGCCAATATCGTTTATTACTAATAATGTATTCTGCTCTATTATTATACACAATTATTCTCTATAAAAATGTTTATCGGTGGACAATTCTCTATATGATTTATGCTTATCTATTTCTAAGATAGCAATGCCCCAACCCACCCCTACAACAATCAGGAGCATGATAGTAATAGTTGCCATACACAATTTATACATAATTATATACCGTTAATGATCTGGTTTCTTTAATAAATCAATAATTTTACTTACATGATTTTCTCTAAGCAAATCAGCAAACAGTTGTAAATTATCATCTAATATGACAGGTTTGTTAAAAAATAATCTTTCTAAAAATGACCCCGATTGTTTAACCACAAAATTTCCAGTGGTATAATCATAAGAAAATCCAGCCATAGTAGCAATGTTTTTTAAGTCTTTTTGTAACATAATTATTCTCTATAGTTATTAGGTAATTGATTTCTTTCGGATTCTAATACCCAGCATTCATAGCAATGATTATCATCCCAGAAGAATAGTTTATTTACTAAATTCATTGGTAATTCAGTAACATATCCCTGAAGATAACATCTAAATACTCTGGCTGAAATCATTTCGTCAGCATAACCCCAGCCATCACCATTGATATAGATTACGGTATTAATCGTTTGATCAATAGCAATTAGAAATTGTTTGGTGATATGTCCTAGCGTATATAAAATCATTTATATTGTTGTTTCCTATATTGTTTCCAATTTCTTATATTCCTTCTCATGATATCCCACCAACAATCTGCCAAATTCTTATTATTACGCTTGGCCCGATAGCGAACAGGTAAATCATCCATATAAATTTCCTTGGATAATGTAACCGCCTGTTTCTTCTCAGATAATGTTTTAGGATGACGAAAATAAGACATTAACAACTCCAAGAACTATTGTCTTTGCTAAGTAAGATTCTGAAGTACCAGAGAACAGTATAAACACTATTAACCAATAAATCAAGTAAAATCTTAGACTAAGCGGCTCTTTTTTTGAAATATTCATAGATTTTCAGATAATAAGCAAATTGTATAGGTTCATGATGTGGATTCGGTAATTTACCCTTAAAATATTCGTTAATTTCATTATATTTTTGTAATACCGGATCTACTGGTACTAACTCAGTATCTTCATTCATTTTGAGTATAGCATAAAAGTATCTGGAACAGAACAATTATCGCCGCAATTTTTGAATAGAGGGGCAATTTTATTATCGCTATATTCAAATTTACCGCATCCAATACGAGTAATAAAGAAATTGATATCCTTATGTTGCTGCGTAAGTTTCACAAAACGATCAACATATTGGCTGATAGATTCTAGGGTTAGTAATTCATTATCATATCCTCTAATAGGAATAGCATAAGAACGACCAGACACACCAATGCCTCTTCCAAACTTAGCCCCATATTTTAATGTTGCTTGCTTAGAATTATAATTTAGTTCATGATTACCTGATAGTGCAGAACCAAATACAAATACTTGATTATCACTAGGAACTTCTTTTTCATTATGGAACTTCATTTTTTTATGCCTTCACAAATCCTGTATTAGTTAATCTATACCAAGGAGACTTATCCCCATTTACTACAACCTGAATATTATCACCAAAAGCAAAATCACTAATACAATCGTCATATTTCTGATGAATAAGTTCTTCTGCTACTCGATCAATTATACCATAACCAAAATTTGGAACAACCACTGTTTTTTTGTATTTATAGCCTTTAGGGGTTATAATATTTACAATTGCTGTAGTGTAATTCATGATAATCTCCTGATGGTTTATTTTGAAAGAATTCGACCTGTATATATGTGGTATTGCGTTTCGTTATTTGACCCATGACCAAAATGAATGTGGAATTTTCCCTGAATAATATGAGTAGGTCTTTGCCCAAATTGATATTGCAATCCTCTGGGTAATATAATCTCTCCTTGTCCTGGAAACAAAGACCCATTATCAGTAAATAATCCAGCATGACCTTCTGGTAGATGTAACCTTAAAATATTTTTTACCTGTATATCTTTATAGTTTTTTCCATCATGAACACTCATTTCCCACTTTTTTCCAAAATCTTTAGCAACATGCGGAGATAATGAAGTAGATAGATAAGATGGAACTACCGCTATTTTACCACGATGTTCATTAGGATGGAAACCTAAACTAGAATAAACGGTAACATCAGTAGGTAATTTATGATCTGCTATTAATTTATCAAAAGTTTGTAAATGTATATCTGAATAATTATCATCGTCGTCATAGTCTAAATGTGATTTAATAGACTCTGGGGGTTCGGTATTGGCTCTATGATGTCTTATTAACTCATTATTAAGATTATAACTGTTGGAAGTATAATGCTCTAAAATATCATGGTAAAATGGATGATGTTCATTTACATTTGCCGATAATATTCTGGCTTTCTTTGCTTGTTCATTAGTATATTGAGGAAACACATAACCTCTATCATGATAATCAGGGATTCCAATATTTTCGGGTTCATTATGTTCTTCCCCCAATCCTTTATTATTCTTTTCAGGATCAGATAGAATACCATGAGATAAAATATGTATTGGCTTATCTCTTGGATTAAGATTTTCAGCAAGATTATCGGGTCTTCCACCTCCTTGCCCTGTAATATAAGATTCAGTATAATCAAATTTATCATACTGACCTAATCTTCCACCAGCATTAGAAAACGCAATAAATGTTTCTGGTTTTCGCTCCTTAAATTCTCTAAAACTTAACATAATTTCTCCTAATTGTGATAAAGATTTTTTTCTTTTTTAATATCATTAGGAGTAATATTGTATTGACTCATGATACTATCTAATAATTCCTGGGCACTATTCTCTGTTAATTTGGCTTCTTTTGCTAATTCTGATAATTGTTGTTTTACATTATTTAATAAATTAATGGCTTCATCGTTAAACATTACATTCTCCCCGATTCAAAATGCATCCAATCCATATCATGAAGTCTTCCTAGAGATACCCAATTATATTTCTCAAAAATATCAATCATATCTCGATATTCTTCTCTGGCAAATCGAGCAGTAGTATGATCTTCGCGTAATTGATTACGTTCTGGGTCAAGATCAATGGCGGTTCCCCAAGAATTTGATACAACCACACCATTCACAATAAAATTATGGTTGTCCTCAACTTCTATATCATAGACGGATTCGTTGCCTATATTATTCACTGATACAACAGATTCAATAGTAAAATTTTCCCCAAGAGTTTGGTATCCCCAACATTTTGTATTATAAGTTTTTAGTTTTGTAGCATTTGTTTGTCTATAATGATATTCTGCATCAAACGCTAAAGAAATAATCTTATTATAATCTACCATATACATACTATAGTGTTCTTTTTGGTGTGTTTTTACGCCACATATTTCTACATCTTTTGGTGGTGCGGTGCTTATGTTAGATGTTTTAATACCAACCAAAGAACATAATAATTTTATGTCTAAAATCAACTGTTTAGATACAGTTTTGTATCCATATTTAACGGTATATATAGTATTATTACGTTTGTTTGGGCTTTTTGCCACATGACCATCACTATATATTAATCCAATTAAAAAGGCGATTTTTTGCTCAAAGGATGCTAAGAAAACCTCTTCGGGTATATGTTTGTTATATGCGTTAAGATCAAGGTGTGAAAACCGCATAAAATCTTCTTTGGTGTATAAAAATAGTGCTTTATCCGATGACCTAACAGACTTAAAGTTTCGCTGTAAAAGTTCTAATACATGTGTCCTTACTCTATCTTGTTTTGGAAATTGAAAAGATATATAATCCACTGCACCATTTCTGTGATGAACGGCACCATCTCCTATAAACAACCCCAATATCTCAAACCAATCTAAATTAGTTGTATCACTACTGAGCAAACTTTTTCCCGATTTTAGTATAACAATTTTATCTCCTCGGTTTAGATGCTGCGCTTCTTTGTATGATAAAGTATATATTGCTCTTTTGTGGCCATTGCCAATATTTTTAATCCAATCTTTAGTTTCTAAAGTCTGTTTATTTAACACTAAAATTTTATGTTCTTTTGAACATTTTATGTTATAATTTCTTATATTAACTGCGACTATATCTTTTTTACCATTCTCAAATATATTAGATACTGTTTTTTCCTCTACTTTATTAGAATCTGTATTTAGAGATAGAACTTTATCTCCAATTTTAATATCTTCTATATTTGTTATTCCGTTCAATGTCCACACTGGTTCTCCCGCAGGTAAGCAATGGCGACTCCAGCGATTACCCGTTCTCATGGCACGATAATTAAATGATCCACCAAAATAATTAATATGTAATCGGTTAATATCAGAAATACCATACACATTTAGAATATCATTAAAGATATTGTATACATTTTCTGCTTCTAATTTATGAACTCTAATTTTAGAAACTAATGTATCAGTATCCCATGATAAAATTAACTTAAATGGTAATGTTACCGATGTTAAATATGTTCCTGATTGATTAGGTTTACCATATTTACTAATCATTTCTGCATCTGTATATTGTTTAGGCATGTATCTTTTCTCCTGTATATAAACTATTTATTAACAAATTGATAGAATTCTTCCCAACTTCCCATAAATAATAAATTATCACCCAGATCAATAACAGAAATAAAATTGTTACTAATCCTATAGTTATAATCTTCTAAATAATTAGGATAGTTAATTATATAAAATTCGCCAACCTCTTCTTTTAGAAGTTTACATAATTGTGCCGCTAAACATCCCATACCATTAGCAATTTTATTATGGGTATTAACGAATCCGTTTACTATGGTTAATCCATTAAGAAATTCGGCAATAGTCTTCCCCAATGAATCTAATCCGCCATCAGAATGTTTATAAAATGATACATTAAAATTGTCATCTTTAATGATAATAGTAGCATGAGTGGGCATTATATATTAGACCTTGTTATGTTTGTGAACGGATAAAACTATCGGGGTATGTTGTCTAACGATACCCACACTAATTTCAATACCATGAGGAACTGCTAGATGAGACTTAGCATTTACATGAGTATAAACATCATGCTTACCATTCTTTCTATCAAGAACCCAACCATCCTTAATAAGACTGTTGATGTACTGCTTTCTGGAAATTGGTTTCACTGAAGTACCTCCATTGATTTGATATTACATAGTATAATAGCAAAATCAACAGAGGTCAAGTATTATTTGTTATAAAATATTTTTATGAGGGTAAAATTTTACGATTTTTTACTAGATTTTTCTTTATAGCAGATAGTAAATTTACTCTGGTGACAGGATCAGTTTCGGTAGGATTAATAGATAATAAACTATGTACATGATTTGTTGTTAAATTTCTATTATCTGATAATTTTATTTTAGTTGATGCTATTGCTCTAGGTAACATAGTATCAATATGATGTGGTTCAAGATAATCATTAGAGGCTAGTCTATGATCTAGTTCTGGATTATTTTTTTGTAATAATTTATCTATAACATCGGATGGTAAATGAGGTTTATCCGTCATGGCAAATAGCATACCATTAACTTTATGCATAGGATGATCTGCGTAAGGTTGTGATAACATATGTAACATATGATTACTGCTTAAAGTTGCGCCACTATATCCATTTAATAAATGTGTGTTAATATTAGGATTATTCATACTTAATGCCATATCTAAATGTCTAGGAACAAAATTAACTTCAGATAGAAAATGTCCTAATATTTTATCGTTATTACTATTTAATAGTTGTTTAACGTGGTCATCGGTTAAATCATGATTTTTTATTAGATTTTTTACTACCTCAAAAGAAGTATTATGTGCATTAGGATTAATTTTTTGTATATGTCTATCTAATAATTTTGTAACATGTTCATTTTGTAAATTTTGGGTACGTCCATGATAAGATAATGAATAATCTACTTCTGAGGCGTTTTTATTTATTAATGAACCGATATGATCTTTGGTTAAATTATTTTTATATGATAATGATAAAAATGCATTACTATCATGTGGTAAATTAAGATTTAATATCTTATTAATATGATCATGAGTTAGTTTAGGATTATCAGAAATAAGACCATGAGCAATATCTTCTCTTTGATTAGGATCAGCACGAACAATATCTAATAATTTATTAAAATGATCATCAGTAAAATTCTTTTGTGATACTAATCTGCTGGCAACTCTATCATCATGTATTGGATCTGATGTATGTAATACCTCAATGGATTTATTAATATGATCTGCATTAAATTCATTAATTTTTGCTAAATTACTAATACCGTTCCCTGATAATTGTTTGTATACATCACTATTAAATATTTGATTAAAGTGTTGTTTATTAAATGATTTATTATTAGATATATGATTTAATAATGGGGCATTAGGATGATTAGGATTATCTTTAATAGTATCAATAAATTGTGTAATATGCTGTTCTGATATATTAGATAAACCGACGAATCTAGGTATTGGTGTGCCGCGTATATCTAATGGTTTTAATAGATTGATATTCATTTTAATTAAATTACCATCATCATTGTAGATATCACTATTTTTATAATATTTAGTGTTATCGGCTAATGGAAAATGTTTATTAGTAAAATGTGCCAGAGAATCATGAAAACCCTGAGGAGTATCGGTTTTAGAATAGGCTTTTTCTTCAGGAACAAGAGCAGAATCTCTACCATCAGTATATGAACTATACGGATTTAATAATATTCTGGAAACAGATTTATCAATTAGTTCTGAATGTGGTTTATCTTCATTAGGAACCAAATAAGCAACATGAGTACCAGCATCTATTCCAGCCGGTAATTTGTGACCTGCTAATTGTTCAGAAGAGTTAGTGGGATTTCCGTCTTTATCTAATGTAGCACAGGAACTTTTAATATTAGGATTATCAGGGTTAGTACTACATCCAGCAATATGCATAGGATTTCTACTAACAATTATTTTATAATTTTTAGTAAAATCAGCGGTTTCTTTATGATTGTCTCTGGTAAATTTATTAACTAAATTATCACTCGCACCAGTATCATTTAATATAGAACCAATACGTTTAGCATGTAATTTAGTAGTACCATCTTTTAATGTTACTAATTTACTGGCAGTTTTATTAGCATAATCAACATCATTATAACCATACCTAGATAAATGATCTTTAATATCCTGATAATGTTCATTAACAGCAGGAATTTCTATTGTATCTTTATCCCCAAATACATGATCAGATATTTTTCGCGCATTATCTGATGGGGAATCATCTTTATTAATAGGATACCCATGCGCTTTTGCCAAAAATCTAAAACCAGTTTTTTGACGATCTGTTAATCCTTCTTTAAGTAATTTTTCGGATAGAAATGATTTGAATCTTAATATCATATTAATATGCCCATTCGTCGTGATCTGGATGATTTTTTAATAATTCTTTTTGACGATCTTCTGTATTATGGTGTCTAATCAAATTGTTTATTATTGCCGATTTACCAACAAAAGAATTGCCATTAATATATTTATTAATTAGATGGTCTATATTATTTGGGGAAAGATTATCATGGCTAGACATTTGTCTTAAAGCCGAACTAGATATATTAGGATTATCTAACATTTTAGTAAAGTGGTGTTCTTTAAGATTTATATTACTGTTGTGCAATAATGTCATATATCCATAATTACCAATGTCACTATCATTCAATAAACGATCAATAGTTTCTGGGTGAATGTTTTTAGCAGCGGCTACCATAGCAGCAACACCGCCCTTATCAACATATTTATCTTTATTATCTAATATTCTATCATGTTGTTCTTTAGTTAAAGTATTATTTCTTGCTACTGCTCCAGTCAAATATCCATTATGTTTATTAATTAAATGATCAATGTGTCTGGGGGCTAAATTAGATTTGAATACTAGATTAGCATCTAATTCACTATCATTATGGGATAATAATTTATCAATATGCTCATGAGTTAAATTTTGAGAAGCAGCAATTTCATTATATATATCTAGGTTTGGTTTACCTGATAATAGATGATCGATATGTCTGGGTGCTAATTTTTGGTTTCTAATTACTACACCTAGAGGGTATTCTGATAAAGTAGGTAATAATTTATCTAAATCTTCATGGGAAAATTTGTTGTTGGTAAGCATTCTTCGTGATGCGGTATCTCCTATATCAGTTCCTTCCTTGAAATGATCAGAACTTAATAATCTATTAACGTGTTCAACTGTTAAATTCTGTTTATTAACTAAATTATTAAGTATAGTTCTATTATAACCTGTTTCCTCTGGATTATTAACAGTATAATCCAATATTTTATTAATGTGTTCATGAGATATAGGAAGTCTGGCTATGGATAGCACATTCTCGGCTGATAAAGTTTTATGATTTAGAATATTATCAATATGGTGTGTAGAAAGACCATTATTCTGTATTAAATTAGTACTAACATCTGAATTATCTATTTTACTTAAATCAGTTAATATTTTATTTTTATGTTTATTATCTATCCACATTGATGATGCTAGTGTCTCATGAACATTAGTATTATTTGTTCCTATTAAGGATTTTACATGATCATATGATAACTTATCAGTATTATTAGCCAGTGATCTAATTACAGGTAAAGTATCATCGTCATTATAATTATTAGAAATATGATTAACAATTTTATCTACATGTCCAGAAGTAATATTAGGACCGTTTTCAATTACTACTCTTCTTATGCCTGAAGTATTATTATTAGCAAGTAATTTATCAATATGATAATCTAAATGTTTACTGGAAAAATGTTTATGGGTATATATATCTTTTGGTTCGTACATATCATTAATATGCCCATTATCAATATATTGCTGAATATGTGAGGCATTAAAATTTCTATTATGCGGTAAGGCATCTAATATGGTATGTTTAACAGATTCATTTTGAATAGCATGACCACTATCCAAAAATTTAGTAATATCATCGGGGTGTATATTTTGTGATTTAACCATTCGACTAATTCCATTATGACCGCTAATGGAAGTATCAATAGGTTTATTAAAATTAACTTTCATAGCATCAGTAAGACCATCATCATTATAAAGTTCAGGATGTTTATGATAGGTAACATTATCAGCCATTGGAAAATGAGTATCGGTAAAGTTTTTAACCGTCTCTCTAAATCCACTAGGAACTTGTTCATTATTAGAATAGGTTCTGGATTCAGGATATAATATTGGCCTATCTACTCCATTAGTAGGATGAAAAGGTTTTATTAATATTCTACCCTCTGCTCTATCAATCAATTTATCATGAGTTTTTGTATCGTCTTTAGGAACCAAATAAGCAACGTGAGTACCATGTTTTATATCATTATGAAGATGATAAGAAGCAGGTCCAGTGGGTTGACCAGTCTCGCCTAATTTAGCACAACTACTCCAGATATTAGGATTATCAGGGTTAGTACTACATCCAGCAATATGCATCGGATTTCTACTAATGATAATATCGTATTTGCTTGTTAATTCAGCACTTTTTTTATGATCATCACCAGCAAATTTATCAATAAGGTGTTTAGGTGCTTTGGTTTGATTTAATGCTTTTCCTATTTTAACTTCCTGTCTTTGAGTTTCACCACGATTATTGATAGTATTTTTATAGGCAATTTCTCTAGCATAATCAATACCATGATAGCCATTATTAGTAAGATGATCATGAATATCCTGAACTATAGAATTCATAGCAGGAATTTTAATAGAATCGGTTCCTTCTGGTATTACATGTCTGGAGAAATTAACAGCAGTAGAATTATCGCTAATATCTACTCCTTTGCTTTTGGCATAATCTGTAAAACCAGATTTTTGAATATCTGTTAAACCTTCCTTAAGTAATCCTTCGGATAGAAATGTTTTGAATCTTTTAATCATATTATAATTCCAGAATTAATTATACTATTATTATTTATTAATCAAAAAAAATCAACCTATTACAGTTGATTGTATAAGTGGCGGAAGACTGAGGTAACGCTCCCCAAGCCGATTAAGGCTCCCATCGCTTTCGAGGCGAGTATAACACTTTGCTATTTAATCTTCCTATTTAAGTGGCAGAAGACAACGGTTCCGACCCGTAAACTTTATTTCAAGTTCGCATTGCTTTCCAGGCAATCCCAATACCCCGATTGGTTTATCTTCTATAAAAACGTCATTAAAGGTCTACCCAAACATTTGTAACCAATAAACCAAACTTGTTCACAAAATTTCTTCAAACTATTTTCTTTTACTGAATCCTTAAAATTATCATAATCAATACTTTCACTTAATGATAATAGAAAACTACTAAATTCTTCTTTACTGATTCTAATTCTAAATTTATAATCTGTTTTATCAGATTCTTCAATAGGATAATCAGGAAAATAATATTCAAGATGTTTTCTATCTCTTGCTCTTACTACTAATGACCCTTCTTTATTAACAATACTCAAAAATCCTTTATTCAATACTAACCACATATTATATTCCTACTTAAAATGATTCAAAAATTGTTCTTTTCTACTCTTAAATGTTTGATGTAATTCTTCCCAATTAGATAGCCCTGAATTAGCAAATACTTCTTTTACTTTATCATCATCTAAATTTTTAACCGCATTTACTCCATGTTGAATAGCATCAGGAGTGTTAGTAAAAGCAGTATTAAATATACTAGCAGATTCTAAATTCATACTAGGATTTCTTAATGTATGAATTTCATTAACATCAGGAGTATAATCTTTATGTGCTCCTTGTGCTCTAAATTCAAAAGAACCACCTGGATCTATATTATAAATTTTTCCTGAGCGATGTATATCAATATTACCCGATCCATAATTTAATCCAGTACCAACCGCATCCCAATTTTTAGTTAATACTCCAGCAGCAAAAATTTTACCTATTTCTCTATTTTGATCATGTGATAAATCATATGAATTATGATGGGTTAATTTATCCATATCATTAACCCATTTAGTAACTACCGCATGTTTACCACCAATAATTTTATGTTCAGGTTCTAGGGTATTAATTCCCATTAGTTTCTGAATTTTACCAGTCAATACCTCAGTTTTGGCTTGATCAGGATTTTTAGGGAATTTTATATAATAATGTTCTCCATTAGAGGTATATTTTCCCCCAACATTACTTCCTAATCTACTACCAACTTGCTGAAAATCTTCAGTAATTAAGTATTTATATGTTTTCATAAATATTCCTCTTTTATTATAATTTTTATATATTATTAATCATTACTTTCGCTATGGCCACAATTTACACATTTTTTAACAGAAATCAATTCAATAGTATCTGAATTAATTAATGGTGGAGGAATTAAATATCTCGCACCATATTCCATGTCGGGTTCAATAGCCATACCAGTTTTTAATGGAGAAAAACATTTTGGACATATATTTGACTTTATTAGACTTTTTTTATATTTATTCGTAGTTCGCATATCAGCATAAGTATCATCACCAATCATTTTTTTTTACTCCCATCTATTATTTATATTCCCCCATATTCCCTAATGTCTTCTGGAATAAAATTATAAGTAGTAGCATTATCTAAATCATATTCATAACAATGATTTTTTCCATTATAAAATTTACCGACAGAACACATAATAGGTTCTGAATAATATGCCTCAATATTCCAGCCATTTTTAACCATGAATTCATAAAATTCAATAGGAGGATTCCAATCTGAATAAAACGATAATGTTATAGAAGTATCAGTAATTCGTTCCCAATGTTCAATATAAACATCTTCCTTTACTCCCCAATTTTTCATACACCAATCATTACATTCTACGTCGCCTATCACTATTACTAATTCAGGAATAGGACGATAATATTGGAAAAAGTCATCGACATATTCTAAAACATTCTGAAGTTCATCAATACGTTCCTTAGAAGTGTTAGTAAAAACTACAGTATTTTTACAATGGTTAATCATGTTTTTTTCTCTTTGTTAGGTATAAAAATATGATACTACAAATTTGGGCACGATGCAAGAACTTTTATCAGGTCATATAAATAGCAATATATTACGACTTAACGGCGTTTTTGGCTATAAATCGTAATGTATGGCGAGATAGAAGGATAATTATTATGCATACTGATATTAATAAAAAAGACTTAAAAGAATTATATAATCACTTAAAAGCCTCTGCTAAAAAACGTAATATTGAATTTACTTTAACAATGGTTGATTTATATGATCTTAGTTTTCCAATTTCTTGCCCAATCTTAAAAATACCTCTATTTTTCAATAGAGGTATGGTAAAAGATAGTAGTTATTCAATTGATAGAATTGATTCCTCTAAAGGTTATACATCTGATAATATTATTGTAATTAGTTATAAGGCTAATAGACTAAAATCAGATGGGACTTTAGCAGAACTTAATGCTATGTCAGAATTTTATAAAACTATTTCGTCATGAGTTTTTCATACATTCGGTTAATAGTTTGACGGTTGTTTACACAGCATTGGGCGGCGTTTAGGGCTGTTTGATTAGCACCCTCGGCCATACTATGTACCTCTACCAAATCGTCCCTAAGAGCCTGTAGATCGCTCCTAGAGGCACATCCTACCATGACACCAACAACCAAAATCATACCAACAATCATTAATTTTTTCATAATAATTTTCTCCTTTAAGTACTTCGTCCACGTAATTTTCTGCCGTTGTTTACATCATTAGTAATAACAACATTAGGAACATATGTTAATGCCTCTGCAATAGCATAACTACCATCTGGATTACGTTGTTGAGTAGTTACCTGAACAACACAACCACCAGCAACTTCCATAGCTTTTGTACTTTTCATCCAACCTTCGTTCTCACTTGATGCTTTACATAGCAATTGAAACATATCTCCATTACCTACAACCTTAATATCCTTTACATTTTCTCTGGCACCACTAATATCAGTATTATGTAATGTTTTCATTTTATTTCCTCTTTATGTGTATGTTTTTGTTTTCTAATGTATTTAGTCTTATCTTTATAAACTTTGGGCACATTGAATTTCCAGCAATGTTTAGCCACTAGATTGTTGATTTTTTTGCCATCTCGGTTTGTTTTCATTATCTGAATTCGGTAAAAATACTACATATTTATTAAGATTAAGACCATAAGGCCAGCATACAATTTTAGCATTAGGAAAGTTTTCAATAAACTTCATTGCGTTATTGTAAAAAGTAAAATAATTATACATTTAATTCCTGTAGGGTAAAAGTTTTGCTGTCCAGATATGATATAACTGTTCACCGTCTTTATGCGGTTTATCATCAAAGTGGCTATTAAAATGACCAAAAATAACATGTGTGGGTTTATGACCCAATTGAAATCGAGTATGTCTGGGTAAAATAACCTCACTTTGACCAGGAAACACAGAACTATTATCAGTAAATAAATGTGGGTAATGCTTTGGAACCATTATCCTTAAAATGTGTTTTACAAAATTCTTACCATTGGGGGTATATTGTGAAAAAGTAGCACCAAAATCCTTAGCAACATGAGGATTTATAGAAGTTGACATATAAGGATGATTAACATATATGGATCTTCCTCTGTTACTTGGATCGATATGTAATCCTGAATAAACCATCATTTCTTGTTTAGTTAAATGTGAATTAATTAACTTATCAAATTCTTCAGTATCAATTTCAGAATCTACGTTTTCATTTGCCTTAATAACTCTAGGTGGAATACTTCCAGATATACCATGATCATGTAAAGTTTTATTCAACATATATGAATTAGTGGTATAAGTTGAAACAATATTATGATAATGGTTATTGACCTTTACATTAGTCGTTAATACCCTAGATAATTTTGCATGTTCTGCGGTATTATGTGGAGTAACATATCCAAAACCATGAAAATCAGGAATACCCACATTCTTAGGGGTATTATTATCATGTCCTAATTGATGAGTGTTTCTAATTGGGTCAGTAAATATTACCGAATTAGTATGTACAAACTCTGGGTCAATTTTAGGATTAAGGTTTTCTTCGACTTTACCCCAATCATCATATTGTCCTGGTCCCCCCCCTGAATTAGAAAATGCTATAAATTCCTTATCATTATCTGTAGGGAAATCTATGGAATTATATTGTCCATCTCTTCCACCCGCATTACAAAAGACTGCCAATTCTTTTGGGGTATTATATTCTATAAATGATTTCATATTACGTTATAATTTATCGCATTAATCTTATGGTTAATTAGAAAACATAGACCATCATCATTTTTATACATATCTTTATAATATACCGTTTTAATACCCACACTATGAATCATAGTAGCACAATCGATACAAGGGGCATGAGTACAAACTAATATACTATTTTTACCAGAACTTCCTTGTTTAGCCAATTTTAGAATGGCATTTTCCTCTGCATGAATGACTTCTGGTTTAGTTGTTAGTATACCATGATCGTTACTGTGTTCGCAACAATTATCATCACCTGGGCTAGTACCATTCCATGAAAAAGAAATGATATTATCCTTTTTTACAATAACCGCGCCAACTTTCAATATTTCACACCTAGACATTTTAGCACTTCTAATAGCAACATCCATATAAAAGGATAATTCTCTAGGAGATAATGAATATTTCATAATTTATTAATTATTCTTCAACAGTATTAATAGTTTCCTGAGAAGGTTGCTCATCACGAAAAAAAACGGGCTTTTTAGTAACTCTTGGCTTTCTAACCTTAACTACTTTTTCTACTACAGGCTTCGCTACAGGTTCTTCTACAACTTCTTTAATAGGTAGATAACCAGCCTTAGCAATATTACCATAAGTAAGATTTTTATACAACTTATATAAATTTTGATCCTTAATGGCTAATAAAATCTTAGATTCAGAGGGATGAAGATTTTCTAATAATTGAATAAATAACATCTCACGCTTGAAATTATTAATATCTGTTCTGGTAAATAGTCCAAATTTCCTAATTTCCTGAATAAATGATGCGGGACTCATGCCTACAGGCGCAGTATTAGGCTTAAAAGGTGGAGCAGCAGGAGGTAATAAAAACTTATATTCAGGTAAATAAGCATGTTTGAATAGAATTTCTAATACACTATTTTCTCCGGTCTTCTTATAAGTACTTTCAAATAACGACAAATCATCATTCAATTCTTTCAATACTTCAGTAACATATTTTGCGGCCATAATATTCTCTCTTTGTTATAATTTGTTTAATGGTTGTGGTGCTTCTAATAATTCATTAGGAATGTTTAATAATAATTGTTCTCTATGCGAAACCAATCCAGTACTAGAACAACCTGATAATAACAACATTAATAAAACTAAATATTTATTCATTATTCACTACCAATACCTATTAAGTTAGATTGTTGATTTTTATAGTTCTTTACTATTTGCTGTAATGTTTCTAGTTTAGTTTTCATTTCGTTATATTGATAATAATTTACCGTAATAGTAGCGGCAACATCTGATAATTTTTTAGAGGACATTCCGCTAGCAGTATTATCTTGTAAATCACCTAGAGATTTATTGTCTACGGCTTTATTATGTAGTTCTACAAAACTATTAGGAATTTCACAACTATCATCAGGAATATATTTAGTAATAATAGTAGGTTTGCTTTTTACATATTTAATAATTTCTTTAGCACTACCAGAAGATTTAATATATTCTTTAACGGCTTCCTGAACTTTATCGTCTAATTTGTTTTGTTCTTCACTAATTTTTTGTTCCCATACTAATTTTTCCTGAGCATATTGTAATTCTACTTTATCAGCGCCATCATAGCGACCTTTTACATATAATGCTCCGGTAATGACAATGAAACCTAATGCAATACTTAAATTTTTAATAGATAATAATGGTAATAATGGAATCATGTTTAGAAGTCATCCATATGTTCTAATAATAGATTACAGCGATATTTAACTAGATAATCCATGATAATTGTCCTATTGGTTTGTGTAGTAGCGGTATTATATTTATCAATAATAGATTGCTGAATTTCCTCTGGAATATAATCAAAATCTACTAATTGTTGGTTACGTTTCCAATTAGCCCTTTGATAATCATTTTCAAGACCATCATATCCTAATGATAAATATTTAGCCATTTTATTAGCAGTTAATCTTCCCTGACGTTTACTGACATTTACAAATACATCATCATCACCTAAAATACCAGGAACACCATCCTTTCTATCACCACGAATAATATGCTCTAATATTACTTTATTAGGATCATCAACAGTAACTATCTGCTTATTAGAGTGTAGTACTTGCTTAACATTAGGATATTTATATAATTGTTGAAAATCATGATCATTAGAAACAATAATAACATTTTCTGTAGTATTTTTGGCTAATACTGCAATAATATCATCTGCCTCTACATTATCAATTTCAATTACTTTATAGGGAAAATAAACAATTAATTCTGATTTAACATTATTAAGACCGTTGAAGATAAATTTCCAATTGTAGTCAGAATCTTCTCGTTCTTTTGCTCTGCCTGCTTTATAGAATGGAAAAATATCTCTGCGCCAATAATTTTTAGAATCACAGGCTATTACCATTTCTCCATAATAACCACCAAATTTTTTATTATAATATCGTAGAGTATTTAATACCACATGCCGAACTAAGCGTAATGTTCCTTCTTCATCATCCTCTAATTGTTTAAGTTCTGAGGGCATATCAAAAATACTTGATAATGCTACCTGATTGAAGTCAATGAGTAAAATGGTAATTCTCCTATTAAAAAATGGCTAGAATAATGTTATCGGCATTTAATCTACCAGTAGATACCACAATAGGTTTAGTAGTAAGATCCTTAAACCAATTATTAATGGTTCTTTTATTAAGATTAATCAATAACTTAAACGCTTCTTCTGGTTTTCTAATGGTTTTAGTAGTAGATTTTAGAATATCATAGTTGATAATAGTAGTTCCCTTCACTGACATTTTAGTATCTACTGAATAATATACAGATATTTTTCTAGTAACTGTATTATACACCCAAATTTCAGAGGAATCAACTAATTTCGTAACATTTACTGATTTAAGATTTAATTCAGGAAATTCTTTAAGGTATTGAACATTAGCCGTAACAACAGAGGCAGGTTTGGGTTTTACTACTCTAACTGTTCTTTTTACCTTAGTAGATTCTGCATATTGATTACATTCATTAATAATAGCCTGAACAAATACCCTATATCTGCGTAATTCTATTTTACTAAAATTATTATATCCCTCTGCTAATTCAGAATCATTATCAATATTATTTAATTCATTCAATAAATCAATATATAGATTACCTAATTTCTTAGCCGTAGTAGAATTGATATTATTTTGTTCTAAAAAGGCTTTAGTAGAAAAGGTAGAATTTTTATTAAGAACTAATTCATCAAGTTCTGCGTCTATCTCTGCACCATATTTAGTAACTAATTCATTAATTTTGTCATTAGTTTTATCGACAACTTTTTCAATAGAAGTATTATTTGTTTTTGGTTTAGAGTATTTAACCAATAGATTATTTAATGATTCATTGATTAGATTAATATGTTTATCTGAGATGTATTGGTTTCTTAGTAGCATATGGCCTAGTACACCGATATAATAAAGTTCTATATCAGATGATTTTTCTAGTGATGGAATACATTCGCCACGTTCTACTGTTTTAGCATAATCTAGCGCATATTTTCTAAATTTTGCTGAATCTTGATTACCATACCAATTTAATGCTACTACCATATCAATAGTATAATTTTTCTCTGAAATAGTAGGAGCATGAATAGAAGATCCTGAGATGATAGCAAGATGTTTTTCAGTATTAGGTTTTCTAGTAATTGGTTTTTTGGTAATCACGATTTTATATCCTATGCAGTAGTCATTTCTTCATAAAGACTTTCAAGTTCCTCAAAACTTTCTTGCTCTTCATTAAAGTTTTGCTTATAATAAATTCGAGCAATTTTGGTAATGGTTCTCTTGGGAATTTGTAGTTTATCTGAAATATCTACTACAATTTCTTTTACCAAATCACGTTCTGCCTGAATTCTGGTATAGGAATTAGAAATTTCATTAATAGCGTTTCTAAGTTTCTTGCGGTCTTCTGGATTGGAAATCATTTATTTTCACCTATAGTTAATTGTGTTAGTTAGATTTGTTAAAAAAATATATTAAATCACATATTCAACTCCTTTATTCTTTTGTATATTCAGTATTAGAACCTAGTGCATCACATTCAATATGAACATCAAATGAAGCAATTCTAGCAGTGGCGTTATTAGGATCTACAGCAGTAAATAGAGTAGAGGCATTGGTAGTATCTCTATATAATTGTATCTGAATGATATCAGATATAGAAAAATTTACCGGAGCAACAATACCAGTACCATAAGAAATTTGATTAAGAGTTCCACTAACATAAGGAAATGCAATAGAATTACATTTATAATTTGTCCATGCGGTAGTTTTTGCGCCACCTTGTATTTGCCATCTATATTTCATTAACCAATTAGGAACACCAGATAAAGTTTGTTCCCAATGAATATGTGGTCTAATGATTGAACCGGCTTTCCATGCATGTTTTAATTGATATGAATTCCAGGCATAATCTGATAAATTAGCAGTAGCAACAAAATCTATAGTTTGTTCAGCATCATTTAACGATACACCAGGACCACTTGTTACAGTAGAACCAATATCACCTATCAAATCTTCAAAATATGTTCCATCACCGCCTAATCTTAATGTTCCGTGTTCATCAACAGAAACATAATTATTCAAACTACCTAGATGTACTGGCGTATTAGGTTGTAATGCAGTTCCAGCAACTCCCGAAACATTTCCAATATCTTCTAATGCACCAGTAACAGTATCTTCTAATGTATTAAGGTCTTCTATAATCGTGCCAATAGATTCAGCAGTTGATAAATCAGAAGATTGTAGGGCCTCAATTTCCCCTTTAATCGTACTAAATACTTCTCTTAATCCCTCAGAAGTTACTTGCGCTCCTGTTGCCGGTGCTGTTACATTGATATTACTGGGCATCTATTTACTCCAATTA
>ERZ795054.519-NODE-519-length-47789-cov-7.836532_pt1 | contig 47789 bp, 75 predicted proteins | sample MGYA00375138_ERZ795054 | MGnify/ENA primary metagenome ERZ795054 (study PRJEB30183, sample SAMN05720215) | anaerobic digester metagenome | isolation source: active sludge of municipal wastewater-treating anaerobic digesters | place: USA | collected 2014-12-23 ... | reverse complement strand
CCCAGTGGCCCGTGGTCCGGGTCTCGCCGAAGGGCAAGCCCTTCCACCAGTTCCAGTCCCGGCTGCACGTCGACGGCGGGTTCGTGTCCGAGGCCGACTACCGCAAGCTGTTCACACAAGCCTGACTCGTCATGAGCATCATCACCATCCAGCGCCGTCAGAACATCTTCCGGCGCAGCATCAACGGCGCCTGGATCAACGGGCACACCGAGACCGACACCTTCAAGATCGACGAGCAGCGCCTGCGGCCGCGCGACCTGGGTCAGGGGTACGTCGGGCACTTCTCGCTGGGCCACGGCATCACGGCCACCTGGCCAGACGGCACGGTCGAGCACGCCTACCCTGGCAACCGCGGCGTCGGCAACTACCCGCCGGAGTGCTTCCCCCCGTGCGGCCGCCTGAACGCCCTGCTGCGAGGCCTGGCGCCGTGAGGGCGACCCGCGTACTGGGGCGCGGCAGCATGCGCATCGCCATCCTGCCGGACGGCACGCTGCGCTACCGCTACGCCTGGCCTGGCTACGTGCGCCTGGAGTTCTCCACACTGGCCGAGGTCGGCGAACGCTTCGTCGGCATCTTCCGCTCGCTGATCACGCTGTACCGGCTGGACGTCGAGTTCGGCGTCGAGCTGGGCCGCCGGCCGTGGGTGGCCGACCGCCTGCGGATCACTCAAACCACAACGCAAGGAGCAATAGTGAACGAAACCACCAAGCGCGGAGGCGCGCAGCCCGGCGGCGGCCGCCGCGCCATCGACGGGTCGACCCAGGTCGAGCGCGTCACCATCACGCTGACCGAGCAGGATCGCACGAAACTGAGGTCGCTCGGCGGCTCGCCGTGGATCCGGGCCCAGATCCGCGCGGCGCCGCCCATCCCAGATTTTCCGTCTCAGGTCAAGCAATAACCTCATACATCAGGTGCGCACCTCGCGTCAATGCCGTCTTCCCTGGCAGGCTCGGGCAACAATCCTCGCTCCCCACGCCCGGGGAGAGGTTGTCTTTGTCCAACAACAAGCCGAGAGAAGACGTGTTCGCACCCAGCAGCTTGCCCATCAAGCCCACCCGCATCAACGACAGCTACATCCGTGGCGCGCTGTACCACTACGACCGCATCAGCGAGGACGACGCGAAAGCGCTCGGCATCGCCAACCTCCCCAGCCAGAAGGCCGGCAGCGTTGCGCGCCAGGATGGTGTCGTGGTACGCCGGCTGCAGTGCGGCAACCTGAACGTCACCATCGAGTCGTCCGCCAGCATCCTGCGCGACCACGGCATCGACCGCTTCATGGGCAAGCTGCTCGACCCGCGCCTGCTCGGGGATGCGGAGACGGCACCCGCAAAACTGCTCGACCCGGCCACCAACGAATGGGTGCCGGACGGCATGGTCCAGGTCGACCTCATCTCCAAGCAGATCACGGTCTCGCCCGAGGCGGCGCAGGCCCTGTCGATGATCTGCGAGCGGTTCACCGGCAACGACGACTTCGAGGACCACCTGAAGAAGGTGCACCCAGAGGACCGCGTCAAGGTGCGCGCGGCGATGATGCGCCTGACGGACTGGTACGAGCCGGTCAGCCTGGAGTACCGCTATGGCGCCGGCGCCGTGCGTGCGCGCGGTGAGATTGTGCGCAACGCCGGCGGCGCGCCGGTGCTGGCGCAGATCTTCCTCTCGGTCTTCAGGTGGGGCCCCGGCAAGGCCAGGGAAGAGATCGCCCGCATGCCTGGCGGCGATTACGAGCTGGACCTGAACACCTGGCTCATCACGCTGTCGCCCGAGGCGGCCGACCTGCGCCGGGCCATCCGCGGCAAGTTCGACCCGCCCCACTGCTTCTTCGCCAGCTTGCGCGGCGTCCACCAAGACGATGTCGGCCGGTGCATCGATGCCGGGCGGAGGGCCGCAGAACTCGGCGAGGGGTGGGACATCGTCTACCGCGTCAACGACACGCCGGTGCACTCGGTGGCGCGCGTGCTCGAAGTCGACCAGCACGGCAGGCCGCTGCGTGTGGCCGGTCGCCTGAAGCCGGCGCCGCTGGGCGTCGTCGTCGTGCGAGACTTCAGCGACACGACGATGTAAGCAAGGCCAGGGCGTCGTCCAGCAGCTCCTGCTGGGTGACGCCGTAGCGCCTGGCGAAGGCCTTTGTGCCAAGACCGTGCACGCCGCTGTTGCCGCGGTGGTGTTCGGCGCACATTGGTATCAGCGTGGTGTAGTCGCCGCGCCCCCAGCCGCCTTCCCGGCGGTGGTGCAGTTCGACGGGCCCGTCCTGGATGCCGAACAACCTGCGGCACAGCATGCAGCCCAGCTCGGCCAGGCGCGCCTTGTGGGTCTTCTCGTCCCGGGTCACGGGGCGTCGATCGCGTCGATGCCCATGCCACAGCCAGCGTCGAAGTGGCAGGCCACCCGCACCGCCTCGGCCGCCGACATCCCGCAGAACATGGCGGCCAGCGCGTAGTCCCTTCCCGAGCCGAAGGCCAGCACCGGGTCTTCGTTGATGATGGCGTAGGGCGTGTCCTCGTAGAGCATGGGCCGCCCGCCCTCGATTACCAGCGTCGCGCACCAGTTTTCGCCGCGCTGGTGCTCTGGGAACCGCTCCGGCTTCCGCCCGTCGCGCACCCACTCGACCATCTCCAGGCCGTGGGCCAGGTCGCCGGACACGCCGACCAGCAGCTCGCCCACGCGGAACACCTTGGTCACGGTGCGCTTCATGCCGCTGCTTGTGGCCTGCTTGTCGGCCGCCAGGGTCTTGCCGTCCCACGCGAGAACCGTCATGCGGCCTTGCCTCCCTCGCGCGTCCAGGCCAGCGACACCCACGCGCCCGCAGCCGGCTGGTTGTGCAGCGGCGCATCGATCACCGCCATCACGCCGTCATCGCACCGCGCGGTCACCAGGCGCACGACGGTGCGCACGTCGACCGATCCGGGGTGCCGCCAGCCAAGCACATGCACCTCGCTGCCGGGCACCACGCCGCGGTGGTACGGCAGCTCGGCGCCGGCAGGCAGGTTGCGGAAGATCCAGGACTTCATCGCATCAACCTCGCGACGCTGCCCTCGGTGAACTCGCTGATGCGCTCCAGCGTCTCCAGCACCTCGCGGATCTCGCGGCCCAGCTTGCGCTGGATCGGGCGCGCGCCGGTCCCGTGGCAGGCGCGGCAGGCCCGGCCGCTCAGCGACGGCGAGCCCTCCACCACCTCGAAGCGCCGGCCCTTGCAGACAGGGCAGGTCGGGAAGACGTGGTGCGCCAGCGCCAGCTCGCCGACGCGGCGCGTGTTGTCGCCGGACAGGCGCCAGTTGTGCTTCATCGCCAGGCGCCGGGTCAACCGCACCACCGACTCGCGCGCGTTGCGGTAGTCGGCCGGGCTGCCGGCCAGCTGCAGACGCAGCACGTCGCCGCCCAGCATGCCGCTGCGCGAGCCGGCGATGCCCAGGGCAATCAGGTAGTCCGCGTCGCCGCGGTGCTCGCTGTCCAGCTCCAGGTGGCTGGACCTGAATGCGGTGAGCAGCCGCTCGTGGGTGGTGCGGCGCTCGCCGATCACAGCATCACCTCCCGGACGGCAATGCCGAACTTTTGCAGCATCAGCTTGCGCTTGATCACGTAGTCCGGCTTCTTGCGCGTCGGCGGCGACTTCACGTCCTCGACCATCATCACGCCGTCGACGCGCACGTAGCGGAAGTCGGCCACGTAGTGGCAGGCGCGCTCGGTCACGCCGGCTCGCGCCTGCTTCGGGATCAGCTCGTAGCGGACTTGGCGCTCGGGCAGAGAGATCGCGCCCTCGGCGTGCAGCTTGAGCAGCTGCCCCCAGCGCTTGGCCTCGCGCTTGCTGTCGAAGGCGACGCCGTCGACGACGACCTTCTTCGCGCCGTACTTGTTGCCGCGCGGCATGCTCAGGCTGCGTTCGCGCTGGCCAGGAGGGAGCAGCTCGCCTTGAACAGCACCACGCGGCGCGGCGGCACGGTCACCGTGTCGCCGGTCCAGATGTTGCGGGCCTTCTTCGCGCCGCGCGCCGCCACCTCCAGCTTGCCCAGCCCGAACAGGAAGACCTCCTCCCCGCGCTGCACCGCCCCCTTCGCCGCCTCTGCCGCGGCCGCCAACACGTCGCGCACCAGCTGCGGGTGCTGGCCGCACAGCTTGGCGGCCTGGGCAATGATCTCTGCTTTCTTCATCGTCTGGCCCTCAAGAACCGTTTGTATGTCATACAACAGTTTCTAGGCGGGCGAGAAGAAATCGTCAAGCGAATTCGGCAGGCTAACCTGCGCCGCGTCGCCGACCTGGCGCGACGATGCCAGTCGCATCAGCGCCAGATCGAATGCGCTTCAGCACGGTGGAGTGCGGCAACCCGAACTCCGTAGCGATCTGCGCCGCCGTCAGCGCGCGCCCGCCCACGAGCGCCGTGACGTTGCATCGCCTGTTGTTCTGCTGCTCCTGCGCGGTCGACCACCGCACGTTGCCTGGCGCATACCCCTCGTGGTTGCGGATCCTGTCCAGGGAGTGAGCGCTCGATGGTCGCGGCCCCACGTATGCATAGAAGGCCTCGAATGAATCGATCCAGTCTCGGAACACAGTGATGCCGCGGCCGCCGTAGTCGCGGTAGTTTGGGGCCGACGGCGACAGGCAGCGCTTCTTCATCGACAGCCATGCCTGAAACTCCGGCGACTTCCACATGCCGTGCCTGGCAGCCTGCATGTTCCTGGCGCTCACGGCGTCGGAGGCAAGGCAGCCGCAGCTGCGCGTGCGCCCGGAGCGCAGCTTGGCGACAACGACGAACGAGGTCGATCCGCAGTCGCATGCGCACGACCAGAGATTGTCCCTCCCTCTCTTGCTGTGCGGGCTGACCGCCACCAGCCTCCCGAACCTCTGGCCCGCCAGGTCGAGTCGCCTCATGCGCCAAACTCCAGCAACAGGTTGTTGATCATCTCGTCGGCCTGCAGGTCGCTCAACGTGGGCCACAGGAACCTGGTCGCGTGCGTGCTGCGCAGGAAGCGCACGACGGCCAGGTGGTGCTCTTGGAATTCGGTCTCATCGAGCTTGCTCCAGGCGATGCTGTCCGGGATGGCGACAGGCTTGCCTTTAGGCCCCGGCACCAGGCTGCAGAACCCTGCGCCTACGTGGCACCACATGCGGAACGCCTCCGCGTCGGTGAACTGGTCCTGCTGCTCGTAGATACAGTTCAGTAGCGCGAAGTGGCGGCGATGGAACCCGGGACTGCGCGGCTCGCGCCACTGAAACTCTAGCGTCTCGCCGACCTGAAGCCGAGACAGCATCTGCTGGAACCTGGCCCACGCGCGCGCGCCGGCCTCACCGAAGCCGGCCAGCTTGCCGTCCCCACCTTTGTGCACCACCACGTTGGCCATGGCCTACCACCAATCCAATCCGAGGACGTAACGCCTCCAGAAGACCCAGTCCCACATCAGCGCGATGCGCTCGAACAGCGGCAGGTGCTCGTAAGTCTCCTGCCGCACCAGGCTGCCGTCGACGGCAACGACCTCGACCATGCGCTGCCTCACGATGTCGCCTCGACCGGCTCGCGCCAGTCGCCCCAGGCCCCGCGGTTGCCCAGGTCGAACTGCTCGAAAACCTGGGCCCGCAGCGAGCGGTCCTTGTGCTTGCGCTCGTAGGCGGCGAGCCACTCCCTGGCGACGTCGGATCCGTCGCGCTCGCGCATCGCCAGCACGGCGCGCACCAGGCAGCGGCGCATGTGCTGCTGCGTGTCGATGGGCGCCGTCATGCGGGGCCCCCCGGCGTCTCGGCCACGAGCCTCTCGAACAGCTTGATCCCGTCGTACTCCGCGCGCGGGACCAGCATTGTGGTCGCGGCCATGCCGCGCCGCGCGATGCCCACCAGCACCGACTGCCGGCCGGTCTCTGTCCAGACGCTGAGCGGCGCGTCGGTCTCTGCGCGCAGCTGCTCGGCGCGCGCCGCCACCGTGGCGCAGGCCTTCTCCAGCGACATGCCGCTGACCAGGCCCGTCGTCACGCCACATCCCCGGCCAGGCGCTTCGGACGCGCCAGCTCCTGGCGCAGGCGGTCGATCTCCATGGCTTTGGCGGCGATGGCCTCGTCGCGCAGCTCCAGCCAGCGGGCGCCGATCACACGCCTCATCCCGGCACGCAGCTCCGCGTATCCGCGCGTCGCGCAGCCCGTGCTCCAGGACACCTCAAGCTCCGGGACTTGCACCTTGAAGTCCGGTTTGTCCGGCATGAACGAGACCATGGCCTCCAGGTCGTCGATGGCTTGCGCCAGCTGGCGCAGCAGTTGGGTTTCATTGCTCATGGTCATGCCCTTTCGAGGCCGTCTTGTTTGTTGAAGTTGACGTGGGCGAACTTGCCGAAGACGGCCGACGCGGCGGCGTCGTATGCCATCGCTGCAGCGACCTCGTCATCGAACAGACCGAGGTGCACTCGCTTCTTGCCGGACTTGATCTGAGACCGCCACTTGCCGGCGGCGGCGTGCCAAGACACACCCTTGAACGCGGAGGTGCCTAGCGCCCGCTTCCTGCTGTTCCCGCCGTTCTGCACAGCCGTCGCCTCGCGAAGGTTGTGGCGCTGGTTGTTGAGCCCGTCGCCGTCGGCGTGGTCAACGCGGCCCAGGCAACCAAGCACCTGGCGGTGCATTAGAACGACAACCCTCCTGCCATCGATCGACTCCATGCGCGCCGCATAGATGACGTGGCGCCGGCGGAACTGCATCGCATACCAGCAGTGCTGGCGCAGCGCGTCGTAGTCGCCGTCGTCCACCACGGCGAACGTGCCTGGGTGCTTCTTGGTACTGATGTCTATGGTCTTCACAGCTTGACGAGATCCCCATTGCACAGACGGTTCAAGAAGGGGTAGCCGTCGAAGTCGCGGTGCTCGCTGTGCGGGTGGCGGCGGTACTCCTTGCCGCAAGCCTCGCAGATCACGCTGCCGCTTGTGCGCCTGAACGCGGGTTGGTCCTCGCCGCCCATGGTCTCGGCGCACCGGTTGCGGAACGGGTTCATCGCGCACGCCCGAAAAGGCGGCCACGCAGCTTCTGCCAGCGGCGACCGCGGCGCACCGGCAACGGCGCCATTCCTGCGGCATGCAGCGACGCCTTGCGGCCGCGCGCCGTGCGCGCCCGCCGGTGCGCCCCGAGGCGCGCCGGGAAGTGTCGCAGCAAGGGCGACTCGATGAAGCGGACGCCGCCATCGATGCGGCCGATTTCGCCGTTGATCAACTCGCACCGCGACACCGCCGTGGTATCGCCGCCGGGTCGCGCCAGGTCGACGCCCCAGTCGGACGTCATCGCGAAGATCACTTCTGCTTCGCTCATGGCTACATCCTCACGGCCACACTGATCACGCCAGGCACCCGCTCCAGTAGGTCGAAGCGGGCTCTGCGGATGTACTGCCCCTGCACGCGCAGGAAAATGTCGACGCAGTCCGACTTGCTGTCGGTCTCGACGACAGGCGGCTTGCTGTCAAGCGGGCCGAGGCGACCCTCCGCGTGGAGGCGAGAACACCGCTCGCGCAGCTCGGCGGCCTGGTCCCTTCGGCTGAGGCGCGCCATGTCTTCGATGAATCGCGGACCAAACCTGACGCGCACTATGCAGGGGGGCAGCTGCGCGAGGGCGGACAGCTCGGCCTGCTGGCGCTTCGCCCTGTGCGCCTTGCCCAGGCGCAGCACCCCGGTCCTGGAGATCATCATGCGGCGCTCCCGACAGGGATCCAGAAGTGGCAGGTGTTGTTGCCCACGATCGGGTAGACCATCGCCCGGATGTTGACTGTCACCTCGGGCGGCAGGCACAGCTGGCGGTCCAGCTCGAGCTGGACGTGACGCTGGCACCGGCTGCGCGCCGGGCAGATCGTTGGGTTGAATTTCTCGTCGGCGCCTCGGCAGCGCTTGGCATCGATGGGCAGGTTCCTCATGGGGTTTCCGTGTTGTGTGGGGTCAGAAGGCTTCGGCCAGCGCCTTGCGCTTGGTCATCGTGTTCGGCGTCGCGGTCGGCGCTGGGCCGGACCACGACGAGAAGCGCGTCTCGCGGCCGACGTAGGCCAGGTCGAGCAGGCCGGTGCGGCCCTGCCGGTTCTTGGCGACGAACATCTGGGCGTAGTTCTCGAAGTCCGGGCCCAGGTCAGGCTTGGTCTGGATCGGCCGATGGATGAAGGCCACCACGTCGGCGTCCTGCTCGATGGCGCCGCTGTCCTTCAGGTCCGCCAGGCCGGGCATGCCGTCCACCGTGCGCTTGACCTGCGCAAGCGCCACGACCACGATGTCCAGCTCCTTGCCCAGCGTCTTCAGGCCTCGGGTGATCTCTTCCAGCTGGTAGGTGCGATTCAGCTTCGGGTCGGTGCCCGACATCAGCTGCAGGTAGTCGACCATCAGCACGCCGATGTTGTGCTTGCGCTTCATGGCGCGGGCCTTGGCGCGCACCTGGGCCAGCGTCAGGCCGCCCTGGTCGTCGACGTACAGCTTCTTGCCGGCCGCCATCTCTGTGGCCTCGACCAGGCGCTCCCAGAACTCTCCGCCCTGCGGAGGGCGCTGCACATCGGACAGGTCCAGGTGCCCGAGTAGCGCAACACCTCGGTCGCCCAACTCCTCCTCGGACATCTCCATCGACAGGAAGCCCACGCCGGCGCCGCCTGCCATGTGCATCGCCATGGTCAGCGCGAGGGCAGTCTTGCCCATGCTCGGGCGCGCGCCCAGGATCACCAGGTTGCCCGGGCGGATGCCGCCGTTGAGCATGTTGTCCAGGTCGATCAGGCCGGTCGGCGTGACGCGGATCCTGTCGTTCGCGCGGGCCTCGATGATCTCGGTGTGCCGCACCAGCAGCTCGGCCAGCGGCGTGGCGCTGCGTTGCGCGCCCTGCTCCAGCAGCCGCATCAGTTCAGCAGAGACGCGCTCGATGCGCTCGTCGATCGGCGTGGCCTGGTCGGCGGCCGCCTCCACCGCCGACGCGCCGGCGGCCATCAGCGCGCGCGCCTTGGCCCGCTCCATCACCAGGCCCGCGTAGCGCACGATGTTGGCGGCGCTGGGCACGCTCTGTGCCAGCGCGTTCAGGTACGGCAGCCCGCCTGCGTCGGCCAGCTCGCCGGTGGCCTGCAGCCGCTCGAACACGGTGATCACATCGGCCGGCTTGCCGGTGTTCAGCAGCGACAGGATGGCGACGAAAATGCGGCGATTGGCGCCGTCGAAGAAGGCCTCGGCCTTCAGCTCGGCGATGCGGTCGATGGCCCCGTTGTCGAGCAGCAGGGCGCCCAGCACGGACTGCTCCGACTCGCTGGACCAGGGGGCGTTGCGGCTGTCGCTCACGACTTCTCCTTGAACTCGATCTCGGCTTGCTTGCCGCGGGTGGTCAGCACGTACTTGCCGTCGTCGTTCAGGAACCACAGCCCGAACCAGGCCTCCTGCAGCGAGCGGCGGAACACGCGCCCCCAGTCGATGTAGGTCTTCCGGGTGCCGGCGTACCGGCGGCGGAAGCACAGCCAGTGCAGCCGAAGAAGCTCAGCAGGCAGGTCGATCTCCTCGGCATAGCGGCGTGCGGCGTGGTCGTTCGGGATCGGCTTCTCGCCGGCGTCGGCCGCTTTTTTCACCCAGGCGTCGTAGGTGGTCTGCTCGCCCTTCGGCTTGCCCGACTTGGCCTTCAAGGGCTCGCCAGGAGGGGGCGGAGGCGGAGCCGACCCACTCTCTTTGTTCTCTTCTCTTCTCTTCTCTTCTCTAGGTAACGCACCGCTAACGCCGTGACCGTTAGCGGAAGCGTTAACCTCTCCGTTAGCTTTGTGCTTGGCCACTCTTTTGGCGGTCTGCGCCCTGCTCTTGGCGGTAGTTCCGTTGTGCCGGTCGAACCTCGGCAGGCTGATCCCGTCGCCAGAGATCTCCAGCCACCCGACCTCGCGCACGGCCTCGCAGAATCCACTAACGCCAACGATACGGTCGAGTAACGCGGTGGTAACGCGCGCAGCGTTACCGTTGGTCGTGTGCTGGTCAAACCATCGCCAGAGCCGAAAGAGTTTCCCGACAGCCAGGTCCGCGTCGTCCCACCCCATGCGGGATGTGATGGCGAGTACCTCCTCCTTTTCTGGGGTGCTCGCCTCTATCTTCATCCAGTCGCCAGCCATTACGCGCCCCGCCTTTCTGCCAGGAACTCCGGCATCGTCATCCGCCACTTCGCGCGGCTGCATGGGGAGCACAGGCACTGCAGGTTGCTAGGATCGCTGGACCCACCTCTGGCGATCGGCGTCGCGTGATCCACGACAAGCTCCTCTGTCGACCCGCATGCCGCGCACCGCCCGGCGGACAGCACGGCGGCCCGCAGCCGCGCCCCCAGCGACTTGCGCGTCGCTGCCGGCTCACAGAATCCGGCGAGACTGACCGCGCCTCCAGCTGCTTTCAGCCAACCGCAGGAGCGAAGGCGCTCAGAAAATCCAGGCCTGCGTAGGTGGTCGTCCAGCGCGGAGGCGTCGGGCTCACTCATCCGGCCATACTTGGCGTGCCTCTCAAACCAGCCTGCAGTCCTGTACAGGAGCAGCAGAAGGTCAGCCGAACCGGTTTCCAGCTCGCGGCGCAGCCTATCGAATTTAGGCGACGCGAGAATGTCGGCCCGCATCTTGATCCAGTCTCCAGCCACTACGTGTCCTTGTGGTGCCGCGGTAAAGGCGCGCCGGCAGGCGGGCGGACAATCCGCTTTTCGGGGTAGCTCTCCCCTAGCCGGGCGCGTGCGCAGTGTAGCGCACGTTTGTTGATGTGCTACCTGTTTGTTTCGCCTGGGGCGAGCGAAATCCCCCAGATGCGGCCGCCGGCCGTGCCGTTGCCGCGTCGGCGGCGGCACTCTCCGACCTGATGCATGCGGCCGGCGCGCGCCAGGCTCGCGATCACAGGGCCGAAGGCGCGGTCGTCGTGCGGCTTGTAGCCGGCGATGCGGCACACCTCGACCAGGATCTCCGAGCTGGTCGGCCCGTGCTTGCGCAGGTGGCGCAGCATGAACTCGCCGGCCGCCTTGGCGTCGAAGTTGGCGACGCGCTCGGCCTTGGCCTGGCAGGCCTCTCCGGCCGCCTGCCCGTCGGACCTCGGGCAGGCGCCGCCGCCAGCCGGCGGGAAGGTTGGCTCGGGCGGCGGCGTCCAGCCCAGCTTGATCAGCGCCTCACGGATCGCCTGGTCGCGGGTGTGTACCACGGCAATAGCGTGCCGCTTAAACAGCTTGCCGCCGATGTCGAGCTGTTCCTCGGACAACTCTTCCAGGAGGATGGCGCCGGCGGCTAGGTCGACGGACGGCTTGAGGGTGTGTGTGATGATCATCTTGTGCGCTCGCCTCCTACGTAGTGGTACACGCCGATCTCGGCGTCGATGACGTCGTGCTCGACATGGCAGGCCAGATGCATTCGGGGGTTGATGGGTCGGGATGGCATCACGTAGCGCAGACGGGTCGTCTGCACCTGGCGCTCGGTGCCTCCGTAACTGACCGGCACGGCGGCGCGCTCCGCGTGGAGCATCTCGACCGAAGGCCTCAGCTCCTGGACTATGTGGCGCTGGCCATCCAGCGGGCCGCCGATGAAGAAGGCGAACTTGGTCATCAGTTGCCCTTCGCCTTAGCCACGACGCGCACGTCATGCCACCCGGCGGCGGTCGCCAGCGCGGCGCACTCCCTGGCGGCCAAGTGCAGCTCATAAGGCTTGCTGCGCACGCGCAGCGGTTTGTGCTCCAGCATCCAGGCTACCGGGTCGAACGGCTTCGGCGACCCGCCGCGCTCGTGGACGAGGCGCGCAGCCAGCAGCTGGTCGGGGCTGTAGCCCACGACGTGCCAGCCCTTGTGGTACTGTTGCCCGACGGCGGCAGGCCTCTTCTTGGCGGGCAAGGGCGGGCCGATGGTGACCGGCTCGCCGTGGATGTTGACGAACTGCATGCTATCCTTTCCCCCCCCTATCCTTTGGGGGTGCGATTTATTGTACGAAGCAATCCTTTCTATTGCAAAGTTTTTGTTGGCGTGCGTCAATAGGCACCTCATCACCGAACCAGGAGTGCACGGTGCAAATCAAGGACCAGATCAGAGTCCGGCGCGAGGCGCTCGGCATGGACATGCATCAGCTGGCCATGCGCGTCGGCGTCACCGAACAGGCGGTGCGCCACTGGGAGAGCGGCCGCTCCTACCCCAGCAAGTCGAAGATCCGTCTCATCGAAGAGGCGCTGAGCTTCACGATGGACTGGTCCGAGGGGGCGAACCCCGTGGCCGAAGGCCGAACCGCGGCGGCCATGGTCGACCCGAAGGATGTCGACCTGCTGCTCGTCATCTGCAAGCTTCCGCTGCGCGCGAAGAACCTGCTCGGCGACCTGGCGCGCATGCATCTGGAGGCCGTCGAGCGCTCCAGGCCCGAGCCCCCGCCATCGGCGGATCCGCTGGCCGCGGCGCGGACGGCCGTGGCGGAGTTCCTGGCCGTGAATGCCGTCGACCGCGACAAGCTGCTGGGCGTGGCCACCAAGTCGGTCGGCAGGCAGCCGGAACTCGTCGCGGGCAAGCGGCGCTAAAACTTCTTGCGCCTGCTAAAAGTTTATGTAGAATGCCCGGAGCAACACGAACCGTATGGCACATGCGGCGGGCCTAGCGCCCGGTCTCCGAGCGGGCAGCTGACCCGAATGTGCTGACAGCTGGCCACCCCGGAAAAGCAGCGGGGCCGTGATGGTCTGGGGGATCCCGGGTCTAGGCGGCTGAGAAAGAAGGCCCGGCTTCCAAGCTGGGCTTTTTTTCGTCCGCACACACAATTGCGGTTGACGCCGCAACTGTTTGTTGGGACAATGCGGCCTTCACCACGAAGCGGCCGCCCATGCTGACCCCGTTGCAATCCATTGAGTCTTGGCTGACCTGGTACGGGTCGCTGATGTTGTTGGTCCTCACGGGCTCGCCGGCCTCCGACAGGACGAGGGACCGGACGTGACCCGCAAGCGTTGCAACCGCCGGCCTGTGCCGGTGCGCTCGGTGCCGATCGTCTTCGGCTTCCCCGCCGACATGAAGACCAAGGCCATGATCCAGGCGCGCGCCGCGCTGGCTGGCGTGCTCGGCCACACTGGTGACGCCGACGACGTGCAGGTGCTGCTGCGCATCGCCATGTACTGCTCCGGCATGTGCGAGCAGCTGCTGCGCGACGACACCGTCGACGCCGAAGGCCTGGCCGACGCGATCGAGGCCGTCAACTCGGCGCTGGCGGCCGTCACCTCGGTGGCCGACCGGCTCAAGCGCAGCGGCAAGGTCGGCACGGCCGGCCCGGAGCGCGAGCCGCTGGAGCGCCTGGTCGACGCCTACGAGGCGCTCTTCAGCCTGGGCACACGGCGCGAGTCCACGGCCGTGCTCGACGCCCTGCCCGACCACTGCAGGGTCATCGCATGACGAACACCGTACTCGACAAGCGGCTGCTGGACATGGCCCAGCGCGCAGGCCGCACCGGCATCTCGCTGATGGACGTGACCGGCGAGAGCGTGCGCCACAGCTACAACATCACCATGCGCCTGGTGGCGCACGGCCTGCTGCACAAGGGCAAGGTCGGACACCGCACCGTGCGATTTTTCACCCGCGCCGAGTGGGCGAAGGACTACGAGCGCACGCGCAAGGCGCCCGCCGAGCGGCCTACCGTGCTGCGCGCCGCGTGGGATGCCGACACGCCGGCGATCTACCCGACCCATCCGGACGGCAGCCCGGCCTACAAGTACACCGTCTGCGAGTCGAATTTCGACCCGCTCGACGCAGCCATCCGCAACCGCCAGCGGTGGAGCGCGGATCCCATCATCCGTGGCACATGACCCAAGAGGACCATTGCATGAACAACACCATCGTGCCCAAGGGCAACGACTTCGAGGTGCAGGGCGAGCAGTTCGACAGCGACGACGCGTTCAGCCTGGACGACGACACGCCGCTGGCCTGCCCGCTGAAGCCGGCCGACAGCGAGGGCCCGTGCGATGCGTGCCAGTAGCCGCGCCTGCCCGTACTGCGGAGGCGGCCACACCCTGAGCAAGTGCCCGCGCTGGAAGATCGTGCCACCGCGCATCCTGGCCGCGCTGCGGGAGCGCCGGCCATGAAGTTCCACGAAGCCCTCCGACGCTTGCGCATGGCGGCGGCGCCCGGGGTGCACAGCATCCGCTGCATGCGCAAAGACGAGACGGTCGTCTTTGCCGACGACCTGCGAGAACTGCTGCGCCACTTCGACCGGCTGGACGCCGCGGCCCGCGCCGCCGAGCAGCAGAGGGAGCCGCAAGCAGAGCCGGAGCAGCTCAGCATGAGCATGTTCGCCTCCAGCAAGGACTACGAGGCTGCGGTCGCGGCACAGGCCGCCGAGAAAGGGCCTGCGCCGTGCGAGCACAGGTACACGAAGATCATCCACGCCCACGCCAACGGGGCCCTGGAGTTCCTCTGCGTCGACTGCGGCGCGGAGCGCAGCTCGTGGGGCGACTGGCGGCCCAGGTCGGCATGAACCGACGCCAGCGCGACAAGAACCGGCAGAACGCCGAGCGCCTGCGGCGCATGGTGCGCGCCCAGGAGCTGGCGCGGCACACCTGCGAGAACTGCGGCGAGCCAGGCGGCCACTGGGTCAGCATCCGCGGCACGTCGCTCCTGGGCATGCTGTCCGGCCACGACGATAGCGAGGGCTTCTGGACCTGCCCGAAGCTGTACGGCGCAGACGGGATCCGGCTGGCTCCATAACAATTAAGTGTTGACGCGCGAATCTTTTGTGCGTAACATTCAGTCCTCGCTTCAACACAGGAGATGAACGTGCTTCAGGACATGGTCAATGACGCCGTCGACGCCGAGATCGCCTCGGAAGTCGTCGGCCCGGCGGCCGGCGGCGCCGTCGCCCTGCTCGACCCGCTGCGCAAGATCGAAGCCGGCCTGGCCGCGCTGGCCGAAGAGTCGGCCACCGCCACCTGGGATGTCGAGACCGCCGCCGGCGAGGCCGCCGCGCGCGAGTTCCGCGCCCGCTGCGTCAAGGTGCGCACCTCGGCGAAGGCCGCGTACGAGCTGGGCAACAAGCCTCTGCTCGATGCGCAGCGCCAGGCGCGCGAGCTGGTCGGCCTCATCAACGCCGCGGTCGATCCGGTCGAGTCGCTGTGGGACGGGCGCATCAAGGCCAAGGAGGAGCGCAAGGCTCGCGAGAAGGCCGAGCGCGAGCAGGCCGAGCGCGAGCGCGTGGCGGCGATCCGCCGCGCGATCGACGCCATCTCGGCCGCGCCGGCGGCGGCCATCGGCTGCACCACTGCGGCGCAGGTCGACGCCATGCTGGCCAGCCTGGAGCAGACGCCGATCACCGAGGGTGAGTTCGGGGAGTTCCTGCCCGAGGCCGAGGCGGCCCGGCTGCGCTCGTACGACGCCATGCTGGCGATGCGGCGAGCCGCCGAGGCGCGTGAAGCCGCGGCCGCAGCAGCCGAGGCTGAGGCTGCGCGCCTTCGGGCCGAGCGCGAAGAGCTGGAGCGCCAGCAGGCCGAGCTGGCGGCCCAGCACGAGGCGATGCGCGCAGAGCAGGTGCGCCAGCAGCAGATCGCTGAAGCGCAACGCCTGGCCGCCGAGCGCGCGCAGGCCGAGCGCATCGCCGCCGAGCGCGCCGAGCAGGCCCGTCTGGACGCCGAGGCCCGCGCCCGCCGCGAGGCCGAGGCTGCCGAGCTGAAGAGGCAGCAGGACGCCTTCGAGGAGGAGCGCCGCATCGCCCGCGAGCAGATCGCCGCCGAGCAGCGCAAGCAGCGCGAGATCGAGGCGGCGCGCAAGGCCGAGGGCGAGCGCATCCTGGCCGAGCGCGCGGCCGCGGAGAAGGCCGAGGCCGAGCGGCTGGAGGCCGAGCGCCAGGCGGCCGAGGCCATCGCCAAGGCGCAGGCGCCGGCAGCCCAGCGCCCCGACGACGAGGAGATCCTGCACGCACTGTGCGCAGCCTTCGGCGTGCCGGCGCAGACCGCGCTCGAGTGGGTCGCCGGCTTCGACGTGGTCAAGCAGCACGCCCGCATCGTCAGCGCCCAGGAGGCCGCATGAGCGTGGCGGCAAAGCTCGGTCCGATTCGTCGCGCCGGGGGCTTCATCGGGCGCATACCCGGCGATGCCAGCTACACCTACCTGCACCGCAAGGCCGACAGCGGCGAGCCGTTCTATGTCGGGAAGGGGCGCGGAGATCGGGCGTGGCTGCGCGCCAGGCGGTCGGCGCACTGGCAAAGCATCGTCGCCAAGCACGGCCTCGTCGTCGAGATCGTCACCATGTTCGATAGCGACGCCGACGCCATGCTGCATGAGCGCGCACTGATCTCCGCCGCGCACGCGGCCGGAGTCCGGCTCGCCAACCACACCAGCGGCGGCGAAGGCGCGCCAGGCATGCGACACACGGACGCCACCAAGGCTCGCATATCGGCCATGAAGAAGGGGCTGCCCGCGCACCCGGCGACGGCGGCGGCGCTGCTGGCTGCCGCCCGGCAGCCGAAAAGCGCAGAGCACCGCGCCAAGATCAAGGCCGCCAACCTGGGCAAGAAGAGATCCCAGGCTCAGATCGACGCGTACCTGCCGGCGCTTCGAGCGGCCATGGCGGACCCGGCGGTGCGCGCCAAGATTTCAGCGGCCGCAGCAGGCCGCAAGCGCGCAACCAACGGAGAGTCAAAATGAGCAACGCACTGACCATCATCGCCGGGGACATCGACGGAGCGCGCGACGCCTTCAACGCGGCGCTCGTCGACAGGTCCATCCGATTCGAGGCCGAGGCCGGCTTCGCGCTGCAGGCCCTGCAGGCCAGCGAGTACACACTGAAGGTGGCGCTCGACAACCGGCAATCGGTCGTCGACGCCGTCACCAATGTCGCCGCCATCGGGCTGTCGCTGAATCCGGCAAAGAAGCAGGCCTACCTGCTGCCGCGCAAGTCGGGCGGCGCGACCAAGATCGTGCTGGCGATCAGCTATCCCGGCCTGATCGAGCTGGCCACGGCGTCCGGCTCGATCCGCTGGGCCCAGGCGGCCGTAGTGCGCGAAAAGGACGCCTTCGCCTACAACGGCATGGGCAAGGAGCCGACGCACAGCTTCAACGCATTCGCTAAGGATCGCGGCGCGATCGTCGGCGTGTACTGCGTCGCCAAGACCGTGGACGGCGACCACCTCACCGAGATGATGTCGACCGACGAAGTCAACGCCATCCGCGACCGCAGCGAGGCGTGGAAGTCGTTCAAGGCCGGCAAGGCGAAGTCGTGCCCGTGGGAGACCGACTGGTCGGAGATGGCCAAGAAGACGATCGTGATCCGCGCCAGCAAGTACTGGCCGAAGACCGATCGCCTGGACCAGGCGACGCACTACCTCAACACCGAGGGCGGCGAGGGCCTGGCCGAGCTGGCGCCAGGCGTGCGCGCGCCGAAGGTCTCGGGCTTCGACCCGCAGGCGTGGATCACCAAGGCCACGGCGACCAAGACCGAGCCGGAGCTGACCAAGGTCTACGGCGAGGCCATGGCCGCTGCCGCCGCCGCGCAGGACCGCGAGGGCGCGGCCAAGTTCAAGGAAGTCGCGCTGGCGCACCGCGCCAAGCTGCGCGAAGCCAACACCGTCGACGCCTAAACATGCGCGGCATCGACATGACCGGCCTCAGATACGGAAGCCTCGTCGGCGTCTGCGTCGAAGGGCGCAGCCTGCGCAACGGCAACCTGATGTGGCGGTTCAAGTGCGACTGCGGGCAAGATCATGTAGCCGACGGCCACGCCGTGCGCTCCGGCAATACGTCCAGCTGCAGCGGGTGCGGCAGGGGCAGGTCTGCGGCGGCCGCAACGCGCCACGGCATGAGTCGATCCCCTGAGTGGATGGCCTGGAGAAACATGAAGTCGCGCTGCTACTACTCCGGCAACACCGAGTACCACAACTATGGCGGTCGCGGCATTCAGGTGTGCGCCGAGTGGGTCGACTCGTTCGCCGCGTTCGTGGCGAGCGTAGGCCTACGGCCGTCCGCGGACCACTCCCTGGAGCGCGACGACGTGAACGGCAACTATGAGCCCGGGAACTGTCGATGGGCAACGCCTGTTGAGCAGGCCAACAACAGGCGCTCGTCAAGGCGGGTCACGTTTGGCGGCGTGACCGACACGCTGGCTGGGTGGTCACGACGTACAGGCCTTCGTTTCCACGTTCTGCAGCAACGAATAGTCAGGCTCAACTGGCCCGTAGAGCGGGCCTTAACAGAAGGGGTAAGGGGATCATGATTCAGTGCACCGCACAACAAGGGAGTGACGAGTGGCTGGCCGACAGGGCTGGCTGCACAACCGCCAGCGTGGCGGCAGATGCGCTCAGCATCGTCGGCGGCCTGACCGAGCAGCAGGCAACCTACGTCGCGGCGCTGAAGGCCGGCAAGACCGAGGCCCAAGCCATGGCTGAGGCCAACTACAAGGCCAAGCCCAAGGCGTCCGGCATCGAGCTGGCGCTGCAGGGCCTGCCGGTAGGCGAGCCGAGTGATGCTGCGCTGGGGCTGGCTGCGCGCCTGGCCATCGAGCGCATCGCCGGCAAGCCCTACGGAAACAGCGGCGGCGGATTCTACGCCACCGAGCGTGGCCACGAGCAGGAGGCCTATGCGCGCATGCGCTATGAGGCGCGCTTCGGCGTCATCGTCGACGAGATCGGGCTCTGCAAGACCGACGACGGGCTGTTTGGGGCCAGCTTCGACGGCACGGTCGGGGACGACGGCGCCATCGAGGTTAAGACCCCTCTGAACCCGCTGAAGGCCATCAGGATTATCCAAACCGGTGACGTCAGCGAGTACATGACGCAGGTGCTGGCGGGCTTCTTCGTGCGCGGGCACCGATGGACCGACATACTGATCGCCATCCCCGACCTGGCGCACCTCAACAACGGCAACGAACTGTGGATCAAGCGCGTGCATCGCGACGAGAAGGCCATCGAGGAAGTGGTCGCCGGCCTGTGGCTGCACGAGGCGCGCGTGCGCAAGTTCGAGGCGCTGCTGCGCGAGCCCTACGGCGCGGCCGCGAACGACGTGATCAAGCTGGCGGAGGCGGCATGAAGAAGTGGTTCCCATTCATCTCGCTGGCTCTCTTCATCGCGGTGCCGATGGCTGTCGTTCTGTCGCTCATGGCCGGCGTCTCCGCGGTGCTGTGCCACGCCCGATGGGGCGACAGCGGCATGCCGTCCTCGTGGGGCCCGCTCAAGGGCTGCCATGTCCAGCTGCCGTCGGGCCGATGGGTGCCTGACGACCGCGTGCGCGAGACCGACCTCAACCCGAAGTGAACAACACCATGCTGAAAAACCTGATCCTGTTTCGCGTCGACCCAAGCCAGATGGGCGACAGCTACGAGCTGGAGGCCGACCTGCAGGCCAACCCCTTCGTGCCGACCGGGCCGACGCAGCAGCTGGCCTTCGGCTGGGTGCCGCCGCGAGGCGCAGAGCACGGCGAGATGCTCGTGCGCAGCGGCCGGCGGCACTGGCTGGTCAAGCTGGCCATCGAGCAGCGCAGCGTGCCCGGCAAGACGGTCGAGAAGCGGGTCGACGAGCTGGCCAAGCTCATCGAAGAGCAGACCGGCCGCAAGCCCGGAAAGAAGCAGCGCAAGGAGCTGAAGGAGAAGGCGCTAATCGAGCTGCTGCCGCGCGCCTTCCCGCGCCGCACCGACGTGCTGGCATGGATCGACACGGACAGCGGCATCCTGGCGGTCGACGCCGGCAGCGCAGCCCGCGCCAACCTGGTGGCGGAGGGTCTCACGCACTGCGCCAGCCTGAAGACCAGCTACCTGCAGACCGCGACTGCGCCGGCACAGGCGATGGCGAACTGGCTGGTCCACGGCGAGGCTGACGAAGGCTTCGCGATCGACAACGAGTGCGAGCTGAAGGGCAGCGAGGGCGCCAGCCCTGCCGTGCGCTATCAGAACCACGAGCTGGACCCCGAGGTGATGGCGGCCCACATCGGCGAAGGCAAGCTGCCCACGAAGCTGGCCCTGACCTACAACGGCCGCGTGTCCTTCGTGCTCACCGACCAGGCGCAGCTGAAGAAAATCAAGATCCTCGACGGCGCGCTGGTCGGCTCCGTCCAGGAAGGCGCCGATGCCTTCGACGGCAGCCTGGCGCTGGCCACGGGCGAGCTGTCTCTGCTGATCGGCTCGCTGGTCGGCGCGCTGGGCGGCCTGGCGACGACGGAGGCCGCATGAACGCAAAGAAGGCCAAGCAGATGCGCAGGATGGCGCGCGAAGAGATGGTCGGCGACCCGCAGGTCGACTACGTCGCCGGCCCGCGCCGGCGCACCACCATGGTCAACAGCCCGAACAGCGTGCGCGGCATGTACCTGCAGCTGAAGAAGGCCTACAAGGCGTTGCGCCCATGAGTGCGGCACGCACCCCCGCCCTGCGCCGCGGCGACCCGCGCAGCCTGCCGCAGATGATCGTCGACTACCTGGCGGCGCATGGCGCCACCATGGCGCGCGACCTGGCGCGCGACCTGGGCACCAGCCACGAGCTGATGCGCGTGAGGCTGGCGCGCCTGAAGCACCAGAAGCGCGTGCGCATCGGCGGCTGGATCCGCACCGAAGAGCGCGGCCGGCTGTACCCGCGCGCGCTCTGGGCCGCCGGCTCCGGCCAGGACGCGAGCAGACCGCCGGCGCTGGAGGACAGCGAATACAACGCGCGCCGCCACCGGCGCCTGCACTCGGCTGTGAGCAGCGTGTTCGCGCTGGCCGACCAGGTCGCGCGGCGGACGCAGTGCAACGACTGGAGGCTGCTGGGTGCCACCAGGCCGCAAAAAACTTCGCAGTAACTCTAACTTCCTGTTGACAGACCAACGGTTGGTCTGCATAATCCACCCCGTCAACTACTCGATCACGCAACGGAGCAGTGCCTCATGGCCTCAGTCAACAAAGTCATCGTCCTCGGCAACCTCGGCCGCGACCCCGAAGTGCGCAGCATGCCCAACGGCATGTCCGTCGCCAACCTCGCCATCGCCACCTCGCGCAAGTGGAAGGACAAGCAGTCCGGCGACATGAACGAGGAAACCGAATGGCACCGCGTGGTCTTCTACGACCGCCTGGCCGACATCGCCGGCGAGTACCTGAAGAAGGGCAAGCCGGTCTACGTCGAGGGCCGCCTGAAGACCCGCAAGTGGACCGACAAGGACGGCGTCGAGAAGTACACCACCGAGATCGTCGGCGAGTCGATGCAGCTGCTCGGCGGCCGAGACGACGCGGGTGGCGGCCAGGCCGCGGCCCCGTCCCAGGCGCCGCGCCAGCGCCCCGCAACCGCGCCGGCGCAGGCCCCGGCGCGAAGCAAGGCCGCGGCAGCGCCGGGCGGGGACTGGGACTCGATGGACTCCGACATCCCGTTCTGAGCGTGAGGAACAGAGCCAACCCGGAGAACTGTAGGCGGCTGAACCGCGAGTACCTGGCCACGGAAAAAGGCAAGGCCGCCAGGGCTCGCGCTACGGCTGCGTATAGGGCGAGGAACAAGGAAAAGCTGGACGCACACAACGCTGTGGCCTATGCGCTGAGGACCGGAAGGCTGCAGCGCTGGCCGTGCGAGACGTGCGGGGACGCGCAATCGCAAGCGCACCACCCGCACTACAGCTCCCCGCTGCTTGTCACATGGCTCTGCGACGCACACCACAAGGAGGCGCACATGGTCGCGAGACCGGCACGCCAGGAAAGAGCAGCGGTTCATACGTCATCGAACCAGCGTGAGCCGAGTCCTTCGATGGGCAGGCAGGCAACAGCGCAATAACTGGTTGGCGTGACGCCCGGAGAGACGGGATGGCATCTCGGGATAGACGGGACTGCTGATACGCAAGGCAGAACAACAGAACCGCGTGACCACCCCGGGAGAGCAGCGGGGACTTTCCACCATCAACACGAGGTGTTCGACATGATCGCAAGGAAGCCGGTGACGAAGACGGTGCAGAAGAAGCTGCCGAAGGAAGGCGCGACGGTCGGCTACAGCACGCGCTGGGGCCACGGCAAGGGCAAGATCATCGAGATCTACCGCCGCGTCAACGGCGCCTGGCTGGTGCTGCACGACAAGCACCGCAACGTGTCGCTGACGCTGCGCCCGTCGAGCGTGTACTGACGTGATCGCCACGGACCGCATCGTCGACAGCCCGGCGTTCGCGCTGGACGCGCACTACATCCACAGGCCGGATGGCACGACCGTCGCGCTGCTGACGACGCACAAGGGCGCGCAGCGCACCGGCGCGGTCCGATCTTTCTCCGTGACGCTGAGTCCCGTCGAGCTGCGCGCGCTGCGGGATTCGCTGCACGAGGCGCTCTTGCGCACCACGAAAATCGACACGAAAGGCAACGAGTGAGCAACCTCTCCTTCAATGCGCTGCGCCAGGCCAACGCCCTGCGCCTGCCGCAGTTCAAGAACAAGCGCGGCGAGTTCGCGCACAGCAAGCCGGACGGCAGCGACTGGACGCCGGCGCAGTGGTTCCAGGCGCTGATCGGCGAGGTCGGCGAGCTGGCCGAGGCGCGACTGGCTGTCGAAGCCGGCATCGGCGACGAAGCCGAGATCGGCAAGGAAGCCGCGGACGTCCAGGCCTACCTCGACATCTTCTGCATGCGCGCCCTCGACGAGTCCGGCCCGGACTTCTGGCAGACGAGCCAGCAGAGCCCGCAGCGCGCGCTGATGCACGTCATCGCGCACATCGGCAACTACGCCAACCTGCGCAAGAAGTTCGAGCGCGGCGACATCGACGAGGTCGAGTTCGAGACCGGAGCGCGTCCACACCTGATGGAGGCGGCGATGCGGCTGAGCGGCATCGCGAGCCGGCTCGGCATGGAGTACGCCGACGGGCCCACGGTGCGCATGGCTCACGCGACCGGCATCGACCTGGCCAAGGCCACCGAGTCGAAGTTCAACGAGGTGAGCGAGCGCGTCGGGTCGAGCGTGGCGCTGCGCGACGGCGTCGTCGTGAACGACAGCACGGCGGAGGTCGCCAAGTGACCGAGAAGGCGACCAACCCGAAAGACGCGCTCGGCGCCGCCAAGCTGCCGTTGCACCTGGTGTCTCCGATCGTCAAGGCCTACCAGGCCATCGCGCATTACCTGGGCAACGTGAAGTACGGCGCCTGGAACTATCGAGGCGCCGGCATCCGCAACTCGGTGTATTACGCCGCCGCGATGCGCCACCTCGATGCCTGGTGGGAAGGCCAGGAAGACGACCCGGTCGATGGCACGCCGCACCTTGCCAACGCACTGGCCTGCATCAACATCCTGATCGAGGGCAAGCACGCCGGCAACGCGACCGACGACCGGCCTCCGAGCCAGCACGCTGCGCTCGACGGGATCCGCGCCAGGTTCGAGCGGCTCATGGTCTCAATCCGTGAGCGCTACAAGGACAAGGCTCCGTACCACTACACCATCGCCGACACCGAGCTTGCCGGCACGCCTGGGAGCAAGGCGAAATGATCACCGCCAATATCCTGGAGCTGCTGGGCGCGTTCTTCCTGGGCGCTTGCGTCATGCTCGCGCTCGTCTGGACCTGCCTCATCGAGTCCGACGACGACGAGGACGACGACAGCGGCGACCGGCCGGCGAGGGCATCGACATGAACCGCGCCAGACCGCACGCGGGCCCGTACCGCATCTGCATCGTGGACCCGCTGATTCGCGGGCACATGATTCTGCGGGGTACGCTGGACGAGATCGCCAAGATCGCGCGCCTGTACAAGGTCGCGTCGCACCGACTGAACCCGCCCGGCTACCCGGGCCACGCGCCCTACGCATCGCAGGAGTGATCGTGCATATCCTACCTCTCCTCGGCATCGCGTCGATGATCTTCGTCGCCGCCTTCACCTTCCGCAGCTATCGGGCAGGCGCCAACCCGCGTGCCGCGATCATCGAGGCCTGGGTCAACCTGGCGATCGGCTTCAGCATCAACTTCGTCGCCAACATGCTGCTGTTTCCGCTGGTCGACGCACAGATCAGCGCCGGGCAGAACTGGTGGTTGGGGTGGATCTACACCTCCATTTCGATTCTGCGCCAGTACGCCATCCGCCGCTTTTTCCAAGACCGCATCCACCGGGCAGTGCAGCGCCTGGCAACCTGAGAAAGGCCGACCATGAAGACAATCCAGATGACCCCGTCCCAGTGGGCGGCGGTCGCAAACAACCCGATCCAGCGCGACACCGAGGCGCACGCCGCGAAGGCCGCGCGCGACCACCTTGCCCGGCCGGCGAAGACGCACCAGAAGGTCGCCGCCGCACGGCTCCCCGACGGCAGCCTGGTGAAGCTCGACGGCCACACGCGCTCGCTGATGTGGGGCGACGGCCGCCTTGTCGCGCCGCCTTTCGTGTACGTGGACGTCTACGACGCCGACTCGATGGGCGAGGTCATGGAGCTGTACAAGCAGTACGACTACAGGGGGTCGGTCGAGGGCGCCGTCGACAAGCTGTCCGGAGCCTACCGACTGCACGGCATTTCGCCCTCCACAGCGTTGCTGACCAAGGGCGCGGTCACGACCGCGCTGCGGGTCATCAGGTGGCAGGAGAACATCTACGAAATGGTCGGCGAGTGGAAGCCCGAGCTGCTCGCGCTTGACGAGATCGGCGCGACCTACCGGATCATGCCCACACCCATCATCGTCGCCGCCCTCGCGACGCTGCGCGTCCGCGGAGAGAAGGCCTCCTCCTTCTGGCGCGTGTATGTGGCCGGCGCTGGATCGCGCACGAACGGCGCGAGCTGCGGCGCCGATGCGCTCTCGCGGCTGGTGACCGACCTGCGCCTGCGCGGCGTGCTGGCCTCGTCCAAGCTCAACAAGGACCAGGCCGGCAAGGCGATCTCGTGCTGCGAGGCCTGGATCAACAACCGCCTCATGACCGGCGGCGTGAAAGCCACCGACCTGGCCAGCTACATCGAGCGCGGCAATGCCGTGCGCATGAAGCTGGCAGCCTGACTCGCCCACCCTCTCACCACCAGGACACATCCCCATGCACTCCAACCACTTCCGCACCGCCAGCTGGCTCCACGCTTGCGGCAAAGAGCCCGGCAACGAGCAGCACCTCAGCACCCAGATCGGCTGCCACCTCGAGGAGTTCTGCGAGTTCCTTCGCACCATCAACATCGAGAGCCCGACCGGCGCCAGCTCCAACGCCACCCAGGAAGTCGCCGCGATCCTCGACGCCATCGCCACCAACCTCAAGCAGGGCACCGTCCTCGCCCGCATCTACGACCGCGAGATGGCGCTGGATGCGCTGTGCGACTGCGAGGTCACCGGCAACGGCGTGGCCTACCTGGCCGGCATGAGCAAGGAAGAGGCCGACCGCCGCGTGCTGGACAGCAATGACGCCAAGCTCGTGGATGGTCGGCCGGTGCTCTCGGATGGCGGCAAGATCATGAAGCCGGCCGGCTGGGCCCCGCCGTCGCTCGACGGGCTGTTCTAAGGCCATGCGCAAGCCGGCGCCAGGCTACGAAGGCAGATACGAGGTCGACGCGGCTGGGCGCGTGTTCGCGGTCGTGCGGAGCACGGTCGCGAACATGCCAGACGGCTCAACCCACACAAGAACATATGCCGCACAAGAAATGGCCCAACGGCGGAGGAATGGATACATGACGGTCAAGCTGTCAGGCCCTGGCGGTAGCCGCCATCACTCAGTGCACAGGCTTGTGGCCGAGGCGTTCCTTGGCCCGGCCTTGCCAGGTCAGACGGATGTCAACCACAAGAACGGCGCCAGGGGCGACAACAGGCTAGAGAACCTGGAGTGGGTCACGCGCTCCGAGAACCACAAGCACAAGTTCCGCGTCCTTCAGAGCAAGCACTCGATGTCCGGCAAGGTTGGCGCACTACACCATCGAGCAATGGCTGTGATTTGCTCTGACCCTCATACAGGCCTCGTGGTCGGGCGATTCGATTCGCTCATGTCGGCGCAAAGGTCGGGGCACCAGGCGGCGAAGATCTGCCTCTGCCTTCAGGGCAAGAGGCAGACTCACTCCGGCCTGAAGTGGTCGGCCGTTCGCGAAGGGGGCGCCTGATGTCCGCACCCCCGCCGCAGGCCTCGCCGACGTTCCTGCCGGGCTCGCTGCGGCGCGGCGCGCAGCTCGACTGCAGCCAGTGTGGCGGCCGCTCCGACGCGCACAGCGGCGTGCAGGTGTCGGCGACGCGCTGGCGCTGCGGCGCATGCTGGCGACGCCCGCTGCTGGCCACCCAGAAGAAGTCGCCCCCCTCATCCAGGGGGTGAATGCCGGCGGAGCGCGCAATTAAGCGTTCATACGTCAACGAACTGTATAGAATCACATCACCAAACCAACGGAGCCCCGTGTGAGCGCAGAGACTTCATTGAAAGAGTTTGCCGAGTCGATCTCGGACATGGTCGAGACGGCGCGCCAGGCCAAGGGAGAGCGCTTCATCACTGCTGCGACGGCGATCTTCGAGTGCATGCAGGCCGCCAAACTCATCGACGCGGTCGCCAGCCAGGCCGCCACGTCGACAGGCGCCACGTATGCCGAAGGGGCGCGCATCTCGGTGTTGTCGGCGTCGGCCCGCATCGCCACGCTGCTCGACGGCGACGATGCCAAGCAGGCCGTGCAGCTGGCCTGGCGCATGCTGGAGCGGCGCGATCGGGTCGAACGCGCCATCGCCGCCTCTCGCCAGGAGGGCTGAGCCATGGGGATCATCACCAAGGACGAATGGGTGCGGCGCTACTCGACCAGGCTGGTCGAGTCTGGCAGCTGCGCCATGGCGGCCGCCTACGCGGCGGCCTGTGTCGCTGTCGAGCATGCCGACGACTGGGTCTCGCCCGAGGCCGCCGCGGACGAAGAGATCACCCGCAGCGCAGCGCAGGAGCCGACGGCGTGAGCTGGGTCGTCAATGTCTTCTGCTCGCGCCGGTCGATCGATCAGCTGATCGCGTCCAGGCCGGCGCAGAAGCAGGTCGACATCCGCATCGCGTCGCTGCGCAGGCTGATCGAGGACTGCGAGCGGTTCTTTCCGATGCCGGCCCTGGTATCGTCCTTGCAGGAAGACATCCAGCGCCTGCGCGCGCTGATCCCGGCGGAGCCATGACGCACATCCTGTCCGCCAGCGATGCGGCCGCGCTGATGCGCTGCTCGGTCAAGACCATCGAGGACCGCGCGCGCACCGGCGACCTGCCGGGCCTGCTGTGGGGTGACGGGGGTTGGGTCTTCCCGACCGAGGCCTTCTACGCCAGGATCAACGAGCTGGCGCTGGAGCAGGCGGCGCAGCGCCGCAAGCCAGTCGCGCCGACGGCGGTACTCGCGCAGCAGCGGGGGCTGGGTCGCAGGCGCCCTCCCCCGGCACTGCCGCGCGTGGCGTGACGCCATGAGCGACAACCGACGTGCAACTCAACAATGAAGGGGTGACCCATGGACAAGGAAATCATTGAACTGCTGAAGTCTCTGGCGGGCAACGCCGAAACGCTGGTGATCTGGTACATGGCGCTGGAGTTCGCCGGCAAAATCGTGTCGTGGGTCGGCGCCGTGGCCTGCCTCTACTGGTGCGGGCGCGGCGTGCGCTACGCGGCGGTGGCGGTGCGCGACAGCGCTTGATGCGGAGATTGCGATGAAAGACACGAACGCCATAGCCAGAGAGCAGCAGCGCCGCACTGCCGAGCTTGCCGCAGAGATGCGCGAGGCTCTGCCGTTGCGCGTCCGCTCGAATACTGGGTTAGGGCGCTGGTGAACGAAGGAGGAAAACGTGGACGGACTACCAAATTTCAACCCGCGCAGCGATGCGCTGAAGGCACGCGATGAGCCGGGCATGGGTGACGACGTTGCTTGCGAAAAGTGCGGCGCCGTGGCCCTGGACACCGGCCTAGAGTGCGACGAGTGCGGGCACGACAACTGGCAAGCCGTGACCGGCAAGCCGCGTGCGCCCTAACGCTGAGCTAACCGGACCACAAGGGCGCTGATGACCTACGAAGAAGCCACACTGCCGACCGCCCTTGTGGGTCCGGTTGAGCGACGTGTTATGCGCCCGGTGGAGTGCCGGACGGTGGCGGCCCTGTACGTGGAACCGAAGGGCTGCTATGTGGGCGTGCCAGGCGTTGACCCGTGGGACGAAGCGCGCGATGCGCGGACCTATCCAGGCCCGCACCCGGTAGTGGCGCACCCGCCATGCCAGCGCTGGGGTAGGTTCTGGCACGGCAGCACGCGCAAGCCGCACCAGTACAAGCTGGGCGACGATGGCGGATGCTTTGAGGCTGCGCTGCACGCGGTGCTGACCTGGGGCGGCGTGCTGGAACACCCGGCGCACAGCAAGGCGTGGGACGCATTTGGACTGCGCAAGCCAGAGGCCGGCAAGGGCTGGCAGCGCAGCGACATGGGGCACCCGAGCAGCGGCTACTCCGTGTGCTACGTGGAGCAGGGGCACTACGGGCACGCCAGCCGGAAGCCGACATGGCTACTGGCAAACGTGCGCCCGCTGACCTTGCCCGAACTGAACTGGACGAATGGCGAGCAACGCCTGCCCGCCTGGATGGTGGAGCGCTACGGCTACGAGAAGGCCAGGCGCATCGGCGTGGTGGCAATGGTGGGCGGGAAGAACAAGACCGCGATCCGCAACGCCACGCCAGAACCTTTCCGCGACCTGCTGCTTTCGATAGCGCGGCAGGCGCATAACGTTTGAGTTAAGCGGCGCCGAAGGCGTCCGCTTGAACGAAGGGTTGGGCGTCACTGCCCGAAAACAGGAGAACGAAATGCAAGTGACTGACGACATGGTTTCCCGCTTCCTGAGCTGGCAACTGCCAAAGACGTTTGCCCCGGACTGCGGGATCAGCTTCGACGGCCGCAAGGACGACGAGTGGAACAAGAACAAGACATGGCCCGTTGGCACAAACCTGCTGACCGCGATCGAAGCGCGGGCGATGCTGGAGCATGTGCTTTCGGAGCCCGCCGTGGTGCCGCACGTCAAGACCGCTGCCGAGATGCGATACGACGCCGCGCACGATACGAGCTGTGTGGGCGCATTCGCTCGCGCTCGCCCGTGATGCCCAACTTGTTCTAGGGCTCAGAATCGGCCTGTATCCGGTTAGGGGCGCAAATTGCGCCCCTAACACTCGCGCTCACACCAGCCTGGCCGCCAGATCCTCGCCGCGCAGAGACGCGTAGCGCAGCGCCATCTGGGTGCTCGTCCAGCCCATGATGCGGCAGATCTCCAGGTCGCTGAAGACCCACGCGCCGCGCTCGTCGCGCAGCGTGAACCAGCGGCAGGTCGCCTCGTGGCGCAGGTCGTGCTCGGTGAAGCCATCCACCCCGGCGTAGGCGAACAGCGTATGGAAGCGCTGCGACAGCCGCCCGCTGGCTCGGCGCGCGTCCTCCTTGGAGCCATCCCAGTACGGGAACAGCAGCCCGATACGACCCTCGCAGTAGGCCTGCAGCTGCTCCGCCAGGCCGGGTCGCAGCGGCACCACGCGCGGCCTGGTCTGGCCGCGGGCGCCCTTGCTGCCTTCGATGCGGGCCACGCGGCGCGGCAGGTCGAGCTGGTCGACGCGCAGCTTGTAGGCCTCCGACAGCCGCATGCCGGTGCCCAGGATCAGGTCGAACAGCATCGCGAAGGGGGTGTCAGCAGGCCACGGCCGCTCGCGATCAGGGCGCTTGACGCCTGCCAGCGCGTCGCGCACGCGCGCCTCCTCGTCCGGCAGCAGTCGGCGGTCGCGCGCGAGGTCGCGCCTCGCCTGCAGCCCGCGCTTGCCCAGCTCGATGACGTCGCGCTGGCTGTACTGGCTGTACCCGGCCGGCATCATGCGCAGCGCATTCGCTCGCGTCTCGGCGCGGCCCTCCAGGCGCTGGTGCCAGTCGATCACGCGGGCCAGCGCGCCCACGCGCTTGCGGATCGTGCCGGGCGCGAGCTGGCGCCGCTTCAGGCGCATGACGTAGTCGTCGCACCACTTGGCGGTGACGCCGCTGACACGCAGGGCCTCGACTTCGCGCTGCTGCAGGATCGATGTCAGCAGCTCGTTGTCGCTGTCGGTCAGCCCTGGCGCGCCGTCGAGGTAGCCGCGCACCAGGGTTGCGACCAGCGCGTCGTCTGCGCTCTTGGCAGGCTGCGCCAGCAGCTCCGTTGGCACGATGCCCTGGTCGAGCAGCTCGCGCAGCTGCAGCCCGTAGGCGCGCGCGGCGGCCTCGTCGGCGAATGTGTGGAAGAACGGCCGCGGCAACAAGCGGTGCGTGACCCGCAGCTGATGGCCGCCCGAGCGTTTCTGAACACTGATCGCCATGACCACCTCCACCCGACTTGACGGACAACCCCTGTCCGATTGGGTGGTAGCATGCTACCGATTTCTGGTAGCGGCGCAAGGATTTTTGCGGACTATTGGGTCAACCGTCCGGAAGTTCCGGAGAGTTGCCAAGCTCTATGTGGTTGATTTACAAGGAGTTTTCTGGAGGCGCGGAGCGGAGTCGAACCGCTCTGGACGGATTTGCAATCCGGTACGCATAGCTTATCGCCATATAAATCAACGACTTAATATATACTCAGTTCATTGCTACTGATTGGGCTACTACATGACCAACAATGAGCTACGGATGCAGGCCAAGGAGCGACGCTTGACCGCGGAGATGCTGCGTGCGGAGTTGTGCTTTGACTATGAGGCCGGCGTCTTCTACAGCTACAGGTCCGAGATGACAAGGACGGTGGGCTACAAGACGAGCGACGGCTACACCAACATCAGGCTGCTGGGTCACACGTACCGCGCCCATCGGCTCGCCTGGCTATACGACAAGGGGCGCTGGCCGCTGGGGCAGATCGACCATGCTGACAGGGACCGCTCGAACAACCGGATCGAGAACCTGCGCGAGTGCGACCAGGCATTCAATATGGAGAACCAGGGCAAGGCCCACAAGGACTCGAAGTCCGGCCTGCTTGGCGCCTACTTTCACAAGGCAAGGCGCGCCTGGTATTCGCAGATTCGGGTCAACAAGGAACTGCACCACCTGGGGACATTCCAGACGGCCGAGGAGGCGCATGAGGCCTACCTCGCGGCAAAGCGCAAGGTGCACAAGGGGTGCGCGATATAGATAGATTGATACGCCACCGTTTCCGCTTGCGCCCGCCAGCACCCGGCGCGCAGAATCTGCGCATGGCCCTATTCATCTGCCTGCTGTTGTTCGTGGCGTTCTGCGCAGCAGTCATTGTCGCCCCGCAGGCGGCCATCCAGGCGGGCCTGGCGATTGTCTGGGGCGCGATGGCCCTGGCCGCCATCTCCACCCCGGTGCTGGCCTACCTCCGCGTGATCTGACCTTCCCGCACCTGAAGCACGGGAAGGTCAAGATCCTCAGTCCGCCTTCAGCTTCTCCACGGCCCGGTTCAGCGCCGCCATCCGCTCGGTGATCTTCGCCTCGATGGCGACGATCTGCTCGCGCGGCGCGCCGGCCTTGACCAGCTCGCTCTTCTCCTTGCGCAGCTTCTGCACCTGGCGCTCGGCGTGGTTGGCCTGCGTGATCAGGTAGGCCTGCGGGTTCTGCATCTTCAGCGCCGCCACCTCGGCGGTCTTGCCCTCGCCCTTCAGGCCCTTGATCTCGGTCTCCAGCTCGTTCAGCCGCTCGACGTTGGCGTAGAAGGCGTTGCCCTCGCTGGCCTGGCTCTTGGCGTTGCCGACGAACCGGCCGACCAGCGGCACCTTGTACAGCGGCACCTCCTCGCCGCGCACCGCGCCCAGGCCGGTCTGCTCCAGCTTGGTCAGCTCGCGGCCCACGCCGCCCGTCACCTGCGACACCAGGTAGTCGATCTGGTCCGGCGTCGGGCTCAGCACGCCGGCGGTGTGCTTGGTGCCCCCGCTCAGGTAGTTGATGCCCTCGCTGATCAGCTTGCTCCAGCTCGACGCGGTGTCGCGCGCCAGGGCGTGCCCGGGGGTCGCCTTGTTGCTCGATTCGCGCGCGATCGGCCGGCCGCTCCAGTCGCGGTTCTCGGTCAGCGCCACCAGCGGGTCCAGCGCCGTCGGCGCCAGCGTCTGCATCGACAAGCCGGCGTTACCGATCGGGTTGAACGCGTCGGCCAGCGAGCCCAGCAGGCCGATGCCATGCTTGGCGGTGTCCTTGAACCCGCCCAGCGCCCAGGCCGTGGTCACGCGCCCGATGTTCGGGATGACGTGCAGGCCCAGCGGCAGCGGGATCGTGACGTAGGTCTTGTTGCCCGTCGGGATGATCAGCGCCCGCTCGCGCGCCCACTCCGGCGGGTCGTCGTCGCTGAAGCCTGCGGCCGCCAGCGCCAGCGCCTGCATCGAGCCGAGCATCATGCCGCCGTAGACCACCTTCTTGCCCAGCGGCGACAGCCGCGCCGTCTTCGGCTTGCCAGGCTCCATCTCGAGCAGCACCGACCCCAGCCGGGCCGTGCCCTGCGCCGACGCGTTGAAGAACGCGTACAGCGCGCCGGCCTGCTGCGCCGCCTGGCCCTTGCGGTTGAAGTTGACCGTCAGGTTCTTCGCTAGGCTGGCCGCGCGCTCCTTGCTCAGGCCGGCATCGAGGGCGGTCTTGTAGGCCGCCAGGCGTACGCCGTTCTCCATCGCGGTGTTGTAGTCGCTCAGCCAGTCGAAGATCCACTTCGCTCCGCGCTGCGCGGCCGCCAGCGGCACCTTCAGTGTGCCGTTGGCGGTGAAGATCTTGCCCAGCTTCGAGTCCATCCAGGCGGTCGGGTCGAGCGCGCTCTTGATCGCCTCGGCGCGGTCGTTGCTGGTGGCGAACAGCTGGCGGAAGCCGGTCTGGCCGCCCACGCTCTGGAACTCCTCCCACAGCTGCGCCCAGGGCGAGCTGGCCGTGCCGCCCTTGCGGGTGGCGCGCAGGTCGCCGTAGATGCCGCGCAGCGCCGACATCGCTTGCTGCGCCACATCGGCCTTCTTGTCGGCGATCTCGGTCGTGCCCAGGTTGACCAGCGCGCCCTGCATGTCGCGCACCAGGTTGACCACACCGAACACCGGGTTGTACTGGGTGTTGATGCTGGCGAAGTAGCGCGTCAGCTTGGCGCTGGCGCCGAGCAGGCCCTCCAGCTGCGCCGCGTCCAGGTTCTTCAGCGACTCGGCCATGCGCATCGCGCGCTCGTTCTTCTCGTTGAAGACCACCGCGCGCTCGTGCACGTTGCCGTCGGCGTCCGTGATCTTGGTGACCAGCACGTTCGGCCGCTGCTTGTACAGGTTGTCCGGCCGGTCCTCCACCAAGCCGGTCTTCGGGTTGAAGACCTGCTCGCTGGGGACGTGCGTGTCCACCTGCCAGAACTCGGGGTTCGGGTTCGATGCGGCCAGGCCGAACAGCGCCTGCGACACGCGGTTCTTCTCGCCGCGCACGATGGTGCGCTCGCGCTGCATGGCGATGTTGGCCAGGATGTCGACGACCTTGCGCGTCGAGCCGGTGCGGCTCTTGACTTCCTTGCCCTTGATGCTGAAGCCCTGACCGGTGCCGCCACCGCTGTGGCCACCCTCATCCTCGCGCATCAGCGGCACGTAGTGCTCGAACATGTCCGCCCAGCCCTGGACCTTGGCGCGCGACTCCAGCTGGTAGTCGACGAGTAGCTCGCGCGTCTTGGCCAGCATGCGGTCGACGTGCGCCGCGGCGGCCTCCAGCTTGCGCAGCTTGGTGGCGTCGGTCTCGGCGAAGTAGGCCTCGGCGTCCTGGTTCAGCATGCCGGAGCCGCCGTCCTGGATCTCCGGGTTGCGGCGCTTGATGACCTCGTTGGCCTCGCGCGCGTGGCGGGCGTGCAGGTACTCGTCCAGGTCCGAAATTTGTAGACCTTCTTCGGACATCTGGTCGATCAGCGGCTGCAGCTCGTGGTGCACGAAGTCCTCGGTGCGCTTGGCGGCGCGGCCGTGGAACAGCTCCTCCTGCAGGTACACGTCCAGGTCGTCGCGCAGCGTGCCGCCGGCGTCCTTCACGGCCTGGAGCACGCGCTTGGTGTCGACGTGCTTGTCCTGCAGCTTGTAGACGATGTCGTCGAACTTGCTGGCGCCAGGCGAGGCCCAGTGCTCCTGGGCGCTGTTGATCTCGTCGCGGTCGGCGCTCTTCGTGATGTCCTTGCTGCCCGGGTCGAAGCCGCCGTTGTTGCCGATGGCGGACTTGATCTGCTTGGCGTCAAAGGCAACGATGATCTTGCTGCCGGCGATGTCGGCGATCACGCCGTCGTGACCTTGCGCGCGCAGCGTCTCCCACACCAGCCCCTGCGCCTTGCGATAGTTCGTCGCGCGCATGATCGACTCAGGCCACTCGGTGTAGACCTTCGGATTCTTGATCGACAGGTAGGCCGGGATGACGCGCGAGGCGCTGTTCTTCGGATTGAACTTGTGCCCGTCGTACTCCAGCCCCATGCTGTCGTTCTCTACCGCGTACTGCGAGGCGCCCTCGGCCGAGTCCGTGAACCAGATGCCGTTCTTCGGTGCCCGGAACGACTTGAAGTCGACGTCGGAGCTGGTGCCGGTGTACACGCGCAGCGGCTCGCCCTGCTCATCAACGACCTTTGAGTCGCCGAACCAGGCTTTGAACTCCGGCGTCTCGGTCTGCGGGTCGCGCCCGGCGCTGAAGGCCACCCCTTCAGCCCGCCGAGTATCGGCCGGGATCGTGATGGAGTTGCCGCCCTGCTTCCACCCCTTGGTCGGGTAGTTCTGCGCTGCAGCATCGCCGGGTACAATGACCGTTGTCGCGGTCCGTGCGGGTTGGGCGCCGGGCTTCTGCCCGGTACGAGGCATCGTGCCTCTGCCTGTAAAGTCCCGTAGGGCCGCGGCTTCTTTGTCGGCCATCCAGACCACGTTGCCTTGGCGCAGCTGGTCCAGCACGTAGCGCATCGACTCGTTGCGGCCGAACATGCTGCGCACGTCATAGACGTCGCCGCCACCCTCCTTGCTCTGGCGCACCGCCACCAGCAGCGGACGGCCCTGTTCGTCGCGCGCATCCAGCAGCGCCTGGTGGCGGGTGATCCTCTGGCCGTTGCCGTCGACGTCCTCGTTGCGGATCATCACGCGCGGGTGGGCCATCAGGTCGGCCAGGCGCCCGATCATGCCGGCCGTCACCTCCTCGTGGCCCGCGCGGCGCAGGTGCGACACCAGCCGGCGGTCGATGGTCACCGGCAGGCGGCTGTCCAGACCTGCCATCAGCCAGGCGGGGTGCGGCAGCGAGGGCGAGACCTTCTTGTAGGCGTCGCGCGTGTGCTGGCCGGCCAAGGCCGCCTCGGCCCAGGATTCGAGCGCCGGGTCGTTGCGGTAGACGCTGAACAGCGGCAGGCCGTCCGCGGCTTTCTCACGCATTGCCGGGGTCACGTCGAAGCCGGGTTGCTTCCCGTAGCTGCGCGTCAGCTCGCGCGCCGCCTCCATGGATTCCTGCCAGGCCGACTTCGTGCCGTCAGGGTAGACAACGCGCACGCCAGAAGGCCCTCTCTCGAAAGAGAAGCGGCCTTGCCCGGTCGTGTTCAGCGGCATCGGCGCAAGTGCCCCGCCGCCCACCTTCTTCAGCACGTCGCGCAGCACCTGCGGAACGATCTGGTCGTAGAAGGCGCGCATGCCGTGCGCCTCGACCTTTAGCCCGTCGCCGACCAGCTCCCCCTCCGCCGCCGCAAGGATCTTTGCGGCGACCTCTTTCCCGACCACCTCGTCGAGATCTTTGCCGTGAAACTCGTTGTTGGCGATGATGGCGCCTGTTTCGCGGCTCACGGTCAGGCCGATCGCGTCGCCTTGATGCGGGTAGACGGCGACGGAGCTGAACCCATCGCCCTCCGGCTCCCACCTGATGCCCTTGAGCTGTTGGTCCAGCGAAAAGCGCTCGGCCGACTGCGCGCCGGTGACGAACGCCACCTTGTCGTAGCCGCCGTCGACGGCCATCTTGATCACGCGCTTCAGGGCTAGGGCCAGCCATTTGTCGGTCTTGTCCACGAATGGGGCGCGTGGCACGCCGTCGCCTTTGGCGCGCGCTGCCTGCATTTCGTTGTAGCTCTCGACGGCCTTGCGCATCATGTCGGCGTCGGTGTCCCAAGACTGCAGCGTTCGGCCGCCGGCCCATTCGCCGTTCTGGTCCCGCATCATCAGCTGGCCGTTCTTGCGTTCGACGGTCCAGCCATCAGGCAGCTTGTCTACCGGCGCGGGCGCGGGCTCCTGGAAACCCTTCTTCTTCGCGGCCTGACCCCAGTCGCTCTGGATCTCCTCAACGAACAGCACCTTCTTGCCGTCCGTGTCGACGCGATCATTCAGCCGGATGTGGGCGAGGATGTTGGGCTGGTCCCAGTGGTTGGATTTGTAGGTTGCCGGCTTGTCGGCCTCGTTCTTCTTCTTCGCGCCTACCACCAAACCGCGGAGCATGTCACGCACCAGCGGTGTGCCCTTCTTGTAGACGCCACTGCCGACGCGCGCATCGGTCATGCGCAAGGCGTCTTCAACGGAGCCGGCTTCGTCAACATAGCCGATAGCAGCATCGACCGTCTCGGCAGCGAACCCCATGTCGTCAATGAACTGGCCGCGCTTCTCGCGCATGCGGTCGGCGGTCCACACGAGCGGCTCTGGGCCTGCCTTCGCCGGCAACGTCAACAACACCTCGCGGTAGTTGGTGCCGCCAGGCAGGGTGTAGTCGCCGTACTTGGTGGGCTTCGCGCTGTCCGGGTACATGTTGGCGAAGGCTTCGTTCGCGACCTGGATGTAGTCCCGCTCATCAGTGAACCCGTAGTCCTCCTTCAGCTCGGCCCGACTCTGGCTGTGCAGCTCCATCAGGAAGTCCTGCGCATCGCGCACGGTCTCGAATTCCTGGTGCAGATCTCTGTCGCCCAGCACCACCTCCTCGACCTTCACCCCGTTCTCGCCAACCCACGCGGCCAGCTCGTCGCGCGACAGCTTGTCCTTGCCGCGCAGCTGCAGGTAGTCCTCGATGCCGGACCAGGTGATCTCGTCCTGCTTCACGCCCATCTTCGCGGCGTTGGCCTTGAGCCACTGCGCCCACTGTGCGGCGGCCATGTCGCCCAGGCGTGCGGGGGCTTGCTCGATGGCGCTCTGCAGCTGGCTGTACCAGGCGCGCTCGGTGGACTTGGTGATGTCGGGGTTCGATGCGTCGAACGTGCCCGCGTTGCCCGTCGCCGACTTCAGTTGCCCGGGATCGAAGGCCATGTAGGTGACGGCGCGGCCGCCGTTGCGCCGGTCCTCGTTGAAGATGGCGCCGTCGTAGCCCAGCTCGCGCAGCGCGTCGACGAATTCGCTCTTGCCGTTGTCGTCCGCGTCGAAGAGTTCCCAGTGGTTCTGGATGTTGTGGATCATGCGCGTGCTGACGCCGCCCTTCTCCAGGGCCTCCTCATCGACTTCGCTCAAGCCCTCGCGCAGGTCCAGCGGCTGCTCGAGCTTCAGGTAGACCTGCATCACGTTCTGGCCGTCACCGCTGCGCAGGTACTCCTGCGAGAAGTCGGCGTCTGGGGTCACGAAGATGCCCGCGCGCTTCACCTCAACGTCGCCCAGCAGGCCGTAGTTGTTGGTCGTGGCGCGGCCGCTCTCGAAGCGGCTGATGTCGCCGCGGGTGGAGTGGTACATCACAAGCGGACGGCCCTTGTCGTCGACCGCGTCGCTGTTGCCGAACCAGGCCCAGAAGTTCTTCAGGCCCTGCTTGGTGCCGGAGATCTTCTGGCCGGCGCTGTTGATGTTGCCGCCAGGCGCGGTGTCGCCCCTGGAGCTGACCAGGCGCGCCGTCTCGACGGAGTCGTCGGTGCCGGCGAAGTCCTCCTGGAACATGTCGCCCTGCCTGGCGGCATTCGCCTTGTCCTCGGCCGCTCGCTGGTGCTGTGTGGAGGCGTCCTTCGCCTGCGCCAACCCGGCCTCGGCGGCATCCAGCATCTGCTGCACCGCGTCCGCCTGCTCGGAGATGGCCGACACGCCGGCGTCGTCGGGACGCAGGCCCTCGCCGCGCAGCTCGCGCGCGCGCAGCAGGATCTGCGACTTGTCTTCGGGGCGCAGGTGCTCGCCGGCTTTGCGGATGCAGGTGGTCAGTGACATGGTGCGATTGTCCTCAATCGTCGAAGGCGCCGGCGGCTGCCAGGCCCATCAGCAGCGTGATAAAGCTGCGGTTCTGCTGGTGGATGAAATGCTGTCGCTCGCCCTCGTCGCCGCCCGGATCGTACGAGCCGCGCGCCACCCACGGCGGGGTCGGCGCGCCGGCCGAGTCGTCGTAGCTGAAATGCCAGCTGCCCGGGTTGAACGAGTGTGCGCTGAAGCTCTGCCGCGAGAACATGCTAAGGCTGCGGCGGCACGCCGACGCCGCGCCAGTCGTTGCCGATCGTGCCGTCGCCGATCACCTCGGCGCCGTTGATCTTCTGCGCGTCCACCGGGATCGTCGTCGCATTCAGCGCGGCCAGCACGGCAGCGGCCACATCCTCGGCCGAAGCCCCGCCCCCGCCAGCGCTGTCGACCGCGATGGCCGCCACCGGCTGCTGGTAGTTGACGCGCACGCGGTACGCCCCGACGGTGTCTGCGAACGGGTCGCCCCCGCCGTCGACCAGCAGCACACCATCCCACACCCGCAGCGTGTGGTGCGCCTCCTGCGGACGGACCTTCCACCCGTTTTGCAGATAGGTGTAGACCGGGATACTGGTGCCTGCCGTCGGGTCGATGTCGTCGCCGCCCACCGAACGCATCGCCGGCAGGTACTTGCTGTTGTCCGACACCGCCAGCCAGTCGGCCCAGCGCGACCACATATCGCGCACGCTCACGCTGACCGTCCCCGACGAGAGGACGATCAGCTTGTTCGGGCCGTCGAAGGTGTAGGCCACGGGTTACGGGTTGCTGTACCCGCGGTCTGCCTCGGCGACGAGTGCGAACACCAGGCCCTTCGACCGCGTGATCGTACCGGTGGCGACGACCGGCTTCGCGTACCCGGGGCGGCCCGCCACGATGACGACGGGCTTGTCGGTGCCCGCCGTGCCGCCGGCCGCGTCGTTGTCGTAGTCGAAGGTGAAACTCACGCTGCCGCTGCTGATCGACCCCGCGATGGCCGCGTCGGCGTTGTCGAGCACGGTGATGGCGCTGGCCTCGCCGTAGTCGTCGCCTGCGCCCGGCCCGGTGGCGTAGTACATGCGGTAGTAGCTGCCCGCGCCCTGCAGCACGCTATTGAAGGTCATCGTGCCCGCCGAGACATAGGGGAACGACCGCTGCACATTGTTCTGGTCGAGGAACACGACGCGGTTGGTGTCGTTCGCGTCGAAGTTCTCGATGAACACGCCCTGCGTGGTGTAGAGCGTGTCGCCGACGAAGTACATCAACTGATCGGCGGTCTTGCCGGTCACGGTGCCTGCGCCCGAGTCGATGTCGCCCGACTGGCGCAGCAGGTATTGCGCCTTGGTGTAAATCTGCTCCAGCGTCGCGCCGTTGCCCTGGACGATCTTGCGGAACGGGTAGCTGCCGCCGCCGATCGTCTTGTTCTGGTTGGTGCCGAAGAACTCGACGGCGATGCCGCTGTACGGGGCCGACCCGATCGAGCCGTCCGCCACGGTGATCTTCAGGTCGGTCGCGACCGATATAGGCAGTTGCAACTTGAACGCGCCCGTGCCGGTTTCGCCCACGTCCGCGAGCACCGCGTCGTCGAAGGTGTAGCCGGCCGGCCGACAAAACAGCTTGAAGTACGTGCGGTTGTCAAAGTTGCCGTTGGCCGCGTCACCGTAGACCTGCAGCGCCTCGTTCGGCGCGTCGGTGAAGGTCGCGTCGATCGCACTGCCGCCGCTGGCGCGCTGGTAGTAGAACTGCGCGCCGGCAGGGAAGCCCGAGGCCAGCGCGACCAGGCCGACGTACTGGCGCAGCAGCGCGCCCGCGGCGCTGTACTCGCTCCAGCCGGCGTCGCGGATCATCTGCCGCGTCGCGTCGTTCGCGGGCTTCCAGCCGTTGTACGTCTGCCCGTCGGTGCCGAGCTGAAACTGGCCCGAGCGCACGTCGATCGCGTACATCGGAAACGGGTACTTGTTGTATGTCGAAGTCGTCCACAATTCGACGAACTTCGAGTACAGCGCCTGCAACGATACGCCGTCCTTCGCGACCAGCGACCCCGCCGCGGTCAGCGTGAAAGTCTTTGCGGACGTGTCGAGGGCGAGGTTGGTGCCTACGACGAGGCCATCGGGGTCGACGATCTTTGCCATGCGGCTGCTCCCTTATGGGTTTGAGTAGTTGCGGTCGGCGACCTGCGCGATCGGCAGGGTCGCGTCGGATGTCGTCAAGGTGAACCCGCGCACGAAGAACGGCACGTAGCCTGCCTTGAAGACGCAGATGTCCACGTTGCCCGTCGCCGTGTAGCTGAAGCCGTAGCTGGTCGCGCCGTGCGCGTCGACGTTGACCCGCTCGGTCGTCGTGCCGGCGTCGAGGATCACGATGTCCGAGCCGGTCTGCAGGCCGGTCAAAGTCAGCGTCGCGCCGCTGTTCACCGTGGTCGAGGCCCCGGCGCCGTTGCGCACGGTCGGCGTGCTGCCGCCCCCGGTGATGTTCAACGTAACGGCGCCGCCGCTGTTGTTGTAGATCGCCGCGTCGGTGCTGCCGGCCGAACCGTAACCGCTGAAGGTGTTGCCGCTGAAGCTATAGGTGCCTGGCGTCGTGATTTCGATGGCATGGCCGGCGTTGCCCTGCGTGAAGCTGCACCCGCTGATGAGGTTCGGCGCCGCGGTTTTCAGCGCCACGGTGTCGAGACAGCCGCTGATGGCGCATCCGGTGAACGTGCCGCCGTTGGCGGTGATCTGGTAGCAGCCGGCGAAGTTGGCGCCGTTGCAGGTGACGCCCGACTGCCAGGTGACCGCCAGGCCGACGAAGGTCGCGCCGTCGAAGTTGTAGGCTGCGCTGGTGGACGACGAGGCGTGAATCTCGAAGGTCTGCTTCGAGCCGCTGCGGATCGTGCCCGATGAAAAATCCATCGTGTCGGAAGCCGACGCGCGCACGACGATCTTCAAGCCGAGCGGCGGCACGTTCCAGAAGCGTTGCGCGCCCGCCGCCAAGTAGTCGCCGGGGATTTCGATGGACGAACCGCGGGCTCGGTAGTACGTCGCCAGCGAGCCGTCGCCGATCTGCAGTGGTACGCGCGTCAGTACCTGCCGCTCGCCTTGCAAGTCGATCACGTAGTTCAGGCCGCAGCCGTTGAACGGGGCGCCGATGACGCCAGCAGTGACCGGGGCCGCGCTGGACCCGCCGACGAACGTGGCCGCGGACACGGCCATGATGCGCTTGACGTTGAACGTCTTACCGGATGTCCCGGTTGCCGTGGTGCGGTGATACGCGACGCCTACCTTGGTGACGGCACCCCAATTTATCGAACCGGACGAATCTAGCGGTGTCGCCGAGTCAACCTTGAGAATCGTGTTGTAGATGACGCCGGCCGCCAACTGAGCCGCAGTCAAGAGCCTGAAGGCGGCCCAGTTTGTGCCGTCCGAAAAAACGACGACGAAACCCTCGGCACCGTAGAGGCTGGCGCTGCTGAAGTTGCCCCACAAAATCGAAACCAGTTTGCCGCTCAGGTTCGCGCTGCTCGCCAGTGTGAAGGCGACTCCCATCCAGTCGTCTGTGACGCTCGCCGAACTCGTGTACGTCTCAAAATAGCCGTTGCGCGAATAGTTGTGCCCGGACTCACCTGGCGTCGTGCCCAAGCCCGTCGTGTTGACTGTCTTGCCGCCGATCGTGGCCGCGATAGCGGACAGCGACGCCGTTGTCAGGTTCGTGTCGGTGCCGGCGCCTGACAACAAGGCCAGCACTTCGGCACACTGCGTCATCGCCTGCCCGCGCCCGCCGCCGGTCGCATTCTTGACGGCGATAGCCCACGCGTTACCGCCGTCGTTGATGTTGTTGTCCGCGTTTTGCGATGGCACGGCACCGGCAGCGTGCTGCTGGAAATACCCGGCCATGTGCGTACAGGTGGATGTGGTTTCGTCGCTGTCGGTGATGATGATCTTGTCCGGCGACGTGACGCAAAAGCTGGCCGCGCCGTCGAAGGACCACGAGTACAGGATCAGGCAGTTGTCGATGGTCGTTGTCAGCGACGGCGACGACTGCGTGCCGGATGTCGTGTCGTTGCGCGCCGAGGCGTGGATTGCGTTGGCGACCGTGCTGCTGGTGTCGGCGTCCGGCACCACGTACAGGGTCATCACCATCTCGTCGCTGATGGTGGACGATGCGGTCGGGTCTGTTTCCGAGGACGATGCGGCGATCTTGCCGAACCAGCCGCTCTTGACGCCGGCCGACGCGGCGTGCGTGCCGATGGCCGTCCAGCCGCTGATCGTGATCGTGCCGGTGCCGCCGTCCTGCGTCACCAGCGCCAGCAGAAGATCGCCGCTCTTGTGAGCAGGCAACGGCACAGACAGCGACGTGGCCGCGCCGTCCGTGTAGCCGGTAGCACTGCCCGAAAGGTAGGCCAAGGTCTACCCCTGAACCACCGTGGCCGTGCCGACCTCGCCCGTCTGCTGGATCAGGGACGCCACGGCGGCCTCGATGGCGCCGAGGGCCTGCGCCAGCACGAAGTCGCCTTGCCCTGCGCGGACCAGCGCCTCGACGAACGCATCGTCGATCTGCAGCACTTTCTGCGCCGGCTCGAAGTGCTTGTGCCCGTCCTCGTCGCGGCCGAACAGCTTGTAGACGATGCGCACCTGCGCCTTCGCGATGTCTTCCTCGGTGATGATGATCCGCATCTCGCTGACGTGGACCTCGTTGATGGCGACGGCCGGCTTGGTTTCGTACTGGCTGATCTGGATGGGCATGGTCTAGCCTCGAATGTGTGCGTGGTGCTCGGCGTGCATCCAAGTGCCGTGCGGCAGGTAGAGGAAACGCTGCAGCATGCTCGGCTGCACCGATGGCTTCGTGAGCCCTGGCGCGTTCAGGTGGTCGTGCTCGGTGCGGGCCCGCAGCCGTTGCGCCGCAGCGAAGCCGGTCGGAAGGGCGGCCAGCCACAGCGCCACGGGCAGGATGCCCGCCGTGAGCGCCACGACGGCCAGCAGCGCGCCCATGATGGACAGCGAGCGCAGCGTGGCGACCGACCGGACGATCCACGCCACCTCGTCGGCGTGCGGCCCGAACAGGTCGAGCCACGTATCCCGTGCGCGCGGCGCGCGCCACCGCTCTGCGAACCGCGTCGCAAGCTCGACCTCGACATCGGTCGCCGGGTCGGAAATCGCCCGGTGGTGCGCCAGGTGCAGACTGCGATACCGACGCAGATCGCCGCCCATCGGCGCGAACGCAAGCCACGCGAGCGCTTCGCTGCCGCGCCCGCAGAGCCGGTGCGATGCCATGTGCCCGATGACGGCCAGCGCGTGCTGCCGAGTGCCGATCAGCCACGCCGCAGGCAACGCCAGCCACAGCGACCAGTGCGCCGCGAGCACTGCCGCCACAATCAGCGCCCACTCGGACGCGAATCGCAGCCATGGGGCGCTCAAGGTGGCTGCCGAGCGGTAATGGCTGATCGAGATGGTCATGCTGGCTCAACCTTGTTTCGGCACGGACCGGATGCGCGCGCTGGTGATCCGGCCGAGGTTGTCGTAGTTCACGTTGTTGATCTCGAACTCGCGAGGCGGCGCGGACTCGGGCGGCTGCACCGTGATGTGGTTGTGGTTCTCGATCGGCGTGGGCTGCACGTCGATGCGGTTCTCCACCAGGGTCTGCGGCACGTCGACCTTGTTCGTGACGTGCACCTGCGGCGCCTCCAGGCGCAGCTCGCGCAGTGCCGCGACGATGGCTGCAGGCCCGCCGCTCGCGTGCTCCTGCAGCGCCGCAACCAGCTCGCTCAGCGACGCGGCCACCTCCTCGGTGGCGTCCTTCTTCTGCCGCAACAGGTCCAGTGCATCCGCCAGGGCCGCGCTGACTTCCGCCAGCAGCAGCTCCAGGGGTTGCGAGTTGGATTCCGCCGTCATCCCATGCACTTCTTCAGCGAGTTGAGGACCGAGAGGCGCTTGCGCAGCTCGACGACCCGGTCCTGCGCGGCCTGCTCGTCTTGCAGCAGGGCCTGCAGTGCCGTGTCATCGGCAGGATTGTACGGAGCAACCGTTTGTGGCTCAACCACAGATTTCTGCGACTCCGGGCGCGCCGATTCGGCCGGCGCGGCATCGCCGACGCGGCCCTCGGTCCAGGTCCACTCCGGCATCAGGCCGGCCTTCTGGTCGGCGAAGACGGTGTCATCGGTGCGCGCGTTGCGGTTGGCCTCGCCGTGCGGCCCGTAGTTCAGCCAGCTGTTTTGCCCGCGGGTCTCGCTGGTGATGGCGCCGACAGCGTCGCCGGTGAACAGCCTGACGTGCGCCTGCCAGGCGTTCTCCTCGCCCTGAGCGCGAAACCCGCAGCCCTCCAGGCCGTGGCCGAAGGCGTCGTGCGCGGCGCGGAACAGGTCGTTGGCCAGCACGGGCGCCTGCTCCCCGTCGAGTCCGCCGACCGGCCAGGTCAGGCCGGTGTCCGAGAGCAGCGGGTTGCCGTCGGGGTCGAAGGCGGCATTGCTGCCGAAGCCCTCGTTGGTCGGGAACACACCCATCGAGCGGCTGGCGCGGATGTCGCGCATCGCATTCCATGGCGACGTGGCGTACTCGGCGTTCTCGGGGCGCTTCAGGTCGATGAACCAGAAGCGGTAGCCGGCCGCCACCAGCGCGTCGTACTGTGCGCGCGTCTGGCGGATCAGGTCGGCATACGCAGCCTTCACGCGCGGGTCTTGCGGCGCGTGCTCCATGGCCCCGTAGGCGGCGGCGATGCGGCTGGCGCGGCCTTCGTCGATCTCGGCGTAGGCATCCTGGCGCTTCAGGTCGATGCCGTTGTCGCGGGCGTACTCCTCGGCGACGGCGACCAGCCGCGGGTCCGGCCCATGGAAGCCCGGCACGCGCGGCGCGCCAGGCAGAGGCGTCAGCGCTTCAGCATCTGCGCGTTCTGGTGACGCCAGCGCGCGATCCGCAGCGGCCCCGTCTCCGGCTCCTCGGCTTCGCGTCGCAGAGGCTCGGGCACCTCCGCCCACAGCTCCGCCGTCATCGTCGGGACTCCGTCCGGGTAGTTCATCGCCAGGTACGTCTCCAGGTTCAGAGGCATCCCCCTCTTCAGCATAAACTCCAGGGTCGCGTCCTGCCCAGCTAGGGGCGTCAATTCCGCCTCCAAGCTGGAGGGCCTGGTCTCTTGCGTCTTCATAGCTCAGTCGTCCTTTGCGGTACTTGTACCAGATTGCGTCGACGGCGTCGACATTCTTCTGCTGCGGCTTGAAGCCCGGCACGAACAGCCCGCGCACAGCCTCCCAGGTGATCGACTGCAGCTCGCGCGGCAGCAGGCCCCGCTCGGCGGCCGCGCGGCGGTAGGCCTCCTCGTACAGCGCGTAGCTTCCTTCCAGCCCGGCGTGGGCGCTCTTCGGCCCACTGAAGTTGTGCATCACCTCGACCGAGTTGCCGGACAGCGCGCGCAGCAGCGCCGCGGCCACGGCGTGCGTGTCGATGGTGACGTGCCCGTTCGGGCTGTTCGGCACCAGGATGTTGTTGTAGAAGTTGCGGACCTTGTGCTTGCGGCCGAGCTGCTCGTTGATGTTCGCGAACGACCCGTCGCGGAAGATCGAGACGGCCTTCGCGATCGTCCCGTTCCCGCCCCAGGCCGGCTTGGCCAGTTCGCCCTTGATGGTGCGCGCCTCAGCCACAAGATCGCCCTCCGGCGACACGATCATGAAGCTGCGCGGGTTGTGGGCCTCGTCGTACACGCGCAGCCACATGGCGCGCTCGTAGTCCAGCTCAAGCTCGCCCAGCGACTTGCCCTTGATGGAATCGATGGCAACCTTGTAGACGGGCTTGCCGAAGATCCGGTCGGCGGTCTCGGCCATCTGCCCGGACCAGCGGAAGGTCTGTCGCTCGGCCATGATCTGCGCCACGCGATCGGCCAGGCTCACGTTCATGAACCAGTCCTTCTGCGGGCTCAGTGAGGCCAGGATGCCGGCTGCCTGGGACGGCTCGATGCCGTACTTGCGCGACATCGTCTCGGCGATCTTGCGGGCGCCGTCGTACCACAGCTTGCTGCGCGCTCGGATCTCTTCCGGCACCTGGTCGTGCAGCCACACCAGGTTGTCGGTCATGAAGCGGACCTGACGCTCCAGCTGGCGCTCCGGCGTGGTCGCGCTTTTCGCCTCGCGGTAGCCTGGGTACTGCGTGACCAGGTCGGCCACCGCGGACATCCAGCCCTCCTGGCCGAGGCCAGCACTGAAGTCGGCGATCAGCAGGTTCTCGATCGAATCCTCGGGGGTGAACCCCTTCTTCGGCTTGGCCGACGGCGCGCGCGTGCTGACCTCCATCGGGTCGACGCGCTCCAGGTTGCGCTCGCCGCTGAAGCGCGTGGACGATCCGATGCGCTCCAGCTCGGCGTTGGCCTGCTCCTGGGCCTCGGCCGGCACCACCAGCGTGCCCGCGCGCAGCGTCGCGCCCGGGATGTTCGCCAGGTCGATGTCGCGCATCTCCCGCGACATCAGGGCCTTGCGCAGCTCGGCGGGCTCGGGCGCGGGCGCAGCGTCACTGTCCACCGGCACGTCCGAATGCTTCTTGCCCACCAGCACCGCGAAGCCCTGCGGCATCGCCGGGTCCAGGCTGAGGTAGCCATCGAAGCCGGCCTTCATCAGGGCCCGCTCCCAGTTGTTGGCGCCCGGGTTGGCCTTGCGCAGCCCCAGCGGGTCGGACCAGACGTCGTACAGGTTGTTCAGCTGGACGCGGTGCGCGTAGCCGCCCACGCCGGCCTCGGGGCGAATGCCGCTGCCCTTGTCGACGTAGAAGAAGATGCGCGGCCGGATGTCGGCGTTCTCGGCGCCTTCGAGGCGGGCCCGCTCGGCGCCCTTCAGTCCGGTGCCGTAGTGGGCGGAGCTGAGGGTGTCTCGGGCGGCGGTTCCGTAGTGGACACCGGTCGCAGATACGGAGCCCTCTTGCGGGCGTCCGTAGCTCGCTGCTGGCGCGTCAGCGCCTCCAGCCGCTGCAGCGACTCCTCCAGCGACCCGGCCCAGTCCTTGTCCGTCCAGGTTGTCACGGCCGGGAGTGTACGCCCGCGCCGTCGACTTCGTCGCGGCCTGCGTCGCGCGCAGGATCTCGGCCTGCATCGCCGTCGGGCTGACGCCGGCGTCCTTCAGGTAGGCCTTCAGCGCCTGCTTGTACGCGGCGCGCACGCCAGCCACGTCGGCGACGAACTGGTCGGTCTTGTAGCCCGGCGCGCCGCGGAAGGCGTCGAGCGCCTTCGTCAACACCGCCTCCAGCGCGGCGATCACGCGCGCAATCACCCCCTTGGACTCGGCGCCGGACTCGCGACTCAGCTCGGCGAACACGTCCGTCCAGAAGGCTGGGTCGGACATGACATTGCCCGCCAGGTCGGCGCGCATCTCCTCGGCCAGCCCCTCCGCGCTGATGCCTGGCATGTTGTAGTAGCGGCGGAAGCGCGCCATGCCGTCGGCGCTGACGCGGCCCTCCAGCGCGCGCTTGACGATCTCCGCGGCCTGCGGCAGCGTGCGCTCCAGCGTGTGCCAGAACTCGTGCAGCATCACCGCCAGCGGCGACACCTTCGAGTCGGCGGCAACGTAGATCACGTCCGGCGCGCTCGGCACCGTGAAGCCGTCCGCCCCGCCCATGTCGGCCCGCGCGGCGTAGAAGCGGACGCGTCGGCCGAGAGCCTTCGCCAGGGCGCTGAGGGCCTGCGCCGGCCCGCTTTCCGGCGTCGGCACCAGCGCGACGCTGACGCGCTTGCCGCCGGGCTCCTGGACTACGACTCGGTCGGCGGCGTCTCCTGCAGCGCGTCCTCGTTGCGCTGCGGGTTGATCCTGACCTCCTGGCCCTGCGCGTCCACCAGTCTGCCGTCCGGCAGCCGGATCAGCTCGACGCTGTCCTTCGTCTCGTCCTTGTCCATCGCGGGCCTTTCCGAATTCAGGGCTGACCGGCTTCTTCGCCGCGGCCGATTTTACCCAGGCCTTGAACTGCGCGGGCGTCATCTCGGTGATCGCGCCCAGGCCGGTCCAGCCCCGCTCGTAGTTCGCCAGGTAGCCCTCTCGCGCGGCGGCCTCGCTGGTGAAGCCCATCATCAC